>JRYH01003079.1_pt1 | contig 21785 bp, 24 predicted proteins | sample 235351 | NCBI WGS metagenome assembly JRYH01 (sample SAMN03074221, study PRJNA261480) | activated sludge metagenome | biome: Wastewater Treatment Plant; feature: Wastewater; material: Activated sludge; isolation source: activated biomass of a wastewater treatment plant treating wastewater... ...
GGGCCCGGTGCGTCCGGCGGAGTTGGACCGGAGCGGGTACGCGATCTACCAGGCGGTGGGCACGGAGATCGGCGTCGACCTCGGCGTGGAGCGCGGCGCGACGACCTACTACTCGAACATGGGCTCCGGGACGGGCTTTGCAGCCTTCCCCATGAGCGGCATCCAGGTGGACGGGCAGCTCGAGTCGCTGGGCGTGGCGGATTACGCCTCGACCGCGGTGAACAACATTGATCTGAATGTCATGAAGTTCGTCGGGGGCGTCAACCAGGCGGGCGGCGTGGCGTTCTTCGATTTCTACGACGCGGGCGGCGTGTTCGTTGACGGTTTCGGGGTGCAGTTCGCCAACGCCGGCAACTTCATCTACACGATCACGATCAACTCCGCCGTCGAGATCGCCGCGGGCGGGTTTGTCGAGATGCTGGTGGACGACGAGAACCTCGCGGGCGCCGGCTCGAACGCGGGCGGTCAGTGGTTCCTGTCCGATGCGGCCGCGACGATCGGCAGCGCGGGTGCGTTCGACGCGAACCCGAACCTGAACTTCAAGCTCGAGTTGACCGGCGCGGAGGTCCCGGCGCCCGGGGCTCTCGCGCTGCTCGGGCTGGGCGGGCTGGCCGCGGGTCGCCGGCGTCGCTGATCGGCTGTTGGATCTTGCAATTTCGGGGCGCCGTCACTTCTCGCGACGGCGCCCTTTTTCGTGCGCGTCAGCGGATCCCCTGCGCGATCAGCCGGGCCTGCTTGAGGTGGATGGCCTGGTGGAACGACGGGAAGCAGGCCCAGGTCGCCGCGGTGAGCGGTCCGAACCAGGGGTGCTCGAGCGTGCGGGTCGCCGCTCGGATCGCGGCGGGATCGGCCAGGGCGGACTCGAGCAGGGCGATCGAAGACTCGAGGTCGGCGAGCGCCTTCTGCGGTGCGGCATCGGGATCTGGCTTGTATCGGGCGATCTCGACGACGATGCCGGGATCTTCATTCCGGGCGAGGGCCTCGACGGTCCTTGCCATGTCCGTGTTGGTCCGGGCGAGGTGGTCGGCGACCATCGCGAGCGAGTAGTTCGTGCTGCTCCGTTCGAGACCGGGGAGCCTCTTGATCCGGACTCGGCGTGATGCGGCTTCACCCGCGTGGCCGATCAGCCCGACGAGCTCGCCTTGCTGGGCGCGAACGATCCGGACGGTTGACTCGGGCGGGTTGGCCCGGCAGTGTCGCCGGATGAGCGCTCGGGCCACGAAACGCTCGATGAGTGGGATGCCGGCCATTGGCTGTGGCTTCGCGTCGGCGCAGTGGATCGGATGCGGCGGGGCGGGGGAATCTCCGTCGGTGGGGCGGGGCTAGAGTCATCCATGAACGACGACGAGGCTCTGCTCCGCGCGTTCGAGTCTCTTCACATTCCCCGAGATCGGTGGCGGCACCGGGATCACCTGCGGGTCGCCTACCTCCTGCTCTCGCGGCATCCGTTCGACGAGGCGCTGAGCCGCTTTCGGACGGGCGTCAAAGCGATCAACGCGGTCCACGGCGTGGTCGACGCCCCGGATCGCGGGTATCACGAGACCATGACTGTCGCGTGGCTGCGGGTGGTCGACGCGATGCGTCGCGAGTACGGCCCGGCCGAGTCCAGCGAGGCGTTCTGCGACCGGCACCCGGAGCTGCACCCGAAGACGCTGCTGCGGCTGTTCTACTCGCGGCGTCGGATGATGTCCGCCGAGGCGAAGGCGAGGTTCGTCGAGCCCGACCTCACCGCGTTGCCGTGAAGCGCCCGGGGCAGGGCCTTACCCTGGCTGCCTGATGCCGGCTTCCTGATGCTGGGACCTGTGGAGAAGATGATGCCGGAGCGGGACCTCGACATTGCCGCCCGGTTCGCCGGGGCCCTCGATGCCGAGGACCACGAGGCCGCGGCGCGGCTGCTCGACCCCGTCTGCGAGTACGAGGTCCGCGGGGAGCGGCTGCGGGGGCCCTCCGCGATCATCTCGTCGTATTCCGGGAACGCCGCCGCGGCGCATGCGTTCGATGCGATTGAATACTCGAGTGGGGTGCGCCTCGAGGGCGCGTGGGTCGTGATCCGCTTCATCGACCGGATCCGGCACGGGGGTCGGTCGCACGAATACGCCTGCGAGCAGTGGCTTCGCGTGACCGAGGGGCTCATCACGCGGATCGAACACCGCGAACTGCCCGGGCGACGCGAGGCCCTCGAGGCGTTCAAGCGGGACTGCTTGGGGTGAGCGATCGGCCGATCGAGCCGGGCGCCCCCACCACTACCCTCGGGATCGGTCCACGCCGGTCGTTGCGCTCGGGGGGCTGAAGACATCGAGGATCACGGTCGTTTCGATCGCCTCGGCGCCGTGGCGGACATTCGGGGGGATCTGGAGGACCTGCCCGCCGACGAGTTCGACCTCGTGGGGCGAGGCCCCAGGCTCGCCCAAGGTGAACCGGATTCGGCCGCTGAGCACGACCGCGAACTGCTCGTTCGGGTGGGCGTGCGGCTCGACCTTGAACCCGCGGTGCAGGGTGACATGGGAGAGCATCGCGTGCTGGCCGCGGAGAAGCCGGCGGTCGATCCTGGGCATGGGGTGGTCGGGGGTGATCGCTTGCCAGGTGTGCACGGTTGCTTGGTCGTTCATGGGCGTGTCCGTCAACCGAGCACGCACCAGAGCGCGTGGAGGAGGCCCGGGAGCCAGAAAATGAGCGTGAGGACGATATTCAGGATGAGATGAAGGCCGACACCCTTCTTGAGGCCAACCGCGAGAGGGGGGAGCAGGATGGCGATGATCACGAGGAGGAGTTTGTTGGTTTCGCTGTCTGACAAGGCGGGCTCCTTTCTGGGATGAGCATACTCGCAACGGCGGGCCCCGAGAAGGAGGCGGTCGCGGGGGTCGTTGCGCGGGGGATAGAGTGGGCCCGAGTCATGGGCACCGAACGCGAAAACCCGGGAGAGGTGCACCGGATCGAGATCTCGCCGCCGGCGTGGATCGGGTCGGTCGCGCCCGTTGGGATGGCGGTCGATTCGCGCGAGGCGCGGATGGGGCTGGCGATCGAACTCGCGAGGCGGAACATCGAGCGCGGGGACGGGGGGCCCTTCGGGGCGGTGGTGTTCGAGGCGTCGAGCGGGCGGGTCATCGCGGCCGGGGTGAACAGCGTGGTGCGCCTTGGGAACAGCTCTCTGCACGCGGAGGTTGTTGCGTTGATGTTCGCGCAGCGGGCGCGGGGGTCGTACACGCTCGCGGAGGAGCCGGCGTGTGAACTGGTCACCTCGTGCGAGCCGTGCGCGATGTGCCTGGGGGCGACGCTGTGGAGCGGGGTGCGTCGGGTGGTGTGCGGGGCGGGGCGTGAGGACGCGGTGGCGTGCGGGTTCGACGAGGGCCCGGTGTTCGAGGCGTCTTACGAATATCTGCGCGATCGCGGGATCGAGGTCGTGCGCGGCGTGCGGCGCGGGGAGGCGGCCGAGGTGCTGCGCGAGTATGTTCGGCGGGGCGGGCGGGTCTACAACGCCTGATCGCGGGCCCGGCCCGGGTGGGATCAGCCTCCCGCCGGCGTTCGGCTCTCGTCGAGCAGTCGTTTGAGCTCGTCGCTCAGATCCACCACGAACGGCTCGGCGGGGACGCTCGCCGCGTCTGCCTTCGATTTCGCCTCGGCGGCGACGGCGCGGAGCATGTCGGGCGTCACCGCGGACTTGACATTCAGGCGGAAGGTCCCGTCCGCGTCGCGGTACGAGATCGGGGTGAGGACCTCCTCGACGGCGGTGCTCGGGATCGTCTGCTCGTGCACGCCCCGCGCGAGCCGCTGCAGTTCGAGCGAAGCGGCGGCCTTTTCCTCGTCGGGCATCTCGCTCGGCTTGAGGTATCCCTCGTCGACGGTGTAGACCATCCCGACGGGGATGAGCGAGCTCGAGCTCATCAGCTCCATGGTGCGCTGGAACGCGTCGAACCCGATGGCGCCCGACTCGAAGTCGCTGGCGTAGTCGGCGATGTGGACGATCATCTCCTTGCGCTCGGCCTCGGGCAGGTCGGACTGCTCGAGCATCGCCGTGGTGGCCTTGGTGAGCAGATCGGCCGCCCAGCCTCGCCAGTTGGTGGCGACGAGGTACGAGGCGATGCCGAGGATGAGCAGCACGGCGCCCGCGGCGATGAGGCAGCCGACGAGTGCCCTGGCGGGCCGGGCGGCGCGTGTGTTGATGGAGTGCATGGTGTGTTCCTCTTCTCGTGCGTGGGCCGGGTGACGCCGGCGGTGTGGGCGCGGGATAGTAGGGAAACGGGGGACGCGGGTTTCAGCGCGAGGGGGTGAGGGGCTCAGGCGCGGCCCAGCATGGCGCGGAGGCGGTCGGCGAAGGAGTAGTCGGTCAGCTCGGCGAGTTCGCCGGCGTCGAAGAAGCACCCGCCGCTGACGGGGCACATCTCGAACTCGATGTGGGGCTGGTCGTCGTCGCGGACGACGATCATCATGTCCGTGCCGTTCTGGGGGCTGACGAGCGTGCCCCGCTGGCGTCGCTGGGAGCGGGGGGGCTTTCGGTCGATCTGCTTGAGAAGGGCCTTGGCCTCCTTGCCGAGCGAGGAGAGGCGGGCGAGCTCGCCGCGGTCGAGCCAGATCGCCCCGGTGCTGGGGCACCGGTCGATGCAGACGCCGCCGATCTCGAATTTCTCCATCGCCCGGCCGTTGAGCGGGTTGACGACGACAGGATCGTTGTCGCTGGGGGGAACCGCCCTGACCTTGGACCGCCACGCTTCCATGGGCGGTGAGTCTACCGTGTACCTTCCCGGCGGCAAACCTCCCATGAGGAACAGCGATGGCGATGGAGTGGTTCGATGCCCATCTGGACCTGGCCTACCTGGCGGAGACGGGCCGGGACATGCATGTGGACCCGGCGGAGGCGCGGGGGCGGCACTCGCCCGCCTCGGTAACGCTCCCCTCGCTCGCGGAGGGCGGGGTCCGCCGGGTGCTGGCGACCGTCTTCACCGAGCCCGTGCCCGACCCGGGGGCGCCCGGCGCGGAGACGGGGGCGTTCGCGTACCCCATCGGGAACGCGGACGCGGCGTATGTCTGCGGGATGCGGCAGCTCAAGCTCTACCACGCGTGGCACGACGCGGGCGTGATCGACCTGCCGGCCCGACGCGGGGGTGGGGGGAGCGGGCGGACGCCAGCGATAAGGGCCGGCATTCTGGTGGAGAACGCCGACCCGATCTCGACCGAGGACGACCTGCCGCTCTGGGTTGAAGGCGGGGTGGTGGCGATCGGGCTGGTGTGGACGCGGCGGGGGCGGTACGCGTCGGGGAACCAGGTGCCCTCGGACGAGGCGGGCAGCGGGCTGACGGCCGAGGGGCGAGGATTCGCCAGGGCGATGGACGCGCTCGGCGTCGTCCACGACGCGAGCCACCTGAACGACCGCTCGCTCGACGACCTCCTGGGCGCGACGGACCGGATGGTGATCGCCTCACACTCCAACAGCCGGGCGCTGATGGACGGGCGGAACCAGCGTCACCTTACCGACGACGCGATGCGTGAGATCGCGCGGCGTGGCGGCGTCATCGGTCTGAATCTGTGCAGTTCGTTCCTTGACCAGGCCTGCGCGAAGAGCGGGCGGGCGACGATCGGCGATGCGGTCCGGCATGTCGAGCACGCGTGCGAGGTGATCGGGGACCGGCGGCATGTCGGGCTGGGGTCGGACATGGACGGAGGATTCCCCGCGTCGCGGCTGCCCGAGGGCATCGACCTGCCCGGGGACCTCCTGAAGCTCGCCGAGGCGCTGCGGGACAGGGGATGGTCGGACGGGGAGATCGCCGGGTTCGCGCACGGGAATTGGGATCGGGTGTTCTCGCTCTAGCGGCCCGCTGGGTTGCGGCTCAGGGGGCGGCCGACGCGATCGCGTGCTCGCGGCAGATGGCGCACCAGGCCTCCGGCGCCAGCCCGACCCGGCCCGAGGAGGCCTGCGCGGGCGGCAGTTTGGAGACCGGGTCGAGGAAGCGCTTCTTGTAGCGATCGGCGAAGAGCCCGTGCGACTTCTTTCCGGTGATGTCGGCATAGGTCGTGGCGAGCAGGTCGTCGATCTGGGCGATGCGAGACTCGGGGTTGGGGTGGGTGGAGAAGAACTCGGGCGGCCTGGGGCCCTCGGCGGCCTTGGCGAGGATCTGCATGACCTGCCGCTGCCCGACGGGGTCGTAGCCCGCGCGGGCCATGTAGCGCATGCCCAGCGCGTCGGCCTCAAGCTCCTGGTCGCGCCCGAACTTGAGCAGGTAGCCCTGCCCCCCGTAGCCGACGACGACATCGGTCAGTTGCTGCAGCGCGGCCGACTCGCCCGCGCCCGCGGCGATGCTGAGCAACTGCGCGAGCACGCTGGCCCCCGTGGCGGCCTGCACCCGCTCGGCGACATGCTCGGCGGTGACATGCCCGATCTCGTGCCCGAGCACACCGGCGAGCTGGGCCTCGTTGCTCATCTTCTCGGCGAGCCCCCGGCTCATGAAGACCTTGCCCCCGGGCAGGGCGAAGGCGTTGATCACCGGGGAGTCGAGCAGCGTGAACTCCCAGGGGAGCGAGGGGTTATCCGCCTCGGTGTGCTTGGCGAGCTTGGCCCCGATCTCGGTGACATACGCCTGCACGGGGGCGGACGGCGTCTTGCCGCCGTATTCCTCGGTGAGCGCGGGCTGGGCCTCGGCGCCGAGGGCGATCTGCTGCTCGCGGCTCATGTAGGCGAGCGAGAGCCTGGACTCGCCCGTGGCCTCGTTGACGACGCAACCGCCGAGCAGCGTCGAGGCGCCGACCGCGGCGATGGTGAACACGGCGAGGGGGCGACGCATACGCTCAGACCAGCAAGGCTTCATGGCATCTTTCTCCCGTTGAGAGTCGAACCCCCGGGCATGCCCGCCGCGAGCCGCGGGCGTGCGGAGGAACCTGATTGAGCCCGGTGACACGAGAATCGGCACACGGCACCGCCTGGCGCGACGAGGAACTCGCCGACCCGCACGCCCATTCGGAGAAGGCGGGCAAGGTGCGGTCGATGTTCGCCGCGATCTCGTCATCATACGACCTGAACAACCGCGTGCACTCGCTGGGCCTGGACCAGGCTTGGCGCCGCTTCGCGGTCCGGGCCGCGGGCGTGCGCGAGGGGGAGACCGTGCTCGATGTTGCGTGCGGGACGGGCGACCTGACCGAGGCGTTCGCCCGCGGGACCGCGGCGGCGGAGGTGATCGGGCTCGATTTCACCCCGGAGATGCTCCGGATCGCGGACCGCAAGCGCCTCCGCCAGCACACCTCGATCGCGGGCCGGGTGCGGTACCTGCACGGGGACGCGCAGTCGCTGCCGTTCGAGGACCAGTCCGTCGATGTGGTCTCGATCGCGTTCGGGATCCGCAATGTCCAGGAGCCGAGCCGGGCGATGGCGGAGTTCTTCCGGGTGCTCCGCCCGGGCGGGCGGCTGGTGATCCTCGAGTTCGACACCCCTCGGTGCCCCCCGGTGCGGTGGGCGAACAACTTCTACAGCGGGTGGCTGATGCCCCGGACGGCGACGCTGCTGAGCGGGGACCGATCAGGGGCCTATCGGTATCTGCCCAAGTCGATCGCGTCGTTCCAGTCGCGGGATCAGATGCTCGGGGGGCTGGCGCGTGCCGGGTTCATGAACGCCACGGCCAAGTCGCTGACGCTCGGGATCTGCGCGTGTTACCGGGCGGAGCGTCCGGCGGCGTAGCCCGGCGTTGTGGTCCGAGAACCGCCGGTCAATTCGTGCTTATCGGAGATAGATGCGCTCTCGGACGCGGGATGTGCGCGCGCGTCGGCAAGTTTGATGGGGTGCGCGGCGTGGGCTCGATAGACGCCCTCACGCCATGGGAGCCGAGCCGTGCGGTGCGGCCGATTCTTGATGGCGATCCCGGCCGGGGAGGGTCGGGCGACAAGGGCAAACCAGGGATGGTCGTCCGCGGGGACCGGGGCGATCGGGGAACCACCGATGAACGCCGAGACGCTGACGCTTCGCCTCTTCGAGGCCTTGATTGACGGAGACCGCCGGACCGCCCGGGCGATCGTGCAGGACCAGTTGGACGCGGGCGCGTCCGCCGAGACGGTGTATGTGGACCTGCTCTGGCCGACCTACGAGATGGTCGAGCGCCTGTTCCGCTCGGACCAGTTGTCGGTGCTGAACCACAACATGGCGACGCGGCTGCTGCGCGTGATCGTGGACCAGGCGGGGATGTGCCTGAGCGAACTCGGGAGCCAGGGGAAGGGTCGCAAGGTGCTGGCGTTGTGCGGCCCGAGTGAGGAGAGCGAACTCGGGGCGCAGATGGCGATCGACCTGCTCGAGGCGCACGATTTCTCGGTCTGCTTCGCGGGCGGGGGCGTGGCGAACGATGAGATCATGGGCCGGGTTCATGAGACCAAGCCCGATGTGCTCCTGTGGTTCTGCTCGGTCCCGAGCGATCTGCCGGGGATCCGCGAGATGATCGATCGGATGCACGAGATCGGGGCGTGCCCGCAGGTGCAGATCGCCGTGGGCGGCGGCGTGTTCGCGCGGGCCGAGGGGCTGGCCGAGGAGATCGGGGCCGACCTCTGGGCGGACCACCCGCTGGAGATGGTGGACACGCTTGTCCACGACGCGGCCCATCGGGCCCCGGCGGACCAGCGGACGGTCGGGCGGACGAAGAAGATCCGGCACGCGGCCTGACAAAGTCCGATCCTGAACTGAAGAGGCCGGGAATTCTCGCCTGACCCTCGGGTCGACGGGAATTCCCGGCCTTGGTTTCGTCATGACCTTGTTTGGAAGGGGCAACCGGGGCGCCGGGCCCGGGGTATATTCGCACAGACAGGGGCACCGCATGGACCGAAAGACCGAACGCGTGCTGATCGAACGGGCCATCGCGGGCGACCGGGCCGCCGCGGGGGAGTTCATCCGGGCCCACCAGGCCTCTGTCTACGCCTATCTGCTGCGGATGAGCGGCAAGCCGCACATCGCCGAGGACATCACGCAGGAAGCGTTCGTGCGGGTGCTGAGCAACCTGGACCGGTTCGATTTCCGGTACCGCTTCAGCACCTGGCTGTTCACCATCGCCCGGCGGCTGTATCTGAACGCGATGCAGAAGAGCCGACCGGCGTTCGACACGGACATGGTCGAGCACGCGACGGGGACGCGGTCGATCGCGACCTCGGAGGTCGGTGAGGACGAGGCGAGGCGGTTCCAGCGGGGCCTGCTGCAGCGGTGCCTGATGAGGCTGTCGACGGAGCAGCGGGAGATCCTGGTGCTGTTCCACCAGCAGGACTGGCCGATCGCGTTGATCGCGCAGCATCTGGATATGCCGGAGGGAACGGTCAAGAGCCATCTGCACCGGGGTCGTCGGCGGCTTCGCGTGTTGCTGTCGGCGGAGCCTGGGGCGGCGGAGCGGCTTGACCTTGTCTCGCTGGGGGTCTCGTTCGACGACGAGGAGACGGCGCGGTGACCACGGCTCGGGGGGACAACCCGGAGCGTCGGCGCCCGGTTCGGCCGGGGGAGATCGACCGTTTGCTCGACCGCGAGTTGTCAGGCGCGGAGCGACGGGATCTGACCGCGCGGCTTCGGCAGGATCCGCGATCGCTGGATGAGCTTATCGAGGCGAGGCGGATGCTCGAGATGCTCCGCGAGCCGGTCGTCGCGCCTGATCTGACGGACCGGGTGCTGGCGGGCGTGGAGCGTCGCCGCGGGTTCCTGTCGACGCGGCTGCGCCGGCGTGTCCGGGCCGGGCGGGCGGCGGTCGCGGCGAGCGTGCTGCTCGGGTTGTTCGGTCTGGCGGTGGCGCACCGGCTGGACCCGGGGCTCTTCAGGCTGCACTCAACCTCGACACCGGTTGCGGATCTCGGCGCCGCGGTCAGGGCCGATTCACTCGAGAGCCGCCAACGCCTGGTGGACGCGGTGCGAGGGCTCGCCTCGGTGGGCGGAACAGACGCGGGCGATCCCATGCCCGGTTCGATAAGCCTGGCGGCGTTCCATGTCGAATCGGACCATAACGGCTCGGTCCCGGCCCCGGAGGCCGCCCCCGGTCGGTTCCTCGTGCTCTCGGCGAGCGCCGACGCGGAGGTGGTGGCGCTGGGTGGAGTCGGGTCGGTGTTCCTCTCGGTCATGCCCGCGCCGGCGGCGGGTGGTCTGACGCCGGGCGATGGTTCGTGGCTCGGCCGCACGGTTGCCCCCGCGGACTCGGCGGGGTTAGCGGCGATGGACGCGGTTGCCGCCCGGGCGATCCCGCCGGGTGCGGTGCCGATGTCGTTCGGCGTGGCGGCGCCCTCGGCCTATGTCGGGTCTTTGGATTTTCTGGGCGTAGATCGGATCGACTCGGGGCATCTGCGTCCGCGCCCGCTGAAGCATCTTCCGAGCGATCCGCGGGTATCTTCCAGACGCGAAGACCGCTAGACAGGATGCACGCACGAGCGGGCGATCGTCTCCCGGCGGGCGTATGCTCGGCCGAGCCCGGGTTCCCGGGTGCTGTTTTGTGCTGATCGTTGTGCTCGATCGCGGCCCTGTTGTCGGGCGAAGGGCGGCATGCCGGACTGTCTGTCGGCCATCCTGCAACGCGTGGCGCTGATCTCGGCGTTTGTGTGCGCATGCCTGGGGTGCCGGGGCGCGTGGGCTTCGGACGGGGGCCCGACCGGGCTCGCCGTCGGCGTCGAGGCGGAGTTGGTTGTTCAGTTCGAGGACCTCGCGGGGCAGCTGCGCCGGGACGAGGGCGCGGCGCTGCGGACGATGCTGGGCGAACTCGGCGCGTTCACGCGGACGCGGCAGGCCTGGGAGGCGTTGAGCCGGTCGCTGGGACTCTCGCCGCAGGACGCGGTCGATCGGCTCCTCGGCGGGCGGGTGTTCCTGTTGGTCGACGGCGCGGGCTCGCCCGGGGCGAGGTGGGCGTGCGCGATGGCGGTCGATCGGGAGTTGGGCCGGCAGATCCCCAAGCAGCTCGGCGCCGCGCCACGCGAGACACTGGAGGGAAGAACGGTCTACGCGATCGAGGACGGCGGCTTCCGGGTGATCACGGTGGAGGGGTCGGACCCGGGCCCCTCGGTGCTGCTGCTGGCTCCGGCGGGGTCGGAGCCGCTGCTCCGCGCGGCGGTCGCGGTCGTGGCGGGATGGAAGACCCCCGCCCGCGCGGCGCGAGGAGGCCCGGCCGCGGTCGTGCTGTACCGCCGGACGGCCGATGCCTGGCTCTCGGGGACGCTGGACGCGTCGGAGCGCGGCTGGCGACTCTCGTTCCGCGCGTCGGATGCGCTGATGGGGCCCGCGGTCGGGACGCCCGGGGTGGGCCTGAGCGAATCGAGGTTTCGCGCGCTGAGCGAGGGCGCGGTGGTCGCGTTCGCGGGCCCGGCGATGAGCCCTTCACGGGCGGGCGCGGGCGGCTCGACGGTCTCGGCGTGGCTGATGCCCGACGCCCTGATCTGGACGCTGCTGCCGATCCAGCCCCCGCCCTCGTTCTTCGGAGAGGGTTCGGACCTGGCGGCGGTTGTGGTGCGGTCGATCGGCGGGGGACGCCTGGACTGCGCGTTCGGGTTCCGCGTTGCCGATCTTGCGGGGTCGGTCGGGGTGGGCGACGAGCATGTGTGCCGGGTGCTCGGGGAGTTGTCGGGATCCGCCGGCCCGGGCCCCTCGGCCCCGCTCTGCTCGGGCGAATACCCGGAGGCGGTGCGGAAGCAGTCGATTACGGTGGGGCCCAAGCCCAAACGCGACCTGCTGGGGGAACGCCTGCACTTCGTGTGGGGGACGGGCGGCGAGGACCGCGGCCGGGGGTGGTGGACCCTCTCGGCGAGCGGGCCAGGATCGTCCCCGGCGGATATTCAGGAAGCGCTCATTTCCGGTGAGCGATCGGAGGGACGCTCGCACGCGGTGGTGGGGCTGATCCGCCCGGCGGCGGCGCTGGAGATGCTGGGGGCCCCCGGGGACAGGGCCGCGGGGGCCGGAGCGGCCGCGCTGCGGTGGGTTGATCTGGTGGAGTGGCATGTGGACCCGTCGGCCTCGAAGGAGACCGCGTGGCAGGGGGCGGTGACCGTCCGGATGCGTTCGACGCCCTGAACCGGAGTCGGATCGCGGTCGGCCTACGATGGCCGCGGAAAGGCGGACCGAACTCCATGACCGTACGCGAGCCGGGTGAGAGCGCTGTGAATCTGCGGAATGTGGCGATCATCGCGCATGTCGACCACGGGAAGACGACGCTGGTCGACCAGCTCCTCAAGCAGTCGGGGAACTTCCGCAAGGGCGAACTGGAGAAGCTCGCGGGCGGTCAGCACGACCTGATCATGGACTCGAACCCGCTGGAGCGCGAGCGGGGGATCACCATCCTTTCGAAGAACTGCGCGGTGAACTACCACTGCGCGGACGGGCACGACTACCGGATCAACATCGTCGACACGCCGGGGCACGCGGACTTCGGGGGCGAGGTGGAGCGTGTGCTCCGGCTCGCGGACGGGTGCCTGCTGGTGGTGGACGCGTTCGACGGCCCGATGCCGCAGACGCGGTTCGTGCTGGGCAAGGCGCTGGAGGCGGGGTTGCGGCCCGTGGTGGTGGTGAACAAGTGCGACCGGGCGGACGGGGAGCCGAACCGGGTGGTGAGCGAGGTGTTCGACCTGCTGGTGGCGTTGGGGGCGGACGACGACCTGCTGGATTTTCCGGTGGTGTACGCGAGCGCGCGGGCGGGGTGGGCGGTGAACGACTGGCCAGCGGCGAACCCGGAGTCGGGGGACATGCGCCCGGTGTTCGAGGCGATCGTCAAGCATGTGCCGCACCCGGAGGCGTACCACGAGAAGCCGCTGCAGATGCTCATCACAAGCGTGGACTACTCGGAGTATGTGGGGCGGATCGCGATCGGGCGGGTGTTCAGCGGGACGCTCCGCCTGGGGCAGCCCGTGGTGCTTGTGCACGAGCACACGCCGGAGGCCAAGCCGAAGCGGGGCAAGGCGGCGGGGGTGCTCGGGTTCGAGGGGCTGGGTCGGCGGGAGGTGCAGCGCGTCGAAGCGGGCGATCTGTGCGCCGTGACCGGGCTCGAGGACTTCGACATCGGGGACACGATCTGCGATCCGGATCACCCGGATCCGCTGCCCGCGGTGAGCGTGGACGAGCCGACGATCACGATGACCTTCCGGATCAACGACTCGCCGTTCTCGGGCCAGGAGGGTGAGTTCGTCACCAGCCGGCAGATCAAGGCGCGCCTGGAGCGTGAGCTCGAGCACAATGTGGCCTTGCGGGTCGAGCCCGGGGCGGGGTCGGACGAGTTCGTCGTGTCGGGTCGCGGGCTGCTTCACCTGGGCATCCTGATCGAGACGATGCGCCGCGAGGGGTTCGAGCTGGCGATCGGCCGCCCCATGGTGATCGAGAAGCTGATCGACGGGGTGCGTCACGAGCCGCTGGAGGAACTGGTCGTCGACACGCCGGCCTCGGGGGTGGGCCCGGTGATGCAGATCGTGGGCGAACGCAAGGGCGAGTTGCTGAAGATGGAGGACCGGGGCCCCGAGATCACCCACATGGTCTTCGAGATCACGAGCCGGGCGCTGATCGGGCTGCGGCCCCGCGTGCTGACGGCGACGCAGGGCGAGGCGATCATGCACCACACCTTCCGGCGGTTCGTTCCCTCGACCGGGGAGCGGATCGAACGGAACGCGGGCGTCATGATCGCGACGGAGTCGGGGCAGGTGACCGGGTACGCGGTGGAGAACCTGCACGACCGGGGGGTGCTGTTCGTCAAGCCGGGGGACAAGGTCTACGCGGGCCAGGTGGTCGGCGAGCACAACCGCCCGGTGGACCTGCCGGTGAATGTCGTGCGGGTGAAGAAACTCGACAACATGCGCAGCGCGAACAAGGACGCGACCGTGACGCTCAAGGCGCCGCGGGAGATGTCCCTCGAACAGGCCCTCGAGTACATCGAAGACGACGAGCTGGTCGAGATCACGCCCACCAAGGTGCGGGTGCGCAAGCGGATCCTCGATGAGGGAGCCCGGCGACGCTCCGAGCGGCAGGCGAAGGACCGGGCGGCTGCGGAGGCGTGACCCGCTCACGGGGCCGATGACAACTGCTCTTCGCTGCGCACGAACCACATGAAATGCCGCACCTCGGCGGCGAAAAAGGTCTGCTCGATCGGGCTGCCGGTGGCGTGGTAGACGGCGGCGTCGGCCTGCCAATAGGCGCTCGAATCAGGGAGCGGCTCGGCGTGCCCGTCCAGGAACACAGCCGGGCGGCGGCCGAGGCTCTCGTGGCTGCCGTGGTTGTCGATCGCGCAGCCCTCCCCCGCGCTCGGGTCGGGGTCCTTCACGACATCGCAGGAGCGGCGGTAGAACTCGCGGGCGTCGATGTGGCTGTGGGTGACCACCCAGAACTCGACATTGTCCATCAGCATGACCAGGTCGGAGACGCGGTCGAACTGTTCGAGCCTCCGCCAACCCGTGCCCCCGAAACGGGTGTGCCAGCCCGGCATCGCATCGACGGCCGAGTAGGACTGGCCCGATTCCTCGTCGACATCGAGGTAGGGGAACATGAACTGGTTGGGGGCGTGGTGGAGGACCCCGTTGTGGGTCAGTCGGGTGCCGGTGTCGTCGTCCTGGTCGCCCGCGTCGGGGCAGGTCCAGGCACCCGTGGGAGTGGGGAAGACGGTGCCGGGGTCGACGGGGAAGGTCTCGCCGAAGTACTCGGCGACAAACTGGTTGATGAGGAGGCGTTCAACCGCGTACCCCCCTTCGGGGCGGGCCCGGTTCATCCACGCCAGCCGGGGGGGGAGGGCGCCGGCGTGTTCGAGCGCGTACTGGGTGACCATCTGGCCCTGCGAGCGCACATTGGCGGTGCAGGTGAGCAGTCGGGCCCGGGCCCTTGCCGCCCCGAGGACCGGGAGCAGAATCCCGATGAGCAGGGCAACGATGGCAATAACGACCAGGAGTTCGATCAGGGTGAACGCACGACGGCCTGAGGGGAGGGGGCACCCCATGCCGGATGATAGCGGGAGGGCCGCGAATTCGGACAGAACAATCCGTGTTTGGTGGCGGGAAGGGCGGGTTCGCCGGCGGGAGGGGGGGTGCCTACAGTCTCGACCCGCCGCGGCCCGGGCCCGCAAGCCGGCGCACGCCGCCCCGTCCCGCGCGGAAGCAGGAGCGAATCGATGTACGCCATTATCGAAGAGTCGGGCGGGCAGCGGAAGGTTGTCGAGGGCGACGAGATCCTGATCGATCTGTACGGGCAGGGCGAGGCCCAGGCCGGCGGGTCGGTGTCGTTCGACAAGGTGCTGCTGATCGGGGACGAGTCCGACGCGGGCAAGGCGAAGATCGGCCAGCCCTATGTGTCGGGCGCGGTCGTGACCGCGGAGATCATCGACCCGGTGGTGAAGGGCGAGAAGCTCCACATTTACAAGTTCAAGCCCAAGAAGGGCGTGCGGCGCAAGACGGGTCACCGGCAGCGCTACACCGCCGTGAAGATCACCTCGATCAAGGGCTGAGCGGCCGGGGCGTGCCCCGGTTGCGCCGCAGCCGGAGGACGGAATGCCGAAGATTGTGAGGTTTCTCGCCGTTGCGTTTCTGACGCTCGGGTCGTGTCTTGCGCGCGCGCAGGACGACGCTCCGCCGCCGCCTTCGCAGGTTCCGATCGAGGCGCTGACGGCGGAGACGCGACCGCTGCGCGTGAAGGACCTCGAGCAGGTCGCCGAGCTGTGGCTGGGTCACCTCCAGGGCGCGGTCGCCGAGACCGCCCAACTGTCGGGCCGGGGCGCCGAGGGCGCGGCCTCGCTGGCCGAGGCGGAGGCCCGCAAGGCGGCGATCATTCAGCGGCTCACGGTGGTGCTGGATGAACTGGAGGCAAAGGGCGGCGACGCGGGTGAGTACCGCCGGTTCGTCGGCGCGGTTTCGGATGTCAGCGTCGACTGGTTCAACCCCGAGGCGGTCGCGGGGTATGTGCGTGCGTGGGCGGTCTCGCCGCAGGGCGGGCTGCGGGTCGGGCTGAACATCGTCTGGAGCGTGGTGATCCTCGTCGCGTTCTGGGTGGTGAGCCGGCTCGCGGGTGCGGGGGTCACGACGGCGGTCAAGCGGGTGCCGAAGGCGTCGAATCTGTTGCGGGATTTCCTGGCCGGGGGCACGCGTCGGATCATCATGCTGATCGGCGTGGTGGTCGCGGTCTCGTTCCTCGGGGTGAACATCACGCCCCTGGTGGCGGCGATCGGGGCGGCGGGCCTGGTGATCGGGCTCGCGCTGCAGGGCACGCTCTCGAACTTTGCCTCGGGGATCCTGATCCTCATCTACCGGCCTTACGACATCGGGGATGTGATCAACGCCGGCGGTGTGGCCGGGAAGGTCGAGGCGATGAACCTCGTGTCGACGAGGATGCTGACCTTCGACAACCAGGTGCAGTTCGTGCCGAACAACTCGATCTGGAACGGCGTGATCACGAATGTGACGGGCAGCGCGACGCGACGCGTGGACATGAAGTTCGGGATCGGGTACGGGGAGGACATCGCCAAGGCGCAGGCGATCATCGAAGGGATCGTGGCCTCGCATCCCAAGATCCTCAAGGACCCGGAGCCGACGATCCGCCTGCACGAACTGGCGGACAGCTCCGTGAACTTCGTGGTGCGTCCGTGGTCCAAGACGGCGGACTACTGGGATGTGTACTGGGATGTCACCCGCGCGGTGAAGGAGCGTTTCGACGCCGAGGGGGTGGGGATCCCGTATCCGCAGCGTGACCTGCATGTGCCCGGGGCGATCCGGGTGGTCGTGGCGAAGGAGTAGGGCCGGGGCGGTCAGGCGCCGGCTTTGACGAAGGTCCCCCGGTTGGGGTCCTTGACGACGCCCGGGAATTGCAGGGCGCGGCCGTGGGCGACGGCGTAGACGCCCGGGGCGAGGACGCCCGCGGCGAAGATCGCCTCGTTGAGGTTCTGGAGCGCGTCGGACTGCTTCATCTCGTAGGGGCGCATCGCGCCGGTGAGGACGACGGGGACCGCGAGGTCCTTCAGCTCGCGGCAGAGCATCTCGCCGGTGACCTGGAGCGTGTCGGTGCCGTGGAGGATGACGACCCCGGCGCAATCGGGGGAGGCGTCGGAGACCATGAGCTGGACCATCTCGAGGATGCGTTTTCGGTCGTGGTCGGTGAGGTCGAGGCTGTCCTTGCTGAGGAGTTGGATGGAGTTGATGGTGACATCCTCGAGGCGGAGGGCCGAGAGCATCCGATCGACGATGCTCCGGCGGTTCTGGAGGGTGCCGGTGCGTTCGTCGTAAGTCTTCTCGATGGTGCCGCCGGTGGAAATGAGGGTGACGCGTTTCATGTCGGGAACTCTACACCGGACCCCGGGGCGGGCTTGGGCGGGCGGGCCCTAGACTCTGCGTCGCGGGAGGTCCCCGCCGCGCCATGGAGAATCGCCTTGACCTCGATCCCGATTGACCGCGTCGTCGCCGAGAGCCACCGGGCCCTGAAAATGGGCGACACCGTCCGGGCGATGGGCCTGATCCGCGAACTGAGCAGGCAGGCCTCGCACGACCCGCGGACGCGGCTGCTCCAGGGCATGTCGGCGCTGATGTTCGGGCAGGCCGAGCAGGCGGTGCGGCTGCTCGAGCAGGTCGCGTTCGAGCTGCCCGAGGACGACCAGCGGAAGGCGGGGATCCACCTTGCGCGGGCGCGGATGGCGGGCGGGGACGCCGCGGGGGCGCTGGCGACGATCGAGCCGTTCGCGTCGGCCGACGGGGCGTCGGGTTTCGTCGTCGCGACGAAGGCCGAGGCGCTGGTGGCGGCGGGCCGGCCGGACGAGGCGGACTCGCTGCTGAACGGGTTCGCCAAGGACGACAGCGACGCGCACCACCTGGCGATCGCGCGGGCCCGGCTGGCGTTCGCGACGCCGGTCAATGATGCCTCGCTCCCGGCCCGCGAGTCCGCGGCGATCGCGGCGCTGGAGGCCCACCACGAGCGGGTCGGCGTCCCCGGCGCGGTGCTGTCGGAGTTGCTCTTGTGCCTGGGCGAGTTGCTCGCGAGGCGGGGCGAGGACATCAGGGCCGCCCATCTGTTCAAGCGTTCGGCCGGGCTCAACCCGGTTCGGGCGGATGTGCGTCCCTATGCCCAGACGATCGCGTCGATGCTGCAGTCTTGGAACGCGACCACGCTGGGACGGGCACCCCGAGTAAAAACGGGCCCGGCGTCGGAGTCCGAGCGCCCGCTGTTCGTGGTGGGCATGCCCGGGGGCGGCGCGGAGCTCGCGGCGAGGCTGCTCGCGCTGAGCCCGGCCGCGGGGCTGTGCGGGGACGCGGACGCCTTGGGCGGGGCGATCATGAAAGGCCGGGCCGGCTCCTCGGACGGCGCCCAGCCGGTGGTCATCGACCCGAGCAAGCTGACGGGCAAACAACTGGAGACGGCGGCGGAGGCGTACCTGGGTCGGACGGATCCGGGGGATGCGGGCGTCACCCGCGTGATCGACGCGAACCCGCTGAACCTGCACGAGCTGGGCGTCGCGGCGATGATGCTCCCGAGGGCCCGGGTGGTGGTTGTCCGCCGGGCGGCGTTCGATGCATGCTTCGGCTGCCTGCTGCGCCACCGCAACCCGCGCCTGCTCTTCGCCCATGACCCCCGCACGCTCGCGGTGTTCGCGGGCGGGATGCGTCGGCTCGAGGAGCACTGGCTCGGGCTGTTCAGATCCGACCGCCTGTCGCTCGCGGCGCACGAGGTTGACTACGCGGACCTGCTCGCGGGGGGTGAGGCGGTGGGCTCGCTCTTTGCCTTCGCGGGGCTGAACGCGCCCGGCGAGGACGAGATCCGGGGCGTGCTGGCGGACCACACGCGTTGGACCGCGAACGGGACCGGGTTGGACACCCGGTTCACGCAGGGCATGCCGGAGCTCGCCTCGGCGGTTGCTCAGTCGGACATCGGGCGGGCCTGAGCGGGGCCGGCCTGGTCAAGGCAGAGGAGCTTGTCGAGCGTCTGGCGCATCGCCGCCATCTCCGCGCGGGCGAGCCTCTGGCCGACCCATGAGGCCCAGAACATCGCGCCGCCGACGAGGACGCAGGCGGGGATGAAGACGAAGGCCCATGGGGTGCGCCCCAGCGTGGCCTGGGCGGCGCCCCACATGGAGGCGCCGATCGCGATGGTGGCGAGCGCGAGGTAGGTGAGCATGAACCCGGTCCAGATGGCGGGGCTGGGGTTGAACCGCCCGTGGGCGACCGGCCTGCCGTCCTCCTCGCGGACCTCGAGGCTGAGCGTCGGGGACCAGAAATGCCGAGCGGCGGGCTGGGGAGCAAGGGTGAAGTGGTTCCCCGCGCGGACGGCGTGAAAGGGGCAGCGGCCCTCGCGGATCCAATCCGCGATTGTTGTGACCGTCTCGTCCGAGGTGGTCTGGAGCGGAATCTCGAAAGTCGGCCCGAGGACAATCGTCAGCATGGCAGATCCCCGCCCCCGGGGCCGGGGGCCCGGACGGCCCGGGCAGCCTAGCACACGGGCGGCGTGTGCGGCGTGTACGATCGTCGCTTGAACCCCGAGGGCGACGCATGAGCACGCGGATGATGTTGGCGCTGGGCTGCACCCTGGTCGCCCTGGTCATGGTCGGCACGGGGGTGGTGCTCGCCGAGGACAAGGGCGCCGAGCTCATCGGCATGCTCGGCAACCTCGGGGCGGAGATGCTCGGGCTCGCCCTGACCGTGGCGATCATCGACTGGCTGCTCGAGCGGAAGCGGTTGAATGAGCAGGTGCAGCACCTCGCCTGGCGGATGCTGCACGATGTTGATCACGCCTTCTGGGTCTGGCAGGGCGGCAGGCGGGAGTTCCACCTCGACGAGCTCATGGCGCTGCTCGAGATGGCGAGCAAGGCCGACCCGCTCCCCAAATTCACGGAGGAACTTTTTATCAACCTGGGGATCCGGGCGTCGGACAACCTGCGGCTGCAGCCGCGGCTGATGGCGCACGACCGACGCCTGAAGGCCTCGCTGAAGTCGCTGGCGGGGCTGGCGCAGATCCGCGAGGCGCGGAACCTGGTGGACGCCGGGTACATCATCGAGGGGCTGCGTTCGGCGGTGTCGAACCTGGCCGAGCTGACGGGGCAGCACCCGCACAAGGGCGAATTCGGGGCGGCGAAGTCGTTCCGCGACCCGTCGTACGACGCCCAGTACCGCCGCTACCGGGGCTCCTTGCACGAATCGATCATGCGGCAGGAAGCCGTGTCGGCGGACGATCATTCGAGCGAGAGCGACCCGCACCACCGCTGATCGGCTCGACGCCCCGGGCCCGGCGGCCGCGCTCAGGCGGTCGCGGCGGTGTAGCGGCGGCCGATCTCGGGCCAGTTCACGACCTGCATGAAGGCGTCGACATACTCGGCGCGGCGGTTCTGGTACTTCAGGTAGTACGCGTGCTCCCAGACATCGACGCCGAGGAGCGGCATGACGCCGGTCATCATCATGTCCTGCTGCTTCTCTCCCTGGATCACCAGCAGGCGGCGGGAGACGGGGTCGAAGACGAGCCAGCCCCACCCCGAGCCCTCGACGGCGTTGGCCGCGGCCTTGAAGTGCGCGGCGAACTGCTCGAACGAGCCGAAGTCCCGCTCGAGGCGCTCGGCGAGCGGGCCGTCGGGGTAGCCCCCCCCACCGCCGCCGGCGGGCGCCATGCCGGTCCAGAAGAGGGCGTGGTTGATATGCCCCGAGCCGTGGAAGGAGACCTCGCGGGACCAGTGCTTCACGAGGGCGAGGTCGCCCGTTCCCTCCCGGATCTCGCGGAGGCGGGTCAGCGCGGTGTTGAGGCCCTTGATATACCCGGCGTGGTGCTTGCCGTGGTGGATGCGCATTGTCTGTTCGTCGATGAACGGTTCGAGCGCGCCGAAGTCGTACGGCAGCGGGGCGAGCGTGTACTCGCCCGAGGCGGGGTCGAAGCCCAGGGCCCGGGGCTCGAGGACGGCGGCCGAGGTCGCGGCGCGGACGGGGCCCGCCATCGCGGCGAGGGCGGCGGCGCCGGTGAGCACACCGATCGAGCCGAGCGCGGCCCGACGGTCGATGCGCGGCGAGTCATTCTCATGGAGCATGCGGTTCCTCCTTCGTGCTGAGTCGAACGAAAGCCTACGCGTGCGGTCGGCGCAGAAAAAACCCCGCCGTGCGGCGGGGATTGTGGACCGATCGATCGGGGATCAGGCCTGCTCGCCGACTTCCCAGCGGAAGAACGAGGTGACCGTGGCGCCGCCGAGGAGTTCGCGGATCGTCTTGGAGGGGTCCATGACAAAGGGCTGCTCGAGCAGGGCGATCTCGGCGAAGAACTTCTTCATGCCGCCCTCGACCATCTTTTCGGCGATCTCCTTGGGCTTGCCGCTCTCCATCGCCTGCTCGATGCGGAACTTGCGCTCCTTCTCGACGACGGCGGCGGGGATGTCGTCCGCGGTCACGCCGACGGGGCGGGGGACGGCGGCGGTGATGTGCATGCAGATCTGGCGCTTGATGTCGTCGGCGAGGTCACCCTTGGCGACGAGCAGGACGCCGGTCTTGCCGTCGTGGTGGACATAGTGCCCGAAAGAGACGCCCTCGCCGCTGATCTTCTGGGCCCGGCCGAGGGAGATGTTCTCGCCGGTCTGGGCCCGGATCTTGTCGATCTCGCTCTCCATGCCCGGGGTCACGCCGACCGGGCCGACGGGCTGCTTGAGGGCCTCACTCGCGCAGGTGTTGGCGCAGGCGACGAAGTTGTCGTTCTTCGCGGTGAAATCGGTCTCCGCCCGGAGCTCGATGATGGCGGCGGCGGACTTGTCGTCGGCGATCTTGATGGCGACGCGGCCCTCGCCCGCGGCCCGGTCGGACCGCTTCTCCATCTTGCCCTTGTAGTGCTTGCGGAGGATGTCCTCGGCCTTCTCGACATCCCCCTCGGCCTCGAGGAGGGCCTTCTTGCACTCCATCATGCC
>JRYH01000650.1_pt1 | contig 21615 bp, 20 predicted proteins | sample 235351 | NCBI WGS metagenome assembly JRYH01 (sample SAMN03074221, study PRJNA261480) | activated sludge metagenome | biome: Wastewater Treatment Plant; feature: Wastewater; material: Activated sludge; isolation source: activated biomass of a wastewater treatment plant treating wastewater... ...
CGCACATCCGCGGCGGCAAGGATAAGGGCTACCGCTGGTACAAAGACGGCAAGCACCTGAAGAAGACGAATACGTTCACGGACTTCATCGCTGCAGGAGAGCATCTCATCGCCGAGGGCTTGACGCAACGTGGCCGCATCGTTGCAAACGGCGGCTCGGCGGGTGGCATGCTGATGGGAGCCGTGGCCAACATGGCGCCAGACCTCTTCCTCGGCATCATCGCCGACGTGCCGTTCGTCGATGTGTTGAACACGATGCTCGACAAGGATCTGCCGCTGACGCCGCCCGAATGGCCCGAGTGGGGCAACCCGATCGAGAGCGCGGAGGACTTCGCGATCATCCGCTCCTACAGCCCTTACGACAACGTCGAGGCCAAGCCCTATCCGCACATCTTCGCCTACGGCGGGCTCACCGATCCGCGCGTCACCTACTGGGAGCCGGCCAAGTGGATCGCCAAGCTGCGCGCGCTCAACACGAGCGACAACTTGGTGCTGCTCAAGACAAACATGGATGCAGGCCACGGCGGCGCCTCCGGCCGCTTCGAGCGCCTGCGCGAGGTGGCGCTCGATTACGCCTTCGCTCTCGAGATCGCGGGGCTGGCCGAGACCGGCACCGAGACGGCGTGAGGGCGCCCGACGGGGATCATTCGGGCCTTTTCGGGCGAGCACGCAACACAGGGGCGGCCTTATGTTCGGCAGCAAATCGATGACGGGCACGGCGATCGAGCGGCAGAACGAGGAGCTCGAGCTGCTGCTTGCGGACGTCAACGCGGCCAGCGGATCGGCGCGCAGCGCGTGGATCTTTCTGATCGCGCTCGAAGCCTATTTCTTCATCGCCCTTGCCGGCATCAGCCACCGCGATCTCCTGCTCAATACGCCGGTGGCGCAGCCGATCCTGCAGGTCTCGGTTCCGCTGCGCTCTTTCATCCTGTTCGGACCGCTCGTGCTGATCGTCCTGCACGCCGGCGTCCTGCAGCAGCACATCATCCTCGCGCGCAAGCTCAAGGCGCTGCATAGAGGATACGCGGCGCTCGAATATCCGCCGCTCTCCCATCCCGGACGACTGCGCCTGCACAGCTACTATTTCTCCCAGTCCGAGGCCGGACCCGAGACGGGCTTCGCCCTGCGCGCCTGTTTCCATGCCATGGACTGGCTTTTTCTGCGGCTTCTGCCGATCGGCCTGCTGCTCGCCTTCCAGATCACCTATCTCCCGGTGCACGACGACCAGATCACCTGGTGGCACCGCATCTATGTGCTGATCGGCGTTCTCATCGTGGCAGCGACCTCGTCCTCGCTCGCGCGGATGGACATGGACGATCCGGGTGCGCACTCCGTGCTGCGCGACCGCGTTCTCGGCGGGTTCGTGCGCACGTTTTCCGGGCTCATGGTCGTGGCCTTCTCGTGGGGCGTCGCGACCATCCCCGGCGAAGAGATCGACCGCTTCCTCGGATCGATCGAACGCGTGGCCGCGCCGGTGCCCTATCAGGGGCTCGGCAACGTGACGCGCAATCTGCCGCCAGGGGCGCGCGGTCGCACCGCCTTCGCGCCGACCGCTTTTCTGTTCGAGGGCGAGGTGGACGACTGGACGCGCCGGTCGACGAGCCTCTTCACGCGCAACCTCATCGTCATGGACGAGGACCTCGTTCCGGATCGGGAGAACGACACCGAGACGACGCTCCCGCTGCGCGGGCGCGATCTCAACTATGCCACGTTCGACCGCTCCGACCTGCATCGCGCCGATTTCACCGACACGTCGCTCAAAGGCGCGAGCCTCATCGCGGCCAACCTCCAGGGCGCACGGCTCGTGCGCGTGCGCATGCAGGGGGCGGATCTGTCGCTCGCCTCGCCGGCGTGAACGCGCATGCGGTGCTGCTCGACGGGGCGCGGCTCTGCGAGGGCGACACGCCGCTTCCCCTCGACATCAGCAGCGATATCGAGCGCATTCCCTGCTCCGGCCGCACGCCTTGAGGCGCCTTCTCAGCCGAGCAGGCGGGCGACATATGCCGGGACGACCTCGGTCGCCCGGCCGTGGATGGCCTCGGCAAACAGGGAGCGGCCCTCGGAGGGCTCGAGATTGAGCTCGACGGTGTGGGCGCCCTGGGCGCGCGCCTCGGCAACGAAGCCCGCGGCCGGATAGACGTTGCCGCTCGTGCCGATCGAGAGGAAGAGGTCNNATAGGGAATCTCGCCGAACCAGACGACGTCCGGACGCATGGCGCCCGCTCCGCCGCAAGCCGGGCAGCGCGTCTCGACGCTAAGATCCTCACGCCACGGCCGCCGGCTGCCGCATGCGCCGCACAGCGCCCGATAGATCTCGCCGTGCATGTGGATCAGGTTGCGGCTGCCCGCCTGCTCGTGCAGCTCATCCACGTTCTGCGTCACGATCCAGACCTCGCCCGCATGATCGCGCTCGAGGTGGGCGAGCGCCCTATGCGCGGCATTGGGCTCCACCGTCTCATGCGCGCGGCGGCGCATGTTGTAGAACTCGTGCACGCGGGCCGGATTGCGCGCAAAGCCCTCGGGCGTGGCGACCTCGCGATAGTCGTAGCGCGCCCAGATGCCGCCCGCGTCGCGGAACGTCGGGACGCCGCTTTCGGCGGAAAGTCCGGCTCCCGTCAGAATGACGATCCGCTCGTCGTGCATGACCGCTGCGTCTCTCCCGCTTGGACCATCGGGCTCACCTGAAAGAACGCAAGGGCGGAAACGAAAACGGCTGCCGGATGGCAGCCGCATCGATCGTCCCTAGTCCCATACGAGCCGGTTGCCCGATCCGTGTCGTCACTTCACCGTGACCCTGAACGTGATCTCCGCCTTCTTCCTCTCGGTGCCAGCCCGCGAGATCGTGGTGCCGCACTTATAGACCTCTGCGAAGCCGTCGATGCGGCAGGTTCTCGTGTTCACCGTGAAGTCGAGGTCGCGCTTCCCGCTGATGCGGTTGATGTCGATCGGATCGTCGACGCTCACGTCCTTGTCGATCAGCTCGAGCTTCACATCGACATCGCCGTCGGGAACGACCGCAGACAGCGCCCATTCCGGTTGCACCGCGGCCCGGTCGCTGATCACGGCGGTGGACTGAGACTTGCCGTTGATGGTGACGCGCGCGAAGAAATCGCCGGCCGACAGCTCGTCGGCACGATCCAACGCCTTGAAGCGCGTGACGTTGACGGTGACCGTACGGTCCGCGGCGGCCGCCTCGATCGGCGCCAGCGTGACTGCGGATGCCGCAACCGCCAATGCCATGCCCGCCGCGGCCTTGCGCAGAGCCGCAGCCCTGGAAATTGCTCCAAACATTGTGTCACTCCCCTCGAATACTGCGCGCATCCATTATGCGACCGGACTCTCGTGCGACTGGGTCCCGGCACCCGTCCGCCCAATTCCCAAAATGGGCTGCCGGCAGTCGGGCGGATGCTAGCAGCCTCAATGGGGCCTGTCGTCCGCACGGGCGGGGTGGGCGGCGGATCGTGGTGGAAGCGTGGCCCAACTGTGACATGAATAGGGCGTACGTCGCCTCTGGGCCCGAACGAGAGCACCCAACATCTTGACAGATCTTTGAGATTTTCTCGCTGCGCCTCGCTGTAGGGCCTCGGTTTTCAGCCTCGGGAGGGGCCGAGCATACGGACGAGCGTCCGATCGCGGTCGAAGACGTGATGCTTGATGGCCGCGGCGGCGTGCACGAGCACCATGGCGGCGAGGAGATAGCCCGACACAGCGTGCATCGCGGAGACGACCTCGTTGAAGAGCTCGTTCTTCTCAGCCAGCAGTTGCGGCAGGACCGGCAAGCCGAAGACGTTCACCGGGCGCGCGTAGCTCACCGACTTCAGGATGCCCGTCACCGGCATGAGCACCGTCATGATCAAGAGCGCCTGATGCATGCCGCGCGCGGCGACCGTCTCCCAGCGCGCCATGGGGATCGCCGCCGGAAATCCCTCGTGCACCCGCCAGAGAAGGCGCACGAGCGCGAGCGCGCCGACCAGAATGCCGAACGACTTGTGGATCTGGATGGTGGCGGTCTTGCCGGGACCGCTCTCCATCGCGCCGATCACCATGCCGAAGACGAGCATGCCCACGATCCCGGCCGCAACCAGCCAATGGAGCGCGATCGATATCGCGCTGAAGGCAGGGCGGACCCGCGTCATGGCTCACTCTCCTTTGGGGCGCAGCAGCTCCAGGCTGTCGAAGGCTTTGGGCGGAGTCTCGATCTTGCAGGAGCGGTCGTCGATGGCGTCGGTGCACGTCACCGAGATCCCGTGCGGATAGGAGGAGACGTCGCGGCACTCGGCCTTGAAGCGGCTCCACTCCGGATTTTTCGTCTCGACCTCGAGCCGCTCGAGCTTCTGCACGCCGCACGAGGTGCCGAGGTAGAGGAGCCGCAGGATCATGTAATCGTGGATCTCGGCCGTGGCGGAGCCGATCTGGCCGGCCGCCACGGCTATCGCCGCCGCCATTCCGAGCCGCATGCCCGTCTCAATCCGGCTGGGAATCGATGTAGGTGCGGATGGCCCAGATGGCCTCCTGGTTCAGGAGCCCCTCGAACGGCGGCATCTTCTGGCGGCCGCCGACGGTCGCGCCCTGCAGCACGCGCGAGATGAACCAGGCGTCCTCGCTCTCGCCCTCGCCCAGCTCGCGCAGATCGGGCGCCATGCCGCCGGACTTCGCTTCGAGGCCGTGGCAGCGGGCGCAGTTGGAATTGTAGCCGCGCGAGCCCACCTCGACCGCGATGTCCTTGAGCTTCTCGTCGCTACGATAGGGGTTGATTGCCTGCCACTCGTCGCCGAGCGAAGGAAGGCCTGTCGTATCGACAGGCTGAGGCGCGCCGTCGCCATGGGCCAACGCGGCGGCCGGCGCGGCAACCAGCATGAGAGCAGCCAGAACGGTTGTGCGGAAGGTCATCGGAGTTCGCCTTTTCACTAGTTGGTCTTCAGGTCTTTCCGTTGGGGCTCGAGCCAGATGCGCCAGGATTCGCTGCCGTTGACGTCGAGGTAGTAGGTGCCGGGCTGCTCGATCAGATAGCTGGCCTCGCCGCCGCCCCCGATGTGGAGGTTCTGCACGACGGCATCGTCGGCGGCGGACTTGAGATAGAGGACGAAGATCGCGCCATCGCTCTGGTAGCGCAGCACCATCGGCTCCTCGACGAGGAAGCGCTCCGTCGTCTTGCTCAGCCGGCCCGAGAAGCTCGGCGGAATCTGATTGCGGACCTCGCGGTCGTAGCAGGCCAGACGCTCGGCATCGGATGCGATGGTGAGACAGGCGCGCAGGCCGCTCGCCTCGTCGGCTCCGCCCGCCGCCGTGACGACGAAGGCCTGCAAAGCCGCGGCTGCACACGTGGCTCGTGCGAGACCTATGGCACATGCGAGCCTCATTGCGCCGGTGCTGGCTCCCACCGCGTCTTGTCCTCCTCCCAGACGCGCTCACCGTACTGCCAATCCATGGGGCAGCCCTTGCAGCCTTCCATGAAGGCATCCTGGAAGATGGCGAAGCGGATCTTCACGCCTTCGAAGACCGCGTTCTCGAGGTTCGCCTCGTAGAATTTGGTCTCCTGGACGTCGGTGTTGATGAAGCGGGCGCCGATGAACTTCACGCCCTTGGCCATCGCCTTCTCGAGCGTCGCGGCCGTGAGGTCCGCGTTAGTCAGGTCCGCCTTGGCCATGCGCACGAACGAGAGGTCGGCGCCCTTGAGCGTCGCGCCCGCCATCTTCACCCCCTGCATGAAGGCGATGGTCAGCCGGGCGCCGTCCAGGTTGGCGCCGGTGAGATCGGCGCCTTGCAGGTTGGCGTGGCGCAGGTCGGCCCGGGCCAGTACGGCGCCCTTCAGGTTGGCGCCCTGAAGATTGGCGTCCTTGAGATCGGCGTGGCGCAGGTCGGCGCCCTCGCACGTCGTCCTCGGCGCGATGGTACAGCCGTTGATGACCCAGGGATCGGGGCGCGGCTCCTTGTTGACGATGACGGGGTAGTCTTGCGCGTCGGCTCGAACGGGCACGGCGCCACAGGCAATCACCGTCGCAAGAGCCAGAAACAGCGGCTTCGGGCCGCGAAAGAAACGGCGTGCGATCATGTGGTTTGGTCCTGCGTTTGGGGAGCAGAAGGGGCCGCCTGCGCAGCGTATTCGCGCAGGCGGCCTAGTTTTCTCGAGCGGACTCAGGAGAGGAAGCAATCCCGCCGCTCAAGCCGTCTCGTTAGAGCCGTTCCGGTTTCAGTGAAATTGCGGAACAGCTCTAAGCTTTTGATGGATCGTGCTTCTTATCGGACACTGTCCTCGCATGGCTCCGCCATGACCGGATCCCACTTTTCCGGAAGCACTCTAGTCGTTCGAGGCCGTGGTGCGCGGCACCTCGAACACCCAGAACGAGCCGCCCTGGCTCACCTGCTTGGTCTGGTCGGCCATGTCGCCACCCCAGAGCGGAACAGCGCCGCCGTAGCCCGACGAGATGCCGATGTACTGCTTGCCTTCGGACTCCCAGGTGACGGGCTGAGAGACGACGCCCGAGCCGGTCTGGAACTTCCAGAGCTCCTTGCCGTCCTTCGCGTCGAACACCTTCACGTAGCCATCGCTGGTGCCGGTGATGGTGATGCCGCCCTTGGTCGTGAGAACGCCACCCCAGAGCGGCATCTCCTCCTTGTGCTCCCACACGATCTTGCCGGTGGCCGGATCCATGGCGCGGAGCACGCCGACATGCGTGTCGAACTGGCGCTTGATGCGGAAGCCCTGGCCGAGATAGGCCGCACCCTTCTTGTAGGTGATGTTCTCGGTCCAGTAGTCCTCCGACCAGTCGTTCGTCGGGATGTAGAAGAGCTTGGTGTCCTGGCTGTAGGCCATCGGCATCCAGTTGGTGCCGCCGAGGAAGTTCGGCGTGACCTGGATGACCTTGCCCTTCTGCTCGCCCTCGGCGGGGGCCGGCGGACGCTGGCCTTCCACCTCGTTCGGGCGCCCGGTCGCGAGATCCCAGCTCGTGGCCCACGAGATGTTCGGAACCATCGGATAGATGCCGAGCGCGGAGCCGGCCTGCTTCGAGATCTTGCCGTCGCGGGCCGTCAGCTTGTCGAGATCGGTGATGAACAGATAGCCGTTGCGGTCGGCGTGCGCGCCGGCGCGGACGACCTTGCCGTCCTTCTCCATCTCGAAGAGCGTGATCGGGTTGTTGCCCGAGTAGTCCCAGGCGTCGTTCGGCGTGTGCTGGAAGAAGCCGACCGGCTCACCCGTCGACGGCTCGATGTAGACCTGGCCCGACGTGTAGAGGCTGTCGTAGGGCTTCCAGTCGCCGTTCGGGCCGGAGCGGTAGTGGTGGTTCCACGGCGCGGGGTTGCCCGTGCCGATGACGATCGTGTTCGTCTTCTCGTCGTAGGTCGCGGACTGCCAGGGGGCGCCGCCGCCATGGTTCCAGGCCTCGACCTTGTTGCCATCCTTCGCGTTCGGCCAGGACGGCGCCTTGGGGTCGCCCGTCGTGGTCGAATCCTTGCCGTTGAGGCGCCCCATGTGGCCCTCGACGAGAGGACGCATCCAGATCTCCTCGCCGGTGTCGGGATCGCGCGCATAGAGGCGGCCGACAACGCCGAACTCGTCACCCGACGAGCCGTGGATCAGGAGCACCTTGCCGGTCTTCTGGTCCTTGATGATGTTGGGGGCGCCGGTCATGGTGTAGCCGGCAGTGTGATCCTCGAACTTCTTGTTCCAGACGACCTTGCCCGTCTTGCGGTCGAGCGCGACGATGCCGGCGTCCAGCGTACCCATGTAGAACTTGTCGCCGTAGAGCGCGCCGCCGCGGTTGACGACGTCGCAGCAGGGGCGGATGTCGTCCGGCAGGCGGTGCGAGTAGGACCAGATCTTCTTGCCGGTCTTGGCGTCGAGCGCGAAGGCGCGCGAATAGGAGGCGGTGACGTAGATCACGCCGTCATGCACGAGAGCCTGGGTTTCCTGGCCGCGCTGCTTCTCGTCGCCGAAGGAGAAGGACCACGTCGGCTTCATCTGGGCGACGTTGCTGGCGTTGATCTGCTCGAGCGTGCTGTAGCGATGGTTGCGGACGCCCATGCCCCAGGAGACGACATCATGCGTCGTCGCCTCGTCGTTGAGGATGTCCTCCCACGTCACGGGCTTCGCGCCCGTATCGGCCTGAGCCGCATAAATGCCGCCGAAAGCGACAATTGCAAGCGTCGAAGCCGCTGCAAAAAGCGTCGCGTTGACGCCCCGGAGGGGGTGCCTACGTTGCATGGCGTTTCTCCCAAAAAATTTCTGTCAGAGGCGATTAATTTCGCCACTCCGGGAGGAGAGACCAGATCACGCGAGGCATTGTCTATTCGCCTTTTGGCGGAACACTATAACGTTTATGGGCAAACCTAGACGAACGTCTAATCCCGACAGTCCTTCTTCTCCCTATATAATCGGGATTATTTCCCGCTTCTTACGTGATTGTTGGCACTTATGGGCAGCTAACTCCCGGATCCGATCTCAAAAATCAACCCCGCGATCCCGACTGGGCCGCAGGCACAAAAAAAGGGCGGCCGTCGCCGGCCGCCCTCTCAAAAAAAGAAGGACCCCTTTTCGGGGTCCTTCCTCGGTTTTCACCTTAATTCCGCTTACGCGGCCTCGGCGCGCAGGGCCGGCAACTTCTTATCCTCCTCGAATTCGAGATCGGATTTGAGTGCAATTCCTACGTACCTGACACCGTCCTTCTTTTTGACTTTCTGGATTCCGAACTCAGCAATTTCCCGACCGAACGTCGGTAGTGCCAAAGGCTCCTTCTGTCGTTCTTCACACCAGACACAGTAAGCTTCGTAGAGTGATGTTGCGGAGACGGTGTGCCCATCCTGGCTATCCACGCTCTCCTTGTAGAAGCGCTGGACGTCCGTTTCGGGAACCAGCAGCTTCGTCGGCGGCAGCGAACGATTGTCGTTGGCGCCGAAACGCGGCTTTCTGAGTGCCACGGCCGCAGCGACTGCAGGAACTGCAGGCGTGATCTGCGGGGCCGTCACCGCTACCGCAGCGGTGCTCTCAACCGACGCCGTCTCCGGCGCGGCAAGGGCTTCACGGTCGTAGAGGCGCCACTGGCTGAACGCAACGTACATGCCGAAGGCGGATCCGACCTCGAGGAGCAGAGCGATGAAGATCGTCATCGCCATCTGCACTTGCTCGACGCTGAGACCGGAGAGGTTCGCAAGCACGGTGGCCTGCGGGTCTGCCTCACCCATGACGGTCATTGCGTCGGTCTTGCTCAGCTTGCCCTGGATCTCTGCGATCCGAGCTTCGAGCGCCTGTGCCTGCTGGCCAGAGGCCATCTCGGCAGTCAGGCCATGGTAGCCCTGGCAGAACGCCCGGCTCTGCGGCCTGGTCGCATCGGTGCAGCCGCTGGTGGCCGACCAGGCGCGCTGGCTCTTCAGAGCCTCGATCTCGCCTTGGACGGCAGCGGCCGGACGATGCTGCGGAATCCAGGACAGCTGGTCCTGGGCCCGCTTCAGGTCACTGCGGAGGTCCTTGTAGACCTGGGCTTCGACAGCGCGATGACCGGTCGTATCGAACCGGTTCAGCGCGGCGTGGCCGAGCGCGGACGTCAGCGAATAAGCGGTGACGACGACGCCAACGACGGCTGCAGCAGCAGCCTGCGACCACATGCGGCTTTTCAGTGCGGCGAAAAAGAAAAACGGGATCAGCGCTTTCAAACAGTCGGCTGCGACAGAGGCAGAGCCGTAGATGAACCCATCGAACTCGGTTCGTCCCAAGCTGTAGCCGAAACGCCAATTCATGGCTGCCGAGACGGCGATTAGCACGCCGGCCGCCATTACCCCGAACACGCCTAGAGCATGTCGTATCTTCATTGCCCTCTCCATTGCGGGCTCGCGCGGGCTGCCCGGATGGCAACCGTCACGAGCCTCGTGTCGATTGGGTCTGCGGGGAAGCATCAGACCAGCCAGCTTCGACGAGCGACCAGTGTCCTCCAGACGTGCGCATCCCGACATCCGTTGAGCTAGAACCGCCCCCCAAGGCGATCCATCGGATCCCGTCTGCGCCGCCCCCCGGCGGACACACGAAGCTGAGCCCGCTCATAGCCGATGCTCGTTTTGCACAGGTGGCATCGCCGCTGGACGCCGAATGTGCACAAGAGACCGGTGACATGAGCGAAGTACGCGGAACACATCCCTCGCGGGGAGGCTAGCGCGATTCGAAGGAAAGGCATTCACCTTTTGCTAAGGGAATCAGTTTGCTAGACTTTTCGGGCTCAAAACCCGCGCCGATCTGCACCATGTGTTGCAGTTTTGCACGCCTCCGGCGTCCACACGATATGCCTGAGTTATGCACTCGTTTTCCCCCGCCGGCGGGGCCGTCCACAAGGGGTAGAGCGACCAAGCTCGCGCCCGGAACGGCGGCGTTCGGGGCATCTTCCGTCCAGCAACATCTCCGCCACTCGCCCTAACACCTCGCCGTCATCCACCTTTTTTGCGGGGTGGGCGACGGCTTCCGCATGGCCGGGCCGTCAGGGATTTGGTAACCTCTGCCCAAGTTGCAGAGACGACGACCGTCTTGCGGGACAACCGTCTCGAGGAGTGTGCTTTCATGCGGTGGTATTTCAGCTATCCCATTCTCGCCGCCGGCCTCGCCTTCGCCGGACACACCTACCTTCCGCACGACCCCACGTTGCCCCTGGCCGAGGCGGCGCGTACCGCGCCTCTCCCGCCGCCGGCCGAGGTCGTCGATCTGACGCTGGCCGAGACTCCGCATCTCTCGCGCGTGAGTGCGTTCGCTCCCGATGCGCGCCTGTTCCAGGCGCCGCCGGCGAACGTTGCGGAAGCCGACGACACGCCGGCGCACGGCTCCGTTCTCAGCTATCTCGCCCGTACGCTGACCCTCGCGGGGGATGATCCCGCGGCAACGGCCCAGGCTTCGCAAGAGGCCGTCACCGCATCCGAATGGAAGAGCGCTGTCGTGCACGACGTCGCCACGCTGCGGGTGGCCTCGGTCGATTCGAGCCAGGCGGCGCGTCGGACCACGCCGTCGTCACGCGTCTCGCTGACCCGCGACATCCAGCAGGAGCTCCGGCGCGTGGGCTGCTACTGGGGCGAGGTCGACGGCGTCTGGGGCGGCGGCTCCAAGCGCGCGATGACGAAGTTCATGGACCGCGTCAACGCCTCGCTGCCGACGCACCAGCCGGACGTCTTCATGCTGTCGCTTCTGCGCGCCCAGGACGGCGCCGCATGCGGCGCGTCCTGCCCGGCGGGGCAGAGCCTGACGGGCAGCGGCCGCTGCCTGCCGAGCACGCTCATCGCCCAGGGCGGCCAACGCAGCGTTCCCACGCAACGCGTGGCATCTCATACGCCGAGCCCGGACGTTGCGGACATCGACGACCGCGCCACGGCCCCGCGCCTCGCCGAGGCGGCCGTTCCCACCTGGCAGACGGCGACCGTGCAGGCGCGCCGCGAGATTCCGTATCCGCACGGCCGCATGGCGATGGGCGGGCCTAAACCGGACGATCTCGAGACCTTGCCGATCGCGGCGGCGAACGGCGCGGAATCCTACGAACGGACGGCTGCGCTGGCGCCTTCGGATCTGGCGGCGGCCCCGTCCGTGCCGATCGAGGGGGCAACGCCTCTCCGCGCGACCTCGTTCGACGACGCGCCCATCGTGGAGCGGTCGAGCCGCGCGACCATCAACCGTCCGCGGGCCGCCCAGCGCGCGGCCCCGTCCCGCCGCAACAGCAATTATCGCCACGTCCAGCGCTTGTTCGAGCATCCGCTCGGGCGGATGTGACGAGCGCCTCGCGCAATCGACGGGATCGAGACGTCGGATGCGCTCCTGGACCTTTTGCAAAGCGGTGGGCTTTTGGCGAGGCGATGATTTTCGCGCCGGACGGATTGCGTGGCGCGGTTATGATCGTGATCCAGCCATCGTCGTCATGACGGACGATGCCTCCTCGTGAAGGTCTGCGCCTCGTGCGGCGACCTCCTTCTCGCTGCGAGTTGATGTCTCGCCCCTCGCATCAGCCGCGGGGCTCGGGCTCGGGGAGCGGCGCCGGACTTTCCGTTTGCGCGAGGATCCAGGCGAGGAACGGCTCCGACCCGCCCGACACCGGCAGCAGCAGGATCGCGGGGTTCTCATAGGGATGGCGCCGTCGCGTCTCCGCGATCACCGTGTCCGCCAGACTCTCGCGGGTCTTGATGATCATGACCGCCTCGGCGTCGCGGTGGCGCGCACCGTTCCAGACGTAGATCGAAGTCATCGCGGGCAGGATGTTGACGCAGGCGGCAAGTCCCGCCTCGACGAGCGCGCCGCCGACCTCCTCCGCCGCCTCGGGGGTCGGAAAGGTCATATAGACGAGAACGGCCTTGTCGTTTTGCTGCAAGTAGGCGAGCCTCCCTCTTCCCACGACGAGTCCCCGGCCTGGCCGGTCCTGCCATACGCCTGGCGCGCCGCCGCCAGCTCTCTTCTCACCGCGCCCCGCAGGGCGAAGGCCCGGGTTCCCCTCCATCATGGTCAAATCGAAACATAAATTCCAGAAGATCGCCTTCGTGGCGAGCGAGGTGAGCGAGGCGCAGGAGGCCCTGAAGCGGCTTTCACACCGGTACGGATCGGTCGAGCCCGGCGAGGCCGATGCGATCGTCGCGCTCGGCGGCGACGGGCTGATGCTGCAGACGCTGCACCGCTTCATGAACGACCGCATCCCGATCTACGGCATGAACCGCGGCTCGGTCGGCTTTCTCATGAACGAGTACCGCGAGGACGGCCTGCTCGAGCGCCTCAAGGAGGCGGAGGTGAGCCGCGTGCATCCGCTCTCGATGGTGGCCTACGATGCGCAAGGCAAGGCGAGCAAGTCGCTCGCCATCAACGAGGTGTCACTGTTCCGCGAGCGGTTCCAGGCGGCCAAGTTGCGCATCTCCATCGACGGCACGGTGCGCATGGAGGAGCTGATCTGCGACGGCGTGATGGTGGCGACGCCGGCCGGCTCCACCGCCTACAACCTCTCCGCGCACGGGCCGATCCTGCCGATCAACGCGCCGCTGCTGGCGCTGACGCCGATCAGTCCGTTCCGCCCGCGGCGCTGGCGCGGCGCGCTGCTGCCGAATAAGGCGCGCATCACGATCGTGGCGCTCGAGACGGACAAGCGCCCCGTCAGCGCGGTCGCCGACGCCTCCGAGATGCGTCATGTCGTGCGGGTCGAGATCGAGCAGGCCCGCACGATCGATCTCTTCATGATGTTCGATCCCGGCCACAGTCTCGACGAGCGCATCCTGGCCGAGCAGTTCCGGTTCTGAAGCTTCTCCCTCGTCGCAACCGCGTCGCGGGTGTCTTTACTCGGGCCTATCCTCTGTGGCGCTGCCGATGCCCGGATCGGCGACGAGGGCCGAGCTGCGCACGAACACCGTGCTGCCGTCGTGCCGCTGCACGCGGATGATGTCGGCAAAGCCGACGCCGACCTCCGGCTGATCGATGAGCCGCTCGCCGGAATAGAGCATGACGCATCCCGCCGGCGGCGCCTGCTCCGGAGCCGCGCCCGACGCCTCGAGCGCGATCAGCGTCTCTCGATCCCGGCAGCCGAACACATCCGACGCCTTGACCATCCAGACCTCGGCGCAAGCGGGGCAGACCGTGGCGAAAACGGCAAAGAGGGCGATCGCGCCTCGCAACATCGGTCCTCGCAGCTCAACGGGGGTCAACCCCGCGAGCTTGCGCGCGGGCGGGCGCGGAACGCAAGATCAAATGCGGCGTGTGCGCTCCGCTGGATGCGATGGATCCAAGGATCTCCCGCTCTTTCATTATGTGCGGTCGGAGCCTCCGTCCCACCGCGTCACGATGGCGTCGAGGCTCGGCCGCTCGCGCTCCTCAGGCTTTTCCATCGGCGTTCCAATATGGATGAAGCCAACGATCCGCTCGTTTTCAGCGAGGCCCAGCTTCTCGCGCACGAAGGGGCTGTAGGCCACCCACTCCGTCAGCCAGCAGGTGCCGTAGCCCATCGCGTTGGCCGCAAGGCAGAGATTGAAAGCGGCCGCGCCTGCCGAGAGGACCTGCTCCCACTCGGGGGCGCCGGGGCGCTTCGAGATGCGCGAGACGACGGCCACCACGAGCGGCGCGCGCAGGAAGCGGGCCCGCTCCGTATCGAGGCGGACGTGCGAGGGCTCGTTCTCCTCGGCCTGACAGGCCGCTGCGAAGATCTCGCCCACGGCCTGGCGGGCCTCGCCCTCGAAGACGATGAAACGCCAGGGCACGAGCTTCTTGTGGTCCGGCACGCGAGCGGCGATCGTGAGAATCGTGTTCAGCTCCTCGGCCGAGGGCGCCGGGGCCGCGAGCCTATCGGCCTTGATCGAGCGGCGGGTTGCAAGGGCCTCGATGAGTGCTGGGTTCATTGCATTAATTCCGTGGTTGCTTACACTTCGGCGAACCGCGCGTGCCCTCCCCTGCGAGGGCACCGGCGGCCAGTTACGCTCCGCGGCGGCGGCTCAGGTTGTGGCGGCCTCGCTAACGCAAGAGCGGCCACGTGGCAATGTTTTGCGTTCGGAAGGGTTTGCGTTCGGATCGAAAACAGCGATAGCGCGGTTCATGCTCGTCAAACGCACCCTCCTCTCGGCGCTGCCTCTCGCCCTGGCACTCGTGCTCGCCGCCTGGCCCGATGCCAGTCGCGCGGCGGAGGAGCCGTCGGAGGGACCGGCCGTGATCGTTCTCGACGGCTCGGGCTCCATGTGGGGCAATGTCGGCGCCGAGAAACCGGCCAAGTTCGACCTCGCCCGCGCCGCCCTGCGCGAGGCGCTCATGACCCTCTCGCCCCGCGTGCGGCTCGGGCTCATGTCGTTCGGCCATCGCCGGCGGGCGGACTGCAGCGACGTGGAGGTGCTCGCCCCGCCCGAGGCCGGACCGCCCGAACGCCTCCTCGCAATCACCGACACGCTGAGCCCCAAGGGCAAGGGTCCGCTCGCCCTGACGCTGCGCGAAGCCGCCAAAGAGATCCCCGCCGGAGAGGCCGGCAGCATCATCGTCGTGCACGACGGTCTCGACAATTGCTGGCAGGACCCATGCGCCGTCGCCGAGGAGATCGCGGCCGCGAACCGAGCGGTGCGAATCTTCCTGATCGGCTTCGGCCTCGACAAGGGCGATGCGCAGCGCCTCCAGTGCGTGGCCAAAGCCACCAACGGACAGGTCTTCGATGCGCAAAGCTCGACGCGCCTCAGCGAAGCGCTCTCCGAGGCCCTGACGGCCGCGCACCTTGCACGTGCCGACGCCGCGACCGGGCTTGCCGTTCCCGCGCCGCAACCGGCCACTCCTCCGCCGCCGGCCGGTGCGCCCGGCGTCAAGCTCACGGTCGCGCTTGCGGCCGGCGGTCCGCCGCTCCCGGCCGCCGTCTCGTGGAACCTCTTCAAGGCGAGCGATCCTGCGACGGCGATCAAGACCGTGCGCGGCAAGGATCTCGTGGCCGATCTCGACCCTGGCTCCTATGTGGCCGAGGTGCGCTTCGGACAGGCCTCCGTGCGCGAGCCGATCGAGGTTGCCGCCGCGGGGGCGACCGTCAAGACGCTGACGCTCGGCGCCGGCTATCTCAAGCTCAATGCGCTCGCCGACAAGAGCGGCACGCCGCTCAAGGATCCCCTCATCACTGTCGTCTCCAAGGACAGTTCGGAGAGCAGGCGCCAGACGCGCTGGATCGGCCGCGATCCGACCGCGCGGCTGGTGGTGCCGGCGGGCAATTACGCCGTGGAGGTGCGCGACGGGCTTGCCGCTGAGACGGCCGACGTGATGGTCGCGCCCGGCGGCTCGTCCGAGGCTGCGCCGGTGCTGGGGACGGGGCAGATCTCCCTCTCCGCCGTGATCGCGGGGAGCGGCGCGCCGCTCCCCTCCGTCACCTACGTGATCGAGGAGGACGATCCGGATTCGCCCCAGGGGCGCCGCGAGGTCGCGCGCTCGGCTGCCCCGGTGGCGACCTTCACGCTGCCCCCCGGCACCTACTACGTCACCGCCCGCTCCGGCGTGGGCGAGGTGCACGAGCGGATCGCGCTCGGCAGCGGCGATAGCGCGCCTTACGTGGCCCGCTTCAACCTCGTCCCCATCACGATCTCGGTCATTCCGGTCGGCGGGGCCGATGCGGCGCCGGCCGACCGGGCCCATCCGGTGCTGATCCGGGTGCTCGCGGAGGACGGCACGTCCCGCGAGGTCGCGCGCGCCTACGGGGCGAGCGGCTCTTTCGCGCTGCCGCCCGCGCGCTATCGGGTGGAAGCCAGCGTCAGCGGCCTCAACGTCGCGGCCCGCGGCATCATCGACCTTTCGAACGGAAAGGGCGGCACGACGCAGCTCAAGCTCGAGCACGGCGACATCGCGATCTCACAAGGCGCGCGCGGAGGGGTCTCCTGGCGGGTGAAGGATACGGCCGGGCATACCGTGATGCATTCGGGCCCTGGCGGGACGGCACGGGCGCGGCTGGCGCCGGGGCGCTATCTGCTGCTGACGGAGACCGATCATGGCGTGAGCGAGCGGCCGATCGACCTCAAGGCCGGGGACGAGCTTGCGCTCTCGCTCGACGGGGCGCCATGACGCCCTCGCGCAAGGCGGGAACGCCATACTTCAACCATGCTTGCGGGGCGAGATACGGGGTGGCTTTCGCGCCTCGCTCCCAATCCCAGGCGCAAGCCCCCGTGCCGCGTTTCCGGATCCGCTTCATAACCCGTGTTGCAGAGACCTATTCAGGCGAACCGATGACACTGGCTCTCCTCCGCGGCGCTGCGCCGGCCTTGCGGCGCGGACTCGCTCTGCTCCTGCTCGCCTTCGCCGCCGTGTCCGGCCCGGTGGCGCACGATGGCGCCTGGGCGCAGTCCGCCACGGACTGGCTGACGGGGCTTCAGCAGCACGTCACGCCCTCCGCGCCCGGAAAGCCCGACGCGGGCGATCCCGGCGAGATCGTGCTCGTGCCTATGACTGCGCGTCTCACCGCCGACGGCGACGTGATCGAGGAAGGGCTCGTATGGCGCGTGTTCGGGCGTCCGCCTTCGGGTGAAAACGGCACGGCCCTTCTCTACACGCAGCAGGACGCTCAACCCACCTTCCGCCTGCGCACGGGCGACTACATCGTCAATGCCGCATTCGGGCGGGCGCACATCACGCGGCGGATCTCGGTGAAGCCCGGACAGGCCAATGGCGTCGTCGAGGATTTCGTGCTCAACGCGGGCGGCCTGCGGGTCAAAGCGCTCGTCGGCGGCGCCGAGGCTCCGCACAACACGGTGAGCTTCGCGATCTACTCCGACCGCGACCAGACCGACAACCGCAAGCTCATCCTGTCGTCGGCACGGCCCAACATCGTCGTGCGCCTCAACGCGGGCATCTACCACATCGTGTCGACGTACGGCGACTGCAACGCGGTCGTGCGCAGCGACGTCACGGTGGAAGCCGGCAAGCTCACGGAGGCGGTCGTCACTCATTCCGCGGCCAAGGCGACGCTCAAGCTCGTGCATCGGGCGGGCGGCGAGGCGCTGCCGGATACGCAATGGACGATCCAGACGCCGGAGGGCGAGGACGTCAAAGAGAGCGTCGGCGCGCTGCCGACGCATATCCTTGCACCTGGGAAGTATATCGTCGTCGCCAAATCGCAGGGGCGCGCGTTCCAGCGCGAGATCTCGCTTTCGAGCGGCGAGACGACCCAGGTCGAGCTGGTGATGAACTGAGGCCGTGATGGGCGCAGGCCGAGACGCCAACGTCCAATCCCAGTCAGAAATCGTTGAGCACCCAGTCCGTCGGGCAGCCATGCGTGCGCATCCGCGCCTCGGTGTCGGCAAGCTCGGGCTTGCTCGCGAGCTCATGGAAGATCGCGCGCGCGATCTGCCAATGCTCGCACGCCGTCGTGAGATCGCCTGACGCGCGTGCCAGCTCCGCAAGCTCGAACCGCGCCTTCGCCTCCATCAGCTTGTTGCGGCTGCGCGCCGAGACGCGGAGGCAGGCGCGAAGCTGCTCTGCGGCGACATCCAGGCGCGCGCCCGCAAGCTCGGCCTGCGCGTAGAGGAGATGCGTCTCCGCCAGAAGAACGACGTCCGCGCCGGCTTCGGCCTCCGCGAGACGCCGGGCCCAGTCGACCGGTGGGGCGGATGGCCGTTCGGCTGCTACCTCTGCCGGCGTCTCGGCTGGCGCCTCCTGCACGGCGCTCTCGGCCTTGGCCGCGCGCGCGACGTCAGCCTCGGGCGCGAAGACCGGAGCGGACACGACGAGCGTCGGCCTCATCGGGGCGGGAGCCCGCTCCGCTTGCGGCGGTTCAGGCGTCTCGGGCGTGCGGGGAGCTGCCTCGGCCTCGTCCCGCCGTGTCTTCGCGGACACCATGCCGTAAGCGGTGTCGTCTACGGACGCCCGCTTGGAGGCTTCGGCCTGTCGCGATCCGTACATCGTGCGGATCATGACCAACAGCAGAACAATGAGGGGAATGACGAGCGCAAGCTTTCCTGCCAATCCTGTGATCTCGATCATCACCGTCCCTTACCGCAAGGGCGGGGACGAGAGGAGACCACCCTTGGTCCAGAGATTGTTTTCTCCACGGTCCATTCGCAGCGGCGAGGCCGTGCCGACGTTGCGATCGAAGATTTCGCCGTAGTGTCCCACCTGCTTGACGATCTGGTAGCTCCAATCGCGGGCGAGCCCCATGGTGCGCCCGAGGTCCGCCTCGGCCCCCACGAAGCGGCGGACGTCGACATTGGGTGATTCGCCGAGGCTGTCGATCGTCTGGCGCGAGATGCCGAGTTCCTCGGCGGCAACGAGCGCCGCGCCCGTCCAGCGCACGATCGAGAACCATTGCTCGTCGCCCTTGCGCACGACGGGGCCGATCTGCTCCATCGTGATGACCTCGGGCAGGATCACGTGATCGGCCGACGCCGCAAGGCGGCTGCGGGCGGCGGCCAGCGCGGTGATGTCGCCGGTGAGAAGCGTGCAGGTGCCCTCCTCATACGCCTTGACCGCATCGGCCCACTGCTCGGCGACGACCGGCTGATAGCGCATGTTGCGGGACTTGAAATAAGTGTCGATGCCCTGCGCGGCGCCGCTGGTCGTCATCACGCAGACCGAGGACCCCGACAGCTCGAGCACGCTCGCGACCGCGTAGCCCCGACGCACGAGAAAGCCTTGCCCGTCATGGAACAGCGTATCCACGTAGCGCACGCCATACTCGGTATCGCGCGAAAGCGTGCGCGCGTTCGCGCGCGGCAGCAGATCCACCTCTTTCGCCATCAGCGCCTGGAAGCCGCTCGCCGCCGTCACGACGCGATACTTGACGGCGTCGCGGCGGCCGAGCGTGGCCGCGGCCACGGCGCCGCACACGTCGATGTCGAACCCGGTCCAGGTGCCGGCCGCGCCGATCTCGGCAAAGCCGGGCATGCCCTCCATCACGCCGCAGACGAGATGGCCGCGGGCTCTCACGTCGTCAAGGGTGGCTGCGCGCGCCGACGCCAGGGTGCCCAGTGCGGCGAGACTCGCTGCGGCCAGGCTTCCCACCAGGGACGCCGCCGCGCCAAGCCGTGTGCGATGGGGTGTGCGACGCGACGCCGTCACGCTTCGAGATCTCCTCATGCCAAGAGAGGCCCCTTCACACACGCGCCCCGCACACCCTCTCGGGGCAAGGGAGCAAGCCAGTGGTGTCCTTCTGAGGGGCACGAAGGCCGCCTCGCAGCGGCAGCCTTGCCGTGTCACACATCCCGCGTTGCGCTCCTGTGGTCAAGCCCTTGACCGGGGGCTGAAGTTGCGCCAAAGGCCCCTTGCGGGCCCGGTGGCACGGGCGTTGCCAGCCAAGGACCCGACCCATGACCCGAACGCCCAACACCCTCGTTCCTCCGCGCCATCCGGATACCGAGATCGTGCACAGCGGCCGCCATCCGGCCGATCAGCACGGCTTCGTCAATCCGCCGGCCTATCGCGGCTCGACGGTTCTGTTCCCGACGCTCGACGCGCTCGAGGACTACGACAACCAGACCTTCAAATACGGCCGCCATGGCACGCCCACGACCGCCGCTCTCGAAGAGGCGATCTGCGGCCTCGAAGGCGGTCAACGGACCGTGCTCACGGCGTCCGGCTACCAGGCCGTCACCACGGCCATCCTCGCGCTCGTCAAGGCCGGCGACCACGTGCTGATGGTGGACAGCGTTTACCAGCCGACGCGCAAGTTCTGCGACACGCTGCTCGCGCGCCTCGGCGTCGAAACCACCTACTACGATCCGCTCGCGGGCGCGGCGATCGCCGACCTCATGCGGCCCAACACGCGCGTGGTGTTCACCGAAAGCCCGGGCTCGCTCACGTTCGAGATGCAGGACATTGCGGCGATCTCGGCCGCGGCGCACGCGCGCGATGCCTATGTCGTCATGGATAACACCTGGGCGACGCCTTATTATTTCCGCGCCCTCGATCACGGCGTGGACATCTCGGTGATCGCCTGCACGAAGTATATCGTGGGGCACGCCGATGCGATGCTCGGCGCCATCACCGCCAACGCGCGCACCGCCAAGCGCGTGGAGGAGACGCGGGCCACGCTGGGCGGATGCCCGGGCTCTGAGGAGGCGTACCTCGGCCTGCGCGGCTTGCGCACGCTCTCCGTCCGTCTCGAGCGCCATCAGCGCTCCGGCCTCGAGGTCGCGCGCTGGCTCGCCGGCCGGCCCGAGGTTGCGCGGGTGCTTCACCCTGCGCTTCCCTCCGATCCCGGACACGCGCTCTGGAAGGCGCACTACAAGGGCGCCTCGGGCCTCTTCTCGATGGTTCTGAAGCCCGCGCCGCGCAAGGCCGTCGCCGCCATGCTCGACGGGATGACGCTGTTCGGCATGGGCTACTCGTGGGGCGGGTTCGAGAGCCTGATCATCCCCTTCGATCCCACGCGCTACCGCACCGCAACCGCCTGGAAAGCCGAGGGCCCGGCGTTCCGCCTGCACATCGGGCTCGACGATGTCGGCGATCTGATCGCGGATCTCGAGGCCGGATTCGCACGCCTCAACGCTGCCTGCTGACACCTGATCGGCCGGCATCTCGGCGTCTGGCAGGCCACTCCGTCCGGCCGCACTATTCGGCGCCGCCGCCCTCGTTCCCTCACATTTCGCGCGTGGAACAGTGTTCCGGTCGCGCGTGGAACAATTGCCGGCGTCGAGCATCCATGCGAGCATGGCGCCGTGTATCGGCACCTAGACCTTTGGCGTATAGACGCCGCCGCGCCACGTTACTAAAGCTGAACTTTAGTGCGAAGGACAAAAAACAGACGCCCGCGCGCACTCGGACACGCTGCCTTCAGGAGGAACCCCCATGATTCAACAGGCTTTAAACGAGCTTTCTCAACAGATTCGCATTCGCCCCCGGTATGACAACTTCATCGGCGGACAATGGGTTGCCCCCGTAAAAGGTCAATATTTCACTAACCTTACCCCGGTCACCGGCAAGCCGCTCTGCGAAGTCGCCCGCTCCTCGGCCGAGGACATCGAGCTCGCCCTCGACGCCGCCCACAAGGCCCGCGCCGCTTGGGGCACCACCTCTCCGGCCGAGCGCGCCGGGATCCTGCTCAAGATCGCCGATCGCATGGAGGCCAACGTCAAGCTGATCGCCATGGTCGAGACGCTCGACAACGGCAAGCCGATCCGCGAGACGACCGCCGCCGACATCCCGCTCGCGCTCGATCACTTCCGCTATTTTGCAGGCTGCCTGCGCGCCCAGG
>JRYH01000456.1_pt1 | contig 21591 bp, 22 predicted proteins | sample 235351 | NCBI WGS metagenome assembly JRYH01 (sample SAMN03074221, study PRJNA261480) | activated sludge metagenome | biome: Wastewater Treatment Plant; feature: Wastewater; material: Activated sludge; isolation source: activated biomass of a wastewater treatment plant treating wastewater... ...
CGGCAAACCCGGGGCGGTTCATTGACTGCTTCTGCACGACGATATTTTCGAAGTCGATGAGGTAAGGGTTGATGTTTCGTGCAGCTTTCATCAATCCACTGGAGTAGAGGCGTTTTGGGCGGGATGAGACCTGACGCAAGCCAACAACGATACAAATCACTGCCGCGTTGTTGTTGGCGTTGTTTTTCCATGGAAAGGATTGATGCGCGAACCCAATTTCAGCGTTGCGCGCGAAAAGCAAAGGCCACAGGAGTGAGACCATGTCTCCTTGGCAAACTGAATTGGTCGCAACGAGTGCGGCCTCAGCCTTCACCGCCGATAGGTACTCGCATGCTTTGAAAAACCAACCCGAAACGTAGTCTAGATTCTTGTATCTATCTGTTGCCGGCGAAAAGACGAACTCGACGTCTGCCTTCTGACTTGCAGTCTGCATAGAGCTTCCAAGATACGGCGGATTACCGACGATGTACGTCTCAACATCGTCGTCGGGTACGGCTTCCGTCGCGTGCACCTTCTCTACGCGCGACAGGTCGAACATCTTTTCCTTCTGAATAGTCTTAAGTGCCGGAGGACAGACCTCCAGCCAATCAGTTCGAAGTGCGTTGCCGCAAACAATATGGCCGCCTTCCCTCAGCGGGAAACTCTTTGGAGCCTCGCCGAAGAGGCTTTTGAAGCGCTGGTTCATCTGGTATTCGGCGATCCAAAGCGAGAGCTTCGCGGTCTCGGCGGCAAAATCCGCAAGCTCGATACCAAAGAAATTGGATAGCTTGACCCCGGTCTGCTCGCGCCAAGTCGTCGTGCCGCCCGAAACTTCGTCGAGGCGCTGGAATACGCGCATCTCCAGCGTGCGCAGCTCACGGTAGGCGATAATCAGGAAGTTCCCCGAGCCGCAGGCCGGATCGAAGACCCTGATCTTCGAGATTCGGGTCAGAAGCTTCCGGAGCAGCGAGCGCTCCTCGCGGTGACCGCGCGAACGCTCGAATTCCTCTTCCAGCGATATGAGGAACAGCGGCTGCAAAACCTTCATGATGTTGGGCACGGATGTATAGTGCATGCCAAGATCGCCGCGCATTTCTGGATCGACAACCGCTTGGATCATCGAGCCGAAAATGTCGGGGTTGATCTCTTTCCAGTCGAGCTGAGCGGCTTCTACCAGCAGCCGCTTGGCGCGGCGATTGAAGACAGGCACTTCTGTGCGCTCGGCAAAGAGACCGCCGTTGACATACGGGAACGGCCTGAGGTGTGCGGGAACACCATCGCGTTGGCCGTCCGGCACGTTCATGACGTTGAAAATCTGCTGGAAAAGGCCCTGCAGATTTTCGCCGTCGGCGCCACCGAACTCGCTAACGGTTTTGACGAACAGGTCTGCGGGGAAGCTGCCGGTATCCTCGGCGAACATGCAGAACAGCACGCGCGTCAGGAACTGATTGAGCGCATGTCGCTTCTCGGGCAGGAGCCAATCGGGGTTGCACCGCTCGATCTCATCGTGAAGCTTAGCGAGCCGTCCGGCGGCCTTGATGTCGGCCGGATTTTCGGCGACAGCCTCATATTTTTCAATGCCGGCGAGCGGCAGGAAGAAATCGAAGCGGTCGTTCAGTTTCGCAAAGTCACAAGGAAGGCTATCGTCGGCCTTCACATCGTAAGCGACGACTTCCACACCATCAGTCGAAATGAGAAACCGCGGTTTGTGTTTTGGCGTAGCCTTGGCGTCTTTGAGTGCATCGACCGTGGCTTGCGCCTCGCCGGACGCAGCGGGACGGAAAAAAATCTTGCGAGCCCAGAGTAGATCACCCGGCTGCTCGCCCTTGTTTTGGGTGCCGCTGCGCAGCTTTGTGAGCGTAGCTTTCGGCGCGTTGTAGATTTCGAGCAAGCGCAAAGGGAACTCTGCTGGATTAAGCGGTTCCAGAACAAGCTCTGCGAGCTGGGCTTCGATTTCGGCAATGTTCATACGACGGCTCCCCCTTTTGCCGTGGCGTCATCGAGCGCGGGTCACTCGTGCCTTATGCGTTTCCTTCTTGGCGCTGGCGGGCCGCCCTTTCAGCCGCTCAAACTCCTCGACCGCCAGAACTACCACGACCGGCCGCCCGTGTTTTTCAATCAAAACTGGCTCAGCGCGCGCCAAGTCGATGAGATGGCCGAAGCCGTTCTTAGCCGTGCGTGCCGCGATGCTTTTCATTGGCCGAATCTCCAGCGAAGCAACAAATATTGTGGCTCTTTTAGCTCTTATGGGCAAGCGCGGCCTTTCGGTTTTACATAGCGGAAACTGGCTGTGTCCTGCTTCCTTGCGTCCTTCGGCGCCGATCGCCACGTGTCAGCTATCTTGGTGTGGAGCGAGCGATGGCAGACGGCATCTATCCGGGTCCGAAAGGACTCCGTGAGCGCATTCTTCAGATGTGGAGCCGCAGCGCGGCCGTTCCCGCGCCGCAGCCGATTGAAGCGCCTGTGCTGCAGAAAGCTGAGGCCCCTGCTCCGGCCTACAACCCGCCGGGCATGACGCCCGCACGGCGAGCGCTTTGGCCTGAGCCAGCGAACGATCTCAAACCTGAGCGCGTCCCGGACAAGCCGAGCTATACGGAAGATCTGAAAGCGCGTGTGCGGGGTGAGGAGCGGCAGGGCCGTTCGATCCTGAAGCGTGACTTCGATCAAGAACGCTAGCGGCCGGTGTGCGCTCTGCTCGCATCTTGCGGACCTATGCGGTGCATAAACTGGAAAGATATTTTGCATTCTCGTGCCGATCTCTGGATAGCCGTCCCTGCGGAGCCGTCGTCGCTCGCTTGCCCGGCCTCGGCGGGCGGCGACGGCGGAGCGGACGGCGTGGTCAGTCCCTGTGGTGAGTTTGAGCGAAGCGCCCCCGCCAGACTCTCGGCCTGCAGAAAAGCTGACAGTCAACGCCAGGCCTGCCGCACACCTGGCCTGTCAGCCTTTTTGGGTGGGGAAGCGTGAAACGGGCACGCGCAGCGTGGGGGTTTCACATATGGTTGTGCGAGCCATCAGGCGAGCACTCCGATTCAATGGGAGTCTGCTTTGCGAGAGCAGGCGCAAGTTAAGGGGTTAGAGTCTTTTTAAAGAAGTTAAGCGGCTCAAAACCGGCGCAACGCAGCGACAGCAGCCACATCCCGGCGCAGGTGTGTTCCCGATACCCCGAATTTTTGTTCCTGATCGCCCGATGCGTCGTCCCTGATACCCCGACGATGCGTTCCTGATGACCCGAAGATGTTCCCGATACCCCGGCGCTGTACGGGCACGGATTTCTGCGGGATTGCGGTCATGCTGTTCCTGATCCCCCGAATCCGTTCCTGAAACCCCGCCGGGGCGTTCCCGATAACCCGAAGGATGTATGCGGATGCGACTCATACGTATGCATGACGACTCGCGGCGAGTCATAGGCTGCAAGCGCGAAGCGCGATAGCACCGCAAACATCGGGATATTAGGAACACCCAAGAGCGCCCAAGGGCTTGGTGTTCGCGTTCAGGGCACAGGCTCGGCGATCTGTGCGCGCGCAAACGCCAGAAAGGCCGCCTGATAGTCATCCGGTGAGAGAGATCGCTCCTTCAGCCAGCGGGCAAAGCGGCCGTTGAACGCGAAGACGTTCTCGTCGGGAAACTCCGCGCGGAATGCGCTGATAGTGTCCTTGGAAAGCGGCATGAAGCCTGCACCAGCACTTTTCTCTACCGGCAGTGCAGGTGCGACGCCGGTTTGGAACATGCCGATCGCGTCGCGGCGGATCATCCGCAGCAGCGGGTCGGGAGCGCTCTCATTCTCGATGCGAAGATAGTAGTCCGGCAGCGCGTTCTCGCGCGCGATCTTGAGGATCTCGAATTTGAAGCGGCGCGAGGTTCCTTCAGCGCCCGACTTCGCAAAGAGCGTTGAGAACGCGATGGCAAAGCCGTCGGGCCCTGCTCCGCCGGCATGCTTGCGGGCGACGCGGTAGAGCCAACGCTCACGTCCGCCGGTAATAGCAAAATAGGCAGGGTCGATAGAGAGAAGCCCTCCGTCCATGATGATGCCCTCATAAAACCAGTCGGCGAGCGTAATGCTCATGCCGCGGCTGAACTGGCGCTCATCGTCGACATCGTCGGTCCAGGATTCGATCCAGCTGAACTGACGGTGCTTCTTGCCCTTGGGCGCGCGGATATTGGTGACAATTGTCGTCGACTGGAGCCGCGCCAGTGCTTCTCGCAAAGCGCGGTACTCCGCTCCGCCCGTATGGCGGTCGATGGTTTTCAGAAGATCGTAGGGATGAAACGACAGCGTGCGCGGAATGTCGTTCTTGCCGCGTGCGCGAAGCTGCTGGATCATCGAAGCGGCCCAGATCAGGATGTCTGCATCCCAGATGGTAGCCATGCCGAAATCCGCGTTAGCGGTAACGCGCACAAAGATGTTGCCGTCGGGACTAACGTAGTCGATCGGCTTCATGCGCTTTTTCTTGGCGAGTGAGAAGAATGGCCGCTCCATCACCTCGCGCTGATCGCGCAGAGGCAGATCGGTCACGTAGGGCGCAAAGAGATCGATCTGGGAGCGGTCATCGGCGCGGGCCGGTTTCATGAACCCCTCCTCTGCTCCTTGTTGTCGAAGGCGATCTCCGGCAGGCCTTCCGCCTTGAACAGCAGATTTAGCGCGCGGCCGACGAGGTCTTCCTCGGTCAGGTCGGTGTTGATTGCGAGAAGGCGGAATTGACGTTTCACGCGCGGGCTGAAATAGCCCTGGATGCGCTTCATTCCGGCGCGGGAAGGCGGAACGTAAGCCGGGGCCCCTCCTCCGCCTTCCTCATCAGAGGACATGAGATCAAGATCACCGGCACTCATGGTCTCATGATCTACTGATCTCTGGTCGGCCTCAGATGTGAGAACATGAGGATTTTTTCTAACTGCATCATGATCACCCGGCGACAGGAGAACATGAGCTGTATTTCTCATGGGCTGCTGTAGCGCTGCGCTCACTGGCTCATGAGCAGACTGCGCCACAGGAACATGAGTACGGGTGCTCATGGGATCATGAGCCTGAAGATCGGCTTCCATGGCAGCGGCAAGATTTATAGGCGGCGGCTTAGACACGAGCCCTCACTTTCTCATGAGAGGGGGCACTCATGTTCTCCTGAGCACACACAAACTGGAACACCTCATCGAACTCACGGGCGCATTTCCCGGCGGGCTCATAATCAAAGACGCTCTGGTTCAGCGCGTAGGCGCGCCGAGCGGAGGCCCGGTTGGTGATCCTGTGCGGACAGACGGGAAGGCCCAAAGTCTCCAATGCTTCTGCGGCCTGATCGGCTTCATTGCCGTAGGCGGGGCAGAGATTGAGCACGGCCAGCGCAGGTCTGCCGGACAGGCGCACGACATTCTCGGTGCGCTTGAGGGCACGCAGATCAATAAAGGATGGGCCGCAGGGCACGATGATGAGGTCGCACTGATCGGCGATTGCGAGGCTTTCCTCAGTGGAGTTGGGAGAGGTGTCGATGAAAACGTAATCGGCCTTGTTGGCCCGCGCCTTATCGAGGAACGAGGGCAGGGTGTCGGCAAACACCGATGCTGCATAGGGCAGGGGCGCTGTGTCTTTGCGGGCCAGATACCACCGGTAGGTCGACTGCTGCGGGTCCGTGTCGGCGATGATCACACCCTTGCCGCGCTGATGCGCGGCAGCTGCTAGGTTGATGGCCAGCGTTGTTTTTCCGACTCCGCCTTTTTGCGATATAAGAGCAATAATTCTCATGTTCTCTTTTTTATTTTCATTATCCTTTTCAATGCAGTGCGGGCGCAAACGCAAATCCTGCCACTTCAAAATCTATCCACAATAAAGATGGTCAGACACGCTGCGCGGCAGGGATCGTCACCCGGACGGGCCGAGACGCGGGTTATGATTTTAGCGGTATGGAATCACCCGCGGCTCGGCGGGCGCAGCCCGTAGAGCGCGGTCCGGCCACCGCCGGAGCCGCCCTACATGGAGGAGGGGATGCCGGGGCATAACCACTACGCCTCATGCACCTGCGGCTGGTGCGTAAAATACTCGTATAGTCGCTATAAAGCGTCCGCGGCACTGGTGTCAGCTGACCTCTATTCGGCCCGGCGCTTTCTCAGCGAGCATGGTGTCCGGCGCTATATATCGGCCTGCTTCGTCAATCCCAATGCCAAGTGCCCCGAATGCGGTGCTCAGGTTTTCTATTACGAAAACGCCCATGGCAGCCGTGTTTATTTCGATCACTTAGGTCCGCCATGGCCCAAGCATCCCTGCACAGACCGCAAGACCACGGCAGTGAGAGCTTCTGCGCACAGCGTACGGCCCGAACGGCGGAAACGCGGACTGTCACTGGAACTTCTCGAAGCGGCGCAGAAGGTGGCTGCCGGCTATGATGGTGTGCTGGAGCCGGATGAGAACGAGCATGGCTGGGTCTTGCTCTATGTGACCGATGTCCAACGCAGCGGTTGGCGCAACCGCATGACCGCAGACCTGCTTGGAGCTGAGGACCCGACCGTTGTCATTGTCGGCTTTGATTCCAGTGAGGTTGTCGTGCAAGTGGGCGACATCGTCAGCCTTAGAGATGAAACTCTCAGCCTGTTCGATCTGGAACGCATGAAGCCGGGCACATACAAAGCGACCATCGAAGAATGGCGGCCAGTAGAGCCTGAATCAGCGTAGCAGGTTCACGCGGCCGAGGCGCTTCAACTCGCGCCAGTGCAGAACATCCCGCTCCAGCCAGGCCACCCGGTTCTCGCCGATCCAGAGGCGGGTTGGGAACAGGTGCTCAAGCTCCAGCAGCCGGACATGCTGCGGGCTGTAGACGACGAGTTCACGAAGCTCTTTCTTGCCGACGAGGCGGTCCTGCGCGTTGAGTACCGGGACGGCACCAGCGAACGGGCAGGGACCGCGCGCGTCAATCTTCTCCTGCATCCAGGCCGTCACTTCATTCGATGACCACGCCACACGGGCGGCGCCAAGGCGGATGCGCTTCGGAAACCGCCCAGCGGCCTCCAGCCGGTTGATGTGCTGCTGAGAGAACAGCACGCGGTGCCGGAGCTGCTTGGCATTGATAAGCCGGTCCGGTGCTTGGGAGGCGCGGCCAAGGTCGGAAATGTGCTCCACGGCAAGGCTCCATCACGAAGGGTCAACCGGCGCCTTGCGGCACCGTCTGACCAACACATCGTGGATGCCGTGCGATTTGCGCAGGGGAAAGCTGTTCCCCTGCGGCGCGTCCTCTCCTCAGGCGAGGGCAGCCAGCTTCTCTGGAGCGTCCTCAAAAGCGTAAGGGTTGAGGAACTGCCGTCCCCACATCAGCCCCCTGTCGATCTCCGTCAGGGCCGCTTCCTCGGCAAGTTCCAGCCAGCTCGCGCGGATAGTTACGACCTGGCGTTCGATGAGTTCGAGGGCCGCTTTCTCACTCAGGAGAAAATGCGGAGCGGCTTCGAGGCAGGTCGCGAGCGTGCTCATGCGCTTCTCGCCTGTGATGAAGAGCGCCTGATTGGCCTCGCGCCCGTTCCTCGTTTGAGGACAAATATCGTAAGCGGGCGTCAGCGAGAGCGTCTCACCGTTCCAGAACGCCGCGTGATTGCGGGCGTGATCGTCGGTATTGCCGCACAGCACATTGAAAACGAGGCGGGCGAACAGTTCCAGAAGGGTCTTCTTCGGCTCGGTGAAGCGCTTGCGGATGATGTCGGCCAGTTCCTGATAGCTGCCATAGCGGCCCATCATTTCATCGAGGCCGAACAGGGTCAGGGCTGAGACCATGGATTTGCGCGTCCAGCCGCGCTCTGTCTTTACGCGGTCGAAGCGTTCGATCAGAATAACGTCCTTGCCGCCGGCGCGCTTCAGTTCAGTCTGCGCGACGTTGAGGCCAAGTTTGGCTGCCATGCGCATGGCAACGAACTCGGCCTTCACCACATTGGTGATGTCGGTGCTGGCAGAAAACTTGGCGATATATTTCTTCGCAGCGGTTTCGATGGCCGCCTTGGGGCGCGCGCCGCCAAGGCTGGTGCCATGGAACACGGCCTGTTCCAGCTCGGGCGTGATCGGCACGCCTTTCTCAACGAGTTCGGCGACGGAGAGCAATTCTTCGAGAGAGGCCTGCGTGCCAAGCCGCGGCACAAATTTTGAGGAGGATGTCTGGAAATCAAGCGCCCCTATGCGATCAGACCCTGACTGGAGCAAATAGGTCAGCTCGTCGATCTGCCCAACATCGATCGCCTCGCCCTTGTGGCCGAACATGCGGTTGATGATGACGCGCCGCCCCCATGCATCGGGGGCGCCATCGCGCAGGCAGCCGGCCATGGTCAGCCCGGCCATCGGTTCTATGACGCCGAGCTTCAATGGCAGTTCGGGCTCGTAAATCGGCAGCGCTCCGCGCTTGCCCAGATAGCTGCGGCCGTAGTTGAAGACCTGGCGCTTACCGTCCGTCTCGATACGGCCTGCGATGACAGGTTCCGTCTCATCCGGAAGCCAGAGCCAGACGAAGACTTCCTTGGGCGCTTCCTCTGGCGGCCGGGCAGGCTTTGCTGCTTCTTTCTTAGAAGTCATCTTTCACCGGCTTTCTGGAATCGCGCGCGGCCTGGGGAAGCAGGACGAGGGTCTGCTGCTGAATGGCGGTGTTAGCGCTCAGCGTCGGTTGATCGGCATTGAAGAGCCTGATGCCGAGCAGAGCTGCGACTTCAAAGACGGCGCCGATGGCGCAGCCGGGATCGCCTTGCTCAATGCGCTGGATCAGCCCGCGCGATACGGCGGCCCGCTCGGCCAGCTCCGCAACGGTGAGCTTGCGCTCAATCCGTGCGGTGCGGATGAGCTGCGCCATCAGCAGAAGCGCGTCCTTGGTATAGCGGGAGTAGGGGCGAGAGGGGGGCTTTGCCATCTTGTTTGATCTATAAATAGAGCAGGAATAAGCTTCCGGACTTGTTTATAGATCAAATTACACGATATCGCATGAGGCTGTCAAGCAATGATCCATAAACAGATCAAGAAGCGCTTTCTCGACCTGTTTATAGATCACATTGGCGTGTGGGCCACTCAAACAGGCTAAGTCTCAGCAGACTTACGCCTGATGCTCCTCTTGATCTGCGCTGCCCAGAGACGGAGGGCGCTGCGCATCTCGGAACGGTACTCAAACCGATTGTAGACGCCGGCCACGCCGGCAAACGTGCCGGTGCTGTGATTAAGAATTTTCTCAACCACGTGCGGCGGCACGCCAAGCTCGGCCATGCCCGTTGCAGCCGTGCGCCGCAGATCGTGGAGCGTCCAGTCGTGCAGGCCTGCGGCTGAATCGAGCTCGCGCTTGCCTTTTGAGTAGCCGGAATAGCATTGCTCCCGCTTGCCGCGGGCCGGGAAGACAAACGGGGATTCAAAGCGCGGCAGCGACTTGAGGATCGCGCGCACGCGCGGGGTAAGAGGAACACTGTGAGCCTTGCCGTTCTTTGTGCGGGCACCGGGAATGGTCCACACCCCTTGTTTCATATCGATCTCGGTCCAGCGCATCCCGACAACTTCACCGCGGCGCTGCCCGGTAAGGAGCAGCAGCTGAAAGATCGCCCCGAACGGATATCCAATTCCAATGCTCGCCTTCCACAGAATTACAATCTCATCCTCGCTCAGAACCCGCTCGCGCGAGTGCTTCTTGGCAGGCGGCTTCAGATGAAGACACGGGCTTATCTCAACCAGATCGCGCTCGACGGACCATGTGAAAAACTTGCGGATGGCCGCATAGGCGTGGATGGCGGCGCTGGGCGTGCCGCGCGCGACGATCGCATCGAGAATACCGAGAATGTCCTGACGAGAAATCGCTTGGAGCTCTCGGCTCTGCCAGTCAGGCAGAAATACGGACCGGAGAACTCTCTCGGTTTCGGCGGCCGTTGAGGCCCGGTTGTGCTGCGAGCAGTAGAGCTGAACGAACTGATCGAGCGCCTCGGCAAAGGTAAGTGAGCGGCCAACAGATAGAGCATCGTTGCTGACCGTCTTTTGTGGATCGATACCGCTCGCGATCTGCCCGATGGCAGTGTGGGCCTCGGCGCGGGCAGCGGCGAGTGACTTAAACGGATAGCGCCCCAAGATCATGCGGCGGCTCTGCCCGGCAAACCGGTACGTCAGATAAAACACCTTCAGTCCGTTGACGGACACACGCACGCCGAAGCCGGGCAGCTTGCCATCCGGATACTGAACCCGGCCTTGTGCCGGGATCGGAATGTTGCGGACGAAGATGTCGTTGAGCTGTGCTTTGCCAGCCATCGTCTGACCCTCCCTGGCAAATGACTGAGGGTCAGCGTGGGACGCATATGGGACGCAAATAGGGCAATGCTGCGCGTTGAACGCATAAGCAGCTATGTTGACATTAAGCGATGTGGAACAGGTAGTTATGGCACCTGAGTGTGGTTCCGTGAATCGCCATGAAACTGGCAATTTTCAGTCTGGGGGACTGGGGGTCGGAGGTTCAAATCCTCTCGCTCCGACCAATATTTCAAGGACTTAGCTTTAGTCCGTCATCCCCCAAAAATCTCATAGCTACCACCTAGCTACCACAATCTTGCAGGCTCCCGAAAAAAGTTGAGGGAAACTGTGGGTCGGCTCAGAGGCAGACACATTTGGAATCGGAGGGCGCGACAAGGACGGCGTGTGAACTGTTCAGAGCAGCGCCCGGATCGCCGCCACGAACGCCTCTTCCTCATCCTCGATCGCGGCTGCTCCGAGATCGACCATCCCGTTGAAGACCTCGAAGCCGCCGATGGAGCCGCAGAGCTCTGCCGACGGGCGGTTCTGCAGCCGGCCCGCATGTAGGACCATGATCCGGGGCGCCGCGTATCTAGCGCCGTAGACAACCACCTGATTGACGTCGCCGCGATCTGGCATGTCCGGCGCACGTTTGTATTTGGCGTCGATCACCAGCTTCGGCGCGCCATTCACCTCGATGACAACATCAGGCTTCACGTCTGGATTCTTCAGGCCGGCTCGCGCGGGGGCGTAGAGTGGCCGCCGGGCGCCGCCATCGCCCTCCTTGTTGCCATCTCGCACCCTGATAGATCGATCATCCGCTAGGCCTTCGGCGAGCACGCGGCGGATGTAGATTTCGAAGACGCTTTCCATGTCGATGAGGATCGAGGGAAGGATCGCGATCCCCCCGGCCTGCAGGAGACGCAAAGCAGCTACGATGAGATCTTTCCGGGGCAGGTGTCGGCCGCGCTCTCCTCCGACGACGTGCTGCGCAATGCCAAAACCCGCTGGGAGGAGGAGTACTCCGCCTTCCGGCGCTCGGCCCTCGTACAGGGCCAGATTGCCGACAGCGTGGAGACTGATGCCCGACTGCTCGGTGACGCGCTGACGAGCTCGCGCAATGCCGTTGGGGCGCTCGAGGCGACGCAAGCTGGCAACGAGCTTACTGGGCTCAACGTCAAGCAGTCGCTTGCGCTGCAGGGCTTGATTGCCGCGCAGGCGCGCGCCGAGACGCTGACCCGGGCTCGCGATCTCGCGACCGAGGACGAAGCTCGTCAGCGCTTCAAGTCGTTCGTCGGCACGGGATCCGCATACTCGGCGGGCCGGTAGCAGAGGACGAGCCGCAACCACGCGACACCGCATTCTGACGCCCAATCACTAACAGGACCAGCGGCGGAGGTTTCCGCCGACGGCGAAGCTTTGCCCTGACGCTAGAGGATCACATGGACGATCTCGCCATCATCGATCGCTTCACCGAGACCTTCAGCCGCTACATCGACAGCGGCTTCGGACTGCTCGCTGGCGACGTGGCGTTCCTGACCAGCGTGCTGGTGGCGATCGACATCACGCTGGCCGGCCTGTTCTGGGCGCTGGCCGGGGAGGACAACGTTCCGGCACAGCTGATCAAGAAAGTTCTGTACGTCGGCTTCTTCGCGCTGCTGCTCTCCAACTTCCGGGAGCTCTCCGAAATCGTCTTCCAATCGTTTGCCGGGCTCGGACTCAAAGCCTCGGGCACCTCGCTAACCGCCGCCGATCTGATGCGGCCGGGCTTCGTGGCATCGACCGGCTATACGGCATCGAAGCCGCTCCTGGAGAAGGCCGGCGAGCTGATGGGCTTCACGACCTTCTTCTCCAACTTCGCCACCATCGCCGTCCTGATGCTGGCGTGGCTGATCGTGCTGCTGGCCTTCTTCGTGCTGTCGGTCCAGCTCTTCATCGCCATCATCGAGTTCAAGCTGACCGTGCTGGCCGGCTTCGTGCTGGTGCCGTTCGCATTGTTCGGCCAGACAGCATTCCTCGCCGAGCGGGTCCTCGGCAATGTCATCTCCTCCGGCATCAAGCTCATGGTGCTGGCGATCGTCGTCGGCATCGGCGCCAATCTCTTCGGCACCCTGATCCGACCATCGGACGAGATCACACTGACCCAGGCGTCGTCGTGCATCCTGGCTGCGATCGCGGTGTTCGGATTGGCCGTCTTCGTGCCGGCGATCGCTGCCGGTCTGATCTCGGGCGCCCCGCAGCTCGGCGCCGGCTCGGCCGTGGCAACCACCGCGGCGCTGGGCGGAGCGGCAGTTGCCGGCGGCTTGGCGACGGCGGGCGGTGCCCGTCTGGCTGGTAGCGCCGCAGGCGGCGGCATCAAGGCCGCTGCGTCTCTGACGGGCCGGGTCGGCGCAGCTTTTCAAACCAGCGGACTGTCGGGCGTCGCGCGTACAACGCTTTCAGGACCAGCCTCGCGCCTCGCCGCATCAGCCACGGCGCCGATCCGCGATGCTTACCGGCACGGGGCCGCCCAAGGCTATCGCGATACAGGTTCGCCTGCGGGCGGCGGCGATGCCGGTTCGAGTGGTGCGGCTCAGCCCGGGCCGCCGGCCTGGGCGCAAAGTCTGGCCCGTCGGCAGCAGCTGACTCAGGCCGGCATGGTTGCCGCCCACGCGCTGCGCGAGGGCGATCGCCCTGCGAGCGGGGGCGGCCCCGATCTCAAGAGCAACAAGTAGAAGGAGTGAGGACGCATGTCATTCAAGCGTTCGACGTTGCGTTATGGCGAGACCCCGGAGCCGGTCACGCCCTATCAGAAAGCGGCCCAGGTCTGGGATGAGCGCATCGGCAGCGCCCGCGTGCAGGCGCACAACTGGCGCCTTGTCGCGCTGGGAAGCGTCAGCGTATCGCTGGTCCTCGCCGTGATGCTTTTGTGGATCGGCCGGTCGGCCACGACGACGCCCTATGTCGTCGAGGTAGATTCGCGCGGTGGCGCGCGCGCCGTTGGTCCGGCGGCCGAGACTTACAAACCGAACGACGCGCAGATTGCCTATCATCTGGCGCGCTTCGTCGACAACGTGCGCTCGCTCTCGAGCGATGCCGTGGTGGTCAAGCAGAACTGGCTCAAGGCCTACGATTTCGCCACAGAGCGCGCCGCGGTGACGCTCAATGAATACGCGCGCGACAACGACCCCTTCGCCAAGGTTGGCCGCGAAACCGTCGCGGTCGAGGTGAGCAGCGTCGTGCGCGCCTCCGATTCCTCGTTCCAGGTGCGCTGGCTGGAGCGAACCTTCGAGGGCGGCGCTCTGAAGGAGACTCGCCGCATGACGGGGATCTTCTCCCTCGTCATCACCCCACCCAGGACCGCAGAGGCCGTGCGCAAGAACCCGCTCGGCATCTACGTGCACACCTTCAACTGGTCGCAGGACGTCGGCTCAGGAGGCCCAAAATGAAATCCCCCCATATCTGTGCGGCAGCGGCGCTGACAAGCGTCCTCTGCGGCTGCGCCACCAACATCAGGGTGCCGGAGATTCCGCTGTTCGAGCCTGCCACGTTCAAGCCGGCGCGACTCGAGCCCGAGCCCCAGCCGCTTGTGCAATACGTGGAGGTGCCGAAGCCCTTGCCGCTGCCCGGACAGCTCAAGCCGGTCCAGAAGCCCGGCGAAAAGCCGAAGGACGAGCGTTCGCCGAAGGACCGCGTGTCCGGAGCCAATGACGCGGCGCGCCTTGAGCCCGTCAAGGACGGCTACATCAACGCCATCCAGGTCTATCCTTACACCAAGGGCGCGCTCTATCAGCTCTACGCGGCCGTCAACCAAGTGACCGACATCGCGCTCGAGAACGGCGAGAAGCTGGTCTCCGTCTCGGCGGGCGACACCGTGCGGTGGGTGGTCGGCGACACGTCGAGCGGCGGGGGCAACGACGCGCAGGTGCACATCCTGGTCAAGCCCGTCGGCGCCGACCTCGAGACCAATCTCGTCATCACCACCGACCGGCGCACCTATCACCTCGAGATGCGCTCGAGCGAGAAGACCTACATGGCGTCCGTGTCCTGGACCTATCCGGCGGCCGAGCTCGTCTCGCTCAGGAAACAGCAGGCCGACAGAGAAGCCGCGGTGGCGGCCGTTGCCGATGTCGGCGTCAACATCGACGAGCTGCGGTTCCGCTATCGCCTCGAAGGCGACGCGCCCTGGAAGCCGCGTCAGGTATTCGATGACGGCAGCAAGGTCTACATCCAGTTCCCCTCCGGCCTTGCGCAAGGCGAGGCACCGCCGCTGTTCGTCATCGGGCCGGACGGAAAATCCGCGCTCGTCAACTATCGGGTGCGAGGTGCGACCTACATCGTCGACCGGCTGTTCGCGGCCGCCGAGCTCAGGCTCGGCACGGCGCCGCAGCGCGTGGTGCGCATCATCCGCACGGATGCGGTCTGGCGGGAGACGCGGCAATGACGGACACCGGTCCCGATAAAGCCGAGGCCCCGGACGCCAAGGTCGCGCCCGAGACGCTCGAGCTGCGCACGCGGCCGCAGCCTGTCACCCGCATCAACCGTAAGGTCCTGATCGGCGGCGCGGCGGTCGTTCTGATCCTCATCTCTGGCTTGGTCCTGGTCGCGTTGAGACCGCCGACCCTAAGCGGCCTCAAGCCCGAGGAGCTGATCAACGTCGAGCACAAGCCGATCACAGAACGATTGGCCAAGCTGCCGGCGACCTATGACAGCATGCCGGCGGAAGAGAAGGTGGAGGAAGCCATACTGCCGGCAAGCGTGCCGAAACTGACGTCCCCGAACCTCGGCGAAGCGCGTGACGACGCGGAGCGCATCGAGGCGGACCGCCTCGCCCGCATGGCCAGCCAGGCCAGGGAGTCGCAAGTTTTCTTTCGACTGCAGCTCAAGGCACCGCCTGCAGGACAGGTTGCGTCTCCGGTCTCATACGGGGACGCCGGTCCGCGACCGGCCGCAACCGAGAGTGACGCGACGCGCTCCGTGCTGCGCGCGGCCGAACGCGTACGGGCACTCGCCACAGGAGATATCGAACCTCTCGGGACAGATCCGACCGAGGCCACGCGCAAGCTTTCGTTCCTCAAGGCCGGACCCGAGACTGACATCTACAATCCGCACGTCCTTGAGACTCCAGCCTCGCTTTACCAGCTGATGGCCGGCACCGTCATCGCCGCCAGCCTGATCAGCGGCCTCAACTCCGACTTGCCGGGGTTCGTCATCGCGCAAGTGACCGAGAACGTCTTCGATACGGTGTCCGGCCGCTTCCTCCTGATCCCGCAGGGCTCGCGCCTCATCGGTCGGTACGACAACGTCGTCGCCTTCGGGCAGGAGCGTGCGCTCGTCGTCTGGCAGCGCATCATCCNNGGCGTCGCGCTCGCCACCGTGCTCGGCGTCGGCAGCGAGCTCGCGTTTGGCTCCAGCGACGACGATCTCATAAGGGCGCTGCAGCTCTCCACGCAATCGACCACAAACCGCGCCGGCCAGCGCCTCATCGAGCGCAATCTCAATGTGCAACCGACGATCAAGGTGCGGCCTGGATGGCCGCTGCGCGTCATCGTGCACAAGGACATCGTCTTGAGCCCCTACCCGACAACCGCATCCCATTGAGTAAGAAGAGAGGAGACATCTGCACATGGCTGTGATCGGTACATTCTCCGCCGTCAAGGACGGCTACGCCGGCACCATCCGCACGCTCACGGTGAACGCCAAGGTCCGCCTGGTCGCCAACGACCGCAAAGAAGGGTTCGGCGGGCCTGACTTTCGCGTCATGAACGGCCCGACGGAAATCGGTGCTGCCTGGCGGCGCACCAAGTACGGAACCGAGGAGAGCTATCTGCGCGTCAAGCTCGATGATCCCGCATTGCCGCAGCCGATCTGGGGAGCGCTGTTCGAGGCCACGGAGGACGGTGTCGTGCGACTCGTCTGGCGGCGGGAGCACAAGGAAGAGGGATGATTGGTCGGGTGTTTCATGGTTCGAAGGAGCATGCGCCTATGTCGCGTCGCTTTTCGCCACACCCCGCGGAGCCGAAGGCAGCGAAAGGTGATGGCGCGGACCAGGCGCGAGATAGGCCTATCCGCGACATCGGGGTGAAGGAGCCGCGGCCCACGCGCCTGATCACGAGAGCCGAACTCTGCCGCATTGTGCCGTACACACCGCAGCATATCCTGCGGCTCGAGAAGCGAGGCATGTTTCCGCGCCGGGTGCAGCTCGGAGCCAACCGCGTGGCATGGCTCTTATCCGAGATCGAGGAATGGGTGGAGGCGCGGGTCGCAGAACGCGACAAGTCGAACCCATAAAGGCGATGCCCCGATCATCGCTCGCAATCTCTGCCATGCAGGTCGCCTCGATCCGCACACGGCCGAGAGCGGTGCTGTGCACGAGCTGATCGATCTGGATCTCGTCGCACCTGAGTACAGAGTGGCTGTGCCAGCACCGCGATCCATCGCGGGGTTGAACCCAGTCTATGTGCTTGCGCGCATGACACTGCGCACGGCATCGTCAGTCAGCCAAGGCCGCAAGCCTGAAGCGCTCGATCATGGCGGGCGTATTCGCCCAAGGATCGCCGGGTAACAAGCGGATGAAGCTTGCGAAGACGTTGGTAAAAGCGGCTATTCCTGCGCCATCTCCAAAACGCGCCGCCTCGTCGGCGGTGAGCAGCGGCCGTACGTCCGCCAGGAAATCGGCTCGCGCGAGCTTGTCGAACATGCGTTCCTCGGCCTCAGCGCGCGAGATAGCCTGCTCGGACAAGGCGAGATATCGGCCAAAGAGCTCGACGAGCCTTGCGGCGTTGAGCTCGGGAAAGACCTCACACGCGTGCGAGAGATCGACCAGATCCCTGCCCTTGTTGCGTTGAAGCAGCGCACGCAGCTTGGTGGCGAGCAGCTCCTCGTTCGAGAAGGTCGGGATCTCGGCCTCGCCTGCAAACCACGGATTGTCGACGCGGAAGGGCTTTACCACTGGAGGATCGTAGGCTTCGCGCTCCCGCGTGTTGATCTCGATCTTGAGGCGGATGAGCGCGCCGGCCTCATCCTCTGCCGGAACGCGAAAGCGGAACTTCGGCGCTACGACGCTTTGCTCAAAGCGGGGCTGACCGAGCCAGGGCACGAGGATCTCCCGGACCTTGTCGAGCACCGGCCCGATAGGTCCGGCCGTGGTGCGGACGAGATCGATATCCTCCGAGTAACGCAACGGCTGCGGAAAGTGCAGCTTGTTGAGTGCCGTGCCGCCGCGAAAGCGGAGCTCCGCGCGCAGGAGTTCGTCGCCGAACAACTCTACGAGCGCGCGAGAGATGATGAGATCCTGCTCGACCTGCCTCGGTTCCGCCCAGGGCGCCGTATTTGACCATGCAACGATGTTCTGCGTCGGGATCATTCATCGATCTCCGGATGGCGCGCGACGGTGACGTGCCACCGCTCGTTGCGCTCGACGGGGTTGGTGATGGTTCGCCCGGTGCCGCGCTTGGGGGGCTCAAGCGCCGTCCAGGGCACCCTCCCCCGCGCAAACAGGCCTTCGTGGAGAGCTTCGGCGCGCGCGCCATGGCCGAGGCGCTCCAGGAGATAGCCGAGGCGCTGGACAATCGCCCGCTCAGACTGCGCGGCGAGCGCGGCGAGCTTGGCCGCATCGAGCGTCTCGCCGAGATCGGCAAGGATGGTGGCCACCGCATCGATGCCGCCGGCGGCGCGGATGTAGCGAAAAAGATCAAGTGCCGTGAGCTCGGGTGAGGACAGCTTCATGCTGCCCGTATCGGTTTTGCGCGCGATGACGCCGTCGGCGACGTTTTTGATTTCCTTGCGGTAGTGAAACGTGATCCAGGACCGCCCTGCTCTGATCTTCGGCAGCTGGCTGTCGGTGACCACCTGGAATTCCATGACGGCATGGTGTGTGGCTCCATGCAGCTCGGCCGCCTTGAGCAGACCGACATAGTAGGGTCGGCCTTCATGCTGCATGAGCGCGTCGATGTACCATGCCGGTGGCGGCGCGCCCCAGGACAGGTACTGCGGGGGAACGACCACATAGAAGCCCTGACGCGGGTTGACGAGAATGTTGCGCTTTTGCAGCCGCGCGGCGGCCTTGAGGAACGCGCCCTCCGTCAAACCCAGGGAGGCGATGGCCTCGCCACGCGTGAACGTCACGCGGCCCTCCGATTGGAGGCGCGTGAGGTAGCTCATGAGCGTATCCCGACGATGGAGCATCATATGTAAAAATAGCACGATATCGTCTATTTTTCAATATGAGGCGTCTCATTGCGCAGTATCATATGAAGATTTCGCCCCTAAATGTCCATATTTGAATACGTTGCAGCACTGCTCCTGGTTCGGGCCGCGCCCAAAACAGCGGCGGACGAGCGCGAAGCAGCGGCGCGTCAGCGACAAGACGCCCAACGCTAACCTACACAGGCAGGAAGCGTGCGAGGTGCGCCTGGCCGGAGAGGGTGAGTTTTACTGATAGACCGGCGGGAACCGCGATGATGAATGTAGAAGTGCACGGCGAGGTCTGGCGATGCTGGAGTCCCATAGGAAACCACACTGCACACAGAGATCGCTGGCGGCTACACTGTCGCTAGGTAGCATGCTTGTCCTTGCCGGAGCGTCTCGCGGACCTGACAGGAACAACCTGAGCCTCGAGTTCGGCAAGGCCGGAGAGGACGATCGGCGGACGATCCGGAAACTCCGCGATCAGCCGCAGCTCTCCGCCCATCGCTTCCACATAGCTGCGCAGCGTTGAGAGCAAGAGATCGCTTCTCTTTTCAATACGCGAGACGCCTTCCTGCTTGATTCCAAGCGCCTTCGCCATCTTGACTTGTGTCTTGTCGAGCGCCTTGCGCAGATCCCGCAGAGACATCTCTTCAGCAATCAGCTCTGCAGCACGCGCCTCAATCTTCATTCGGCGCTTCGCATCCAGAGGCTGCATCTTATCCTTCAACGGCTTTGCCATTTTATCTTCCCTTTTCCTTCTGCTGCTCCCTCTTCAGCAGCTCAAGGTGGCCGTCGAAGCGCTCGTCCGCCTTCTTGATCAGCCGCTTGTAAAATTTCTGTTCGCTGCCGCCTGACTTGTCTCCGGCTACCAGCAGGATCGCGCGGCGTCTCGGATCGAAGGCGAAGGCCACGCGCCACACACCATCGTCGGCACTGAAGCGCAGCTCCTTCATATTCTCGTGGCTGGACCCTTTGAGGGTATCCACGTTCGGTCGCCCAAGTGACGGGCCGAATTCCTCCAGCAGCCGGCCATGGGCAAGAAGCTCATCCTGCACGGCGTGAGAGAACTGGTCGAACTCCAGCTCGAACTCATCATGAAACAGAACTTCCCATTTCATATAATAATATGCCTTTCACGACATATGTCGTCAAGAGCATATATTAGAAGATCCATTGGAAACGACTGGGATGGAGCTATCATCTGGTCACCACCGCAGCCCTGCGGGTGGCCGGTTTGTTACAATTTCCAAGAGCCGATCCTCCCACAGCTGCAGTGCGCGCAGGCGATCCGGCAGAAAGTCATAGGCCGAGTACACTGTATTCACGAGCTGTTGCAGGTCTCCGGTATGGTGCAGCGTACGGCTGCGAAGCTCGGTTGGGACACCGAGGGCGGCCATCTGGTCATTGATGAGACCGCGAAAATCATGAAAGCGAACAGGCGGGTCCGGCCACTTCCATGCGCGCCGCGTTGTGGTCAACACCTTCGATGCGGTCCATCGCGTGGCCGCACCTATGAAGAGCGGCTCGTCTGGCTGCGATGCGGCAAGCGCTTCCTTGATGATTGAGAGAGCGAGCGGCGGAAGCGGGACTGCATCGTCCATTTTTGGCTTGTTCCCCTCGCGCTGGGCCGGGATGAACAAACACGGAATCGTTGCATCCAACTTGGCATCCTCACGTTCCGCACCTGCGATCTCGCTGATGCGGCGGCCGATGAGAATCGCAATTCGTATTACGCGTGTCTGCGCCGGCGACATTACGTGAGGTCCGTCGTTCCAAAGCTGGCGGAGCTCGGGATTGGTGGGTGGACGCGACTGCTTGCCATTTGGATGAGCAATGGGCACCGGCAGGTCGATCCCACGACAAGGATTGCGATCAATCCATTCTCTGTCGATGCACCATTCGCAGATGCTGGACAGGACCTTCAAGACTTTGGTCGCCTGGAGACCGCGATAGCCCTTCTCCGCATTGGTCGTGGCAGCCTTCACCTTGGCCAAGACCCGCTCGATCGTCGCCCGATCGAGATCGGTCAGGGCGTATTTTCCGAAATGCGGCTGGATATGCAGCTTGAACACCGAATCGTATCCGGCGCGCGTTTTTCGGCAGAGCGGCTTGCCACGACGCTTACCCGTGTGGTCGAGCCACAGCTTGTAGCAATCGGCTACGGTCCGTTGTGGCTTCGCTGCTTTCTCGCCTTCGGCATGAGGATCGATGCCGTCGAGTTGCAAAGCTGTGAGCAACTCGCTCGCCTTGCGCGCAATCTTCTTGAAGTCCGCGTTGCGCGCGTCTTCGGAGAGCGTGAACCAGCGTTGATTGGCGTTTGGCTTGGGACGGTATCGAATGCGCCAGGCAGCGCGTCCCTCTCCACGAACATCGAGATAGAGGCGATCGTGCCGCTTGATCGCATACGTAGCTGGCCGACCGTTGATCGCCCGAGCGATGGCGCGGCCGCGCGGATCCAGACTTGGCATGAACGTGAGACCCCAGTTCCAAGAGACTGTGCGACCCCCAGACCACAAAATCGCGAACTATGTCATTGAAACGAAATGACAATGTTGGAAATTGAGACATGACTTTTTCAAGGCAAGTCCATGTCTCACTGGTGTCTCAGCGGAACAGTTATTCAGCGTTCTGGCGCGTTCGCCGATGGTCAGGATTTTTCGTGTAAGCTGGATCACTTGCGCGGCCCTCGTGTGGACAAGGATGAACATGGTGGAGCCGCAAAAACCGCACCTTGGCCCGCTGGGGGACTGGGGGTCGGGAGTTCAAATCTCCCCGCTCCGACCAATATTTCAAGGACTTAGCTTTAGTCCGTCATCCCCTTAAAATCCCGTAGCTACCACCTCGCACAATCTTGCGGCCTCCGGCGCTGAGTGCCGGCCCTGTGGGATCAGGCGTTGCTTGATGGGTGATTGAAATGCCCTTCAGCCACCCTCTTTACCTCAATGCGGACCGCGCGCATCGACGCGCGGGTTACGCCGATTGATGGTCGCCGATGTCCGCTTAGGGGACGCATCTGCCAAACGCGTTACGTTAGCGCCGGGCCAACAGTGACCTCAGATAGCGGGCGGCTCAGGATGACGCGGTACCTGATCTCGTTTGACGATGGCGCGATGAAGTTCTTCCTCGATCCGGCGCTCGATCCTCACTTCCCACGTGTCTAGATCATCGTCGGGAACCGGACTGAGCAGATCGGGGATTGCGTGAACGCGACCCGCATCCTCTAGAGCGTGTTCAACTTAGGC
>JRYH01001341.1_pt1 | contig 21561 bp, 19 predicted proteins | sample 235351 | NCBI WGS metagenome assembly JRYH01 (sample SAMN03074221, study PRJNA261480) | activated sludge metagenome | biome: Wastewater Treatment Plant; feature: Wastewater; material: Activated sludge; isolation source: activated biomass of a wastewater treatment plant treating wastewater... ...
ATCCATGATCGCAAGCTGCCGGACAAGGCGATTGACGTGATCGACGAGGTGGGCGCCGCGCAGATGCTGAAGGCGGAAAGCCGGCGCAAGAAAACCATTGGTGTTCGCGATGTCGAGGCGGTAGTTGCCAAGATTGCCCGCATTCCTCCGAAATCCGTCTCGAAGGAGGATACCGAGAGCCTTCGCAAGCTCGATGTGGATCTGCGCCGTGTCGTATTCGGCCAGGATGCCGCGATCGATGCGCTCGCCAGCGCCATGAAGCTTGCGCGGGCGGGCCTTCGCGAGCCCGAAAAGCCGATCGGCTGCTACCTCTTTTCCGGCCCGACGGGCGTCGGCAAGACGGAGGTCGCGCGGCAGCTCGCCTCCATCATGGGTCTCAACCTCGTGCGCTTCGATATGTCGGAATATATGGAGCGGCACACGGTCAGTCGCCTGATCGGTGCACCGCCCGGTTACGTCGGCTTCGATCAGGGCGGGCTACTGACGGACGCCATCGACCAGCAGCCGCATTCGGTCCTGCTGCTCGACGAGATCGAGAAGGCCCATCCGGACCTCTTCAATATCCTTCTGCAGGTCATGGATCATGGCAAGCTGACGGATAACAATGGCAAGCAGGTGGACTTCCGCAACGTGGTGCTCATCATGACCACCAACGCGGGCGCCCATGAAATGACCCAGCGGGCCATCGGCTTCGGCAACGAGTTCCGCGAAGGCGAGGATGAGGAGGCGATCAAGCGCCTGTTCACGCCGGAGTTCCGCAACCGCCTCGATGCGACGATCCCCTTCGCGCCGCTGCCGCCGGAAGTCGTGTCGCGGGTGGTCGAGAAATTCGTCCTGCAGCTGGAGACGCAGCTTCAGGATCGCAATGTCACGATCTCGCTCTCCGATACCGCGGCGACCTGGCTCGCAGAGAAGGGCTATGATTCCGCCTATGGCGCCCGGCCGCTGGCCCGCGTCATTCAGGAATCGATCAAGAAGCCGCTCTCCGAGGAGCTGCTGTTCGGCAAGCTGGTCAATGGCGGGCATGTCTCGGTCGGCGTGAAGGCGGGCGAGCTTACCTTCAAGATCGACAGCGCTCCCGAAAGCGGCGCGAAGAAAGCCGCCCAGCGCAAGTCACGCAAGAAAGGCTCCAGCAAGGATACGGAGCTGATCGAGAAATAACCGCAACCTGCGGCGGAAATGGAAAAGGCGGGACAGTGATTGTCCCGCCTTTTTATTGCCCGAAATCGTCATTTCTGCCCGATCACCTTGCGCTTTTCATTCAGCGCCTTCAGATAGGCAATTCCCTCATCGGCAATGGCGTAGCCGACCATATCCTCATTCTCCCCGGCGAGTTCCTCCATATCAACCCAATGCGCATAAATGGGGCGCGTGCGATCGGTAATGATGCCGGACTTGAACAGCGTTTTCACGAGAACGCGGAAGATGTTGGTGGATTCCTTCAGCGTGTTGCGCCGGTCCTGGTCGGTGTAGACTTCGCGGCAGGCATCGCGCACCCATTCCCAGTCGAGACCGAACTGCTGATAGATCACCTGCTTCTGGCGGATGTTGATGAGGTTGAAGAGGACCGTCTCGAAGCATTGCGCGGCCCAGTCCTCGACCTGCGCATGCTCTTTTGCGTCGAGCTTCGGGATCGTCTTGTCGGCCCAGATCTTGCCGAACTTGTGATGGAACGCCTCATCGGTCATGACAAGCTGCGTCAGCCGTTTGAGCAGCGGATCATTTGTCTTGCTGTGGAAATTGGCGAACGCGCCCATCGCCAGCCCTTCGACCAGCATCTGCATGCCGACCAGCTTTTTATAGACTTCATTCGCGCCGACGAGCTCATTGAGCAGCGCGCCGAACGCCTCGCCGACCGGGTAGGGGCGGCCCCAACGCGCGCTGATGTAGCGGCTGAAGGCGGTGACGTGGCGGGCTTCCTCGCGCGTCTGATTGGTGGCGTATTCCTGCGCCCCCGGATCGACAAGGATGTGACAGAGGCTGGCGCTGAGCGAGAGCGCGCCCTGTTCGCCGTGCAGGATCGCCGAGAGGCCCCAGCGCGTGCTTTCATTGGCAAGGCGAATGCGCTGGCCTTCATCGAGAACGTCGGCAACCGCACTCTGCAGCTCCGGCACGGTTTCGGGCGGCATCAGATATTCATTCTCAAGATCGAACGGGCTGTCGAAATCGAGATAAACCTTGTCCATCGGATCCCAGAAATGATCATGGGTTGCCGAGATGATACCATCAAACGCATCAGTCCGCGTGCCGTAGCGGTCCACCTCCAGCATCGCCGGAAAATCGTCCCGGTGGACGGTGTTATAGATCGGATCGCGGGTGATATGGTCGCTCATGACGTCTCCCTTTCTTGTCTGTGCTGTGGCAGCGTCTTGCGGCTGTCCTTTACGTTTACGTAAACGTCAATATTAGTATAATGCACAGACAGGGAAATTTCAAGGCGGTATTGCGCGCAGCAGTTGCCTGCGGCGCGAGAGGCGTACCCGCCTTGATTACGCGACGTAAAATGCGGATCGCGCTAGCCGTCGCCGAGTTTCCTGAACGGGGAATGCGCACTCAGGTAATCGATCTCCGCTTCCACCTCGCGCGTTTCGCGGCGGAGAAAATCCGCAACCGCCGCCTGAAAGCCGGGATCAGGGAACCAGTGGGCGGAGAAAGTCTCCGTCGGCAGGTAACCGCGCGCAAGCTTGTGCGGCCCTTGTGCGCCCGCTTCGACACGTTTCAGCCCATGCTTGATCGCGTAGTCGATGGCGCGGTAGTAGCAGGTTTCGAAATGCAGAAAGCGGTGATCCTCGATGCAGCCCCAGTAGCGGCCATAGAGGCAGTCGCTACCTTTAAGATTAAGCGCGCCCGCGATATAGCGCCCGTCGCGGGCGACCATCATCAGTACGACCTGATCGGCGAGATAAGCGCTAAGCAGGCTGAAAAATTTGCGGTTGAGATAGGGCGTGCCCCATTTGCGGCTTCCGGTATCCATGTAGAAGCTGAAAAACGCATCCCAGTGATGCTCGCCAATCTCCGCGCCGCTCAGTATTTCGAACTCGAGCCCGGCCTCCGTCGCCCCGGCGCGTTCCTTCCGGATCGCCTTGCGTTTGCGCGACGAAAGCTGGCCTAGAAAATCATCGAACGTCTCATATCCCTCGTTGACCCAATGAAACTGCTCACCGCTTCGGATCAGGAAGCCCTCTTTTGCGGCAAGATCGCGCTCTTCCTCAGTCAGAAAGGTGAGGTGGACCGATGAAATATTATGCTCGGTCGCGATACGCCGCACGCCCGTCAGCAGCAGCCGCTGATATTCCTCGCGCCGCGGCCCCGCCGGCGTCAGCAGGCGCGGGCCTGTCACCGGCGAGAAGGGGACGGCGAGCTGCAGTTTCGGATAGTAGCGCCCGCCCGCGCGCTCATAGGCATGCGCCCAGCTGTGATCGAAGACATATTCCCCCTGGCTGTGCCCCTTCACATACATCGGCGCGACGGCAGCGATCTGGCCACCGATCTCGAGCGCGAGATGGTAGGGCATCCAGCCGCCGCGTGCGGAAACCGACCCGCTCTCCTCAAGCGCGCGGAGAAACTCGTGGCTTACGAACGGATGATCGTCGACGCGGCAGGAGTTCCATGCGTGCGGCGTGATTTCAGTGATGGATTGCAAAGTCTTGACGGATGCGCTGTCAGACATTGGCCTGGCGGAATAAGAATGTGACCTTCATCCTGTCATTCTAACAGATATCTCGCGTTGGAGGGGCCGGCCGCACAAAATTATTTTTCCTCGCCGCAGCGGTTTCAGGGTTGAAAATTATTCAACTTATATATGTATAGAATTACATATGAACAATTTTTAATATTTATTGCGAGGAGATTTTCATGGACTGGATCAAGGTGGGGACGGCGGCGCTTCTCGGCGGCGCGGCGGCCGCGGTGATAACGGCGCTGCTGGTCATTTTCTTTGCCGAGCCGGACGGGGACAGCCCGGCGGTTGCAGCGGGTGAAGTGCCGGCGGGCGCTGTGGTCGCGTTCGATCAGGAGGGCGCCTGCCCGGCCGGGTGGGCGCGCTATGACAAGGCGGCGAGCCGGGCGATTATCGGCGCTGCCGATCAGTCGCCGGGGCAGGGCAGTGACGGGAAGCCGCTGACGGCGTGGAAAGCGGGAACAGCGGGCGGGCAGGAAAGCGTCGTGCTGACGGCGGGGAATCTGCCGCCCCACAGCCACGCCTACGCGGATATCTATTATTCGGAATCGGGCGGTACGGTGACGGTGCCGAATAACCGCGGCAGCCATGCCAGCGACAATGACAACAAGGGCTTTGAGATGAACCGCACGACGCTGCCCGATCAGGGGAGCGCGAGCCCCGTCCCGCTGACGCCGCCCTTCCTTGCCCTGCTTTACTGCGTGAAGGGATAGCCGGGGGACGGTGGCCGGGCGCGCCGCATCGGGCCGCCCGGCCTTCGCATCAGTTGATTTCGAAAACCGCGTCGATTTCGACGGCGACATTCATCGGCAGCGCATTGGTGCCGACGGCGAAGCGGGCATGGCGGCCTTTTTCGCCGAACACCTCCACCATCAGGTCAGAGGCGCCGTTGATCACCTGCGGCTGCTCGCCAAAGCCGTCCGCGCAGTTGACGAAGCCGCTCAGCTTGACGCAGCGCACGACGCGGTCGAGATCGCCCTCGCAGGCGGCCTTGAGATGCGAGAGGATATTGAGGCCGCAGACGCGGGCGCAGGCCTTGCCCTCTTCGGTGGTGAAATCCTTGCCGACCTTGCCCTGCCATTTCAGCTTGCCGTCGACGAACGGCACCTGGCCAGAGATGAAGACGAGATTGCCCGTCTTCACGAACGGCACATAGTTGGCGGCCGGCGCGCTCGCCGTGGGAAGGGTAATGCCCAGTTCTTTCAGTTTCGCATCAATCTTGCCTGTCATTTCCGTCTCCATAGTCTCAATGTTGGGGATCAACCGCCGGGCCGGCCGCCGCCGCCGCTCGTGATCCGGATGCCGACATTCTTCGTCTGCACATAGTTGAGCAGGGCTTCCTGACCCTTTTCACGGCCATAGCCGGAGCGTTTCATGCCGCCGAACGGCGTCTCGATCCCGCCGGCGAACCATTCATTGACGAACACCTGCCCCGCAACAAGCCGGTCCGCCGCCCAGTGCGCGGTTGCAAGATCGCGGGTGTAAACCCCGGCGCAGAGGCCGTAATCGGTGCCGTTCGCGATGCTGATAGCCTCTTCCGGATCCTCGAAGGTGAGGATCGAGAGAACGGGGCCGAACACCTCCTCGCGGGCGATGGTCATATCGGGCGTGAGGCGGGTGAAGATGGTGGGTTCAATAAAGTGGCCGGGGAGATCCGGCGCCTTGCGCCCGCCCGTCACCGCCTCGGCGCCCGCCTGAACGGCGGCGCGGCACATGCCTTCGATTTTGTCGGCCTGCGGCCCTGAGATGACGGGGGTGATGTCGTGCCCGTCGATGCCGGGGCCGATGGAGAGGGAATTCGCCTTCGCCGCCAGCCGCTCGACCACCTCGTCCTCCAGCGCTTTCGGCACGATGAGGCGCGACTGGGCCGAGCAGACCTGCCCCGCATGGGTGAAAATGCCGCTCGCCGTGGAGTTGACCGCCTGCTCGATATCGGCATCCTTGAAGAGGATGGCGGCGGACTTGCCGCCGAGCTCCATCACGCAGGGGATCACCCGTTCCGCCGCTGCGCGCAAAATCGACTGACCCGTCGCGACCGAGCCGATAAAGACGATATGATCGATGTCGGGGTGGGAGACGAGGCTTGCGCCGCAGTCATGACCATAACCGCAAAGGATATTGACGGCGCCTTTCGGCACGCCGGCCCGGTGACAGGCTTCGGCAATGAAATAGGTGGAAAGCGGCGAGAGTTCCGGCGATTTCAGCACCACCGTGTTTGCGGTTGCGAGCGCGCAGGCGACCGAGCGCGCGGCGATCTGCAGCGGGAAGTTCCACGGCACGATCTGCGCCGAGACCCCGAAAGGCGTCGGCACGGTGTAGTCTACATAATCGGCGCCGAGCGGGATCATCCGCCCTTCCAACTTGTCGGTGAGGCCGCCGTAATAGGTGAAGTAGCGCGCCGCCGCGAGCGCCTCATTCTTGCCACCCGTCAGCGTCTTGCCATTATCGAGACACTCGGCAAGCGCGATCTCATCGGCCATTTCGGTCATGTGCCGGGCGATCTCGAACAGCATTGCGCCGCGATTGACCGGGCGCATGCTGTAAAGCTCACGGCTGTTGAAGGCCCTGCGGGCGCTCGCAACCGCATGATCGACATCGGCTTTCCCGGCGCGCGCAACCTCGGCGATCTGTTCGCCCGTCGCCGGGTTCTCGATAGCGATCCGCCCCTTGTCGGACGCATCGACCCACGCGCCATTGATATAGTTCTGCCAGTATTTCTTGAGTTCGTGCATATCTTCTTCTCCGCAGCTTGCTTTCGTTTCTAGCATGAGGTTTCGGCAATGTACAGCGGTTGAGAAAGCACGGCAAGATTTTTTCCGCCGCGAGGGTTATCTGCGCGTGAAAGAGGCCTATATGACAGCCGCAGGTAACGCTCCAGTATAAGGGGGGGCAGGTGGAAACCGACGATCTATGCGTACATTTCCGGTCCGACAGCGCGGAGGAAGCGCTCTTTTCGTGGCTGATCGATGCGGGACTGAAAGGCGAGCGCATCCGTGATCTGTTTGTTCAGTTCTGCGAACGGCTGAACGAGGAAGGCATCATGGTGAAGCGCGCCAGCATCACGCATAGCGCCATTCATCCGCAGGTCAACGCCTTCATGCATATCTGGCGGCGGGGCGAGGGGCTGGTCAGCAACACCAACTTCCTGCATACCGACATACCGGGCGAAGGCTGGTTCGCGAGCCCCTTCTTCTACATGCTCTCCAACAATGTCGACATCCTGCACCGTCCGCTCGGGCCGGAAAGCGAGCTCGATTTTCCGGTCCTCGTAGAATTTCGCAACGCCGGGATGACCGACTGGTACGCGCAGGCGTTCGACTTCGGCTGGGGATTTGAGAATAAGCATCTCGAGCATTCCGCCGGGGTCATCACAAGCTGGGCGACGGACCGGCCGGGCGGCTTCAGCGAGGCGGAATTCAGCCTCCTCCGTCGCATCATTCCGGTGTTCGGCCTTGCCGTGAAGGGCATCGCCTCCTTCCGCACCGCGCAGTCGCTTCTGGAAACCTATATCGGCCGCAACACGGCGGGCAAGGTGCTCTCGGGCCAGATCCGGCGCGGTTCGGTCGAGAGCATCAATGCGGTTCTCATGCATGCGGATCTCCGCGGTTTCACCAGCCTTTCTGACGTGTTGCCGCAGGAAGCGCTGATCGACATGCTGGACCAGTATCTCGAATGTATAGCAACGCCGATCGAGACGGCGGGCGGCGAGATCCTGAAATTTATGGGCGACGGGCTGCTTGCGACATTCGAGATGCCCGTGACCGACCCGCGCGAGGTACAGCTTATCTGTGAGACGGCGCTCACCGTCGCGCGGCAGATGATCTCCGATGTCGACGCGATCAATGACGAGCGCGCCGCGGCCGGCGAGCCGGTGATGGAACTCGATATCGCGCTGCATGTCGGCGACGTGATGTATGGCAATGTCGGATCCGAAACGCGGCTAGATTTCACGGTGATCGGCCCGGCCGTCAATGAGGTGAGCCGGATGGAGGCGCTCTGCGAGCTGCTCGGCAGCCACCTTGTCGCCTCGGCGGATTTCGTCGGCCTTTCGCGCGGAAAAGCGACGGGGCTTGTCTCCTGCGGGCTGCATGAGCTGCGCGGCGTGCGGGAGCCGCTCGAGCTTTTCTGCGACCGCGCGCCCGCGGCGGCTGAGCACGCCCGGGTCTAGGTCTCAGCGCGCGGCTTTGCCGGCCGCCTTCACCTCATACATGGCTTCATCGGCCTTGCGAAGGATATCGTCGAGCTTCGTGTCGCCGTCATAGGCCGAGACGCCGATGCTGGCGGTCAGCCGGATGTCGCATCCGCGCGCGCTGAAGGCGGCGCCGGCGATCGCCTCGCCGATTGCGGCGGCGCGGCGGCGGCCATTCTCAAAATTGGTATGGGTCAGCACAAAGATAAACTCATCGCCGCCGATCCGCGCCACAAAATCGGAACTGCGGACATTCTTCTTCAAAAGGTCGGCGAGCAGGCACAGCGCCCGGTCTCCGGTGGCATGGCCGAAACGGTCGTTGATGCCCTTGAAATCATTGAGGTCGAGATAGGCGAGCACGCCCTCTTCGCGGTGTCGCCGGGCCGAGGCCAGCAGTCGTTCCATGAAATCCAGCAGGCCGCGCCGGTTGGCAAGACCCGTCAGTTCGTCCGTTGAGGAGAGCGCCTCCAGCTCGCGAATACGCTGCTGCTGCTCGCTGATATGCTGCTCGGCGCTGGCCGCGTAGGCGATGATGCGGTTGATAAGCTGCCAGTGCCGCCGTGCCGTCTGCTGATGCAGGCTGGATTTCAAAACGCTGGACAGGTCTTCCAGATGCGGGCCGATATCCGGGTCAAGCCCCAGCGGCAGCATGGAATGTGCGGATGGCGCATGTGACAGTGTTAAGGGCATTATATCTCTCCTTGAAGCCCGGCTCCCAATCGCTTCTGAAACTCTGATACCGTGTGGCCGGGCCGGCATGTTCTATTGCCTGACGAGAAGCAACAGGCATGCCAATTAATGCGCCGAAAAATTATTATGTTTTTCAAAGTGTTGGACGCCCGGGCTTGAATCCTGCAATTTTTAGGTTAATTTGTCCGGCAATTTATGCCCGCCGCTCCAGGAGAAAACTGCCGTCTTGCCATAATTCCGCTTAATCTCCTCGATAACACTTCACAGCGTCGCTGGAGACGTATAAAACTGGCGCTAAGGGGCGCCCGTCGCCGCCTGTAATTTCAAGCGAATGAAAGCGTGATCGTGATGCATGGGACCGGATTTCTAAAGCTTTTCACCGGCATTGTCGTCGCCCTTGTGATGGGGACCGCGCTTGCGAGCGCGCAGCCGCTTCGCCTTGCCTCGCATCAGGCCGTCTATGATCTGCAACTCGATCACAACCAGCAGGACAGCGGCTTTGAGGCCATCCTCGGCCGCGTCGCCATCAAGCTTGAGCAGAATTGCGAAGGGCTGATCGTCAACCAGCGGATGGTGCTGGAGATGAGCAACTTCGATGGCGACGTGATGATCTCCGATTACACCCTGGCGACATGGGAGGACAATGACGGGGGGCTGATGCGCTTCGACATGTCGAACCAGCTGAACGGCCAGCTGCTCGAGAAATATAGCGGCATCGCCGAGCAGCAGGAGGATGGCGTCTCCATCACCTTCCATGAGCCGGCGAAATCACGCCTTGACCTTCCGGCCGGCGTCATCTTCCCGGGCGAGCACAGCCGCCAGTTGATCAAGGCGGCAGCGGCCGGGCGCAAGCTTCTCTCGGCCCGTGTCTATGACGGCAACGGTGAAGAGGGGCTTTCCGACACCCTCGCGGTGATCGGCAAGGGGCAAACGCTGCTCGCGCCCGCTGAAAATGAGGAGGCGCTCCGCGGTCGCATGTACTGGCCGGTGCAGATCTCCTTTTTTGATCTACGCGAACAGCAGTCAGAGCCCGATTACAAGGTGGCGATGAAGATGTTCGATAACGGCGTCGCGACGGATATCCATCTCGATTATATCGACTTCTCCCTGAAGGGCAGGCTTTCGAGCCTCACCATGCTCGATATGGAGAAATGCTCCTGAGCGGCGGGCAGGCGATCGCACTGCCTGAAATCCTGATCAGTCCTCTGTCGTCGGCAGGCCGCGGCCGCGATTGATTACCGCATCCCCGAATTTTTCCCGCACGCGGTCGATGGCCGCTTCGATCTCGCGCACCCGGCCGCTGTCGCCGCCAAGTAGGTCCGGGCGGTCCGCGTCGGCGACATCGCCGAAACTGCTGATCCCGACGCCGATCAATCGAAACTGATGATCCATCGCGGCTTTCTCGAGCAGCGGGCGGACGGCCTTGTAGAGCGTCTCCGCAAGCTGCGTCGGCTGCACCAGTGTGTGGCTGCGGGTCAGGGTGCGAAAATCGCCGGTTTTCAGCTTGAGGGTAATTGTCTTTCCCGCCATATCCGCCTGTTTCAAACGCTTTGAGACTTTCTCGCAAAGTGGCCAGAGGCGCGCGAGAAGGACGGCCGTCTCGCCGATATCCGTCTCGAACGTCGTTTCCGCCGAGATGCTTTTGATCGCCCGGTCCGCCTCCACCCGCCGGTCATCTTCGCCGCGCGCAAAATGATAGAGCCGGCTGCCCATCGCGCCGTAGCGGGCGATCAGTTCCGCCTTGTCGCGCGATTGCAGCTGACCGATGCGACTGATCCCTTCCGATGCCAGCTTGCGCTCGAGCGCCTTCCCGACGCCCCAGATATCGCTGACGGGACGGGGGCTCAGAAAGTTGCGCGCTTCGGCCCGGCCAATGACCGCAAAGCCGTTCGGCTTGTCGAGATCGGAGGCGAGCTTGGCGAGATACTTGTTATAGCTGAGGCCGATGGAGACGGTGACGCCGATGGTCTCCTGAACCTCGCGGGCCAGCCACGCGACGGACTGCGCGGCGCTCCGGTGATGCAGACGCTCCGTGCCGGTGAGATCGAGAAACGCTTCATCGAGCGAGAGCGGCTCCACATCCGGCGTCAGCTTATCGTAGAGCGCGCGGACGGCGCGGCTGACGGTGCGATATTTCGCCATATCGGGCGGCACGATCAGCGCCTCGGGGCAGAGCTGCTTCGCCTTGAAGAGCGGCATCGCCGAGCGCACCCCCGACATGCGGGCGATATAGCAGGCGGTGGTGACGACGCTGCGGGCGCTGTCATGGGCGACGATGACCGGCTTTGCCCGAAGCGCCGGATTGTCGCGCTTTTCCACCGCGGCATAGAAGGCGTCGCAATCAACATGGGCGATGGTGAGGTCAGCGAGCTCCGCATGATAAAGGAGGCGGGGCGAGCGACAGGCGGGGCAGCGCCCATCGGCGGGGCGCTCGCGCATATCAACGAGGGTGCAGCATTGTCGGCAGAGCCCGGCCATGCGGCGCCCGTCAGGAAAGCCCCGTCCCGATGTGACGGAGAATATGATCGCTGATTTCCGGCCAGCTGTGCAGGCGCACGTGGCAATCCTCCGCCGGGCCCAGCAGTTTGGAGAGGCGCGCATCGGCGATGTAATGCAGCCGCTGCACATGCGCCGCATGGGTGCTGACGGAACGGTGGTTGTGCGGAATGTCGTCGATGAAGAAGGCCGGCGCATCCAGCCCGTCGGTGAGGAAGCGCACGACCTCGCCCTTGCTGCCGATATTGGCGATCAGCGGAAAATCCATCCCGCCCTGCAGCAGGCTGCCGCGCCGCTGCTCGGCATATTTCGGCGGCACGTTGCTGAGGACGACGACCTGGGCATGATCGCTGAGGCTTGCAAGCCCCTCCGCCGCGCCCTCCACAACGGCGAGGCTTGCGCAGCGCTCATCGAAGAAATCCGTGAGGAGGCGGCCCACCTCCTGCTGCTCGATGGCCTCCTTCGAGGCAATGCGGCGGATATTTCCGGTTAGCGCGAAGGATGTCCAGTCGAAGTAAAGCTCGCGCGTTTCAAGAAATGCCTCAAGCCCCGCCATGAAGCTGAACAGCACCTCATCGGCGTCGGTGATGACAAGCGGGCGCTGCTTGTCGATCTGCAGCGTCTCAAGCTGGGGCCGCACGTCGTCGTGAATACCGGCATACATAATCAGTAATCCTCTATCGGGGCGCCGGGAAGGGCCCTCCGCGCACGGGCAGGGGTCAGGGCGTCGATATTTTCATGGTCGCAGAACTCAATAAGAATATCTTCATGGGCCAGCAGAAAATCAAGGATGCCGGCCAACATCTCGCCGCTGTCCATCGCGCTTGCCAGATGGCGCGGATCAATTCCCGTCTCAAACATCAGCCGCTCCAGGGTTTTTTCGCGTCCCGCAACATAGGCAAGTGCCTGAAGAGCGACTATTTCGGCATTTTCGCGGTCCATTGAGTTTTATCTTTCTTTAAAACCGCTTACAGTAATGGAAAATTAAACATATATCTGTTTACTTGGATCGAATGATAGTCTCAAGCGTTGAAAAAGGGAACGGGGAAGCAGGCGGTAATCAGTCTATTTCCCGCTTCGGTCGCGTTTGACCTTAGGAATGAACGGGTTGAAAATGAAGACAGTATTGATTGTCGAAGACAACGACTTAAATATGAAACTGTTCCATGACCTCCTCGAGGCGCATGGTTACAACACCATTCAGACCAAGGACGGGATGGAGGCGCTCAGCCTCGCACGTGAACATTCGCCTGACCTGATTCTAATGGACATCCAGCTGCCCGAGGTCTCCGGCCTCGAGGTGACGAAATGGATCAAGGAGGATGAGGCGCTGAAGTCGATTCCCGTTATTGCCGTCACGGCATTCGCGATGAAGGGGGACGAGGAGAAGATTCGCGAAGGGGGATGCGAAGCTTATATTGCCAAACCGATCTCTGTCGAAAATTTCCTCAACATGGTCAAAGAATTTCTGAGCTAGATAATGTCTGCACGCATTCTGGTCGTTGACGACGTCATTCCGAACGTCAAAATTCTCGAGGCAAAGCTGTCTGTCGAGTATTATGACGTCGTGACGGCCTATAACGGTCCGGATGCGCTGAAAATCGCCCGCGAACAGCAGCCCGACCTGATTCTTCTCGATGTGATGATGCCGCAGATGGACGGCTTCGAGGTCTGTCGCCGCCTGAAGGAGGATCGTCACACCGCGCATATTCCGGTCGTCATGGTGACCGCGCTCAGCGAGGCGGCCGACCGCGTTCAGGGGCTGGAAGTCGGCGCGGATGATTTCCTCACCAAGCCCGTCGACGATCTCTCGCTATTCGCCCGCGTCAAGTCGCTGCTGCGCCTCAAGATGATGATGGATGAGTTCCGCCTGCGCGAGGAGACGAGCTCCGAGCTTGGCGTCATTTCGATGTCGGACCGCAAGGAGGAGGCAATCCAGCGCGCCCGCATCCTGGTGATCGACGATAACGAATATTCCGTCCGCCTCATCAGGGAAGTTTATGCCGAAACCTATGACGTGACGCTGGGATCGGATATGGAAGAGGCGCGCGTTCTCCTTAGCGGCGGGGATTTCGATCTCGTCGTCATCAGCCTCGATTCCGCCCATTTCGATCCGCTCCGGCTGTGTTCGCGCATTCGCAGCATGGAAGAAACCCGCCAGCTGCCGATTCTTACCCTTGTCGACGAATCGGATCGCGACAAGCTGATCAAGGGGCTGGACCTCGGGGTTAACGATTATGTGATGCGGCCTATCGATACCAACGAGCTGATCGTCCGCACCCGCACGCAGATCCTCCGCAAGCAGTATCAGGATCGTCTCCGCCATAATTTCCATCGCAGCCTTGAGCTTGCCGTCACCGACAGCCTGACGGGCCTCTATAACCGGCGCTACATGTCCAACCATCTGGATGCGATCCTGCAGCGCGCCCGGATGGATTATAAACCGGTCTGTGTCATGATCATGGATATCGATTTCTTCAAGCCGGTCAATGACACTCACGGCCATGATGTCGGGGACGAGGTGATCAAGGAATTCGCGCGGCGCATCGCGACCGGCGTGCGCGGCATCGATCTTGCCTGCCGCTACGGCGGGGAGGAATTCGTCGTGGTTATGCCGGATACCGAGATTTCGCTGGCGATGGCGGTTGCCGAGCGCCTGCGTCGCCAGATCGCGGACAAGCCCTTTGCCGCGCGCAAAGGCGCGATCTCGATCAATCTCACCTGCTCGATCGGTGTGACGGTTTCGGGCGAAGAGGAAATGGCGGACAGCCTGCTGAAACGCGCCGATGAAGCGCTCTACAAGGCGAAAAAGGACGGGCGCAACCGCGTCGTCGTGGCGCCCTCGAATGTCCGCTCCTTCTCCCAGCCGCCGGGAATCGCCGCGCGCTGAGGGTGGGTAATCAGACAATAAAAAAGGCCGCAGGTTGCGGCCTTGTTTTTTTGGGGCAAGCGACGTTACTTGATTTTCGCTTCCTTGAATTCCACATGCTTGCGGACGACAGGATCGTACTTGCGAACGACCATCTTCTCCGTCATCGTGCGCGGATTCTTCTTGGTGACATAGAAAAAGCCAGTGTCCGCCGTGCTTACCAGCCTGATTTTCAATGTTGTCGGCTTAGCCATGTCCGAAACTCCAGTCGTCTCCCGCGGCATCGCGGAAGTAAATTATGATCGAAGCCCGGAAAATACGGATTTAATCGGCGAAGTCAAGCGTTCAGCTTGAAAATTCGCAAAATTAACCCGCGCTCCGACGGCGGATCGCGAGGATGGCAATGACAATGAAGATCAGGCAGATCGCCGCGAAGGTGACGGGCATGCCGTGCGGCTCGTAGAAGTCCATGGCAAAGCCGGCGACGAGCGGGCCGAACAGGCTGCCGATGCCCCAAAGGGCGGTCACCGTCGTTGCCGCCATCATCAGATCGCCGCCCTTGAAATCCTGCCCCATGACGACGAGCGCAATCGTGTAGGTGCCGACCACCGCACCGCCCCAGAGGATCAGCAGCGGCCAGAGCAGCACGCTGTCGGGCATCACCAGCGGCAGCAGCAGCGCGCCGACAAGCCCGATGACGCCGCAGCCGAGCATCACCATGGCGCGGTCCAGCCGATCGGCGAGCCAGCCGACTGGAAACTGCAGCAGGATATTGCCGGCGAGCAGCGCGCTCGTCATCAGCACGGCAATCTCGAGCGTCTGCCCGTTCTTCACGCCGTAAACGGGCAGAAGTGCGAGGATGGAGCCGTCAAAAAAGGCGACCAACAGCGTCGCCGCCGTCACCAGCGGCGCAGCGCGGATGAAGGAGAGGATCGAATACTGGCTCTCCTCTCCGAGATCGGGAAAGCGGTCGCCGACCGCGAGAAAGGCTAGTCCGGCGGACAAGACGATCAGCGCCGAGACAATGAACGGCAGGCTGCCCTCCGCACCCATGATATTGATCAGCACCGGGCCGAAGGCATAGCCGAGCGTCATGGAGGTCATATAGATCGCGACCGTCCGCCCGCGCGTCTTTTCGTGGGCGATCCGGTTGAGCCACGCTTCGCTGATCAGGAACAGCACCGCCATCGCCACACCAATGACAAGGCGGAGGAAAAACCAGTAGTAGATATTATCCGAGAAGGAGAGCGCCCAGATCGAGAAGGCGGTGATCAGCAACCCCGACCACAGCATGAAACGCGAGCCGAAATAGCGGGTGCAGGCCGGAATGAAGGGGGAGATAATCAGAAAGGAAAGCGGCGGCAGGGCCCCCATCAGGCCGATCGTGCCGCTATCATAATTGCGCTTCTCCATAAGGAGCGAGATCAGCGGCACCGACAGGCTGAAGGAGACCGCCATCGCGGTCACTGCCGCAATGACCGCAACCAGGGCAACGCGGTTGTCGTGACCGCTCTCAGCCATGTTCGTAGTTGCGAATGAACGGTTTTCCTTTGTAGTAAGTGAACAGGGGCACGCTGCCGGGGATCGGGCAGGGCAGCGGTTCTTCCCGCTTTATCGTGCGATCGACCAGCTCCAGCACAAATTCCGTCACATCGACGAGCGGGACGTGATGCACCTCGGCAAGCGGGATCCAGCGCAGGTCGATCAGCTCGCCCGAGCCGCCGAGATCGCCGCCCGTGATATGCTGCGCATCGAGGGTAAGAAAGCGCGTATTGAAACGGATCGGGCTGACTGCGGGCGTGATCGCCCGGGCGATGAAGTTGAGCTGCGAATGATCCGGCCGCAGCGTTTCGCCCTCAAGGTCGCCGATAATCAGGCCGGTTTCCTCATGCGTCTCGCGCACCGCCGCATTGGCAATCGCATCGGCCATGTTGGCCGGCTGCGAGAGCTGTTCGGCGATTGAGGGATCAAGTGGCGCGAGTGGGGTCAGGGCGGCATCGGCCGTATCGACGCGCCCGCCCGGAAACACATAAACATCCGGCAGAAAGCGGTGCTTTTTCGAGCGGCGCCCCATCAGGACATACACATCGTCCGCCCGCTGCTCATAGATCACGAGGCTGGCAGCGTGACGGGGGGTGACGGGCCGTGCGGCCCCGAGAGGTGCACTCATTCTTCGCCGTATATCCGTTTGCCGTAGCGCATGTGAAAACGGGGCACAGGCAGCATCGGGTCCCGGGGCGGCTGCGTCTTGAAGAACTTGTCCGCATAGCCGAGGACCCGTTCCGTGATCAGCGGAATATTGAGTTCAAGCGCCTGTTCCAACGTTACCCATTTAAGATCGAGCAGCTCGCCCGATCCCTTGAGCTCGCCTTCCATCTGCTCGGCATCGGCAACAAAAAAGCGGGTGTTGAAGCGCTTCTTGCGGGCCGGCGGCGTCACTGCGCGGGCAATATAGTCGAGTTTCGAGAGATCGGGGCCATAATCGCCCTCGGCGAAGCCATCCCACAGGGGCGCACGCGGTTTGGGCGGTGTTTCATATGTGCCGATCAGGCGAAGGCCGGTCTCCTCAAAGGTTTCGCGAACCGCAGCGATGCCGAGGGCGCGGGCTCTCGCCTCCGTGCAGCCGCCCCGCACCAGACGCGCCAGCACGTCGTCGCGAAGGTCGTTGGCCGGGCGCACGCGGCTGTCGGTCGCGTCCACGCGGCCGCCCGGAAACACGTAAGTATTGGGCATGAAGCTGTGCTTGCCGCTCCGCTCCCCCATCAGGATCTCAACGTTCCTGCTGCTCCGGCGATAGAGGATCAGAGTGGATGCATCTTTCGGGCGCGGAGCCCGGCTGCCGTCTGTGCGATCATCCGCGACGGCGCGTTTTCTTTCCGTACTCATCTTTGAACTTTCCTTTTCCCTGAATATGCACTGACGGGAGCGGTAAGTCCATATGCTTTACGTGAAGTCGCCCCCGAAACCGTGCATCTGGCGGGCCCATTGCAGGCCGATCAGCGCCCCTTTCACCCGCGGCAGCAGCCACAGCGAGAAGGCCAGCGACAACGGCAGCCAGACAACGAGATGCACCCACATGGCGGGGTGGTACATCCGCTCCATCATCACCAGGCCGCTGATGATCACATGGCCGACAATGACGATAGTGAAATAGGGCGGGGCGTCGTCGGCGCGCTGGTGGTGCAATTCCAGCCCGCATCCCTCGCAGGTGTGATTTACTTTGATATATTTATAAAATACCCGCCCGACCCCGCAACTGGGACAGCGCTGACGCAGCCCGTTCATTAGGGCCTGACCAAGCGGTCTCGGCGATTTGACTTCAATTGACATTTGTTACCTACCTCTTGAAACAATGCGCCGCACTTTATCATTACTTAGGGGCCAATTCTAATCGCAAAAGACCTTTGCGACACTGTGCCGCAGAGTTCAGCGGGCACGCTCAGTGCGGCGTAATTTTTTCTTTGCCTTGGGCAGGGTTTGTTTCTTTTTCTTTCCGCCTTTTGCCGCTTTTGCCGATTTCACCCCCTTCGCCGGCTTTCTCGCGCTCTCGCCCCGGCGCGTTTTAGTTGTGCCCGGGCGGGATCTTGCGGCAGGCGCATTATCATCGCCGTCCTCAATGCGGACGATCATGCTGCCGGTCACGATATCGACCTCGCGGATGCGCACCATCAGCCGGTCGGCGAGGCGATAGCTCCGTCCTGTGCGCTCGCCGACAAGAAGATGCCGGTCGGGGTCGAAATGGTAATATTCATTGCCGAGCGAGGAAATCGGCGCAAGCGCATCGGCGCCGCTCTCGTCAAGGGTGACGAAGAGGCCGGCGCGGGTGACGCCCGAGACCTTGGCCGGGAAGATCTCGCCGACCTTGTTGGCGAGGAACACCGCGGTAAAGCGATCCGTCGTTTCGCGCTCCGCGATCATGGCACGCCGTTCGGTCGCCGAAATCTCGACGCCGATCTCCTCGAACTCCGCCGCTTCCTCCGGCTTCAGCCCGTCCTTGCCGAGCCCGAGGGCGGCAATCAGGCTGCGATGGACAAGGAGGTCCGCATAGCGCCGGATGGGCGAGGTGAAATGCGCGTAATTCGTGAGATGCAGGCCGAAGTGATGCAGGTTTTCGGGGCTGTAGACAGCCTGCGACTGACTGCGGAGGATCAGCGAACTGACCAGCTCGCGGTCGATCTCGTTTTCCGCCTGGGCCAGAATGCGGTTGAAGGTCGTCGTCGTGATCCGCTGCCCCTTGGCCATGCGGATATCCATCTCGGCGAGTGTCTCCTGCAAGCCCACAAGCTTGTCTGCCGTCGGCGGCTCGTGAACGCGGAACATGCAGGGGGCCTTGCGCTTGACGAGCGTTTCCGCCGCCGAGACGTTGGCCTGGATCATAAACTCCTCGATCAGCATATGCGCGGCGAAGCGCTCGCGCCGGTGCACGGCCTTGATGAAGCCGTCCTCACCAAACTCGATCCGGCGCTCCGGTATCTCGAGATCGAGCGGCTCGCGCCTGGCCCGTGCTATTTTGAGCGCCTCATAGGCGCCGTAGAGCGGGCGGATCACATCGTCATAAATCGGCGCGGTCTTTTCGTCCGGATGGCCCTCATGGGCATCCTGCACCTGTCGGTAGGAGAGCGAGGCGAGGGAGCGGATCATCGCGCGCATGAAGCGGTGGCGGAGTTTCCGGCCGTCCGCCGTGAACCACATCTGCACGGCGAGCACCGGCCGGTCGACATTCTCATGCAGGGAGCAGAGATCGCTGGAGAGCTCATGGGGCAGCATCGGCACGACGCGGTCGGGGAAATAGACGCTGTTGCCGCGGGTCCGCGCCGCCTGATCGAAAGGGCTGCCGTGGGTCACATAATGGGCGACGTCGGCAATCGCGACGATGATCTGCCAGCCGCCTTCGTTGGCCGGATCGTCATCGGGCGCTGCCCAGACCGCGTCATCGCGGTCGCGCGCATCGACGGGATCGATGGTGACGATGGGAAGGGCGCGAAGATCCGTCCGCTTGCCAAGGCGCACCGGCTTCGCGGCCAGCGCCTGCTCGATCGCGGCATCGTCGAAATGATCGGGAATGCCGTGCGTGTGTATGGCGATCAGGCTGAGCGAGGCGGCATCCTCCATCGGCCCGACACGCTGCGTGACGCGCCCTTCGGGCAGCGCGAGCGCCTTGCCGGGGAGAATATCGCACAGCACCACTTCACCGCTTCGCGCGCCCATCGAATTTTCTTCGCGCACGATAATCTCTTTTTTCAGCTTGCGGTTGGTCGGCTGCACCCGTCCGTCCTTGCCGACGCGGGTATAGACACCCAGCACTGGCCCGGCCGAGGCCTCAAGCACGCGGATGACCTTCGCTTCATAGCTGCCGTCCTTCTGGCGGGAGAGGCGGGCGAGAAAGCGATCGCCGACGCCAGGCGCGCTCACCCGGTCGCGATTGCCGGCCCGCACGATATGGATCACGGGCGGGGACGCTTCGTCCTGCCAGCTCGCGGGGCGGGCGACGGGCTCACCGTCCTTGTCGAGCCGCACGACCTCAATCACCGCGACGGTGGGCAGCGCGCCCTTCGGCGCGAGCTCGCGCTTGCGGCCCTGCTCGAGATGTCCCTCGTTTATCAGTTCTTTGAGAAGCTGTTTGAGATAGATACGGTCCGCGCCCTTGATATTGAACGCGCGGGCGATCTCGCGCTTGCCGACGGGCGTCTCGCTCTCGTCAATGAAAGCGCGGATCTGCTCCTTGCTCGGGAGGTGGTCAGCTTGTGACTTTTTCGGGGTCAAGATATCCTGTTTTCTGTCACCATGGACCGGTTATTCCGCCGCCGCTGATTTCTTGGCGGATGACTTTTTTGCCGGCGTTTTCGCCTTTGCCGCAGGCTTAGCCTTGGCCTTGGCGGGAGCTTTCGCCGCGGGTTTCGCCTTTGCCGCGCCCGCCTTTTTTGCGAGCTTCGGCTTCTTGCCGCCCTTCTCGGCGCGCTCGGCAAGCAGGGTGACCGCTTCATCGAGCGTGATCGTCATCGGATCAGAGCCCTTCGGGATCGTCGCGTTGATGCCGCCGTGGGTGACATAGGCGCCGTAGCGTCCGTCTTTTACCAGGATATCCGCCTCATCGGCCGGATGCGCCCCAACAACACGAAGCGCCGAGGTGCCGCGGCTCGCGCCGCTCCGGCCCTTGGCTTCAGCCAGCAGCTCGACCGCGCGGTTCATGCCGACGGTCAGCACTTCCATGCTGCTCGGCAACTTGCCGTATTTCCGATCGCACTCGACATAGGGACCATAGCGGCCAAGCCCGGCGGTGATCATTGCGCCGCTTTCGGGATGCGGGCCGATCTCGCGCGGCAGGCCGATCAGCTGCACGGCAAGGTCGAAATCGAGATCCTCGATCGGGATATCCTTCGGGATCGAGACGCGCTTCGGCTTTTTCTTCGGCTCCGCCTCGCCAAGCTGGAGGTAGGGGCCGTAAGGGCCGCTTCGAAGCGTGATCATCAGGCCGGTCTCGGGATCCTGACCCAGCTCCTTCGGCCCCTCATCGGCGCTTGCATCCGCCTCCTCGGCGCCGTCGCCGAGTTTGCGGGTGAAGCGGCAGTCGGGATAGTTGGAGCAGCCGATAAAGGCGCCGAAGCGGCCGGTCTTCAGGCTGAGACGCCCGCCGTCACATTTCGGGCAGGCGCGCGGATCCTTGCCGTCCTCCGTCTCGGGGAAGATATGCGGGGCGAGGACGCGGTTCAGCTCCTCAAGCACGTCCGCGACGCGAAGCTCCGCCGTGCCTTCCACCAGCGTATTGAATTCAAACCAGAAATCGCGCAATACCTGCTTCCAGTCAATTTTGGCGGCCGTGATGTCGTCGAGCTTTTCTTCAAGCTGCGCCGTGAAATCATATTCTACATAGCGCGTGAAGAAAGAGGCGAGAAAGGCGGTGACGAGCTGTCCCTTATCCTCGGGGATAAAGCGTTTCTGCTCGATGCGCACATAGTCGCGCTCCTGCAGCACCGAGATGATCGAGGCGTAAGTCGACGGCCGGCCGATGCCAAGCTCTTCGAGCTTTTTCACGAGGCTTGCTTCCGAATAGCGCGGCGGCGGCTCGGTGAAATGCTGATCGGCGCGCACATCGGCGGTTTCCACCTTCTCGCCCGAAGTGACGGGGGGCAGGCGCCTGCCGTCCTCATCCTCGCCCGATTTATCATCGCGCCCCTCCTCATAGAGCTTGAGGAAGCCCGGAAAGCGGACAACGCTCCCCGTCGCGCGCAGGATCTGGCCTGCGCCGTCGCTGAAATCAATGGTCGTGCGCTCAAGCACGGCGCTCGCCATCTGGCTCGCGATGGTGCGCGTCCAGATCAGCTCATAAAGGCGCAGATGTTCCTGATCGAGATATTTTGCGACCATCGCGGGCGTCCGCGAAAGATCGGTCGGGCGGATCGCCTCATGGGCTTCCTGCGCATTCTTTGATTTCGATTTATAAAGTCGCGGCTTTTCGGGGAGGAAGTCCGCGCCATATTCTTTTTCGATCACGCCTCGGGCGCTGTTCACTGCTTCCATGGCGAGGCTGACGCCGTCGGTTCGCATGTAGGTGATCAGGCCTTGCGTCTCGCCGCCGAGATTGAAGCCCTCATAGAGTTTCTGCGCGACCATCATCGTCCGCTTGGCGCCGAAGCCGAG
>JRYH01003825.1_pt1 | contig 21527 bp, 27 predicted proteins | sample 235351 | NCBI WGS metagenome assembly JRYH01 (sample SAMN03074221, study PRJNA261480) | activated sludge metagenome | biome: Wastewater Treatment Plant; feature: Wastewater; material: Activated sludge; isolation source: activated biomass of a wastewater treatment plant treating wastewater... ...
TGACCATGTTTCCACCTAAGTCGGAACGACTCTAGCCGTTGTCGAGGCCGGCGGCTTCGAGGCTCGAGGCGACGCGGAGGCACAGATCCTCGCGCCAGGGCGCGGCGATGACCTGCACGCCGTAGGGCATCCGGCCGGGCGCGCCGACCGGAACGGCGGCGACGGGCAGGCCGACGAACGAGATCGGCTGCGTGTAGATACCCATGTGCGCGCGCAAGGGCACGTCCTTGCCGCCGATCGACAGCGTCTTCTGGCCGAGCCGCGGGGCGCTCGTGGGCGTCGAGGGCGCCAGGATCACGTCATGGCGGCGGAAGAGGTCCGCCATCGTGTGCTCGAACATGCGGCGGAAGCGCTGGGCGGAGACGTACCAGCTCGCGGGCAGGAGGGCGCCGGCGAGGAAGCGGTCGCGCGTGTCGGGATCGAAATCGGCCGGACGGCGGCGCAGGCGCTCGAGATGCAGCGCGCTGCCCTCGGCGTTGGTGATGAGGAAGGCGGCCGCGCGCGCCTCCGCGGCCCGCGGGATGTCCACCTCTTCGGTCGCGCCCAACGCGTTCGCCGCGCGATCCAGGGCGGCCAGGGCGCCGGGCTCAGCGTCGGCGCGGAAATAGCCGCTGGCAACGGCGATGCGGAGCCCCTCGTGCCCCTTGGCGATCGCGGCCGCGGCGGGCTCGACCACGCGCGGCGCGCAGACGGGATCGGAGGCGTCGTGGCCTTGCAGCGCGTCGTAGACGCGCGCCAGATCGGCGACCGAGCGTGCGAACGGCCCCAGGTGATCGAGGCTGTCGCAGAAGGGGAAGGTGCCGGTGCGCGGCAGGCGGCCATAGGTGGGTTTGAGGCCGTAGAGGCCGCAGAAGGCGGCCGGCACGCGGATCGAGCCGTTGGTGTCCGAGCCGAGCGATACGGGAACGAAGCCGGCCGCGACGGCTGCCGCAGATCCGCCCGACGACCCGCCCGTCATGCGCGTCGTGTCGAGCGGGTTGCGCGAGGGGCCGTAGTGCGCGTTCTCGCCCGTGAAATCGTAGGCGTACTCGCCCATGTTGAGGGCGCCGAGCAGCACCGCGCCCGCTGCCGTCATACGCTGGACCAGGAGCGCATCCTCGCGTGCGGGCGGATCGGCCGCGCTGATGCGCGAGCCGGCGCGCGTCGAGAGGCCGGAGATCGCGTAGAGGTTCTTCACCGCATAGGGCACGCCCGCGAGTGGCCCGAGCGGACGGCCTTCGGCGCGGGCCCGGTCCACGGCTTTCGCCTCGGCCAGCGCGCGGTCGCGCGTGAGGTCGGTGAAGGCGCCGATCTCTCGATCCGCGGCATTGATGCGATCGAGTGCCGCGCGTGCGATGTCCTCGGCGGAAATCTCGCCCGACGCCACGGCACCAGCGATGGCGGCGGCGCTCCGCGGGGCCGGGGAAGCCGTCATTCCGCGCCGCGCGGGGTAAAGACGGGCGCGGCCTCGGTACTGGATGCCGCGGCGGTGGCCTCGACGAGCCGCGCCATGGTGCGCGCGACCTCGAAGAACATGGCGACGTTCGGCTTCCACTCGGGAGCGATGGTGAGTCCGAGGCCGGCGGCTGCGGCGTCGATCCAGGCCGCGGTGTCTTCGTTCGTCATGTCGTTCCGTCTTCTGGCTTTCGGGTGTCTTCGACCTTACCTCATATCTTACGTCATCGGCCCAGGGCAGGTCCCGCACGAGGGATCTTTCTTTGGCGCCCGCACGGCGCGGCGCTATCCTGGCGGCGGACGCAGGCAGGAGGACCCCATGAGCTGGCAGCCTTGCGATGATCCGGAGCCCGGCAATGCAGCCTCCTGCGATGCCATCGAGCAGGTCCTCATCCCCCGCGCGCGCGACATCGGCGGCTTCGAGGTGCGCCGCGCGCTCCCCGCGCTCGAAAAGCAGATGGTCGGACCTTTCATCTTCTTCGACCAGATGGGCCCGGCGGAGCTTCTCGTCGGCCAGGGATTAGACGTGCAGCCGCACCCTCACATCGGGCTTGCGACCGTCACCTATCTTTTTGCCGGCGAGCTCATGCACCGCGACAGTCTCGGCACGGAGCTGGCCATCAAGCCCGGCGAGCTGAACCTGATGTCGGCCGGGCGAGGGATCGTGCATTCGGAGCGCTCGAGCGCGGACGCGCGGGCCGCCGGCGGGCGGCTGTTCGGCATCCAGGCGTGGGCGGCGCTGCCGAAAGCGCATGAGGAGGATGCGCCGACGTTCGCGCATCATGACGCGGCCCTGCTGCCGCGCATCACGGGCGAGGGCAAGACCGTGCGGCTCGTCATGGGCTCACTCTACGGTGCGCGATCGCCGGCCTCGTTTCCGCACGACTGCTTCTATGCGGAGGCCGTGCTCGCGCCGGGCGCCGTGCTGCCGCTCGATCCGGACTACGACGAGCGCGCCGTCTACATCGTCTCGGGCGAGATCGACATTGCAGGCCAGATGTACGGGGAGGGCCGCCTGCTCGTGTTCCGCCCCGGGGATCGCATCTCGATCCTGGCGCTCTCGATGGCGCGCCTCATGCTGCTCGGCGGCGAGCCGATGGACGGGCCGCGCCATATGTGGTGGAATTTCGTGTCGTCCTCCAAGGACCGCATTGCGGCGGCCAAGGCCGACTGGAAAGCTCGGAAATTCGATCCCGTGCCGACCGATAGCCAGGGCTTCATGGCGGCGCCGGACTGAGCCCGGATGTGGCGTCGCGTCCCGGCGTGCAAGAAGCCGGTATGCGCCGAACGCATTAGGCGCTACCAATAAGGTCCCCCGACGTCGAGCAGAAAGGCCGGAGAAGCTCATGTCCCAAAATCCCTTTGAAATTCCCCAGCAGATGCGTGATCTCGCCGAGAAAAACGTGGATCAGGCCCGGGCCGCCTATGGCCAGTTCATGGACGCGATGACGCAGGCGATGAGCTTCTGGACGAAGTCTTTGCCATCCAACGATATGTCGTCAGGGTTCCGGGCGGTCCAGGACCGGGCGACCAAGTTCGCCAAGCAGAACGCGGAGGCCGCGTTCGCACTGGCAAGCGATCTCGCAAGCGCCAAGGACATCCAGGAAATCCTCGCGCACCAGAGCCGTTTCGCCCAGTCGCAGATGCAAGCCTATGCGCTCCAGGCTCAGGAGCTCGGGCGGCTCGTGACCGACGCGATGCAGAACCTGCAGCCGAGGAAATAGATCGCCGAAGCGATCGCGATCGGTTGTCACAACGCGACACATCAGATTGCGGTCGCCCGGCTCTGCGTCGGCGCCCGATTGCTTGGGTGGCGGCGTTCGCGTCTTCCGTCCGTGGCAGCACGATCGGGAGGCGCGAACGCCGCTCCCGGTTCTGCGCCGAAGCGGCGAGCCTGGACTGTTTCCAACCCGTTGAGAACATTGGCTGGGACGGGAGGGTTCGAACCTCCGAATGGCGGAATCAAAATCCGCTGCCTTACCACTTGGCTACGTCCCAAAACCGGCCGCGCGTCTCTTGGCGACCGACGCTTGGGCGCCGCACCATAGTGAGAGTGCACCGGCTCGGCAATCCTTGTCCGCACGATGCGCACCGCTCGCAGAAAGTGCCCACCAGTCGCTTGCCCTACCTGGGACCTGTCGTTATAAAGCCGCCTTGCGCTTCGGCCCCACTCGGCAGCCGAAGGGTTTTTTCACATACGTCGAGGACATTACGGTCGGGCGGAGCGTAGCGCAGCCTGGTAGCGCACTTGCTTCGGGAGCAAGGGGTCGGGAGTTCGAATCTCCCCGCTCCGACCAATGTCCTCAGACACCAGATAATCGTCCATTCCTGGCGCTCAAGATTTGCAGTGGGCGCGGCGCGTCTTGCGTCGCCCTTGCCATCGGCATCGGGCGTCCTGAGCCTTACAGCCAGTCCTACAAGAGCGACCACTGGCGGGCGGCCATGGCCCAGGCGACGATGACGGCATTCGAGGCCGCATGTGCGGCGATGGCGCTGGACAGGCGCCCGGTGCGGATCATCAGCAGCGCATAGATGGCGCCCGCAAGCGCGCCAGCGAGCCACCGCTGATGCATGAGGCCGAACGCGACGGAGGATCCGACGAACGCCAGAACGCTGGTCCGGCCGAAGCTCACGGTTTCAAATCGCGTCGAGACCAGCCATCGCGCCAGGAACCCGCGAAAGGCCAGCTCCTCGGCGATCGGGGCGATGGCCACGGAGCCGATCGCCCGCACTGCGAGCCAGGCGGCCGCGACCCAGGCCGGCAAGGTCGCGATCCACGCCGCGAGCGGGACCTCGGCGCTGGGGACCGGGTCGGTGACAATCCACGCCACGCCCACCGCAAATCCGACGGCGAGGGCGCTCCAGGCGACACCGGCAAGGAGGGGCCGGTATGCATCCCGGAACCACCAGAGCGCTGCGCCGGCGGCGAGGACCTTGACGGGATACAGCCATTGATCGTGCGGCGCGAAGGCGGAAGCAAAGATGTGCGCGGCGAGCATGGCCATGAACGGGGCCAGGAAGGCGAGCGTGAGGTCCGGCCGCTCTCCGGCCCCGGGTGCGCGACGCGGCGATCGCCGGCCGTCTGCCATGAAGAGCGGCACGCGGCGCGTGATGGCGACCGTGCCGAGCATGACGAGCAGAATGCTGATCCATCCCGCCTGCGAGTGAAATCCCTGCATCGCCATTTGCGGCGAGACGTGCGCCCCGATGCTGACGAGCAAAGCGATGCGGAGTGCGTTGAGCAGCCATATGGCACCCATTCCCAAGGGCAGGAGCAGCAGGACGTTGGGAAACTTCAGGTCTCTTCGAAAGACCCAGAGGTAGACCGAAAGGAACGTCAGGATGAGTGCTATCCCCTCGTATCCCGAGCACGAGCCATAGATCAGGACGGAGAAATCGCCTGCGCCGAGCAGCGCGCGTTCGCTGTCCAGGACGACGTGGGGCTCATAGAGCGTGAGGAGCCAATAGGACACCGAGAGCGTCGCGTTCGCGAGCGGCGCCCAGCCCTCCTGGGCGGCCCGGCCGAGACAGATGGCAACCACGCCGCCCGTCAGCGCCACCGCACACTCGATGGGGGCGCGGCGCGCCAGTTTCAGCCATAACGCGGGAGGAGCGGCCAGGAACGCGAGCGATATCCCTGTCGCCGGCACGAGGACGGAATAGGCGGCGAGCAAAAGCGGCGGCTGCTCGGCTGTTTGCATCAGGGCGATGCGAACGGCGATGAGGGCGATGAAGAGCGCGATATTCGCAAAGAGCCACGTGCTCGACATGCTCCGGAGCGTGGCGGTGTAAGCCGCAAGCATCTCGGCGCGGCGCGGCCACAACGCGAAAAGCAGCAGGCAAAAGGACAGGATCGCCCCTTTGGCCACGTCGTGCACGGTCTCGACGACGTTCCGCCAGAGTGCGGTGTCAGGCAGGGGGCGATCGAACGCGAAGGTGATGATCAGGAATTCGATCGCGGCGACGGCCACGAAGATCCAGAAGCGCCATTGGCCTGTCGGCCGCTGCGACGTTTCGGGGACGACGGCGGCAGCAGGCAGGGGCATATGCATGGCAAGATTACGGAGCCGGCGTCCTTGGTAAGACGGTTGCCGGTCCGATGGCTGGTGCCGGCCGAGCGTGTTGCGTGCCGCTTACTTGTTTCGGGCCCGGTTGAAGAGCACGATCGCGATGCCGCCGATGAGGGCGAACACGGCGATGGCTCCCGTGCCGTCCAACTCGGGTGCCGACGCAGGACCCGAAGACCCGGAGCCATGGCCGTGATCCGGATTCCACCAAGACATTGCCAACGCCTGGTCCACGGTCAGAGCCATGCTGACCAGCAGCGTTGCCAAGCGTGCCTTCAATCCACCCATCATATCGTCTCCCGCTCGGGCCCCTGAAACCGTCTCGACTATTCCTATCCTTGCGAGCACGTTAGCGCTAAACGGTCCTTGTGTTTATACATTTTGGGCGCAGATAGTTAACCGCGAAACGGCCATAAGCGTTTCTCGGCCTTTCCGGGGCAATCGGGGGTGGTTTCGTTGCGGCGGCAGGGGGGGCGGCCACCATTCAGTTGCGCGGCTTTCCGCTGCTCTCCAACCTGGATGACAGTAGGTGTATCTGGGAAATCGGGATTGACGCTGTGTCCGGAAAGTTTCGGAACACCAGGGTCCCGGGTCCGTTGACGATAGCGTGAGGCAGGAGAGGTTTCGCCCGGACGATGACGACGGACGACAAGCGTGGGAAGGCTCGCAAGCGCATCCTCAAGGGCGCCCGGATCGTGTTCAACGGCCGCGCCTCGACCCTGTCATGCACGGTCAGGGATATTTCGGAGAAAGGCGCGCGGCTGCGTGTCGCGCAGGGGCAAGCGGTGCCGTCGCGGTTCGATCTCCTGATCGATACGGACGGCTTCGAGGCGCCGTGCAAGGTTGCGTGGCGAAAGGGCGAGGACGTTGGCGTTACCTTCGAGGCGCCTCCGACCGTAAGTGCGTCAAAGCGTGCGCAGGTCATCACGGCGATCGGGCGTACTCCGGCGTCGACCCTGCGCAAGCCGAGACCGTAGACCTGCGGTCCGGTGGCCGGGATGTGCTTCGGCGCCCCCGACGTCTCCACCCTTCGTTCTCATCCCCTGCGATTGCGTGTAGGCTTTCCGCCGCGAAAGGCTCCGGGACGCATGCGCGCCGCCTGCTTTCTCGCTTGCGTTGGAGGATAGGCATGGCGAAGACGAAGAAGGGCGGGAAGCTCGAGCGGGTGCTGGCGGAGCTTCGGAAGCTCAGATCTGAGGTCGAGGCTCTCGCCGCGCAACAGGCGGCCCTGTTGGCTCGCCTTCCGGCGAAACCTGCGACCCTTCCGGCGAAGAAACCCGCGGCGCGTCCCGTGCAAAAGCCGGCCCGGGCTCGTGCTGACGCAAAACCCGCTTCTGCCGCCAAACCGAAGGCCGCCGCGACGAGGCGTGCCGTGCCCGCGGCGGCGCCGGATATCGCTGCCGGCTAGACAGCGGAGCGGTCTGACGGATGCGTGGGTTTAGCCGCGGCCGCGGTAGGGGGCGACGCCCTGGTCGGGGAGCCAGACGTCCTTCGGCAGCTTGCCGGTCTGCCAGAAGACGTCGATCGGGATGCCGCCGCGCGGATACCAGTAGCCGCCGATGCGCAAGAAGTGCGGCTCGAGCAGCGTGGCGAGGCGTTTGCCGATGGCAACCGTGCAGTCCTCGTGGAACGCACCGTGATTGCGGAACGAGGCGAGGTACAGCTTCAGCGACTTGCTCTCGACCAGCCAGTCGCCCGGCACGTAGTCGATGACGAGATGGGCGAAGTCGGGCTGGCCGGTGACCGGACACAGCGAGGTGAACTCGGGCGCGGTGAAGCGCGCGACATAGGCCGTGTCGGGATGCGGGTTGGCGACGCGCTCGAGCAGCGCCTTGTCCGGCGTCTCGGGGATCGCCGAGGCTCCGCCGAGAAGCGTGATGCCGGATGTCTTGCGACCCATGGGCGTGCTGCTCCGCTACTCGGCCGCGAGACGCGTCGGCGTGCGCGGACCGCGGTAGATGCAGCCCTCGTGGCAGCTATCGCGCGAGACATGGATCTCGGCGAGTCCCGGCACGCGGTTCTCGAGACGGTTCCAGAGCCAGATGGAGATGCGCTCGAGGGTCGGCGCCTCGAGGCCCTCAACCTCGTTCAGGAGGCGGTGGTCGAGTGCGTCGTGAGCGTCGGCGATGGCGGCGGCGAGATCGTCGAAATGAAAGACGTAGCCGGTTTCGGGGCTCGGCTCGCCGTCGATGACGATGCGCGCGCGGAACGAGTGGCCATGGATCCGGGAGTTCGGATGGCCTTGCGGCGCGGACGGCAGGAAGTGGGCCGCCTCGAAGAGGAATTCTTTGTAGATGCGCATGGGGGTGACATAGGGGATTTCGGCGCTGGGCGCCAGAGTTAGGCAGTAAGGCAGTAAGGATGTTTCACTGCCTACTGCCTTAGGGAATTCCAATTCGCTTGTGGGTCTGCACGGAAAGGCGCCAGGCGGGGTTCGCTTTCACGTAGGCGACGGCGGCGGCTGTGTTCTCGGCGAGCGCGGGGCCGTCCATGGGGCTCAGGAAGCGGCGCGGGAAATCGAGCGCGAGCAGGGTCTCGGGCGCAAGCCCGGCCTGCGGAAAGACGAGCTTCAGCTCGTCGCCCGTCGTCTGGCAAAGCGCGGTGCCGGCCTTGGGGCTGACGCAGATCCAGTCGAGGCCGGGCGGGAGCGGCAGCGTGCCGTTGGTCTCGATGGCGACGCTGAAATTCTGTGCATGCAACGCATCGATCAGTGCGGTATCGACCTGCAGCGCCGGCTCGCCGCCGGTCAGCACGACGAAGCGGTCACCAGGCCCGCCCTGCCACGCACCGGCGACCGCAGCGGCGAGACCGCCGGCGTCCGGGAACTTGCCGCCGCCTTCGCCGTCGGTGCCGACGAAGTCGGTGTCGCAGAAGCGGCAGTCGGCGCGCTCACGGTCCTGGTTGCGCCCGGACCACAGATTGCAGCCGGCAAAGCGGCAGAACACGGCTGCGCGCCCGGCGTTCGCGCCCTCGCCCTGGAGCGTGTAGAAGATCTCTTTCACGGCATACATGGGGTGATCCCTAGGACCCTGCTGTCCCAAGTCAAGCGGTGCACGGCTGCTTTCGTTATCGAAAATGAGGGAACCCGAGGCGTTTCAGCGGGGTATCATCCCCGGGATGATCACAGAGGAGCGAGGACCATGCAGTGCTCCGTTTGCGGCGCCGAAGCCGAAGACCTGACATCGGGCGAGTTCGACGGTCTCGTCGTCCGCTGCAAACATTGCGGCGAGTATGCGGTCGCAGACAGCGCGCTCAACGCCTTCCTGCGGCTCGACTACGACGCCCGTGTGGCCGCGCTCGATAAAGCGAAGACCGGCGCGGGGGCCGCGCGGCCGGAGATTGTTGAGGGGATGTTGTGAGGGGCGGGGGTTGGGCAACGGGCAGCAGGCAGTAGATACCGCGTTGCCTGCTGCCTTGCTGCCTGCTGGAGCTCTTCAGTGTCCCTCCACCTCGCGGCGGCTTGCTTCGAAGAGGAACCAGTGGCGACGCTCGCTTTCGTCGATCCAGTTCTCGATCAAGCTCGCGGTGGCGACGTCGTTGTGCTCGTCGGCGACGTCGTGGACCGAGCGCAGGCGCGCGACCAGGTCCCTGTTGTCGTCGCGCAGCTCCGCGATCATGTCGAGGGCGTCGACGTAGTCCGCGTCGTTGTCCTTGATGCGCTGCAGCTTGGCGATATGCCCGATGGAGCGCAACGTGGTGCCGCCGATCTTGCGGACGCGCTCGGCGATGTCGTCGGTCATGGCGAAGATCTGCTCGCTCTGCTCGTCGAGCATCAGATGGTAGTCGCGGAAGTGGGGGCCGCTGACGTGCCAGTGGAAATTCTTGGTCTTGAGATAAAGCGCGAAGACGTCGGCGAGCAACTCGTTGAGTGCGCCGGAGATGTCGCGCACCGCGTTGTCGCCAAGGTCGCTCGGCGTTGCGAGCGGGGCTTTGCGACGCTCGGCGGCTTTCTTGAGATCGGTCTTCGGCTCGGCCATGGGGGAACTCCATCGGATGGGTGGGGGAACACGCCATCCCTTACGTAGGTTCCCGTTCCGGCGAAGGGAAGGGTCGTGCCGGCACAAGCGTCGTTCGCCGTTAACGATACGTCGCGGCTGGGCCCTCGCGCCAATGATCGGAGGGTTCAGGGCTTTCCGGCCTTCCACGTTTCCCAGCCCCTGGCGCGGAGCCGGCAGGCGGGGCATTCGCCACAGCCCCAACCCCAATCGTGGCGGTGCGTCCGGTCGCCGAGATAGCAGGTGTGCGTGTCCTCGCGGATGAGATCCACCAGCGGCGCGCCGCCGAGAGCGTCGGCCATGGCCCATGCTCCGGCCTTGTCGACGTGCATGAGCGGCGTCTCGATCGCGAACTCCCGATCGAAGCCCAACGCGATGGCCTTCTGCTGAGCGTGGATGGCATCCGCGCGGCAGTCGGGATAGCCGGAGTAGTCCGTCTCGCACATGCCGGCGACAAGGGTCCCGATGCCGCGACGATAGGCAATGGCGGCAGCGTAGACGAGGAAAAGGAGATTGCGGCCGGGCACGAACGTCGAGGGCAGGCCGGCTTCCGTCATGGCGATCTCGGTCGAGCGCGTGAGCGCCGTCTCGCTGATGCGCCCGAGCTCTGTGAGCGCGATCTCATGATCGGAGCCGAGCCGGTCCGCCCAGTGGGGGAATATGTCGGGGATGCTGTCGCGTACGATTCTGCGCTGCGTCAGCTCGACGGAATGGCGCTGATCGTACGAGAAGCCCACGGTCTCGACGCGCTGAAAGCGTTCGAGCGCCCATGCGAGGCAGACCGTCGAGTCCTGGCCGCCTGAAAAGAGGACGAGCGCGCCGTCGCCGGACATCAGAAACTCTTTCCGTCGACGCGGTTGATGGTGAGGGCGTCGGGATCGATCGCGTCGATGCAGCGCACATTGAGCGCGATCATTTGCGACCCGTCGGGTTTGGACCCGCGCGCGAAGCTCGTCACGCCGCAGGTGGCGCAGAAGAGATGATGGATGACGTGCTTGTTGAACTGGTAGTCGGTCAGGGCGTCCTCGCCGGCCGTGAGCGTGAAGTCGCTGGCGGGAATGAATGCGAGCAGCGTGCCTTTTCTACGGCAGATAGAGCAATTGCAACTCATCGCCTGGGTGATAGGGGTGCTCCTCGCCTCGTAGGCAACGGCGCCGCAGTGGCAGGAGCCGTGATAGGTTTGCTGGTCGGCCAATGGTGTGGTCCTCCTTGTCCCGTGTTTCCCAACCGCAGAGGGTCGTCGCGGGGTAGGGTAGGACGGCCTACCCGATGGGGTCTTTCCGGACCCTACAAACCCGTTTACAACCCGCTGCAGCTTGCCCTGCCGTTTCTTCCGAGGTCGATGTCCCCGGTCTCTGAAGCGACCCACGATCCTCGCACAAGAAACGTTTGTCCATCAGACTTCCAAGGAACGCCCCATGACCGCAATCGTCGACATCCTCGGCAGAGAAATTCTTGATAGCCGCGGCAACCCCACCGTCGAGGTCGACGTGATGCTCGAGGACGGGTCCATGGGGCGGGCGGCGGTGCCGTCGGGCGCCTCGACGGGCGCGCACGAGGCTATCGAGCTGCGCGACGGGGACGGGGCGCGCTATCTCGGCAAGGGCGTGCAGAAGGCCGTCGACGCCGTGAACGGAGAGATCTCGGACGCGCTGATCGGCCTCGACGCCGAGGACCAGCGCGGGCTCGATGCGGCGATGATCGCGCTCGACGGGACGAAGAACAAGAGCCGCCTCGGCGCGAACGCCATTCTCGGCGTGTCGCTGGCGGCCGCCAGGGCCGCCGCGGAGGCGTCGGGCCTTTCGCTCTACCGCTACGTCGGCGGCGCGTCCGCGCACGTGCTGCCGGTGCCGATGATGAACATCGTCAACGGCGGCGCACATGCCGACAACCCGATCGACATCCAGGAGTTCATGATCATGCCGGTGTCGGCGGCCACGTGCGCCGACGCCGTCCGCATGGGCGCCGAGATCTTCCATACCCTCAAGAAAGCGCTCAAGGACGCCGGCCACAACACCGGCATCGGTGACGAGGGCGGTTTCGCGCCGAACCTCAAGAGCGCGGACGACGCGCTCGGCTTCATCATGAAATCCATCGAGAAGGCCGGCTACAAGCCCGGCGACGACGTGATGCTGGCGCTCGATTGCGCCTCGACCGAGTTCTACAAGGGCGGCAAGTATGAGCTTGCCGGCGAGGGCAAGAGCCTCGACAGCGCCGGCATGGCCCGCTACCTCGAAGACCTCGTGGCGCGCTTCCCCATCATCTCCATCGAGGACGGCATGGCCGAGGACGACTGGGCCGGCTGGAAGGCGCTGACCGACGCCATCGGCAAGAACGTGCAGCTCGTTGGCGACGATCTGTTCGTCACCAACACCGAGCGGCTCGCGCAGGGCATCAAGACGGCGACCGCCAACTCGATCCTGGTCAAGGTCAACCAGATCGGCACGCTCTCGGAGACGCTGGATGCCGTGAACATGGCCCAGCGGGCGGGCTATACGGCGGTGATGTCGCATCGCTCGGGTGAGACCGAGGATTCGACCATCGCCGACCTCGCGGTCGCGACCAACTGCGGGCAGATCAAGACCGGATCGCTCTGCCGCTCGGACCGGCTCGCAAAATACAACCAGCTCATCCGCATCGAGGGCGAGCTCGGCGATGTGGCGCGCTACGCGGGCAAGAGCATCCTCAGGGGTGCGCGGGCCGTGTCGTAACAACGACGGACGGGTTCGCCGGTCCGTAGTTTTCGGGCCGGGCGCGCGCCGGGCGGTCTCGTGACTTTACCTCGTTTTAAGGCTTCAGGTCCTATAGTCCTCCTGTTCCCGGTTCTCATAGCGCGTAACGTCGAACATCCGTGTTGCGTCAATCCCTATACGATCGGCGAGCCAGGCTGCGGCAGGCGACGGTGTTGCTTCTCTGCCTTGGATTAACAGCCTATTTCGCCTTTCATATGCTCAAGGGCCGTCACGGCCTCGAGGCGCGGGATGCCTTGCTCGAGCGTCAAAGCGCGCTCGAGTTCGAGATCCAAAGCCTCGAGGCCGTGCGCGCCAAGCTCGAGCGCGATGTCGCGCTCCTTCGCCCCGACCTGCCGGACCCCGATTTCGTCGAGGAGATCGCGCGCGAGGTGCTGGGCTTCGCCAATCCGCACGATCGGATCCTCATGGACGCGACGCCTCCGGGCTGACCCTCGGGACCGGGATCCCTATCCCGTCGCGGGCGAGCCGCCGCCGCGAAGCGGTCACGGCGGCCGGCTACAGCGGTGCGCGCATCGCCTCAGCTCTGATGCAGCGCAGCATTCGCGCCCCGGTTTTCCCTGTGTCCCGTCGTCCAGGTTTCGTAGTATGGCGTCAAAAAATACGGCTGCCGGGACGTCCCCCGTGTGTGGCCTTGGCGAGGCGCCCTTTCGGAACGAGGAGTGAAGATGGCCGGTAGCGTCCCTGGTCCGAGCGGCGCGGAATGCGAAGCGTTCTCTCAGGACGAGGACATCGCGGCCTATCGCGCCATGCTCCTCATCCGGCGGTTCGAGGAGAAGGCCGGGCAGCTCTATGCGCTCCAGGCGATCCAGGGCGCCTGCCCGCTCTGCATCGGGCAGGAGGCGTCCATCGTCGGCCTGATGATGGAGGCGCGCCCGACCGACCCGGTGATCACCGGGTATCGGACCCATGGCGCGCTGCTCGCGCGCGGCGTGGACCCGCGGCAGGTGATGGCCGAGCTGACGGGCCGCAAGAGCGGATTGGCGCACGGCAAGGGCGGGACGGCGCGCATGTTCGCGCCCGAGCACGCGTTTTACGGCGGCCATGGCAACGCCGGCCTCTGCGCGCCGCTGGGGACGGGCCTTGCGTTCGCTGCGCGCTATCGGGACGAGGACACCGTAACGCTTGCATTCTACGGCGACGGGGCTGCCGCGCGCGGGCGTGTTCTCGAAGCCTACAAGGCGGCGGCGCGCCGGGCGCTGCCGATCGTGTTCATCGTCGACAACAATACCGCGGCGCCGGGGGCGAGCGTCGTGCTCGGATCCGTGCCGTCGGCGATCTCGGAAAGCGGGCGCCCGTTCGCCATCCCCGGCGAGCAGGTCGACGGTATCGACGTCAGGAGCGTCCGGCTGGCGGGGCGGCGGGCGATCGAGCGGGCGCGGCGCGGTGACGGGCCGACGGTGCTCGAGATGCTGACCTATCGCTACCGCGGGCATGGCGGCATGCCGGCCAAGGCCGGTGGGCTGGGGGTTCGGCACATCGAAGATGCGGATCCCGTCGTGAGAACGCGGGCGCGCATCCTGGCGTCCGGCAGCCTCAGCGAGCGCGCGCTCAAGGCGCTCGAGAAGGAGATTCGTGACACCGTCGTCGCCGCGGCGGCGTTCGCGCGCGGGGAGTCCGCGCCCGAGCCGGGCGATCTTCTGGCTTCCGTCGAGGCGTAGGGGTCATGCGACGCGAACTCCTCATGCCGCCGGTGACGCCGTCGATGACGGTCGGGACGATCTCGCGCTGGCACGTGGCGGAAGGCCAGTCGGTTGCGGCGGGTGATCTGCTGGTCGAGGTGGTGACGCCGACGGCGACCTTCGACATCGAGGCGGAGGACGCGGGACACGTGGAGCGCATTCTGGTGCCGGCCGGCACCGAGGGCGTGAAGGTCAATACGCCGATCGCGATCCTGCTCGGGGCGGCCGGTCAGGCGTGCGCGCAGCCGCTGGGGGTGTTCGCGGCGCTGGACCTCGAGCAGCGCGAAGCGCTGCGTTCGCCGGCCGCCGGCGGAAAACCGCGCACGGGCGGCGGACAGGGCAATAGCTACCGCGAGGCGCTGCGCGACGCGCTTCTCGCAGAGATGCAGGCCGACAGCTCGGTGTTTCTGATTGGCGTCGACGTGGCGCAGAACCGGGGCGCGCCGAAGGTGACGCAGGGGCTTTCCGACGCGTTCGGCCCGCGGCGCGTGGTGTCGGTGCCGGCCCTCGACGAGGCGCTGTTCGGGATGGCGGTCGGCGCGGCGTTCGCGGGCCTCAAGCCGGTGGTTGCGCTCGAGTCCTGGGGGCGTTCGATCGAGACGCTGGCGGCGAGCCTCACGAGCGCGGCGCAGACGTTCTATCTCTCCGGCGGGCGGCTTGCGGTGCCGATCGTCTTCCGCGGGCCCAACGGTTTCTCTCCCGGCCTTTCCGGCGAGGATGCGCGCTGCGTTGCCGCCGCGCTGGCGCAGATCCCGGGGCTCAAGGTCGCGCAGCCGGCGACGGCCTCTGCCGCGCGTGCGCTCCTGTCGGCGGCGATCCGCGATCCCGGGCCGGTGGCGGTGCTCGAGCACGACCTGCTCTATACGACGCGCGAGCCGGCAGCGGCTGCGGCCGGCGATGTTCGGCTCGGCGTGGCGCGCGTCGCGCGCCCCGGCGCGGACGTGACCATCGCGGCCGCCGGACACGCGGTGACGATCGCGCTCGACGCCGCGCTCCGCCTGACAGACGAGGGGATAGAGGCCGAGGTCCTCGATCTCATGTGCGTTGCGCCGCTGGATCGGAGTGCGATCGCCGCGTCCATCGCGCGGACGGGCCGGCTCGTGACGGTGGAGGAGGCCCCGGCCGACCTCGGCGTCGGGGCGGAGATCCTGGCGTTCGTCGCCGCGGATTGTTTCGGCGCGCTCAAATGCGCGCCCGTACGGATCGCGGGGGCGCGTGCGCCGATGCCCTATGCGGCGGCGCTGCAAGCAGTGGCGCGCCCCAGCGCGGACCATGTCGTGCGCGCGGTTTGCGCGATGATGCGCGGCGGGTAGCCGCCGCGGCCCCGAGCCCCCGCAGAGAGGGGGTGATTCGCTTTTGCATTTCGTCTGCGGGCGTATCCGGCCCCTTGAGGGAGCCGATGCCGCGGTTTCGATGTGGCGCCTCTGCAACGAGGCGTTGCTTTCCACTGATTCGCCGCGCGTTACGCGCCCCCATGCACGGCATTCTGGAGGGGTGTTCTTGTGGCCCGATCGGACTCGACCGTAGACCGGACTGACACAGGAGCAACTCCATGCCGTGAGGTATGTCTCGGGGGACCCCATGCATCATTCGTCGAAATCTTTGATCCTCGCAGGTTGCGGCGCTTTACTGCTCGCCGGCTGCTCGTCGGACGGCGGGCTCTTCGGCTCGGATTCGCTCACGACGCAGTCCATCTCCACATCGCCGTCGCTCGCCGCCGCGCCGAAAGTCGATCCGGCGTGCTACACGATCGCCCAGCGCATCGAGACGTTGCGCCGCGAGGGCGTGACGGAGCGCCTCGAAAAGGCCTCCACGGGCAAATCCTCGACGGTCGCGGTGAAGCGAACCTCGCTTGCGCAGGCGGCGGAGCTCGACAGGGCGAACGCCGAGTTCCAGGCCAAGTGCTCGACGTTCGGTCCGCGCCCGGCGCAGGCCCAGGTGGCGCCGGCGGCGGGGGGCGCCAATTCAGCGCAGGTGGTGTCGGCGACGGCGCCCCGGACGGCAGCGGCCATCGCTCCGCCCGTGGTCGTCCAGCAGCCGTGACGCTGAACATCGCCGAGGCGGGGTGGGCGCGGCGGCGGGCGGCCGTTTCCGGCCGTTCTCCCGTGCGGGCGGCGGCCCGGACTTGCCCGCAGGCCGCGAACGCTTTACTCATTCGGAGGCTGCAGCATCATGGCCACACTTCCATGCGAATGGCCTGATATGAGCTGCTGGGGGTTCAATAAACCCTGCGGAATATCTAACGTATCTGCGTCGATTAGCTTCGAGGAGACATCCGGACGATGACTGCGAAGGTGCGCGGCAGCGCGTTTCGTCTTGCTCTGCTCGGCGCCGTCGGTACGGCTGTGCTTGCCGGCGGCTGTGCATCGGGAGGCGACGGTCCGACCGGCAGGGCGCTCGCCGGCGGCGAGAGCTGTGCCTCCGTGAAGCAGCAGCTCAACAGGCTCGACGCCCGGGGCGTTCCGTCATCCGTGCAGGCGCAGGCCGCAGGCAAGAAGCTCAGCCCGCAGCAAAAGGCGGACGCCGATCTCTACAACCGCCTCCTCAACGACTATCTCGGCGCGCGCTGCCACGTTTGACGGCGATCCGCGACGGATCGGACCTGGACCCTATTGCTGCGGTCTGCCGGTCCGGGGCCGGAGAGTGGGAAGGCCGGGCGACGTTCGCGCAACCGGCGTCGCCGGGCTGGAGCATCCGGCCCCGTCTCGCCGGGTCTGAGAGAAAGTTCGTCTCGCCTCCGCCGCGCTCCGGGACCGCCAACTGCAAGATCCTGATCCGGCGCGCCGTAGGGCCGGCACATTCAAGGGGAGCGACGCCATGGACTACGTGCAAGCCGCGATCGACCATCAGGCCTGGATCATCATGGTCATCAACGGCCTGATCGCGGGGTGGCTCGCTGGCCTGCTGCTCGGCGGCGGCGGATTGATCCGCAACCTGCTGGTCGGCTTGATCGGCGCTGTGGTCGGCGGTTACCTGGTGTCGGTGGGTCTGCTGAGGCTTCCCTACGATTTCGACGCGTTCGTGCCCTACGGAAACCAGATCGTCGTCTCGACGGTCGGCGCGATGCTGGTGGTCATCGTCGCCCGCTTCCTCGGCGGACGCTGAGGGGGGAGTAGGCGCGCGTCAGGGCTTGGTTTAGGTTGCGCCATGGTCACCGTCATCGATACGCGCTCGCGTCCCCGTCATCCGGAGAAAGCGCATCGTCCGGATCAGCCGATGCCGCGCAAGCCGGACTGGATCCGCGTGCGCGCGCCGGGGTCCGAGGGCTTTCTCGCCACGCGGACGATCCTGCGCGCCCGCGGGCTTTCGACGGTGTGCGAGGAGGCGAGCTGCCCCAACATCGGCGAGTGCTGGCAGAAGCGCCACGCCACGATGATGATCATGGGCGACATCTGCACGCGAGCGTGCGCGTTCTGCAACGTGGCGACGGGGCGGCCGCGTCCGCTCGATGCGGACGAGCCCAGGCGCGTTGCGGACGCCGTGGGGGCGCTCGGGCTCGAGCATGTGGTCATCACGTCGGTCGACCGCGACGATCTCGAGGACGGCGGCGCGGCGCATTTCGCGGCCGTCATCGGGGCGGTGCGCGGTGCGGCGCCGGAGACCAGCATCGAGGTTCTGATCCCGGACTTCCTGCGCAAGGACGGCAGCCTTGCGCGCGTGGTCGCGGCGCGGCCCGACGTGCTCAATCACAACCTCGAGACGGTGCCGGGACTCTACGTGCGCATCCGTCCCGGCGCGCGCTATTTCCATTCGCTGCGCCTGCTGCAGCAGGCCAAGGAGCTCGACGCGTCGCTGTTCACCAAATCCGGACTTATGGTCGGTCTCGGCGAGACACGCGACGAGGTGCTGCAGGTCATGGACGACCTGCGCTCGGCGGACGTGGATTTCCTCACCATCGGGCAGTACCTGGCGCCCTCGCGCAAGCACGCCGAGGTGAAGCGCTACGTGCCGCCCGAGGAGTTCGAGGATCTGGCGCGCGTGGCGGTGTCCAAGGGGTTCCTTGTGGTTGCCGCGAGCCCGATGACGCGCTCGTCCTATCACGCGGGCGACGATTTCCGCCGCCTCAGGGCCGCGCGCGACGCTGCCCTCTCCGCACAATCGTAAGGTCCTTCCTTGCCGAGCTTCAAGACCGTCCGCCGTGTGCCCTTCACCCCGCGCGAGATGTTCGATGTCGTGGCGGATGTCGAGAGCTATCCGGCGTTCCTGCCGCTCTGCGAAGGGCTCACGGTTCATGAGCGCCGGGCGGGGGAGCGCGGTGTGGAGCTCGCCGCGACGATGACGGTCGGCTACAAGGCGATCACCGAGCGGTTCAAGACGCACGTGACGCTCGACGAGGCCGCCCGCATCATCCGGGTTCGCCATCTCGACGGGCCGTTCACGCATCTCGAGAGCGAGTGGCGGTTCGCGCCGGCCGGGGCGGGATGCGAGGTGCATTTCGCGATCGATTACGCGTTCCGCTCGACGATGCTGTCACTGATCGTGGGCGCGGCGTTCGATAAGGCCGTGCGCAGCTACACAGAGGCGTTCGAGCAGCGGGCGCGGATGCTCTACGGCTCGCGCGCAGGGGCCTGAACGCTCCGACGAAGGACAGCGCGCGCTTCAGTTGACGGTCTTGTCGCGGTTGCGGGTGCTGTCCAGTCCGGTGGCGCTCTCGAGGCCCCTGGCACCGGCGAGCTTGGCGCCGTCCAGGTCGGCGAGGCTGAGGTCGGCGCCGCTCAAGTCGGCGTTCGTCAGGTCGGCATGCGAGAGATCGGCGTTCCTCAGCGACGCCCGCGTGAGATTGGCGCCCTTGAGGTTGGCGAAGCGCAGCGAGACGTATCTGAGGTTCGCGCCCGAGAGGTCGGCGGCGGAGAGGTCGGCGGAATCGAGCCGCGAGCGCCAGAGCATCTCGATGAAGCCCGTTTCGTTGAACGGCGCGAGGGTTGCTCCCGCCATCCGCGCCCCGGCGAAGCTCCCGCCGCTGAAGACACCGAAAAGATGCGCGCCGGTGAGGTCGGCGCCGGTGAAGCTCGGTGTCTCCCGCCCGTTGCCTTCGAACGACGTGGTCGTGGTCGGCCGCAGGAGGCTTGCGCCCGCGAGGTTTGCGCGATCGAAACGCGCGCCGATGGCGATGACGCGGTCGAGGTTGGCCGCCCTGAGGTCGGCGCCGGTGAGATCCGCGCCGGTGAGATCGGCGCCGAACAGATTGGCCTTGGCGAGGCGCGCCTGCTTGAACGCGAGGCCGGCGAGGTCGAGGCCGGAAAGATTGCGCCCGCTGAAGTCGAGGGGGGCCGAGGGGCTGGCGGCGTACAACTCCTCCGTCACCTGGCGCGCCGTCAGATCCGCAGCTTGGGCCGGCGTAAGAGGGGCTGCAACGGCGATGACGGCTGCGAGCAGGAGCGAGCGGGAGGGGCGCGTCACGAGAAGCCTCGCAGGTTGTCGGAGTGGGAGCGTAGCCGGTCCGGCCCGCAAGATCCACAAGGAGCGCGCATTTGTGGCCGCGTCGGTGCGACGGGCCTCAGGAGGCGAGGGCTTCGCCCAGCATCGCCAGCGCCTCGGCTACCGTGCGCCGGCGAACGGCGGAGCGGCCGATGTCGCCGAAGCGGAACGCGCGGGCTTCGGGCGGTGCTCCGGGCGCCGCGAGGCCGATGTAGACGAGCCCGACGGGCTTCTCCACCGACCCGCCGCCGGGCCCGGCAACGCCCGTCACGGAGACGGCGATGTCGGCCGCGGAGGCGCGGCGGGCGCCGGCCGCCATCTCGCGAGCCACCTCGGCGCTCACCGCGCCGTGGCGGGTGAGCGTCTCGAGGTCGACGTTCAGCACGCCGACCTTGGCGGCGTTGGAATAGGTGACGAAACCCCGCTCGAACACGTCCGAGACACCCGCAATCTCGGTGAAGAGCGCGGCGATGAGGCCGCCGGTGCAGCTTTCCGCGGTGGCGAGCCTCCACTCCCGCGCGCGCATCGCGGAAACGAGGCGCTCGGCGGCGGAGAGATGCTCCGCTTCGAACATGCGTGACCTCCTGTGCCGACGCACGGCAAACGGTGTGCGTCCGCATCCTATGCCCCGAAACCTATCCCATGAAACGCTGCGAGGCGCACCTTTCGGAGCGCCTCGTCGGCAAGCGGGCATCGGGGACGGCCGGTGGCGTCAGTCGGCGATCATCTTCTCGGCGAGCCGCAGGAGATCGTCGAGCTTGGCGCGCGTCTCGATGCCCATGGTGGCGACCGAGCGAGCCTGGGCGGCCTGCCACACCGGGAACGCATCCTTGAGCACGATCTGGCCCTTGGCCGTCAGGTGCAGGCCACGCCCGCGGCGGCCGGCCGGCGGATCCATGATGATCATGCCGAGCGCGAGGAGACGCTTGAGGTTGCGGGAGAGCGTGGACTTCTCGATGTCGAGCTCGTGGCCGATCTCGACCGCGGTGATGCCGTCGCGCGAGGCGAGCTGGGCGAGCAGCGTGTACTGGCTCGCGGTGATGCCGAGTGGACGCATGGCGTCGTCGTAGAGACGCGTGATGATGCGCGACAGCTGGCGGACGCGGGTCGCGAGACAGGTCGCGGCCGTGGTCTCGGCGATGTCCGCGATGTTTGCGCCGCTGGTCTCGCCGGTCTGAGGACGCTCGATGGTGTGGGTCATCAGGTTCATGGGTTAGGCCCCCGGAGAATCGCTTTTTTGATCATACAACCGCTTGCTTTTGGTGATGCCGCGATTCTGGCGGGAGGGTCAACGCAAGCCCGGTCCGGAGGCGGGAAAAAGATGGCGCCCGTTACGACGGCAGCAGCACGGTCGCGGACGCGAGCGCCGCGATCCCTTCCTTTCGCCCGGTAAAGCCAAGGCGCTCCGTGGTCGTTGCTTTGACGGCGACGCGGGCAACGTCGATACCGAGCATGGCGGCGATAGCGCCACGCATCGCGCCCCGGTGCGGGCCGATGCGGGGCTCCTCGCAGAGGATCGTGAGGTCGACGTTGGTGATGCGGCCACCGCGGGCGGCGATGCGGCGGGCGGCGTCCTCGACGAACAGATGCGAGGCGGCGCCTTTCCAGGCCGGATCCGACGGTGGGAAATGCTGGCCGATGTCGCCGTCGCCGATGGCGCCGAGGAGGGCGTCGGTCAGGGCATGCAGGGGCGCGTCGGCGTCGGAGTGGCCGAGCAGGCCACGGTCGTGGGGAATGCGTACGCCGGCCAGCCAGACGTGGTCGCCCGCGCAGAACGCATGCACGTCGAAGCCGCTGCCGGTGCGCGGCTCGAGAGCGGGGGCGGCCGGCCTCAGAAGATCCTCTGCCATGGCCATGTCCTCCGGCGTGGTGATCTTGAAGTTGCGCGCCGAACTCGCGACGAGCGCGACCGCGAGGCCGGCCCATTCGGCGATGGCGGCGTCGTCGGTGGCGTCGGCGAGGATGACGATGGGCGCCTGGAGCCCCTTCGATCCGTGCACCGTCATCACGCGCACGGCGTCGTGCGCGGCCTCGGCGCCGGCGCTGGGCACGAAGTCCTCGGCCACGGCACGGTCGATGCGACGCTTGATCAGGCGCTCGATCGCGCTTAGCAGCTTGATCTCTTCATCGTCGACCAGCGAGATGGCATTGCCGGCGGCGCCGGCGCGGCCGGTGCGGCCG
>JRYH01001243.1_pt1 | contig 21501 bp, 16 predicted proteins | sample 235351 | NCBI WGS metagenome assembly JRYH01 (sample SAMN03074221, study PRJNA261480) | activated sludge metagenome | biome: Wastewater Treatment Plant; feature: Wastewater; material: Activated sludge; isolation source: activated biomass of a wastewater treatment plant treating wastewater... ...
CGGCGAAGACGAACGTGTTGCCCGGCGCCAACTGCCCGACGAAGGATTCCTCGACCTCGCCGAGCACGCGCCCACCCGCGAGCGGTCCCGTCTCGACCGCCGCTCCGCGCCTGCGCCTCAGGCTGCGGCGCTGGCCGATGAGGCGGATCCGGATCATCGGCGCCTCGACGATGGTGCCGGCGTTCATGCGGTACTGGCGGATGAGGCTTGGATGCGCGAGGCGCAGGCGGCCATCCTCCGTCGGGCGTAGGCGCGCGAAGCGCTCGTAGGACTTGAGCGCGTAGCCGCCGGTGGCGACGAAGTCGACGACGCGGTCGAAGCGGGCGCGCGTCAGGCCGGCGTAGGGCGACGCCGTGCGCACCTCCTCGAACAGCGCATCCGGCGCGAAGGGGCCGTGACAGGCCATGCCGAGCACATGCTGGGCGAGGACATCCAGCGCACCCGAGCGGGAGATGACGGCATCCTGCTCGCCGGCGCGCGCGGCCTCGAGCGCGGCGCGGCACTCGAGAACCTCGAAGCGGTTGGCGGGCACCAGGAGCGCCGTCGAGGGCTCGTCGAGGCGATGGTTGGCGCGGCCGATGCGCTGCGCGAGGCGGGAGGCCCCCTTCGGCGCGCCGACGTTGACGACGAGATCGACGTCGCCCCAGTCGATGCCGAGGTCGAGGGTGGACGTGGCGACGACCGCCCTCAGCCTGCCCTCCGCCATCGCCGCCTCCACCTTGAGGCGGCGCGCCTTGTCGAGCGAGCCGTGGTGGAGCGCAATGGGCAGGCCCCGATCGTTGATGCGCCACAGCTCCTGGAACACCAGCTCCGCCTGCATGCGCGTGTTGACGAACACGAGCGTCGTCTTGTGCGCGCGAATTGCGCGGTAGATCTCGTGCATGGCGTAGCGGGCGGAATGGCCGCTCCACGGCACCGGCTCCTCGATCTCGAGGATGCGGATCTCGGGCGCGGCGCCGCCCGGGGCGATCACGAGATCGGCAAGCGCACGCATGGCATCGGGTGCGCGTTGCGGCACGAGGTAGCTCAAAAGCTCCGAAGGCCGCGCGACGGTCGCGGAGAGGCCGAGCGTCATGAGGCCGGGCGCGATGGCGTTCAACCGCGCGAGGCCGAGCGAAAGGAGGTCGCCGCGCTTCGAGGGCGCGAGCGCGTGCAGCTCGTCGAGGATGACGGTGTCGAGATCGGCGAACACATAGCCCGCGTCCGACCCCGACAGCATCAACGCCACCTGCTCGGGCGTGGTGAGCAGGATCTGTGGCGGCTTCACGCGCTGGCGGGCGCGGCGGGCGAGGGAGGTGTCGCCGCTCCGCGTCTCGACCGAGACCTTGAGCCCCATCTCGGAAATCGGCACGACGAGGTTGCGCTGGATGTCCTCGGCCAGCGCCTTGAGGGGCGAGACGTAGAGCGTGCGCAGGCCGGCGCCCTGCTTGGGCTTCAGGGCTTCGGAAAGCGCGATCAGGCTCGGCAGGAAGCCTGCGAGCGTCTTACCGGCGCCGGTGGGCGCGATCAACAGCGTCGAGCGACGCGCGCGGGACTTGGCGAGGAGCGCGAGCTGATGCGCGCGGGGCTGCCAGCCGCGGCGGCGGAACCAATCCGCGAACGGCGCCGGAAGGGTGGCGGACGCGTCCGCCACCTGCTCGACCGGTCTCCGGGGGCGAGCCGCGCGGGGTCTTCTCGCTTTCTCGGACACGCCGTTCACCGGAGAGACGTCCTTCGCGCCTGCCGACCTCTGTGCTAGAGGGTGGGCGGCTTGTTCAAGGATTGCAGCATGGACCGTAACACGATTTTCGGCGGGAACCCGTTCGGGGTGATCCTCCGCCTCGCACTCATCTCGATCGTGGTCGGGGTCGTGATGAAGGCGCTCGGCATCGACCTCAAGAACTTCTTCCAGCGCATCAACGAGCTCCTGCGCAACCTTTACGACCTCGGGTTCGGTGCCATCGAATGGGTCATCGAGTACATGCTGCTCGGCGCCCTGGTCGTCGTGCCCATCTGGCTCATCGCCCGCCTCGTCGGCGCCGTCCGCTCGAAGGCGGAGTAATATCCAATACTCCATGGCTGCGCTCGTTTTGACCCCGTGGTGATCGTGCCGATGGCGTTCACCAATCCCACTTAATCTCGACGGTTTCGCGCAGGCTCTCAGCACGGCGGACCTGGTGCATCGGCTATGCCTCGTTGCGCCTCTTGAGATTGTGCGCGCGCCTCACAGAGCGGGCGAACAATGAGGGGCGGGGATATTACGGCGTTCGAGCTTCGACGTTCGTACGACTGCGTTGAAGCTCACCGCGACCTGCATTTCGGCGTTCCGATAGATGCGACCGAGGAGCTGGCCGAGATTGTTGCACACATTCGTGGGGAGGCGCGTCTTTGAATGTGTCGCATGTTTTGGGATTCTTGCGAAAATGCCACTGGTGTAATTTCAGCATGAGCGACATCGACAAAGAACAGCTTTCTTCGCGATATGGACGGTATTTTACCGACGTTGATGTAGTCGTTGGCGGAGTGAACCGGACTTACCGGGTCCGCGAAGGAGCAGAAGTTTTCTACTTACGACTCTATCGCTCATTTGGGCGACCACTTGAACAAATTAGGGCCGAAGCAAGCCTGCTGGCGCGCTTTCCTGAGAACGCCCATGTGGGGGTTAGCCGGCTTGTCACCACGGCTGACGGAGCCCCCATCATCGAATTGTCTTGGAACGGTGAACAGCGCCACGCTTGCCTTTTCCAAAGTGCTGAAGGCGACCAGATCGAACTTAACAATGCTACGCATATTGAGCAGTTTGGGGCTTCAATCGCTAACTTACATCTCGCCATGCCTGCCGTCATTGACGGCGAGGTCAGGGAATTGAACCCAGTTGCAATCGTCCACGACGCATTGCGCGCACTGCGTGAAGTGCCCCAGAGCGGAGAGGTCGCGGAGGCTATCGAGAACGAATATCTTCCTTCTTTGCTCCGCCTTGATCTGCGTGCCTTGGCCTCAGGTATTTGCCATGGCGATCCTTGGACGGGGAACGCACGTTTCCAGAACGGAAAGACCGTTTTTTTCGATTTTGATGACTTCGGACATGGCCCTCTCGTCCTCGATCTGAGCACCGCCGCATGGCACTTCGCACATGATGAAAGTTCAGAAAACGACGCCGTGTTGGATGCCCTAATCGCTGGCTATGATAAAGTGCGTCCACTATCCGTGCCTGAGCTGGATGCACTTCCCCTTTTTATAAAACTGGCCGAGGCTCGCTCCCTGCTGTTCCTTGCTCGCTACTGCGTCCTGTCCGATGAAATGTGGACCAAAGCCTTTGAGAGGGCAAAAAAGGTGGTCTCTCAGTCGCACAATTCCTGACTTTCGTGACAAAATAAGCGCCGCGGCCTGGAGTCCGGGCCGCTGCGAAAAACCGGGGCGTGACCCGGCTATCCCGGGCCAACATGCCAACGTGGAACACGCGGCTCCTGGATGGCCGCCTGTCGATGTATAGCATCGCTTCGCGATGACGGCGGCCATGGGGAGGGTAAGTCGACGCCTACCGCGCCGGGGTGGCGGAGGCGGAGGCCTCGCGACGGAAGAAGACGTCGACGCGCATGCCGGTCAGCAGCGGCGTGTTGCCGTCGATGGCGGCGAGCACCTCGAGCACCTCGACATCGTTGGGCCGGCGCGGACCGCGCGACGTGATGCGCGGCGTACCGAGCGCGGGCGCGACCTGCGTGACCACACCCTCGAAATCCTTGTCCGGGAAGGCGTCCGCGCGCACGACGACGCGCTGGCCGACGCGGATCTTGGTCACGTCACGCTCCTCGACCTCGGCGCGCACGCGCAGGCTCGACAGGTCGCCGAACAAGAGCAGCGCCGCATCCGGCGACGGCTGGGCCATCTCGCCGACCCGCGCCCAGACGTTGAGGATGGAGCCGTCCGCCGGCGCGCGCACGCGCGTCTTGTCCATGGCGTTCTCCACCTGGGCGACATCGGTGCGCGCGACCCAGAGCGCGGATTCGAGGCGCGTCGGCAGCGGCACGTCGGGCTTTGCCAGAACGGCATCCAGGCTGGCGCGGGCGTCACTCGCCTTCTTCTGTGCGTCTGCGAGCTTCTCGCGGGCGTCCTTGAGGGCGTCGGCGTCGCCCCCCTCGCGCTTGGCCTGAAGGTAAGCGGTATCGAATTGCCGCTGGACGCGGAACAGCTCACGCTCGGCGTCGTTCAGCGCATCCTCGGCAACGCGCCGTTCCTCGGCCAGGCCCGTTGCGGGCTCCTCGTCGCGCTCGCGGACGCGGACCTCCGCCTCGGACAGGGCCGCGTCAAGCTTCGGACCGAGGTCGCCGTCGTCGAGCAGGACGAGCGGATCGCCCGCCATCACCTGATCGTTGGTCGCGACGGTCACATCAACGATGCGCCCGGGAATTTCCGACGACACGCGAACCTCGCCGTTCCTCGGCTCGACACGGCCGGTGGCCGAGGCCGCCCAGACCGGGCGCGTGCCGAGCCCGTCGGCAGCATGGACGCCATCCGCCTGCGCCTCGCCGCCGAGCCTCGGCGCGAGCTGGTTCAGCGTCACGCTCGTTACGATCGCCGCGATGGCAGCGGCCGCCACGGCCGTGACTGTGGGATCGAATTTAGCCATTCGCTTTACGCCTCTTTGTCAGGTCGGCAATCTCGGGCGCGTCGAGGCCCTGCGGCCTCCGCTCCTCGCCGACGATCAATCCATCTTCGATGCGCACGACGCGGTCGGCATAGCCGAGCGTGCGGGGGTCGTGCGTGACCGCGAGAACGCTGCGGTTCTGCTCCTTGGCGATGCGCGCCAGGAGCGCCATGACCGCGTGGCCGTTCTCGCTGTCGAGCGCCGCGGTCGGCTCGTCGGCGAGCACGACCGAGGGCGAGGCCGCAATGGCGCGCGCCACGGCGACGCGCTGCTGCTCTCCGCCCGACAGGTTCGACGGGAAGTTCCTGAGGCGGCTGCCGAGGCCGACGTCGCGCAGGCACTCCTCCGCGCGCTGTGCGGCCTGGTAGCCCTTGCGCCCGATCACGTCGAGCGCGATGCGGACGTTCTCGAGCGCCGAGAGCGTCGGGAACAGGTTGTAGGACTGGAAGATGAAGCCGATGTGCCGGCGGCGCAGCTCTGCCAGCTCCTCCGCGCTTTTCCCCGCCGTCTCCTCGCCTTCGACACGCACCGTGCCGGAGGTCGGCGTCAGGATGCAGCCCAGGATCGACAGCAGCGTCGTCTTGCCGCTGCCGGACGGGCCCATCAGGAGCGTCAGCTCGCCCCTGACGAGCGACAGGTTCACGCCCTTCAAGGCCAGGACCTTGCCCGCACCCTTGCCGAGCTCCTTGACGACATTGACCGCTTCGAGGACAGGCTGCGTCATCTGTTGAACACCGTCGCTGGGTCGATGCGTGTGACCTTGATGATCGCCGAGATTGCAGAGACCGCCGACATGAAGAGCGTCAGCCCCAGGAGGGCGACCGCGAGCCCCGGCGTCATGACGAGGGGCAGCGGCGTGTTGCGGCTGATGTAGAGGATGCCGAGGGAGATCATGATCCCGAGCACGTAGCCGATGCCGGCGCTCAGGCCCGCCTGCGCGAGAATGACTTTATAGATATAGCCCGACGAGGAGCCGAGCGCGCGCAGCGTCGCGAACTCGTTCAGGTGGTCCTTGGTGCTCGAATAGAGCGTCTGCGCGACGATGACGGTGCCGACCAGAATGCCGAGCAGCGCGCCACCGATGAGGGCGAGGCCGGCGCCCGTCCGGAACAGCCACTGGCGCAGACTGCGGTCCTCGAACTCGGCCTTGGTCAGCACCTCGGCGTTGCCTTCGAGCCGGTTCAGGAGCTCGCGGCGCACGGTCTCGACGTCGGCACCCGGCTCGAGCTGCACCAGATAGTAGGTCGCCTTGTCGCTCTCGGCGCCGAGCAGACTGCGCGCGCGCGACAGCGTCGTGAACACGTACGGCGACTGCGTGAAGGAGCGGATGCGGTGGGTCAGCGCCTTGACCTTGACGCGCCCCATGGCGATCTGCGCGGTGTCGCCGATGCCGTTGATGCCGAGCTCGCGGAAATAGGTATCGTCCGCTGAGATGGCGTCGGGCGACTTGATGTCCTGCCAGGTGCCCTCGACCAGCGACCACGGCTCGAGCGCGCCGTCCTCGGCGTCGGTGCCAACGAGAACGACACGCGTCGACCCGCCCTCGGGCTTGCGCCATTCGGCGAAGGCGACGACGAGCGGGACGACGGATTTGACGCCCGGGGTCGCGAGCGCCTGGTGACGCTCGCGCGTGCTGAGCAGGATGCCGCCTTCCTCGAAGCTCTTGGCCCCGTAGGTCATGATCCAGAGGTCGCTGTTGGAGCGCTCGATCATGGACGTGATCATACGGCTCGAGCCGAGGTACATGCCGAGCTGGATCGCAACCAGCACGATCGAGAACAGGATGCCGACCAGCGTCACGGCGAGCCGGATGCGATCGTGGAAGAGATTGCGGAACGCGAGAGTAAGGATCATCTTCTACTCAGGAACCGAGAAAAATTGAGGAGGCCGGCACGTCGTGCCTAGACCAGACCGGACTGGTCATCGGCGCAAAAAAGCTCGTCCGATTTCATAGGCTCGCCGGTCGCGGGCGGTCTCATGTCGTGCGCCTCAGCGCCGGTATATAAGTTTTGTCCGACGATATCACCACCCATCTCATGACAACGACCTCAAATCAAAGCGCTTAGGCAGAAAGATGGTCATCCGTTTTCCTGGCCCTTGATATGGCTAGGGTCTTGACGGATAAGGGGCCCCTTTCGTGTTTTTGCCGCTTTTCGCTGCAGATTGAGGCTCCTGCGACGAAGGGACACCGTTCAGCGCAGCCGCGACAGCAAGCAGTCCCATAGCCATCGGGTTTCCCATGACCGAAAAAGTCTTCACCTTAACGGCCGCCCTGCGGTTCGTTCCGGCTCTTCTGATCGGCCTCTTTGCCCTTTCCTCGGAAAGCAGCGCGGCCCGCCCCGAGCTCGGCATCTGGTACGACGACAGCGGGCAGGGCGCGGTCGAAATCTACATCTGCCAGGAAAACGCCAGCCGCCTCTGCGGCCGCATCGTCTGGCTCAAGGACCCTCTCAACGCCGAGGGTGTGCCCAAGCACGATCGCTACAACCCCGATCCGGCGAGCCAAGGGCGCCCGATCTGCGGCCTCCCCATGCTGTGGGGGCTCGGGCTCATGTCCGACGGCACGTTCGACGGCGGCAAGATCTACGACCCCAAGACCGGAAAGACCTACAGCGTCGCGCTGCAGCTCGCGGAGAGCGACAAGCTCAAGGTGACCGGCTATCTCGGCGTGAAGATGCTCGGCAAATCGTTTCTCTGGACGCGCGCGCCGGCCGGCCTTCCCCGGTGCGAAGGGGCGCCTCCGCCGCCGGCCTGATAGATCCCGGGATCTCATCAAGCTGCAGCCGCGTCTGAAACAAAAAGGCCGGGTCGTGGACCCGGCCTTTTTCAATGAAAATAGCTGGTTTCGCAGCACTCGACTATTCCGCGATGCCCTTGCCCTTGACGAGGCGGGCGACGGCGGCCTTCTCCTCGATCTTTTGCGTCAGGCGCCGCACGAACTCCACCGAGCGGTCGACGACGATCGAGCGCTGCCGGTCGAGCGTCACCATGTGATAGCTGTCGTCGAGCACGGTCATCTCGACCACGCCGCCGAGCTCGCGCTGCAGCTTGAACGCATTCGAGATGTCGCTCTGGTCGTCCTCGCGCGGATGGAAGATCGCAGCGTGCTGCTTGATCTCGCCCAGGCGGCGCTTGACGTCACGGGTCAGGGACTTGAACTCCCACACGAGACCGCCGCCGCGGCCGAACATATCCTCGATCGGGCGGCCTTCGCTCTTGAAGCTGTCGATGACGAAGTTGCGGATGCGCTCGTCCTTGATGCCGTAGGGTGCGCGCTGGCGCAGGTGCAAGAGCCTGGCGGACCACTTGTGATAGACCAGCGCGAACAGATTGAAATGGAGCGGGATGGCCCAGCCGTTGGGCCAGATGGTCGGCGCGAACAGCAAAAGGCCGTCGACCTCGCTCGGACGCTCGCGCGCCAAGCGCAACGTCAGCATCGAGCCTGCCGAAAGGCCGCCAACGATGATCACGTCGCAATGGGTCTTTAGCTCATCGTGCGCCGCCTCGAGGGCCGCATACCAATCCTGCCAGGACGAAAGTCCGGACGTGTCGGTGCCGCCGCCAAGGCCGGGAATAAGCGGGCAGTAAACGGTGTAGCCCTGGCGTGCAAGTCCCTGGGCAACAAAGCGTAATTCGACAGGATTGCCCCCGAGGCTGTGCACCAGAAGCACGCCGATCTTACCGCCCGGAATGACGAGGCTGCCGCGATGGGCGTTGATTTTTTCTTGCTTGCTCATGCGGTTAGGTCAACTCGCTGTTACTGCTTAAGAATGGAATAAAGCCGATTAACGGATAAATGCCAAGCTTCGAGTTTGCATCCCCCATTAATCAAACCCCTGAACGTCGCTCCTCGGTTTCCGCCTCTGCGGTTTTTTATCGGCGCATTGCCCGAACTTCGAACGCTCAAGATCGCGTCACAGCCCGGTGGCCCCTTACCTCATCCAAACGCAAACATTTCACTAATCGACTCATTCACCGGCGACCACGATGCGCCGTCGAAACGACGCTCCCTACGTGGATGCCAAGCCGCCAATCCCACTCTCGGACCCGCTTGTGGCCCCTACCTGCAACTCTTGCACACCCTTGCCTATAGGGCGATCGGTCGCAAGGTAAATAAGATCATGGCAGTCATGACTTGTGCAACAACCTTCGCGTGAGCTCTCAAGCCACCCTGCGGCCAGCGTCGCGCCGACCGGCGCCCGGGGCGGCTCTAGTCGGAGGCGGGTGCGGCAGAAGTGTGACGCCCACGTATCGATGCAGGCGCGCAAATGCTCTCGCGCCGCTTGCGCCAAATTCCGACATCATTGGGTCATTCTCTTTCTCATTGAAATCAGCGGGCATAATCTTCTTTCCAAGGCGACGCCGGTCAGATTGACGCACGGCGAAATCAAAACTCAAATCCGATGTTTCGGCGCCGATTTCGGCCCTGATCGGCGTACCGTTGCGCTCGCGCAACGACGAGGGTCGCGCGTTTGCATCGTCCCTCCACAGCCGGGGTGTCTGAAATGTCACTGGCCACATCGACACCTCTGCGTATAGTGAACGGTGGCCGGCCTGCAGGACCCACGCTCCTTCGCGTGCCCGCCCGGAGCTTGCGTTTGCCCCTCTTCCTGCGCCCCGCCGTTTCTGCGTTGCTCGTCCTGTCGCTCTCAACGCACGTGGCGGCTCCCGCGTTCAGTGCGCCCCCCATGACCCGGGCGGATTACGAAGCCTGCCAGTCCGCGGACGAGGCGGGCTTCCGCCGCGCGATCGAGGGCTTGTCCCTCAAGGCGCTCGAAGCCAGCGTGAAATCCTTCGACTATCGCGCGAGCGTCGACGTGCAGTGGCGACGCCTCGGCATGGACGACCTGCTCGCCAAACGCATCGATCTCGCGGTTGCCGAGGTGCGCAGCGAGACGAGCTGGGCGGGCCTTGCGCAGTCGTTGGTCAGCTCCGAGAAGGCGCAGGAGATCGCCGCCGCGGTTGCCGACCGCGTCTACAAATCCGACGTCATGAAAACGGCCATCGAGGCCCTGGCGACGGGCGTCGGCACCGACGTCGGGCGTACGCTCGAGCTCGCGGGCCAGGACGCGGTCGGCCCCTCCCTCGAATGCCTGCGCGCCTTCCTCGGCGAGCGCTACGGTGCGACCGTCGCCCAAATCGTAGCCGGCGGCGTCGAGAACGACTTCGACCTCGAGGCGACCGTCGGGCGCGCCACCATCACCCCGGGCTCCGTCGTCCAGCAGTCGAGCCAGGGCATCGCAGGCGCGGCGATGATCCTCATGCGCCGGCAACTCGCGAAAATCGCGGCGCGCGTCGGCCAGCGCCTCGCGGGCAGTATCCTCGCCCGGCTCGTCTCGGTGGCGGTGGGCGGCGTCGGCCTCGTCCTCGTCGCCAAGGACATCTGGGAACTGCGCAACGGCGTGCTCCCGATCGTCTCCGACGAGATGAGGTCCGAGGCCACGAAGAACCTGGTCAAGGACGAGCTCGCCAGAACCATCGCCGAGCAGATCAACGAGCACCTGCACGAGATCGCGACCAAAACGGCCGACCGCGTGATCGAGATCTGGCGCGGCTTCAGGGCGGCGCACCAGAAGGCCCTGGATATCGCCGAGAGAAACGAGGGCTTCAGGTCCTTCCTCGACACGGTGAAGCCGGAGCAGCTTGCGCGGCTCGACGAGGTCGTGGCACTGGTGCTCGCCTCCGACGGAGAAGCCGGCGTGCTGAAGCGCCTCCAGGACGGCTCGCTCAACGAGGCCGTGCGCTTCCTGCCGGAGCCGGCGATGACGATCGCCCGCGACACGCGCTCGATCGATGCAGCGCTCGGCTGGACGGCGCTCGCCGGCGACCACCTGCCGAAGGTGCTCGAGCACGAGATCTACAAGCGCGCGACGCCCGAGGGGTTCACGCGCAAGACGCTTACCACCCTGCTCGCGCTTGACGACCACGTGGCGATCACGCGGCTCGCCGGTCTCGCGCCGGGCACGCGAGACCGGCTGTTCGGCCTGCCGAGCGGCGATTTCAAACGGCTCGCGCGCGCCTTCTCGGAGGCCGAGCTCGAATCGCTCTCCCGCTATCTGGACGGCCTCGAGCCCGAGCCGCGCCAGCGCGTGCTGTCGGCGGTCGCCGCCGCCCCGGCCAAGATGCAGCGCATCGCCGCGCCGCGGGTCCGCAATGCCGTGCTCGCAAGCCGCGACCAGGCCCGCGCGGTCGACATGATGCTGCGCGAGGGCAGCGGCAGCCCCGAAACCATGCTCGATGACGCCAGGGCCGCGTGGGACGGCCGGATCTCTCCCGTGCTGATGTGGGAAAAGCATCCGCTGGCAGTGGCCGGGCTCGCCTTCGCGGGCGTGATCGTGCTGCTCATGCTGCGGCGCCTTTTCCGTCCGCGCCGACGGCGTAGCGCTGCGAGCACATCACCGCCCTCCGCCGGTCCGGACGACGCGAGCCCCGGAGACCCGGCCCGAAAGCAGCCGGAGGTGCAAAAGGTTCTCCTCCGGTAGGAGCCTTGCTCAAGCCGCGCTCCGCACGCCCTCGGGATCTCCAGAGCGGCGATTGACGCCCTCCCATGCGCCCCATAGGTTGCGGCCTCTCCCATCGATTTGCCGCCAGCCTCGAAAGCCGCCCGTCCCGATGACCAATCCCGCCGTCCTCGATCCCGCCATGGCCGCCGCCCTCGGCGCTGCGAAGGCCTGGCCGTTCGAGGAGGCGCGCCGTCTCATCAAGCGCGTCGAGAAGAGGAAGGGCGGCGAGGGGACGGTGCTGTTCGAGACCGGCTACGGCCCGTCGGGATTGCCGCATATCGGCACCTTCGGCGAGGTCGCGCGCACGACCATGGTGCGTCACGCCTTCGAGGCACTGACGGGGGGAAAGATCAAGACGCGGCTCCTCTGCTTCTCCGACGACATGGACGGGATGCGCAAGATTCCCGATACCGTGCCGGACCCGGCGTCGCTCGAGCCCTACCTGCAGATGCCGCTCACCTCCGTGCCTAATCCGTTCGGCGGCGATTACGCGAGCTTCGGCGACCACAACAACGCCATGCTGCGCCGGTTCCTCGATACGTTCGGCTTCGACTACGAGTTCGCGAGCGCGACCGACTATTACAAGTCCGGCCGCTTCGATGCCGTGCTGCTCCGCGCCGTCGAGCGCTACGACGACATCATGAAGGTGATGCTGCCGACGCTCGGCGCGGAGCGTCAGGCGACCTACAGCCCGTTCCTTCCCATATCGCCTTCGAGCGGGCGCGTTCTCTACGTGCCGATGAAGGAGATCAATGCCAGGGACGGCACGATCACGTTCGCGGACGAGGATGGCCGCGACGTCACGCTTCCGGTGACGGGCGGGCACGTCAAGCTGCAGTGGAAGCCCGACTTCGGCATGCGGTGGGCCGCGCTCGGCGTCGATTTCGAGATGTTCGGCAAGGACCACCAGACCAACGCGCCGCTCTACGACAAGATCTGCCAGATCCTCGGCGGGGTGGCGCCCGAGCACTACGTCTACGAGCTGTTCCTCGACGAGACCGGCGAGAAGATCTCGAAGTCGAAGGGCAACGGCCTCACCATCGACGAGTGGCTGACCTATGCCTCGCCCGAGAGCCTGGCGCTGTTCATGTTCCAGAAGCCGCGCAGCGCCAAGCGGCTCTATTTCGACGTCATCCCGCGCGCCGTCGACGAATACCTGCAACTCCTCGCCGCCTACCCGCGCCAGGACGACAAGGCGAAGCTCGACAATGCCGTCTGGCACATCCACGGCGGCGCGCCGCCCGCGACCGAGACGCCGCTCACGTTCGCGCTGCTGCTCAACCTCGTGGCCGCGTCCAACGCCCACGATACGGGCGTGCTGTGGGGCTTCATCCGCCGCCACGTCCCCGGCGTCAGCCCGGAGACGCATCCGCTCCTGGATCAGCTCGCCGGTTACGCGGTGCGCTACTACACGGACTTCGTGAAGCCGAAGAAGCGCCATCGCGCGCCGGACGAGGTGGAGCGCGGCGCGCTCGCGGCACTGTCGGACGCGCTCGCAGCGGCACCGGAGAGCGCCAGCGCCGAAGAGCTGCAGACGATCCTCTACGACGTGGGCCGCTCCGTGCCGCGCTACCAGGACCTCTCCGCCAAGGGCGCGACGCCCGAGAAGCCGGGTGTCTCGAACGCGTGGTTCAACAGCATCTACGAGATCCTGCTCGGCGAGAGCAAAGGGCCGCGCTTCGGCTCCTTCATCGCGCTCTACGGCGTCCCGGAAACGCGAGCCCTGATCGCCCAGGCCCTCAACGGCGAATTGCTCGCGAAGGACGCCGAGGAGGCATAGGAGTCGGCCCTCGCGGAGGGCGGCACCTCAGAGCTTGAGCTCCCAGTCCTTGAACAGGGCGCCGATCAGCTCCTCGGTGCGGCCGAGGATCCGGGAGGGCGTCCATTCGTCCGCCTCCGCGAGGCTCGTCGACAGCAGGAATTGCGAGGCGGCCAGGATGGGACGCTTGGCCGTCCAGGCGAGCGTGTCGGCCTGCTGGTTCTCCTCGGGCGAGAGGAACGTGAGGTTTCCGAGCCGGTGGGCGTGCTGCTTGACGGAACGCTGCGACGGGAAATGCGTGCGCCAGCCGCTCCTCGGGTTCAAGGCGCGCGGGAGCACGTGCTCGATGGTGAGCCGGTCGCGCTCGACCGGCCCGGGGTCCTGGCCGAGGGCGATGCTGATGCGCCTGAGCACGCGGGCGCAGAAATGCTTGGCGTCGAACGACGGGCTCCTGAGGTTGCCGAGCGCCTTGTCGCGCATGTCCGCCGTGATCTCGAGCTCGCGCATCCGCGCCACCGCCGCACCCCGGTCGATCTCGGCCAGAAGCTGGACGATGCGGCTCTGCTGGCTGGTGGGATCGAAGCCGGCGATCTTCATCATCCAGACCAGGCGCTCGAGGCGCTTGAAGAACAGGAGGCTCTCCTCCGGATCGCGCCGGCGCTCGAGCCAAAGCAAGGACGCCGGAACCCAGAGCTGCCGGTCGATCCATTCGAGCCGCTCGGCGTAGGTCCCGATCCCTCCGGCATCGCCGCGGCGCCGGCGCAGGAACGCCAGCCGCTCGGCCGCCGGCCGCAATTGCCCGCTCAAGAAGGACGAACCGGCGCCGGCGACATCGAACGCGTAGATCTCGGCGATCTCGACCTCGACCGGCTTGGCGCTCTGCCTGCGCCGCTTCAACGTGCGCAGGTGCCCGAGCAGCGCATGCATGTCGGCCGCCCCCAACAGGGTCTCGCAGGCTTCCCAGATCTTCTGGCATTCGGGGCGCTCACCGGCCGGCACGATCGACAGCAGGTTGAACTTGGCGCGGTCGGACTTCGAGAAGTCGACGCGCGTCTCCTCCTCGGCTCTCAGGAACGCCCATGCCTCGTCCTCGTCCTCGACCGAGGCGACGATCACGCAGCAGCGCTCGGCGAGATAGTCGACGAGGGCATGCCTCAAGGCGGGACCGAACTCGGTACCGGTCAACTCCCTGCGCAAGTAGTTGCGGTTCTCGATCATGTTGCGCTCCGACTCGGACAGGACATCGATGTCCTCGTCGGGCTCGACGGAGGTGGCGCCCGGGGGCCTGCACGAAGCGCTCGCACGACCGGGCGACGACCTCCTGCGGGCTGAGGCGCACCTCGCGGCCGCGGACGAAGCCGCTGAGCTTGACCTGCAGGCGCGGGTCGCTCTCGATGTCACGCAGCACGGCAAACAGGATGGTGAGCGACATGACCCGCTGATGGCCGTCGACGAGCCCCGCGTCGGCCTCCCCCTTCTTCTGAGCGATCATGAGCTTGCCGAGGAAATAGCCGCGCTCGCCCGCGCTCGCCCGCATGGCGCCGGCGATGTCCGACAGGAGCCGCCCTATCTGCTCCGTCTGCCACGCGTAAGCGCGCTGGAAATAGGGGAGGTGGAAATGAAATGCGTCAGAAAACAATTCTTTGAGAGGTATGACGCTAACCGAAACAAGCTCGCGCACGCACAACGTCCTTGTCTTTTACTCCTGCTCGCAGCCGGAGGCTCCGGCGCAACCCGAAACGGACCGCCGTCGGACCTATCGTTTTTGGGCCGCGCATCGCCTCCCGCCCCCGTGCTATGAGCCTAGCCAAACTCTACCGCGGAGCAGCGCGCACGAGAACCTCGTGCTCTCCCCCGCGAGACAGGTTCAGGACCATTGCGTGAAACCGGACACACGTCATCCATGATCTTCAAGATCGTCGACCGGGCGGCCTGGGATGCCGCATGCCAGGAGGGGGCCTATCGCGGCTCGGCGGACGACATCCGGGACGGGTTCATCCACCTCTCCGCCGCCCATCAGGTGCGCGGGACGGCCGCCAGGCACTTCAAAGGCATCGCGGACCTGCTGCTCGTCGCCTTCGACGAGACGGCGCTTGGCGAGAAGCTCGCCTGGGAGGCCTCGCGCGGCGGCGATCTCTTCCCGCATCTCTACGGTCCCCTCACGACCGCACACGCGCTCTGGACGAGGCCGCTCCCCCTCGACGGCGAGGGCGTGCCCGTCATTCCGGAAGACGTCGGCCTCATCCCGGAGGCCCCATGCTGAGCGTGCTGACGCGCCTCTCGCAGCCTCTGCTGCTCGCGCTCGAACCCGAGACCGCCCACGCGCTCACGCTGCGGGCGCTCGAGTTCGGCATCTACCCGCACGAACGGGGCGCGGGCGAGCGCGCGCTCGAGATCTCGCTCTGGGGCGAGACCTTTCCCAACCCGGTCGGAGTCGCGGCCGGGTTCGACAAGGACGCGCGGGTCGTGGATGCCGTGCTGGGGCTCGGTTGCGGCTTCGCCGAGGTCGGGACCACGACGCCCCGGCCGCAGGCCGGCAACCCCGCGCCGCGCGTGTTCCGCCTCGCGCGGCACGGCGCGGTGATCAACCGGCTCGGCTTCAACAACGGCGGCCACGAGGCGGCGCGCGCGCGGCTCGCCCGGCGGACGACGGAGGGCATCGTCGGAGTCAACATCGGCGCCAACAAGGAGAGCCCCGACCGGATCGCCGACTACGTGGCGGGCCTCGAAGCCTTCTACGACGTGGCGCGCTATTTCACCGTCAACATCTCCTCGCCCAACACGCCCGGACTGCGCGACCTGCAGGCGCCGGAGGCGCTCGGCGCGCTGCTCGGGCGCCTCATGGCGGCGCGGGCGGCCCGGGTCGCGGCCGGCGCAGCGCCGCGCCCCATCGTCGTCAAGCTCGCGCCGGACCTTTCCGACGCGGCCCTCGAGGCGACGGTCGAGACCCTCGTCCGGCAGGGCGTGGACGGCATCGCGGTGTCGAACACAACGCTCGACCGGGCGGGCCTCACCGACCCGGTTGCCCAGGAGGCAGGCGGTCTCTCGGGCCGGCCGCTGTTCCACCGCGCGACGGTGATGCTGGCGCGCGTCTACCAGGCAAGCGGGGGCACCGTGCCGCTGATCGGCATCGGCGGCATCGACAGTCCCGAGGCGGCGCTGGCCAAGATGGAGGCGGGCGCCACTCTGATGCAGCTCTACACAGGGCTCATCTACGAGGGGCCTGGGCTGATCGGGCGCATCAAGAGCCATCTCGCGCAGGTCTGCCGCGAGCGGCGGCTGACCTCGATCCGGGAACTCGTCGGCACGCGCGCCGCCGAATGGGCTGCGAAGACGATCTGATCCGGACGTGATCCAGTCACGCGCGCCGCTCCCTATCGTGGGGCGGCGTGCGTGCCGGGGCGCGGCAGGAGCCGGGACGGACCGTCCTCGGGCTCGTCGGCCTTGCCGATATGGCGGCCGAACAGCCTCCAGAGCCAACCCGAGACATCGTCCATCAGCGCGAAGACGGCCGGCACGAACAAGAGGCTCAGCACCGTCGACGAGATGAGCCCGCCGATGACGGCGATGGCCATGGGCGCGCGGAACTCGCCGCCCGAATCGAGCGCCAGTGCCGAGGGCAGCATGCCGCCCACCATGGCGATGGTGGTCATGATGATGGGGCGGGCGCGCTTGCGGCCGGCGTCGATGATCGCCTCGGTCCGCGGCACGCCGCGGCGCATCTCCTCGACGGCGAAGTCGACCAGCATGATGGCGTTCTTGGTGACGATGCCCATCAGCATGAGGATGCCGATCACCACGGGCAGGCTGATCGAGTTGCCGGTCAACGCGAGCGCCGTGATGGCGCCGCCGATGGAGAGCGGGAGCGAGAAGAGGATGGTGATCGGCTGCAGGAAGCTCGCAAAGAGCAGCACGAGCACGGCATAGACCATCATCAGGCCCGCGCCCATGGCCTGGCCGAAGCTTTCGAACACCTCGCCCATGATCTCGGCGGCACCGAACTGCTTGATCTCGACGCCGGGCGGGAGGCTCCTGGCCGCCGGCAACGCCATCACGGCGCCGACGGCATCGCCGAGCGGGGTCCCGGTGACGAGATCGGCGCCAAGCACGACGCGGCGCGTGCGGTCGTAGCGGTCGATGGCGGTCGGGCCCTGGCCGTAGTCGAACGTCGCGACCGCAGACAGCGGCACGGCGCCATTCGAGGCGGTCATGACCTTGAGCTCCTCGAGGAGCTGGCGGCTTTCGCGGGCGCGGGTCTCGAGCTGGACGCGGATCGGAACCTGGCGCTCGCCGACGTCGAACTTGGCGAGGTTGGCGCCGATGTCGCCGATGGTGGCGATGCGCACGGCCTCCGATATGGATTCGGTGTTGATGCCGAGCTCGGCGGCGACCTCGGAGCGGGGATAGACGCGCAGCTCCGGCCGGTCGAGCTCCGCCGTCGAGACGACATTCTCCAGCGCCGGAATGCGCTTGGCCTCGCTCGTCAGCTGGGCGGCGACCTTGTCGACGGCCTCTCCGTCGCGGCCGGTCACGACGAGCTGTAGCTCGCGCTGGCCATCGTCCTGCATGAAGAAATAGCGGATGTCGGGGATGGCAGCCAAGGTGCGACCGATCTCCTCCCGGATGCGGCTCTGGGAGAGCGCGCGCTCTTCGCGCGGCTTCAGGGTGACGATCAGGGTCGCCTTGCGGACCTCCTCGCCGCTGCCGAGCAGCGTGCCGCCGAGCACGAAGACGCTTTCCACGTCGGGACGGTCCTTGATGCGCCGCGTCACCTCGTCGGTCGCCCGCTCCGTGTCGGCGATCCGTGTGCCCGGCGGAAGCTCGACGCCGAGCAGCATGCGGCCCGAGTCCTCCTGCGGCAGGAAGCCCGACGGCAGCAGATAGAAGCTGCCGACGGAGCCCATGAAGATCAGGAGGCCGAGCGCGACGGTCGCCACGCGATGGTGAACCGACCAACCGACGAGACGCGTATAGGTTCGCATCAGGCGGCCTTCCTCGGGCACGTGCTCGTGGGGGCGGAGGAAGTAGGCGGCGAGCAGCGGCGTGATCAGCCGCGCCACCAGGAGCGAGAAGAATACGGCCGCCGCCACGACGAGGCCGAACTGCTTGAAGTACTGCCCGGCGATGCCGCCCATGAACGACACCGGCGTGAACACGGCGATGATGGTGGTGGTGATGGCGATGACCGCGAGGCCGATCTCGTCGGCGGCCTCGAGCGCCGCGTTGTACGGCGACTTGCCCATCTGGATATGCCGTACGATGTTCTCGATCTCGACGATCGCGTCGTCGACCAGAATGCCGGTCACGATGGTGATGGCGAGGAGGCTCACCAGATTGAGCGAGAAGCCCATCGCCGACATGGCCCAGAACGCCGGAATGATCGAGAGCGGAAGCGCGATGGCGGCGATGATGGTGGCGCGCAGGTCGCGCAGGAACAGGAACACGACGATGATGGCGAGGATCGCGCCTTCGAGCAGCGTCTTCATCGTCGATTTATAGACGCCGTAGGTATAGTCGACCGTGTTGTCGATGCGCTCGAGCGTGACGTCCGGATAGAGTGCGCGGATCTCCTCGATCTTGCGTGCGGCGGCATCCGCGACGACGGTGTCGCTTTCGCCTTTGGCGCGCGAGATGGCGAAGGCGACGACGCCCTCGCCGCCGAGCTTGGCGAACGTCCGCGGCTCCTCCACCTCGTCGCTCACCGTGCCCAACTGATCGAGGCGAACCTTGCGCCCGCCCGGCAGCGCGATCATCGTCTCGGCCAGCTCCGCCACCGTCTGCTTGCTCGCAAGCGTGCGGATCGCCTGCTCGCGCCCCGCGATCTCGCCGCGCCCGCCGGCGAGGTTGACGTTCGAGGCGCGGACCTGCCGGTTGACGTCGCCCGCCGTCACGCCGTAGGCCAACAGGCGGTCGGGATCGAGGTTGATGCGGATCTCGCGCGTCACGCCGCCCATGCGGCGGACCTCGGACACGCCCCGCACGCCCTGCAGCAGGCGCACCAGCGTATCGTCCACGAACCAGGAGAGCTCCTCGGGCGTCATGGCGGGCGCACGCGCCGCGTAGGTCACGACGGGCAGGCCTTCGATCTCGATCCGGGTGACGACCGGCTCCTCGATGGTGCGCGGCAGATCCGTGCGGATGCGCTGCACGGCATCCTTGACGTCGTTCAAGGCGCGGTCGGCATCGATCTCGAGGCGGAACTCGACCGTGGTGACGGACGACCCTTCGGTCACCGTCGAGGTGATGTGCTTCACGCCGTTGACGCCGGCGATGGCGTCCTCGACGCGCTTGGTGACCTGGGTCTCGAGCTCGGAAGGCGCCGCGCCCGACTGATAGATGCGCGCCTGGATGACGGGCAGGTCGATGTTCGGGAAGCGCGTGACCGGCAGGGTCTGGAAGCTCGTCACGCCCAGCACCAGGAGGACCATGAAGAGCACCAGCGACGGCACCGGGTGGCGGATCGACCAGGCCGAGATGTTCATCGGGTGTCCCCGTCGCTCTTCTCGCTCAGGCGCGCGTCGGGGACGACCGGCCGGACGGCGTCGCCGTCGCGCAGGAACGTGCCGGCCTTGGCCACGACGAGATCGCCCTCGGCGAGGCCGCTCTCGATCGCGATCCGCCCTGCGGTCTCGAGGCCGGTCCTGACGCGGCGTGTCTCGACCTTGCCGTCGGCGACGACCTGCACGCTCGGGCCCTCGTCCGTGTAGAGGACGGCCGAGAGAGGCACGGCGACGGCGCGGGCGCGGCCGGTCTCGATGGTCCCGCGGCCGAAGGAGCCGACCTTGAGCTCAGGGTTGGCGCCGAGAAAGATGCGGACACGTCCGAGGCGCGTCGTCTTGTCGACCTCGGGCGCCACAAGGCGCACGCGGCCCGTAACCTCCAAGCCTCCGGGCGCGGTGACGCGGGCCGGCTGACCGGGCTTCACCTTCCAGAGGCTCGTCTCCGTCACCTCGGCATCGAGCTCGATCTCACCGTTCTCGATCAAGCGGAACATGGTGTCGCCGCCGGTCAGCGTGCTCGCGGTCGCAATGCCGCCGATGCGCCCTGCGCGCTTGCTGACGATGCCGTCGGCCGGGGCGCGGACCTCGGCACGGCCGCGGCGCCACAGAAGCTCGCGCCGCTGCGCCTCGATCTGCCGCTTGTCCGCTTCGGCCTGGGCGAGGGCGCCTTGAGCGGAACGGAGCTGGGCTTCAGCGGTCTTCTCGGCCGCCGCGCGCTGATCGAACACGCTCTCGGAGAGGTACTTCGACGCCACCAGCGGACGCGCCCGATCGAGCTGGGCCTTCGCCTCCACGAGGCGCGCCTCCATCTCGGCGATGGCGCTCGTCGCACGCTCGATCGCGGCCGCGGCGCTGCCGAGGGCGGCTTCGTTGGCCGCGAGCTGCGTCTCGATCTGCTCGGTGACGAGCACGGCGAGAAGGTCGCCCTTCTTCACATGGTCGCCCTCCTCGGCCTTGATCTCGAGCACGCGCAGTCCGTCGACCTCGGGCGCGACGAGGATCTCCTCGCGCGGGACGAACGAGCCCGTCACGAGCACCGTCTCGACGAAATCGGACCGGGCCGCCTCCATGACCGTCACCGCGGGAGCCGGGGGGCCGGCCCGCGCCGCCGCTTCGGCCTCCTCGGCGTGCCGCGCGGCGAAGGATGCGAGATAAGGCGCGACGACGCCCGACTGGTAGGCGGCGATCCCGAGCCCGGCGAGGCCCACAAGAACGATGAGCGCACGCTTTTTCATGGAGACGCCTCGGTCTTCGGCCTGGCGGCGGCTCGATCCGGAGCGGGATCGGCGCTGAGAACTGCCGGCCCGACGGGGTTCAAAAGCATGCTGACGATGCGTACGAGAATCGGCATCATTTTATGGACATCGAAATCGGGATCGACGGCGCGCCGCCAGAACAGCCCGTCGCCGATCAGGGAGACGACCTCGGCGAGCGTCTTGGGATCCTCCTCGGGCGTGATCTTTCCGTCGTGGCGGGCTCGGGCAAAGACCTGCTCGAAGCTTTGACGGCAGAACACGTCAACCGAGCGGAACGTTGCGCCGACCGCGGGATTGCGGGTCGCCTCGCCGCCGATCTCGATGCCGAGCACGCTCTTGTAATGAGGCCGCTCCACCGCGTAGTGCTCACCGAGCTTGGCCAGCGCGTCGAGGAGATCGGGTGCGCTCGAAAGCTCCGCCAGCTCGGAGGCGAGCTTGGCGCGATCGCGCTCGACGATGCCGGCGATCAGATCTTCCTTGGAGGCGAAGTAGACATAGAGCGCACCGGGGCTGATGCCCGCCTCCCTGCAGATGTCCTGCATGGTGCAGCGATGGAAGCCTGCGCGCGCGAAGCAAAGCTCGGCCGCATCGAGGATGCGCTCGCGGCGGGCCTGCTGTGTTTCGGGCTTGAGCTTCGGCATCGTAGCGTTCCGGACCGGTGCCAGGGTGGCGCCGTCAGACGTCCGACGCTGTCACCCAGGAAACAAAACGAACAATCGTTCTTTTTGTGGCGATGAATTGTGGTCGCGTCAAGTCGATGCGCCGCCGACGGCGGCGCAACAACCTCCGCCATTCGGAATATTATGAATAATAACAATGTATTAATCTAATACGGCGAAGGCTTAGAACTGGGTCAGCC
>JRYH01000706.1_pt1 | contig 21465 bp, 12 predicted proteins | sample 235351 | NCBI WGS metagenome assembly JRYH01 (sample SAMN03074221, study PRJNA261480) | activated sludge metagenome | biome: Wastewater Treatment Plant; feature: Wastewater; material: Activated sludge; isolation source: activated biomass of a wastewater treatment plant treating wastewater... ...
GCTGTTTATGGGACAGCAGTGTGTCGAATTGTTAACGGACTGTGCCGTTTCGGCAACGATATGTAAACGCAAACGAGGCGATTTGTCGCCCCCGAGATCCAGCGCTCACCGAGCCTTGCCGGCGGCTGGGACCGCGCGGTCTGGTCCTGATCATTGTTTGCTGGCGATTGCCGGCGCGGTGGCGCCATGCCGGAGCGTCTTTACCGTGCCAAGGGCTGCGAGAGGGCGGAATCGGTGCAATTCGGTGGGCTGTGGCCGAAAAAAGGGGGTTGAACGGCAAAGCTGGCGTGGCTCCGGCTACTACTGGAGATCGGCAAATGGGGCGCTTATACTTCTATACGCGCACTCGGCCCCGTGGCGGACCTTGAATCCTATGAATCCGTCATGGCGCGGCTTTAAGGGGCGGGTTCATGCGATGGCTTGGCAGACCCGCGCAGCTATCTGCGAATCGATGTCCAATGGCAGGATCATGTGCTCTCTGCCATGATCAGCGACGATTGGCCCGCCCACAGCTCCTGAAGAGGAAACCGTCATGACCGTCCAGACAGAACTTGCTAAGCCTGAAATGTTCGACAGCTTCATGCATTACTCCGGCATGGCGATCGAAATTACGGGGGTCAGCATTATCATCCTCGGCGCGCTGCTGTCAGGCCTGTTATACCTGCGCAGCCTGCTGCGCAGGGATGGGGCGGATACGGCCTATGCGAATCTGCGCACCAATCTGGGCCGGGCGATTCTGCTGGGGCTGGAATTCCTGGTCGCGGCGGATATCGTCGGCACCGTGGCGGTGGAATCGTCATGGGACAATATCGGCATCCTCGCCGCGATCGTGCTGATCCGGACCTTCCTCAGCTTCGCACTGGAACGCGAGGTTCAGGCCCGCGAGGGATAAACCACCCGTGGATTTTACCGCGCGTAACGTCCAATACACAGCGATCCATCAAGTCTAGGCCAGCCAGATGAACATGGAATCATGCGGAACGTCATGCGGATGTAACGGCCCGTCAAAGTCGCAGTACCTTCTTCTATGGCCTTACAAGGAAAATCACGAGGAACTCGATATACTCATAGCTGGTTGCGGCACCGGTCAAGCAGTACGTTACGCGGCAGCGCATCCATCTGCAAGAATTACTGCAATAGATGTAAGCGCCGCCAGCCTAGACCATAGTCGTCGTCTTCTTGAAGAAAATAGTTGGAGTAATGTTCGTCTTAAACAAATGTCATTATACGCTGCTCGCATCCGGCAAGATTCGATAAAAGGTGCGCACACTAGCCACCAGATCTTAAGGAAACGACCCGTCCTATCGCCTCGTGCAACGTTGCAGGAGAGAGCCTAAAATCATCCCATGTCTGGGCGCTGAGCAACATCGACAGGAATTCATCGGCACCAAGGGCCGGCCGGCGCTCGATGAGGAAGTGCATTTCGGGCGGGATCGCGAGGTCGGCATGACTATTGACCATCACCCGTAGCAGGGTTGTGCCCGACCTGTCTACTCCGACAATGAATGGAACCGGATCGTTCATTCGATGTTCTTCCTCTGGAACCAGTTTGGCACGCATGGCAAGGCAAGATGCATGGGTAACACAGACGAACTCGCTGCCGGTGTAGTGCTGAAGACATTCACCAAGGTCGCCAACGCTGGCGACGCCTTCTCCGCATGTCTCGCCACATATCTGTTCGGCCGGTCACCGATACTGGCGGGCGAGGGCGAAGAGGACAGCCACAATGTCCTGCTCGTCGGCAGCATCCTCCATTGGGCGGACTGCCACACCATCGTCTGTGGCGCCGGGTTCATTTCATCTGAGGCCAAGTTGAATGGTGTGCCACGTAAAGTCCTGCTGGTCCGCGGTCCGCGTACCCACGAGCTGTTGCTGAGCCAAGGCGTGCAGGCGCCCCGTAGGTATGCCGACCCAGGAGTTCTTGCGCCGAGGTTATTCACCTCCTGCGAAGCGGTTCGCGGTCGTGTGGGAGTTGTGCCGCACTACAAGGATCGCGACACGCCATGGGTGACGTCGTGCAAGGAGAATGGAGTGCTCGTCGTCGATCCGGGGCAACCGCTTCCCGAGTACTTCAGCGCATTGCAAAGTTGCGAAGTCATTCTGTCGTCTTCTCTGCACGGCTTGATATTCGCCCATGCATTCGGCAGACCGGCTATCTGGATAGAGCTGGGGAACTGCGTTCTTGGCGGCGGCTTCAAGTTCTTGGACTATTACGCGGGTCTTGGTCTTGTCGGCGACAAGGTTCGCCGGATCCGCATATGTGAGGACAGCGATCCTGATGCGATCGCTGCGATTGCGACATGTCCTCCGACAAAGCAGCTTGAAGCGAATGCCGAGGAGGCATTGTGGGAACTGACAGCCGGGTTCGCGCGACGATGACCCTTTCCATATGCGCAATAGTCGCGGTTCACAACGAAGCCACGCATTTGCGACGCGTGCTGTCAGAACTGGACGAACAGGATGTTGACGTCGCGGTCATCGACCATGGATCCGAAGACGGTGCGACAGATGTGATCGACGAGTTCCGTCACCGGGTAGTGGCTTGGCAATGGCGGCCGTATTCCGGGGAGTTTTCCCTGTCAGACCAACTTGAGTGGAAGCGGGAAGTCATTGACGGCCTGAGCCATGACTGGGTAGTGCATCAGGATGCGGACGAAAGGTTCGGCCATGCCGATTCGACTTCTTCGCTGCGTGCAGCGATCGAGCAGGAGGCGGCGGAAGGGTACACCATCGTCGATTTCAACGAATTCGTGTTCCTTCCGCGACCCGGCAGCCGGGGCAGGTCTGCGGACTTCATCGACCGCCTGTACGGCTACTATTTCTTCCGACCTGGGCCGAATCGTCTCAATCGGGCATGGAGGCGCGACCTGGAGGTCAGCTGGGGAAGCAGCGGTGGCCATCGCTTGACTGGCGGAAGGGGCAACTGTTCGCCGGTCCGCCACGAACTGCGCCATTTCATTGGCATGAGCGAGGAGCACCTTCAACAGAAATATGCATCGCGTCAGTTCAGTCAACGCGACCTCAAGAACGGCTGGCATCGCAACCGGATCGGGCTCAATCCTCTGCAGTTGGCGGTGCCGGAACAAGCGAGATGGCTGATTCCATGGAACGAAGGCCATATGCCCTTGCGCACGGATTTGCCCGTCGGAAAGCATTACTGGCAATGGGCGTCGCTCGCGTGACCCGCAGGTCCGCCGGTCGTGTTCCGTTACCGCGTCTGGCTCGCGCCGGTCGGGGTAGGGCGAATCGCGAATATGCTGAGCCGCTTGCCGCCTTTCCCGTCTTGTACCCTGACGCTCTTCGAACGCGGCAACATCGTGGCATACCGCCCGCAGAAAACCGACTCCAGGCCGCGCTTTGCCAGGGCGTGCCCCGGTGGCGCTAATGCCAGATAGGTCAGCGCCGGCAAAAACGGTGCTGGGGGGTCATTTGATTGGCCACGACAGGGGGAAATCGGGAGAGATTCGGTCTGCAGCGGGCTGCAGACGGGCTCAAACGTCAGCGTGCCACGGCCGCGGATACCGCTGGAGATTCGGAAATGGGCCGCTTATACTTCCTTGTATGGTGCGATTGAAATTATCGGACGGAAATCACAGCAACAACTGCGAAACCCCCGCCTGACCGGCGGGAGCGGCCATCAAGGACCAAAGTTCTTCTTAACGATGGCTGTCCAAGTTCAAGAGTTCGAGATCCGGATATAGCCTTTTTTCGAGCTGCACGCGCACCAGCGCGGTGACCAGGTGCGGGAACCGGTCGCGGGGGACGAGCGCGGCGAGGCCGGCGGGGTTTTCGGGCAGGCCCAGCCGGGCCGCGCCTTCTAGGGCCCTGGCGTCGGCGAACGGGTAGATCTCGGGCCAGACTGCCTGGACCTCGCGGAAGAAGATGTCGACGCCGACGTCGCCGATGCCCTTGAATTCCCTGAGCCGCTCGCGCTCGGCCGCCGGATCGCGGCCGGCCCCCTCGCGCAGGCGGCGAAGATCGCCGCGGTAGCGCTCACGCAACAGGTCGGCGGTCTGGCCGAGCATTGTCGCGGTCCGTTCGTCGTAGCGCGCATAGCCGGTTCGGTCGAGCACCCTTACCCGCCGCGCCCAGGTGCTCCGCGCCAGCTTTTCCGGCGTCGTCCAGCCCGCTTCGAGCACCGCCTGCAGCGCGTGCAGCGCGACGGAGGCGCGGATGCGCGCGCTGAACAGCAGCGCCAGGCAAAGCAACTGGAATAACGGCGCCGGCGTGTTGCGCAGCCGGATGCCGGCGAGCTGCCCGTAGGTCTGCCCGCAGCGGTCGAGGAGAATTGCGGCGGTATTCGAGGCCCGACTTGACATGCGCCGTCCGGGTGCGTGTGCATGCGCGAATTCTCCCACTTTTGCCGGTATTGCGGCAAGCCCGGATTTGACCGGCGTGCAAGCCCGTCGAACCGGACCGTGCGTTCGCGTACCCGGGCTTTGTCGAGCATCTCGCCGAGGCCGGCAAGCAGCACCCCGGCCATGTGCGGCGAGCATTTGATGGCTACCTGTAATGCGGACGGCTGGAGCGAAGTCGATCAGGTCTCGGGCCGGCACCACACGAGCCTGTCACGGCGCTTGCCCGGCTGAGGGCCGCAGTGAACCCCCGAAGACGTTGCAAGCGCCGTGACAGGCGGTCCGGACCTGTACACCCCACTTGGCGAAGGCGGATTTCACTTCGTCGTCGGTGGCGAACTCGCCTCGGCGGGCTTCTTCCAGACCGGCCTCGATTTCCTGGCGTACGTAAGCCTCGTAGGCCACGTCCTTCCAGGTCGCTCCCTCGGGGAGCTGATCGGCCAGGGTGTGCAGTGCGTCTCTGAGATTGGCAGCCATGGGTCTCATTCTACTCCGCCTCGTGGTCCCGGCGGCCCGCATCCGAGCCGTTCGAGAAGACCGCGTCCAAGCCGTCCATCGTCTGGCGCTTCCCCGCGCTCGCCCGGTTCGGGTGAACCTGATGCTTCGCCCCGCGATCTCCCGGATCGTCTTGTCGCCCCGAAGCGCCTCCAGCGCCATCCGGGCCTTGAAGTCCGCCGTGAACCGGCGTCGTGTCCGCATCGTGTGTCCCTCCGTCATCCGGCGGAATACACCTTAACCCCTCTCCAATTTTCCGGGACCACCTCATTGACACGGATCAATGATTGGCGCAAAATCCCTTTATACACTGACAGGCGCCAGATCCGCTCTGCGGGCCAAACGTGGGAACGCCGGCTTAGTGAGAGCGTGGCGAACCTACGCAATCGAAACGTTTTTTCTCCCGCGTGGGCTAACGACCGGGAGGCCAGCATGTTGGCATCGTCGTCCGTATCAAAACCTCATCACGAATCCACAACAGGAGTCTCCAAGAGATCACCTTCCTCTGAGTCATCGCCCGTTCTGGCTTGTCTCGACGCCTCCGCGTCGACGGAAAAACTCATCGTTCACGCCATGGCGATGGCAGAAGCGCTGCGTGCGCCGCTGACGCTTCTGCATGTACTCAACCTGCCGGCGGGGTCCGACGGGCCAGCCGATCCGGTGGAATGGAGCATCCGCCGGCATGAGGCTCGAAGTCGTCTCCGGCGGGCGGCAGGAGGGGGATGTACGCGCGCACCAAAGCTGGACATCAGGATCGCGGAAGGCAGACCCGTCGATCAGATTTGCCGCTCCGTGCGGGAGGTCGAGGCCGGCATTACCGTCGTCGGCACGAAGGCGGACGAGAACGCAGCCGACTGGGAGCTGGGTGAAACAGCTCGAAGGCTTATCGATCGTTGCCGCGGCGCGCTGCTGCTGATCCCGCTGTCAGTGAAGGCAGCTCCCGGCGTGCGCTATCGGCGCCTGCTCGTGCCGCTCGACGGCTCGCGCGTGGCCGAAAGCGTGCTGCCGCTGGCCACGCGCATCGCCCGCGCAAGCGGCGCGGAACTGCTTATCGCCCATGTCATTCCCGAGCCGGAGTTGGTTGAGACCGGTCCGCTCGAAGCAGACGATTACGAGCTGCGCCGACAGGTGGGCGAGCGCAATGAACGTGTCGCCCGCAAATATGTCGAGCAGATCCGCAGCCGCCTGACATGTTCGGGGATTGCCGCGCGCGGGCTGGTACTGCCCGACGGTGATGTGCGCAGTTCGCTGGCGCGCCTCGTCGAGGATGAACAGTGCGACCTGCTTGTCATGTCCGCCCATGGCCGCAGTAGCCGGTCCGATGTGGCCTGCGGCAGCGTGGCCGGTTACATGATCACCCATACGCACACCCCGCTTCTCGTCGTCATGGGCGCGCATGTCAATTATGGCAATCACGCAACGGGCAACCAGAGATATAGTCGACCGCCGCGTGGCCCTGTCTCGTAATGCCGGCGGCGCCGGAAAAGGAAGCTGATCCGCTCTCGACGGAAGGGCGGGCGCTTGCTGAGAGGCATCGCCTTTCGAAGATGAAGCCGCGCCATATCGCTGCCTGGGCGAAGCTCGAACGGATGACGGAACGGCTCGGGTCTCTGAAGGCGGCTGCCGCTGATCCCGAGCCGCATGCCGCCAAGGCCTCAGAATGGCTGCTCGACAACGACTACCAGATACGACGTGCCGTCCGGCAGGTTGCCGGCGACATGCCGGTGGATTTCTACGATAGGCTCCAGGCCCTTGGGAACGACGAGGACGAAGGAATTCCGCGCGTCCTCGCGCTGGCCTACGGATATCTGCACGCCACGCATCTCCAGCTTTCACTTGCAGCCGTCGTGCAATTTGTCCGCGCATATCAGGAGCGCGCGCCGCTGACGATCAGCGAGTTGTGGGCATTCCCCACCATGTTGCGGCTGGCCTGTCTTGAGATCCTGTTCGATGCCTGCGGCCGTCTTTTCCCTCGGGTGCGGCCACCATTTGCGCCGACACGCTATGTTGGCGCGTTCGACACGTTCGACGACACGGACCGTGTCGCCCGCGCGCTAACGAACTTGGTCGGCATCGCCTCGGTTCCATGGAAGGATTTCTTCGACCGTACGAGCCTGGTCGAGGCGACGCTCAGGAAAGACCCCGCAGATATCTATTCGCGGATGGATTTCGAGACGCGCGACCGCTATCGCAAGAAGGTCGAGGAACTGGCGGCCGGTGCCGGAGTCGCTGAGCCGATGGTTGCGGAAGAAGCCGTTTCCCAGGCGCTGAGTGCGCCGGAAGCGCCCTGCAATCATGTTGGCCACTGGCTTGTCGGCGACGGTCGCTATCCGTTCGAACGGGAGCTCGGTTTCGACGTTCCGTTCTGGATCGCCTGTGCCCGCTGGCTGCGCCGCCATCCCGGCCTGCTCTATGTCGCCGCACTCTTCATTGCCTCCATGGCCGCGCTCGTCCTGCCCGTCGCCTACCTGGCGATTGCCGGGGCAGGGCCGCTCATGCTGGTGCTGGGGGCCGCGCTGACGGCACTGCCGGCTTCGATTCTGGGCGTGACCTTCGTTCACTGGCTCATCACGCGCGCTGTGCCGCCCGCTGTGTTGCCCAAGCTGGATTTCGAAAAGGGGATTCCCGAAGATTGCCTGACGGCGGTTGCCGTTCCAGTCATCATTCGCAAGGCCGTGGAGGTCGCACGGCTTGTGGAGCGGCTCGAGGCGCACCACCTGGCCAATCCGGATCCATCGCTACGTTTCGTTCTTCTGAGTGATTTCTCCGACGCGCCGCAAGAACATGCGCCCGGCGACAAAGAGATAGAGGAGGCATTGCTCGACGGCATCAAAAAGCTCAATGCGCGCTATCGCGGCGGCGAGGGGGGACCGTTCCACCTTCTGCATCGGCCACGGCGACAAAATCGTTGCGAATGCTGTTGGATGGGTTGGGAGCGCAAGCGCGGCAAACTCGAGGAGTTCAACAACCTGTTGCTGAAGGGCGACAGGTCCGGCTTCAGCTTGATCGAGGGCGACGCGATGCAGCTCGCCCGCATTCGTTTCGTCGTCACCGTCGACGCCGATACGGCGCTTCCGCCAGGCACAGTGAGCCGGCTCACCGGCACGTTGGCGCATCCCCTTAACGAGGCACGTTTCGACAAGCGCTCGGGCCGCGTGCGGGCCGGCTATACCATCGTACAGCCGAGGGTAGAGATATCGCCGCTCAGTGGAAGCCTATCGCCCTTCACGCGCCTTTATGCCGGCAACACGGCGATTGACATCTATTCGCGCGCCGTCTCCGACGTCTATCAGGATCTCTTCGGGGAGGGGATCTATGTCGGCAAGGGCATCTATGAGGTTGCGTCCTTCCAGAAAAGCCTCGAAGGCCGGGTGCCGGAAAACGCGCTCCTCAGCCATGATCTCTTTGAGGGCGTGCATGGTCGCGCAGCGCTTGCGAGCGACATCGTGCTCTACGAGGATTTTCCTGCGGGCTATATCGAATATGCGCGCCGCTGGCACCGTTGGGTGCGCGGCGACTGGCAACTCCTGCCGTGGCTGATGCGACGCGTTCCCGGAGCGGACAGCAAGCGCTTCGTCAACGATTTGTCGACGCTCGACCGCTGGAAGATCCTGGACAATTTCCGCCGCAGCCTCGTTCCGCTGTCGTTGCTGCTTCTCGCGCTGGCCGGCTGGCTGATCCTGCCGGGTAGCGCGTGGGCGTGGACGCTGCTCACGGTCGCCGCGCCCGGCGCCTACCTGTTCACCGATCTGGTGACCGGGCTTGCGCGCGGGCCCAGGCGCGGGGCTATGCAGGGATTGCTTCACAACCTGGCGGACCATTCCGGGCGCTGGGCGCTTGCCATTGTCTTCCTTGCCCATGACGCAGTTGTCGCCGCCGATGCGATCACCCGGACATGCTGGCGGCTATGCATCTCGCGCAGGCATCTGCTCGAATGGACGTCCGCGGCCCATACGGCGGCGACTATCGACGGTGCCGGCCCACGCATGACGGCCTGGCGCTATATGTGGTTTACGCCGACGTTCTCCATACTGGCAGCCGGGGCGGTCCTGTTCGCAAATCCAACCGCCCTGATCCCCGCTGCTCCTTTGCTGGCCGTATGGCTGCTTTCCCCCGAAATTGAGGTGCTGATCAGTCGACGCAGAAAGCCGCCGGTGGAAGAAGTCCGGCCGCAAGATCGAGCGTTCCTGCGTCGGCTGGCACGGCGCACATGGTTGTATTTCGAGACCTTCGTCGGGCCGGCCGACAATTGGCTGCCGCCCGACAATTTCCAGGAGGAGCCGCATTCGGCGATCGCGCACCGCACATCGCCGACCAATGTCGGAATGATGTTTCTTTCGGCACTTGCCGCGTGGGATCTCGGCTATCTGGACACACGCGAGCTTGCCGCGCGTCTGGGCAACACATTCGACACGCTCGGCCGGCTCGATCGGCAGCACGGCCATTTTCTCAACTGGTACGACACGCGCACGCTCGAGCCGCTGGAGCCGCGCTACGTCTCGACGGTCGACAGCGGCAATCTCGCCGTCTGCCTCGTTGCGCTGAAGGCGGGATGCGAAGAGGCGGCAACCGCGCCGCATCTGAGGGCACAATTGTGGGACGGCTTCGCCGACACCCTGGATGTACTTGCCGAGGCGACGGCCTTCATGGGCGATGGCGGCACGGACAAGCTCACCGTCCAGCATTCGGCGTTGGCAGCGCTCGTTTTCCGCGCGCGCGACAACGTGGCGGTGTCATGGCAGGTCTTGTCCGAGATCGTGACCGAAGCGTTTCCGCGCTTCGAAGAATCGATTGCAGCGATGATTTCGGCCCACGGCGAGCAGGAGTCCGAGAGGCTGCACAGCATCGATGTCTGGCTCGAAAGGGCAGGACATCATCTGGTTCGTATGCAGCGCGATTTGGGGGAGTTTTCTCCCTGGCTGCCGCTTCTGGAAGCGCCGCCGATCGGCATGGAGAAGTTCGCCCTGGAACTGAAGCAGGTGCTGTGCGTGCCGATATCGCCGGCAGTGATCGAGGAAAGCTGTTCGCACGCATGCGCGATGGCGGCGCAGGCGGCGGACGTCGCGCAGGACAGTGCGGTCGCCTGGCTGCACGAGCTCGAAGCGGCGATCAAGGCAGGCTGCGCACGTCAGAGCGCGCTACGCGACGAGTTGCGGGACTTGGCGACGACCAGCGAAAGGCTGGCCTTCGCCATGGATTTCCGTCCGCTCTATGACGGCGACGCACGGCTTTTCCATATCGGCCACAACGTCAGTGCCGACCGGCTTGACCCCTCCCACTACGACCTTCTTGCCAGCGAGGCGCGCCTTGCCAGCTTCTTCGCCATCGCTAAGGGCGATGTCGCCCTCAAGCACTGGTTCCATCTCGGCCGCCCCCTTGCGCGCGAAAAGGGCGGCATGGCGCTGGTTTCGTGGAACGGCTCGATGTTCGAATATCTCATGCCGTCGCTGCTCTTGAGAAGCGTGCCGGAAACGCTACTGGAGCAGAGCGAGCGCACCGCGGTGGATATTCAGCGCCGCTACGCGGAACGGCGCGGTGTGCCATGGGGCATATCCGAATCTTCCTTCGCTTCCCGTGACGCCGATCACAACTACCGCTATCGTGGCTTTGGCGTTTCGAGACTTGGCCTGCGCCACGATCTCGCGCAGGACCTCGTGGTCGCGCCCTACGCCACGGCGCTGGCGCTTTCCGTGCGCACGGACTTGGCGGTGCAGAATCTGCAGGTACTCGAAGAACTCGGCATTGGTGGGCTCTACGGCCTTTTCGAGGCGGTGGATTTCACGCCGGAACGCCTGCCGCAGGACAAGCGCTTCGTGCCCGTGCGCAGCTATATGGCGCATCACCAGGGCATGATCCTGGCGGCTCTCGACAACGCATTGTTCTCGGGTGCACTTGTGCGCCGCTTCAATGCCCATGCCAACGTACGCGCCATCGCGCTTCTGGTGCAGGAGCGCATACCTTGGGAACTGCCGCCCGAACTGCACACATCGGAACTCGCGGAACCGGAGGTCCGGAGGCAGACGGTTTTGCCGGCGCCGTATCCCTGGCAACCGCCGCGCGATTCTGCTCGACCGCACATCCACACGCTCGGCAACGGCAGCCTTTCAAGCCATATCAGCGCAGAGGGAGGGGGCGGGCTTTCCTGGCGCGGCCACGCGCTGACGCGCTGGCAACCGGATCCGACGCGCGACGCGGCTGGCCAGTGGTTCTATGTTCGGGATGAGGAGGATGGCTCGGTATGGTCGATTGGCCGGCAGCCCATCGGCGTTGCGCCGGAAGAGGGCCACGTTGTCTTCCATCCCCATATGGCGGAATTCCATCGCCGCGACCATGGCATCGGCATACGCATGGAAGTGGGCGTCGCGCACGGCGACGACGTGGAGATCAGGCGCGTTACCATCGTCAATGAAAGCGATGCCGGGCGCAGCCTGCGTTTCGTCTCCTACGGCGAGGTCGTGCTCGCACCGGCGCTGGAAGACGAGCGCCACCCGGTCTTCAGCAAGCTTTTCGTGGGCAGCGAATACCTGCCCGGCCTGAAGGCGCTTGTTTTCACGCGCCGTCCGCGGAGGGCGGAGGAAAGGCCGCCCGTCCTCCTTCACCGCATGATATGCGACGACGTCGAGGCGGAGATTGCGGGTTTCGAGACAGATCGGCGTCGCTTCATCGGGCGCAACGGCACCCTGCGCGCCCCGCAAGCGCTGCGCGAGGGGCTAACGGGCGCTGTCGGATGGACGCTGGATCCGATCATGGCGTTCGATATGAGCCTGACGCTCGCGCCTGGCGAACGCCAACAACTCGCGCTGGTCACCATGGCCGCAGAATCGCGCGAAGCCGTTTTGCGCCTTGCTGATCGCTACGCCGCGCCCGCAGCACTCGACTGGGCACTGGACGATGCCGCGATGGAAGCGGCACGCGAGACGCGACAGCTCGGCCTCGAGCCGGCGCGGTTGCCCGAACTGCAGGCGCTGTCGTCGCTTCTGATCTGTCGCCATCCGGCCATGCGTGCCGCGCCCGAGATCGTCGCGGCCAATCGGCTGGGACAACCGAAGCTCTGGAGCTTCGGTATTTCCGGCGATCACCCGATCCTGCTTGTGAAGGCGGGCGATCCCGAAGAGGTTGACGTCCTGCGTGTCCTGATCGCAGGCCAGAAGATGTGGCGCCGTCGTGGCATCCTGGCCGATCTCGTCGTCATGCGGCCGGGCATGTCGGGATATATCGAGCCGTTGCGCGAAAAACTCCTGTCGCTTTTGCAGGACCTGGAGGCGCAGGAGGTTCTGGGCCGGCCAGGCGGCGTGCATCTGGTTCTTGGCGATCAGGTCGGGGAAGAGGAGTGCCGCCTGCTCGAAGCCTGCGCTATTGTCGTGCTCGACACGGCACGGGGCACGTTGGCCGAACAGATCGACGCGGCGGCCGAAATGCGGCCTCAGGCGCCGCATTTCGAGGCGACCATTACACCCGGCTTCCCTGAAGCACCGGACATTGCCCGGCCGGCGGGCCTTCTCTTCGACAATGGTTACGGCGGCTTCAGCGAGGATGGCCGCGAATATGTGATCCATATGAAGCCGGGGGAAGTGACGCCCGCGCCGTGGTGCAACGTGCTGGCCAACGACGTCTTCGGCACGCTCGTCACCGAAGCCGGCGGCGGCTTCACCTGGGCGGTCAACAGCGGCGAGAACCGGCTGACGCCCTGGACCAACGATCCCGTCGCTGATCCAGCCCCAGAGGTGCTTTACCTCCGCGACGAGGAAACGGCAGAGGTCTGGACGCCGACGCCACGGCCCGCAGGCGCTGCATATGCGCACGAAATCCGCCACGGCGCCGGCTACACGACATGGCGCAGCTCAGCCCATGGGCTGGTGCAGCGGTTGACCGTCCTCGTCCCGCCGGACGACCCGGTAAAGATCATACGGCTTGAACTCGACAATACGCGGCCGAGGGCCCGCAGGGTGACTGCCACCTACTATGCAGAATGGCTGCTGGGCAGCCTGCCGCGCCTGGCGCGACCCTTCGTGGTGTGTGGATACGATCCATCCTGCCACATGCTTCACGCACGGAATCCATGGAACCAGGATTTTGCCGACCGGGTGGCGTTCCTGACGTCGAACCTGCCTCCGCACAGCTTCACCACCGACCGGGAGGACTTCCTGGGCGGGGAAGGCGAGTTGGCGCTGCCTGAAGGCCTGACGCGCTGGGACCTGGGGCAGCGCGTGCGGCCAGGCGCCGATCCTTGCGCGGCGTTCCAGGTGCATCTCGAAATAGAGGCGAACGGCAAGGCCGAGGCCATCTTCGTCCTGGGGCAGGGGAGCGATTTCGTCGAGGCCGCCGATCTTGCCACGCGTTGGCAGGACCTGTCGCGCTGTGAGGCCGCATTTGAGAACCTCGCACAGTTGTGGGACCACCGGCTTGGCGCCGTGAAGGTTTCAACGCCCGATCCGGCCATAGACCTGATGCTCAATCGCTGGCTGCTCTACCAGACGTTTTCCTCACGGCTTCTGGCGCGCGCCGGCTTCTACCAGGCGGGTGGCGCCTACGGCTTCCGCGATCAGTTGCAGGATGTCCTTGCGCTTCTGTGGAGCGAGCCCGAGCGGGCGAGAGCGCACATTCTGAGGGCCGCCGCGCATCAGTTCGAGGAGGGCGATGTGCTGCACTGGTGGCATCCGCCTAATGACCGGGGCGTGCGGACGCGCTGTTCCGACGACCTTTTGTGGTTGCCCTTTGTCACCGCCGCCTATGTCGAGGCGACCGGCGACGAGGCGATCCTGGAGGAAAAAGTGCCATTCCTGCAGGCACCACCGCTGACGGAACAGGAGGATGATCGCTACGCGCGATACGAGGCGTTGAGCGAGCCGCTCACGCTGTTCGAACATTGCGAGCGCGCCCTGGAGCGCGGCATCACCGGCGGCGTGCACGGCTTGCCGCTAATGGGTAGCGGCGACTGGAACGATGGCATGGACCGGGCCGGCCTCAAGGGGCGCGGCGAGAGCGTGTGGCTCGCTTGGTTTGCGATTGCCACGATGAAGCGCTTCGGCGGTCTCGCCCGCATCGTGACGCGCGACGATCTCGCGGAGCGATGGGAAAACCGCGCGCGCCAGATGGAGGATGCGGTTGAGGCGGCCGCTTGGGATGGCGGCTGGTATCTGCGCGCGATCGACGATGACGGCAATCCCCTGGGAACGGCCGACGCCGAGGAATGCCGTATCGATTCCATCGCCCAATCCTGGGCGGTGTTGGCGCGTGAAGTGCCGTCGCACCGGGCGCGGACCGCATTGAAGAATGCCGAGAGCGAGCTTGTGTCGCAGGAGGCACGGATCGCCCGCCTGCTGTGGCCGCCTTTCGACAAGACCCGGCTCGACCCCGGCTACATCAAGGCCTATCCGCCCGGGATACGCGAGAATGGCGGGCAATATTCCCATGCCGCCGCGTGGCTCGGCCATGCCTTTGCCCGGCTCGGCGAGGGCGGCAGGGCGGTTGGAATTTTCGGCTTCCTCAATCCGCTCGCCCATGCGGTGACGCAGGCCGATGCGGAGCATTACCGTGTCGAGCCTTATGTGGCGGCTGCCGACATCGCGAGCGTCGATCCGCACACCGGCCAGGGAGGGTGGACATGGTACACCGGCGCGGCCGCCTGGACCTGGCGACTCGGCATCGAGGCGATTCTGGGTCTGAGGCTGGTTCGCGGGCAATTGGTTATCGACCCGGTGCTGCCGAAGGATTGGAGCGGCTTCAAAGCGGAAATCAGGACAACGGGCGGCATTTGGGAAGTCGAGGTCGAGGACCCGGAAGGGATCGGCCACGGCCGCATTGAACTCACTGTCGACGATAACAAGCACAGCGGCGGCATCGCACTTCCGGCCGATGGGAAGACGCGCCGGGTCCGTGCTCGGTTGAAGCCGATTCGCGCGCGACGTTCAAAGGCGACGAAGCGGATGTGAGGTACCCGGCATGGCGGGTTGGCGTCGGTCGAATCCAGTGTTGGCCCGTTTGGCTGGCTTTCTCCCGCCAACGAAGCGATGGAGATCGGCAATGGATATGGCGTCCGGCAAGACTGCATTGGTCTCGGGTTCCGGCGCAGGCATCGGGCGCGCCAGGACGTACACTCCCGCGACAGAAAAGCGGTGTTCTCCGGACAGGTGTCCAGCCTGACGAGTCTCACCTTCAGCATGACGACGGCTCCAGGCGCATTATCCCGCCGTTCGCAGGCGGGCTCAAAGTCTTTAACGCCGGTGTTTACGGCGCATGAACAGGACCCGCGACAGCTCCTTGGCGGCCTGGCCGACGATGACCGGCGCGATGCTTGCGCCCAGGATAAGCGCCCACTGCGCCGCCGTCGGCCTCTCGAGATCGAGGATCCCGGCGAGGTCCGGCGCATGGACCGCGGCGAGCAGCAGGCCCGCACAGCCGGCGAGGGCCGCCCAGATGAAGGGGTTGCGGGTGATGTCGTTGGCGAAAATGGGCGACCGCGGATCGCGCATATTGAAGACGTTCCAAAGCTGTGCAAAGGCGAGCGTCAGAAACGAAATCGTCACCAGCGCCGGCCCTGCGACACCCATCCCGCGCGACGCGAACAGCATGGCGCCCAGCGTCGCCGCTGTGATTGAAAGTCCGTGGACAACAATCTGATCCCACAGCGAGCGCGTGATGATCGGCTTCGACGGGTCGCGCGGCGGCCGATTGAGGACCCGCTTGTCGCCGGCCCCGATTCCGAGGGCGAACGCCGGGAATACGTCGGTGACGAGGTTGAGGAAGAGGATCTGCAATGGCAGCAGCGGCAATGGCAGGCCGGTAATGATCGCGATCGACACGATCAGCACTTCGCTCAAATTGCAGGACAGGAGATAGCTGACGAAGCGCTGGATATTACGCAGGATGATCCGCCCTTCGCGAATCGCAACGACGATCGTCGAGAAGGCGTCGTCGCGCAGCACCATCGCCGCCGCCTCGCGCGCGATCTGCGTGCCGCGCAGGCCCATGGCGACGCCGATATCGGCCTTCCTGAGCGCCGGCGCATCGTTGACGCCGTCGCCGGTCATCGCCACCACTTCGCCCTCAGCCTGGTAGATCCTGACGAGGTCGAGCTTCTGCGCCGGCGTCACCCGAGCAAAAATATCCGCATCGAGAATATGCCGCCGCTCGTCTTCGCTCAGCTCGGTCGACGACTTGAGTTCGTCCCCCTCGACGACGCTCGCATCGTCGCCAACAAGACCGATCGCCGAGGCGATGGTTTTGGCGGTCGCCGCGTGATCGCCGGTTACCATGACGGTGCGCACGCCGGCGTGGTGGCAGGCGGCGATCGCACCGCGCACATCGTGGCGCGGCGGATCGAGCAGCGCAAACAGGCCGAGAAGTTCGAGGCGTTCGTAGGCAGGCTCGCCAGTGCCGCACGCGCGCCTTCTCGCTGCGGCGATGACGCGAAGACCCTCGCCGCCCATACGCGCCGCCTTGAGCCGCCAATGGGCGCGTTCCTCCTCCGTCATTGGCGCGCCGCCGCCGTCGTTGGCGACGCTGATGCAGCGCGCGATCACCACTTCCGGCGCGCCTTTGACGTAGAAATCCACTTTGCCATCAAGCGCATGCGCCGTCGCCATCATCTTTATGTCGGTATCGAACGGCACGGTTTCGACGAGCGGCCGGGCCGCGAGCAGCGGGCCACGCTCAAATCCAGCGGCGTAAGCGGCGCGCAGCAGCGCGATTTCGAGCGGATCGCCGACGTCATTGCCTGTATCGCCGTCGAGTTCGGCGGTGTTGCATAAGGCGCCGGCAATCAGCATTTCCTTGAGCAGCGGCATGTCGTCAGCGCGCTGGGCGACATCATCTTTCAGGAACATCCGTGCGTCGTGATCGAAGTCGATGGAGTCATCTGCGGTGACGATGCGCGCCACGGTCATGCGGTTTTCGGTCAGCGTGCCGGTCTTGTCGGTGCAGATCAGGGTCGTTGCGCCGAGCGTTTCGACCGTCGCCAGCCGTTCGACCAGCGCATTGTTGTCAGCCATGCGCCACATGCCGCGCGCCAGCGCCATGGTGGCGACGATTGGCAAGCCTTCGGGGATCGCCGCGACGGCGAGCGCGAGCGCCGCTTCGACCATCAGATAGACATCGCGGCCCACGACAATGCCGGTGACGCCGATCAGAACCGCGATCGCCACCGTGATCCAGACCAGCTGTCCGGCGAGCGCATCGAGCTGCTTTTCGAGCGGCGATCGTTCCGCTTTCGCCGTTTCGATGAGTTTCGAAATCCGCCCGAGTTCGCTCGTCTCGCCCGTCCCGATCACCACGCCGAGGCCGCCGCCACGGACGATCTCAGCGCCCTTGAAGGCGAGGCAGGTACGGTCGGCGAGCGGCGTTTCCACAGCCACCGGCGCGATCGATTTGTCGACAGGTTCGGATTCGCCGGTCAGCGCCGATTCGTTGGCCGACAGGTTATGCGCCCTGACAAGCCGCAGATCCGCTGTCAGCACATCGCCGGCCTCAAGCAACACGATATCGCCGGGGACGACATCCTGCGCCGGTATTTCCACCGTGCGGCCGGCGCGTCGCACGCGCGTCGCGACCGCGCCGATCGCCCGTAGCGCTTCCATCGAGCGCGTTGCGCGCAGTTCGGTCAAGAAACCGATCGCCCCATTGATGACGAGCACGGCGACGATCGCCAGCGATTCCTCGGTCTTGCCGGCGACGACCGAGACAGCGATGGCGAACCCCAGCAGCGCCACGACCGGGCTCAGGAACTGATTGATCAATATCCGAATGAGCGAGACCGGGGCCTTCGCCTTGAGCGCGTTCGGCCCGCACAGCGCCAGCCGGCGCGTCGCCTCTTCCTGGCTCAGGCCGCGCTCAGGGTCGGCGCCGAGCGCGGCGACGACTTCGTCCGCCTCGGTCGCGTGCGCGCCCGGAACGCTTAGCGGCGACGTGTCAGCGACTGGCTTGTCCAATATCCGCTCCATGCCGGCGCAGCGCCTTTCTCCCCGAAACGAATATCGCCATCTTACGTGCGTTCGCCTTGATCGGGTTAGTGATCCGCGCCGACAGCGGCATGCCATTGTCGGCATGGTACGGAAAAATACCGGGAGCGGCCATGACGCGCATCATTTAAGGAGACGCTCTGAAGCTCGCCGGTGTCTATGCGGCGGATTTGCCCAACAGCGCTCATCGGCGCTTTCAGCCCACCTTTATTCACCACCCTCCTGTCGCGAGGCGCTGCCAGGTCCCGTAGATGGGGCGTTTTGCGACCGAGCGCACCGGAGGCGTACTCGCCTGTACGGTGAGGATGCGCGACCGAGCAAACCGCCCCAGATGCGGGGCCTGGCGGCGTCGCAGCAGGGCGGGTGGTGAATAAGGTGGGTTCAGTGGGTGCGAGAGCCGACCTCGGCCCAGCTGACGCAGCTGGCTCACACCATCGCCGACCCAGTGGCGTGGCTGCTGGAACGCGCCAAGGGCTGCGAGAGGGCGGAATCGGTGCAATTGGGCGGGCTGAGGCCGAAAAAGGGTGTCGAACGGTGAAGCTGGCGTGGCACCGGCTACTGCCGGAAATCGGCAAATGCGGCGCTTGTACTGCCTTACACTCCGACCGGTTACTGGCAGTGCGTGCTGCACAAGTGTCGCCGGTCTGGCGACAGCCGTTCGTTCATGGCCGTTAGCCCGGATATTTCACCAGTCCTCCTGCTGCGGCCGCCCCAAGGCACGCCCTGCGGGGCTTTCACTCGGTCGAAGTGCTCGACGTACTGGTCAAGTACGCCTGCGCGCTTCTCGGTCGCGAAAACCCCGCAGGCCGCACCCTGGAACACCCTCGCTACGGACGACTGGTGAAATGTCCGGGTTAAGAACGTCTACTTCGACATATCCGGAATCGTGCCGTCGGTGGCCGACTCGCCGATCGAAGACGAATTCGTCTGGACCCTGCGCAACGTCGGCATCGACGGTGATCCTGGGTTACGACTATCCACAGATATCACTGGCGGACACGCTGGATGCCTTCGAGCGGCTGGACCTCACCGAGGAAGAGAGGGCCAGGATCCGCAGCGGCAACGCTCGCAGGCTGTTCGGCCTGTAGCAATTGTGAGCGTGGAGTTCAGGCTCCCTCATTGACCGGCAACTGCCGGCTCGGGTCGTTCAGTTCCAGTTCGCGCAGCATCACGCCGGCCTGAGTGCGGTTACGCACGCCGAGACGCTCGAAGATCGCCGACATGAGCAGCAAAAGGGGTCACAGCACAGCAAAAGGCACACACTCAGCCGCGCTTTCAGTGGGTGCGAGAGCCGACCTGGGCCCCCCTGACGCAACTGGCCCGCACCATCGCCCGCCGGATCGCACGGCTGTTCGAACGCGTTGGCTTACTGGGCGTGATTTGGCCGCGCTGGTGCCACCGCCGCGCCTGAATTTAACCTGGTTCCACGGCGTATTTGCCCCCAACAGCCCTTACCGGGCCCGGATCACGCCGGCCCGGCGGGGCCGGGGTGGCAGCCGGCCCGGGAAGAGAACCGCACGCCGGCCGAGCAGCAGGTGGTGATGCGCTGGGCGCAGCGACTCAAACGGGTTTTTCAGATTGATGTTGAAACCTGCCCGAGCTGCGGCGGCTCGGTTAAGGTCATTGCCTGCACGCGCAACGGCTTCGCACAGGCAGGCCGGCTCGACCAATCGGCTTGCTTCACTGAATCGCACGAAAACCGTCTTCAAATCGCGATTCGCCCGGGCGCGGCCCGGTGCCGCTCGTGCCGTAACAGGCTAATGGTTGAAAAATGAAGAAGCTTCGCGGCCAGATTGGCTACGGAAGGGCACAGTGCGGCGAAATCCGCGCCCTGGGAGGTTCCGATCGGGGTCAAACGCTGGCATGGCGCAACTCCGGTTACTGCTGGAAACCGTGTAATAGCGCGTTTATACTTCCTTGACCATTCCTGAAATTGCCAATACGCCAACACCACCCTATTACGCCGTGATATTCACATCTATCCGCGTCGAAGGGGATGACGAATACGGGGAAATGGCGCAAGGAACGCTTGACCATGCCTCCAACGAAGAATGGTTCCTGGGCGCGGAGTCGGCTCGAGAAAGGCTTGGGATTACGGTCTGCTACTGGGACAGCCTGGAAGCGATAAGCAAATGGAAAAACATGCCGAACACCGTGAAGCTCAGCGCCTTAGGCGCGAGAAATGGTATTCCGTCTACAAGGTTCGAATAGCCAGGATGGAGTGGGACCACGGAAAAATATGAGCGGGTCATCACGGGCCTTGGCGATTTTTACGCTGGTTGTCGCCGGCGAAATGATTTTCAGCCTGCCGTTTCACGTCGCGCGGTTTTTCCGGCCCACGGTGCTGGACGTGTTCGACCTGTCGAATGCCGCGCTGGGAGATATCTTCGCCTTTTATGGCGTGCTGGCGATGCTGGCCTATCCGCCCGGGGGCATCCTCGCTGATCATTTTTCCGCGCGCAAATTGCTTTCTCTTTCCTTGTTGGCCACCGCCGCTGGGGGCTGTTACCTGGCAGTCATTCCAAGTCAATCGGGAATGTATGCGCTGTTCGCGTTCTGGGGCGTGACGTCGATATTGTTGTTCTGGGGCGCTCTCATTCGCGCCACCCGTGAATGGGGAGGGAAGTTCCAGCAGGGCCGCGCCTTCGGCCTGCTGGAGGGCGGCCGCGGGCTGGTGGCCGCAGTGTTCGCCAGCATGGCCGTGTGGTTGTTCAGCCTGCTGTTGGCGGAGCCCACCGGAGAGACAGGCACCGTTCAACAAAGACAAGCCATGCAGGCGGTGATCCTTTTTTATACCCTTGCCACCGCCCTGACGGCGGCACTGGTGTGGTTTTTCGTGCCGGAAACGCCGGCGGACCGTCCCGACATCGGTTTGGCGCCGTTGCGGGACCTTAATCACGTCATCAGGCGGCGCGTGGTGTGGCTGCAGGCGGCCGTGGTGGTATGCGCCTATTGCGGCTACAAGGGCCTGGACAATTATGGGCTGTACGCCAACCAGGTATTGGGCATGGATGAAGTCGAAGCGGCCCGTTTTATCTCACTGGCGGCTTATTTACGCCCGGTGGCGGCAATATTGGTGGGCCTGCTGGCCGACCGTTTTACCGCGAGCCGCATGGTGAGCCTTATGTTCCTGCTGCTGGCGGTGGGGTATGCTCTGTTGTCTTTGTTATTCCCTTCCTTGGTGGCGCTGGTCCTGATCTATGCCAACCTGGTGGTGACGTTTTTCGCGGTCTATGCCCTGCGCGGCATCTATTTCGCGTTGCTTGAAGAAACCGGTATCGATGCCGGACATACCGGCGCCGCGGTGGGACTGATCTCGTTCATCGGCTTTACCCCGGATGTGTTTTTCGCCTCGCTGGCGGGCCGCATACTGGACGCCTCTCCCGGCATTGTGGGCCATCAGCTTTTTTTCAGCATGTTGGTGGGGTTCGCGGTGATCGGCCTGTTGTCGTCACTGGTGTTGCTCTCCGGTTTCAGACGCAAAGCATTCACATGATGACGCCCGGCGATCTTCTTGCCGATATTTTGCAGGCCGGTGAGTTTCCGGTTTTAGTTCATCGTTTTGCCGGTGCCCATCAGCATGCCTTTCGGGCCCGGTAGGAAGGCGCCGCAATAGAAGTCGACATTGACGTGCGACGTTAACCCAATAGTTGCATAAA
>JRYH01007916.1_pt1 | contig 21408 bp, 19 predicted proteins | sample 235351 | NCBI WGS metagenome assembly JRYH01 (sample SAMN03074221, study PRJNA261480) | activated sludge metagenome | biome: Wastewater Treatment Plant; feature: Wastewater; material: Activated sludge; isolation source: activated biomass of a wastewater treatment plant treating wastewater... ...
GGTTGAAGAGCGGCTCGCCCGCCTCGAGTCGTCCTCGCCCTCTCTGGTGCGGGCGGCCTGGCTGGGGCTGGGCGCGATCGGCGCGCCGGCTCACACGCTGGACCGGGGCGTCTCGGGCGAGGTGATCTGGTCAGAATCGGCCGACGAGGGCTTCATGCGGATCGCGGGGATCGAGCCGAACGACCCGCGGGAGTTCCAGTATCAACTCTGGATCTTCGACGCCTCCCGCCCGACGGGGGACCTGCCCGAGTTCCGGTCCGAGGGGCTCCCGGAGATCCTCACGCAGCGCCCGATCGACGGGGGCGTCTTCGATGTGACGGCGGGCGGGGAGGTCATCGTCCCGATCGACGCCAAGCTGCCCGTGGGCGAGGGCGTCCTGTTCGCGGTGACCAGGGAGCGTCCGGGTGGGGTGGTGCAGAGCGAGCGGGACATTGTCTTCCTCGCGCTCAAAGGATGAAGCCCGGCCGGTCACCCGGGTACACTCGACGCGATGCAGGAGACCGGTCCTTCCCAGCGTGATGGCGTCGCGGCCCAGCNNGGCCTACGCCGCCGCCGCCGCCGAGCGTCTGATCGAGCACGAGGAGGACGGAGCCGCGGGCTACGACACCTTCCGCACCTGGCAGGGCTTCCTGACGCAGCGGGTGATCGAGCTTGCGGTCGCGGTCGAAGTCGACGAGCCCGCCCTGTTCGCCGGCGAGGTGCACTGGTCCTACGCCGCGTTCGACGCGCACCGGATGGACCGTTCTATGCTCGCCGACGCGATCGAACACCTGGCCGAGGCGCTGCGCCACGAGATGTCGTCCCCCTCGTTCGAACTCGTGCGCCCCGCGCTCGAGCGTGCCGGCGAGGTCCGCCCCGAGGACCGGGTTGAGCGGGACGAGCTCTGCGCCGGCGACCCGGAGCACGCCCTCGCCCTGAGGTTCCTCGAGGCGGCGCTGACCGCCGAGCCCCGCCGGGCGATCGCCCTCGTGCTCGAAGCCCTCCAAGCGGGCGCCGCCGTGGCGACGCTCTTCGAACGCGTGCTGATGCCCGCGCAGGCCGAGATGGGCCGACTCTGGCACGCGGGTCAGATCGGCGTCGCCGAGGAGCACGCCGCGACCGAGACCGTGCGCACCGCGATGGGCGTGCTCTGGCACGCGGCCCCGCCCTCCACCTCGACCGGACGCACCGTGGTGGTCGGGGCGGTGTCCGACGACCGCCACGACATCGGCGTGCGTGCCACGGCCCACCTGCTCGAGCTCGCCGGGCACCGATCGGTGAATCTCGGCGGGGATGTGCCGGTCGAAGAGTTCCCCCAGGCCGCCCGCGATCACGGTGCGTGCGCCGCGGTGGTGTCGGCGACGATGGGGGTGCACCTGCCGCGGGCCCGGGAGACGGTCCGCGCGATCCGGGCCCACGCCGAGGGCGTTCGCGTCCTCGTCGGCGGTCCGGCGTTCACGCTGGCGCCCGATCTCTGGAAGAAAGTCGGCGCCGACGCGCACGCCGCCTCGCCCAGCGACGCGGCACGGCTGCTGTCCCAGGGATGAACGGACGACGCCTGCACTCGCCTCGAGCGAGGCGCGTGACTCTCACCCAACCCAGGTGACTGCCCGCCGGGGCTGCTACTTCGAATGCTCGAACACGCCCCGCCCCGTCTTGTCACCCAGGCGCCCGGCGGTGACCAATTGCCGCAGCAGCGGGCAGGGGCGGTAGCGGTCGTTGTTCAGGCCCTCGGCCAGCACATCCATGATGTGGGCGCAGGTGTCCAGCCCGATGAAGTCGGCCAGGCGCAGCGGGCCCATCGGGAAATTGCACCCGAGTTTCATGATGCCGTCGATCGCCTCGGGCTCGGCCACGCCCTCCATCCAGGCGTAGAAAGCCTCGTTGATCATCGGCATCAGCACGCGGTTGCTGACGAACCCCGCCCGGTCGTTGGCGGGCAGGGCGGTCTTGCCCATCGCCTCGGCGAGCGCGATCACCCGGGCGGTGACCGATCGATCCGTCGCGAGCCCGTTGATCACCTCGACGAGCCCCATCACGGGCACGGGATAAAAGAAGTGCATCCCGATCACGCGCTCGGGGGTCTTGGTCGCCGCCGCGATCTCGGTGATGCTGATCGAACTCGTGTTGGTCGCGAGAATCTGCCCACCGGGGAAGCGCGCGTCCAGGTCCGCGAAGATCGCCCGCTTCACTGACGCGTTCTCCACCGCGGCCTCGATGAGGATGTCGGACCCGCCCAGCGCGTCGAGCCCCTCGGCGTAGGTGATCCGTGCCTTGGCCGCGTCGGCGTCGGCCTGGGTCATCTTGCCCTTCTCCACCGCGCGGGCCAGCAGTTTCGCGTGCGTCGCCCTGCATTTCTCGAGGGCGGCCGCGGCCGTGTCGAAGACCACGGTCCTGAACCCCGCGACGGCGGCGACCTGGGCGATGCCCCCCCCCATCTGCCCCGAGCCGATCACGCCGATGTACTTGATGTTGTGGGTCATCCCGGGCTCCTTCTTCGCTGTGTTGCGACAGTGTAGAGCGCCAAGGCAAGCGGGCGATCGGGCTCGCGCGGGGTCGGCCTCGGAGGCGGCGGCGTGATCGCCCGCAAAAACGGCGTGCGGCCGATCTCTCGGCCGCACGCGAAGGAAGGCTGGAATCCCGATTTCACCGCCGGCGGCGGGCGGCGACGAGGCCGCCGAGGCCAAGCACCGCCATGCCGGCCGGGGCCGGGATCACGGAGACCGAGACATCGTCGATGAACAGGACGATGACGCTGCCGGGCGCGCCGCCGGTGACGGCCGCGAACTGGAGGGTCACGCCGCCGCTGACATCGGGGCCGGCGGCGATGGAGTAGTTGAAGGTCTGGTACTCGCTTGTCAGGGCGAGGGGCCCGCCGCCCAGGATGGTGGACGCGGAGACGCCGCCCCCGTCGATCTCGCTAAAGAACTCGGCGAACGCGACCCCACCGATCGCCCCCTCACCCTTGACGGAGAAGGAGATGTTGACGATGTCGCCCGCGTTCACCACGCCGATGCCGAGGTTGGCCTGCTTCACCACCGCGCCGCTGGCGGGGTCGTTGTTGAAGACCTCGGCGGCGAAGGCGCCGCTGGCGGCGTCGTTGGTGAGGTTGAAGGTCGAGTTGGGGGTCGGGAACGAGACCCAGCCCGAGGTGTCCCCGGCCTCGAAGCCCCCGTTGGTCGTCAGCTCGAGCCCGGCGGTGCTCGCCGAAGCACAGGCCACCATCGCGAGCACGCCAGCGGTCAGAGTCATCTTCATCATCTTGAGTCTCCCTATCCGGCCTCTCGGCCGACATGTGTCAGACCAGGGAGGCGGCCCCGGTGCGGTTCCGCCCAACGCAGGCGGGCCTGAGCCCTCTCCCCGACCGGGTGGATTGTAACAGTTCCGACGCGTTACCGGCCCAGAAATCCATAAGATTCATGCATTTTGGCTGATCTGCGTCACAAATCGGAACAGTTCCGATACTGACTTCCCTCTGGTTAAAATCCGAACGCCATGCTTACAAACGCGACGAGACCGGCCGAGGCGGGCGGGTCTCGGTAGACTGCCTTGATGCCATGGCGCACGCGGAGCCCGGGCTCCGGCCCACCCGTCGCGGACTCGGCCGAGGCCGCCCGCGAAGCCGCCCTCCGCCTGCTCAAGGCCCGCGACCGCACCCCGCGCGATCTCGCCCGCCGGCTCCGCGACAAGGGCTTCGAGCCCGGCGTGGTCGACGCGGTCGTCGCCCGATTGGAAGAGGCCGGCCTGCTCGACGAGGCCGCCACCGCGGAGCGGCTTGTCAGGGCCGAACTCCGCAAGGCCCCGGCGGCGGACCGGCTGCTCCGCTCGAAACTCGCCGCCGCGGGGGTCGGGGCGGATATCTCAGAGCGCGTCATCGCCGAGGCGCTCCGCGAGGTCGACCTCAGGGACGAGGCCGAGTCGCTGGCCCGGCGCTGGCTCGAGCGACACCGCGGGGTCGACCCCGCGACGGCGACGCGTCGTCTCGTCGGGCGGCTGTCGCGGCGGGGTTTCGGCGGCGAGACGATCCGCGAGGCCGTCGACCGGGCGATGCGGGGCCCGCATCCCCACGACGGGTGAGCGACGAACCGAGGCTACCGTTGCCCCATGACCACGATGCCCCGCCAGAACGAGCCCGCGCCGCCCCTCTCCGCCGTCCCGGACGAGACCGGTCGCTTCGGTCGGTACGGCGGTCGCTTCGTGCCCGAGACCTTGATGTCGGCGTTGATGGAACTCGAGGACCTGTACCTCTCCATCGCCGACAACCCGCAGTTCTGGGACGAACTCCGTGAGCTCAACCGCTCGTTCATCGGGCGGCCCACGCCGCTGCAACGGGCCTCGGGGCTGACGCGCGAGGCCGCGAGCCGGGCGGCCCGGGCCGGGCGACCCAAGTGCGGGGCGACGATCTGGCTCAAGCGTGAGGACCTGGCCCACACGGGCGCGCACAAGATCAACAACACCATCGGGCAGGGCCTGCTCACCCGCAAGATGGGCAAACGCCGCATCATCGCCGAGACCGGGGCGGGGCAACACGGCGTGGCGAGCGCGACCGCCGCGGCCCGCCTCGGCCTGCAGTGCGATGTCTTCATGGGTTCCGAGGATGTGCGGCGCCAGCGGTTGAATGTCACGCGGATGAAGATGCTCGGCGCCCGGGTCATCGAGGTCGACTCGGGCTCGCGCACGCTCAAGGACGCGACCAACGAGGCGATGCGCGACTGGATGGGCTCGGTCGACCACACCCACTACATCATCGGGTCGGTCGTCGGGCCCCACCCGTTCCCGATGATCGTCCGCGATTTCCAGTCCGTCATCGGGCGCGAGACCAAGGCCCAGGCGCTGCGTCACATCGGGCGCCTGCCCGACGCGATCGTCGCCTGCGTCGGCGGGGGCTCCAACGCCGCCGGTATTTTCTATCCCTTTGTCGATGACCCGAAGGTCCGCCTGATCGGCGTCGAGGCGGGAGGACGCTCCGACCAGCAGGGCGACCACGCCGCCCCGCTCCGGTTCGGCAAGCCCGGCATCCTGCACGGGTCGCTCTCGTATGTCCTGCAGAACGACGAGGGGCAGACCGCGGATGTCCACTCCTGCTCGGCGGGGCTCGATTACCCGGGCGTCGGCCCCGAGCACTCGTACTGGAAGGACACGGGCCGGGCCGAGTACACCGCCGTCGCCGACGCCGAGGCCCTCGAGGCGTTCCTGCTCACCGCGCGGGCGGAGGGGATCATCCCCGCGCTCGAGACGAGCCACGCGCTGGCCCACGCCGTGGAACTCGCCAGCACCCTCCCGAGCGAGCAGCACATCGTGGTGAACCTCTCGGGTCGCGGGGACAAGGATGTCGAGGAGGCCCTCCGCCTGCTCGGGGGCGAGATCGAGCCCGCCAAGCCCCGCGCCTCCCGGCCCAAGAAGCGCAAGAAGAAGAAGCGCGGCGGCGGCGACGCGGCCGAGGGTGACAGCATCGCCGACGGGGGCACGGCGGACGGCTCGCAGGTCGACGACGAAGACGACGGCCCGGACGACGACGCCGCCGAGGATTGACCCCTCCCACGGCGCCTGAAACATCCCGGGCAGGATTCGAACCTGCGACCTGCGGATTAGAAGTCCGCTGCTCTATCCAGCTGAGCTACCGGGACACATCCCCCCGCATCCGGCGGCGGCGGTCCGAGAATGGTAGATCCGGGGTCCTCGCCGAGTCGGCCCGGCTGGGGGGCTCGGCCTTGCCGTGTGCCCGGGGCCCCGTTCACGCTTGGTGGATAGTCTTGGTCCGCCCGGTCGGTGCGGCACAGCAAAGGACGATCGTCGGTGAATCCAGGCGGTGATGAAATCCCCGGGGCCTTCCGCGACGCCGCGCCGGTCGGCTCGGGCCCCTACGAGGTCCGGGAGAGCGAGTGCCTCCAGAGCATCGCCGCCCGGCACGGGCACCTCTGGAAGACCATCTGGAACCACGGCGGCAACGCGGAGGTCAAGTCGGCCCGCAAGGACCCCATGGTCATCCTCCCGGGTGACCGGCTCGAGATCCCCGAGATCGACCCCGGCGGCGTCTCCAAGGCCCAGGAGAAACGGCACCGGTTCCGGCGCAGGGGCGTGCCGGCCGTGCTCAAACTCCAGTTGCAACGCGACGGCGAGCCCCGCGAGGACGAGCCCTGGTGGCTCGAGATCGACGGCCAGCGCTCCGAGGGACGGACCGACGGCGAGGGCCGCATCAAGGTCCCCATCCCCCCGGGGGCCCGATCCGGCGAACTCCGCGTGGGCGAGGGCGAGCACGAAACGGCGCACACGCTCGACCTCGGCGTGCTCGCCCCGTTCGATACCGTCCGGGGCACGCAGCAGCGTCTGCGGAATCTGGGGTTCTACGAGGGGCCGCCCGACGGGAAGTGGACCGAAGGGCTCAAGCACGCGATCGATTCGTTCCTCTCCACCAACGATTTCAAGGCCGAGGACGAACTGAGCGAATCCACGCTCAAGAAGATCCGGGACGCGCACGGGTCCTGACCGGGGCAACGCATGGACACGCACGGGCACCACGAATGCGCTGAGGACGCGGGGCTGCCGCTGATCGAGGCCGGCCTGAGGCGCGCGGGCAAGGAGCACTGGCGCACCGGGGCCTTCTATCTCGGCAACTGGATCACCGATGTGCAGCAGGCCGTCGACCCCGGGCCGTACGACAGCGTCGCCGCGGGGGTGCGTTCCGGCGTGCAGGGCGTGATCGACGCGATCAACAACCTCGAGCACAACGGGCTCCCGAACTTCATCCGCGACCAGTTCGCCAGGCCCTTCTCCGACTTTCTCCGACGCATCCAGGCCGCCACCAGCGCCCTCGAGGGCGGCCAGCAGAGCCGGGTCGCGAAGTCGCTCAAGAAGGCCTTCCTCGTCGGCGGCTACTTCAAGTTCGTCCATCCCGAGAAGAAGGGGCTGAAGGCGCGGATGGACTACCACGCCTTCAAGCATGTCTACACCACCTGCTTCACCCAGTACTACCCGCACGAACACCTCGACCGCCCGGCACGCACCGTCGGCAACAAGACGGTGTACGAGACCGCCGTCGAAGAGAGCACCACGACCCCCGACCGCCGCGGAACGGGCAGCAAGCCCCTCTCCCCGCACATCTACAAGTTCCTGAAGCAGGACATCCAGATCGCCGCGGGCCTGATCGCCCAACTCGACCGCGACTGGGCGAAGCGGACCTTCTCCAAGACCGGCCAGGCCTGGCCCGACGCCGACGCCGACAAAGACTGGAACCTCGGCCTCGCACGCCTCGGCCACGCGGTGCACGCCCTCGAGGACTACTTCGCCCACAGCAACTTCGTCGAGCACGCGCTCAAGGCCAAGGACAAGCCCGTCACCGGGGGGCACCCGGGCGAGGTCTTCAGCAAACGGCTCCAGAAACTCAACGGCGACGGGAGCATCGGCGGCCCCGAGCCCCATGTCGTCACGGGCTACTTCGACTCCTGGGACACCCTGCACTCGCTCTCCCATGTCGCCCAGGAACTCGGCCTCCGGGTCGAGGCCCACCGCGACCGCCCCCCGGAGCCGCGGGATGTTCACGGCAAGGGCCCCAAGGTCGGCCGCTTGATGGTCGAACTCGTCAGGGCGATCAAGAAGGGCCCGAAGACCCGGGCCGCGGTCCAGGCCGAGCTGGTCGCGCTCGCGTCGGGAAAGGACCCGAGCGTCGACGCGGCGATCCGCGACGCCGCGAAGGCGGTGCTCCATGAGATCCCCCCCGAGGCGGGCGAGGTCAAGGACGCGTTCGCCGACACGGTCCTCGCCTTCGCCGAGACGGTGCCCGGGTCCTCGCTCACGGTCGTCGAGGCCCTCATCATGCTCGCCGAGTTCCACGAGAACCTGATGTACCCCTGGAAGTTCTTCACCTGGATGGTGACCGAACTCCCCCCGGGCGCGGCCCGTTGGATTGTCGAGAACATCGGCGACGCGATCGAGGATTTCGTGAGGGGGCCGTTCGAGACCGCCGTGCGACGGATCATCGAGGACAGGCTCGGACGCTTCAGGGTGGGCTCCCACTCGCTGCTCGCCAAGGACTATGAGTGGCCCGGCGAGAGCGAGATCAACGCGACCCACACCCACGCCATCAACCTCGCCAAGGCGGTCCATTGGTATGTCGTCAAGACGCTCCTGCGCCACGCCGACCCCCCTGCCGCCCCGGTGACTCGCGGCGCCCACGAGGAGCAGGACGACAAGACCAAGAGCGTCAACACACTCGGCGCCTACACCTGGATCGACTGGCTCGAACTCTGCGAGACCTTCCTGCGCCATCCCGCGGGCAATCACCCTTCCCGCCCGAAGGCCCCCATCGCGAGCCGCTGGTGGAGCCCGATCCTCGACGGCAAGGCCTTCACCAAGTTCCCCGGGTTCTCCGCGACCCGCCCCGGTCGCGACCTCCGCCTGCCTCATGCGCTGATCTACCTCTCCGCCGCCGACCTCGACAAACAGATCAACGACGCCGACAAACTCCGCAAGCAGCTCGAAGACGAGTACAACGGCGTCAAGCCCAAGCCCCAGAAGCCGGCCCCCGCGCCGCCCCCGCCCTCGGGCAAAGTCAGCCAGCTTCAACGCCTCCTCGGCGTCGCCGAGACCGACGCATGGAACCCCGAGACCGAGGACGCCGCCAGGGCCCACATGGTCCGCTACGGCTCACGCGGGCCGCTGGTGGAATGGACACAGTCCCAGCTCAACAGCCACGGCATGGACAGCGGCACGGTCGACGGCATCGCCGGCGAGATCACCACCGGCGCCATCCGCCGCTGGCAATCCTCAAAGGGTCTCGCGGTCGACGGAGTCGCGGGACCAAAGACGCTCCGCAGCCTCGCCGAGGCGTAGGCGGCCCACCCCGCCCACGCGTACGCTCCCCCAGACGACCCAACCCGAGGGGAGCCCCGATGCCGCGTCCCGCCGCCGCCCAGTTCGCCACCCTGTTCGCCGTCCTGGTCGCCCTGCTCATCCCGTCGCCACGCCCCGCCGCCGCCGCAGAGCCCGCCCCGGTGGCCCTCCGCGTCGCGACCTTCAACATCGAGGACCTCCGCACCGAGGAACTCCTTCCCCCCTACAGCGAGCGTGCCCGCCGAGCGGCCGCGGTGATCCAGCGGATCCGCCCCAATGTCATCCTGATCAACGAGATCGCCTACGACATGCCGGGCGCGCCCGGGTTCGACGCCGACGCCGGCCCGGGCCGGAACGCCGCGCGATTCGCCGAACTGCTCGCGGTCCCCCAGTCGCCCGACCTCAAGCCCCTGAACCTGACCCCGTTCACCGCCGAGTCGAACACGGGCCGCGCCAGCGGCTTCGACCTCGACCGCAACGGCCAGGTCGTGACGGTCATCCCGCCCCCCGCACCCGAGCAGACCGACGACCACCGCGCCTTCGGGGGCGACTGCTGGGGCTTCGGGACCTTCCCGGGTCAGTACGGCATGGCCCTGCTCGTCGACTCGCGCCTCGCGATCAAGACCGAGTATGTGCGCACCTTCCGCCTCTTCCCCTGGTCGGGCATGCCCAACGCCCTCCTCCCGACCTTCACCGACGACGAGGGCAACGAGAAGCCCTGGTACGAGGACGAAGCGGGCGCCCTTTTCCGTCTCTCCTCCAAGAGCCACTGGGATGTGCCGGTCGAACTGCCCAACGGCGAGACCGTCCACTTCCTCTGCAGCCATCCCACCCCGCCCGCCTTCGACGGCGACGAGGCCCGGAACAAGAAACGCAACCACGACGAGATCCGCTTCTGGGCCGACTATGTCGACAACGCCGCCTACTTCACCGACGACCGCCAGCAACCCGGCGGGCTCCCCCGCGGGGCCCACTTCGTCGTCCTGGGCGACCTCAACGCCGACCCCGACGAGGGCTCCGCCCTCGGCGACCCCATCGCCCTGCTGCTCGGCAGCCGCCTCTTCGCCGACGATGCTCGCCCCACGAGCGACATCGAACTCCCCGGGCTCGACCCCGACGACACCGCCCGGTTCCGTCTCCGCGTCGACTATGTCCTGCCCTCGCGCACGATCACGGTCAATCGCGCCGGCGTCTGGCGCCACCCGCCCGCCGGGGGCGGCGAGTTCCCCTCCGACCACTTCCCCGTCTGGGCCGACATCGTGGTCCCCGCGGAATGACCCCACGAACCAGCCGCCGCCCACAGCCTCCTACCATCCGGGTCCGGTGCACCCGAACCCCCGACCAGCCGAACCGGAGCCCGAGCCGGTGACCCAGACCACCCCGACGATCATCCGCGTTGCCGATCGCCAACGCGACGCCTCCGTCCTCGCCGCGGCGATCGAGTCCGGCAAGCCGGGCATCACCCGCCTGGTCACCATCACCGCCGCCGTCGGGTTCCTGCTCGCCGCGTTCGACCGCGACGCCTGGGAGTTCCGGGGCCTCGCGCTCGCCGCGATCGGCGCCACGCTCGGCACCGCCCTCGCCTCCGCCGGCGCCAACGCGCTGAACATGTGGTACGAGGCCGACGCCGATCGCCGTATGCACCGCACCCGGGGCAGACCCATCCCCACGGGCCGGCTCACCCGGCGCGACACCATGAAACTCGGCGCGCTGCTCAGCGTCGCCGGCGTCCTGCTCACGCTCGTCCTCGCCGGGCCCGCCTCGGCGATGATCTGCCTGGCCTGCGTCGCCTCCTACATCCTCGTCTACACCCCCATGAAGACCCGCACGGTCTGGAACACCCTCCTGGGCACCATCCCCGGCGCGCTCCCCCCCATGATCGGCGCCGCCGCCGCCTCGGAGAAGGTCGGGGCCGACGCCCTCGTGAGCCCTCTCGGCTGGTCGCTCGTCGTCCTCATGGTCGTCTGGCAGATCCCCCACTTCCTCGCCATCGCCTGGCTCTACCGAGACGATTACGCCCGAGGCGGCCTCCGCATGCTCCCCGTCGTCGACGGGCACGGCGGGCTCACCGCCGCGGTCATCGTCGCCACCGCCGCGCTGCTTATCCCCGCCTCCCTCCTCCCCGTCGCCGCCGGCCCGGGGCTGCTGGGCCCCATCACCCTGTCGATCGCGACGCTCTCGGGCCTCGCCTATCTCGCCCTCTGCATCAGGCTGGCCGCACGCCGCGATGACGCGAGCGCCAAGCGGGTCTTCTTCGCCTCGATCATCCACCTCCCCCTGCTCCTCATCGTGATGGTCGCCGAGGCCGGCCTCCAGGCGATCTTCGGATGAGCGAGCACAGCCCCATCCTCGCCCTCCGAGGTGTCCAACGCCTCCACAAGACCAAACAGGGCGAACGCGTCGGCGTCCACGAGGTCACCTTCGAGATCCCCCCCGGCCAATGGGCCGCGCTCCTCGGCCCCAACGGCAGCGGCAAGTCCACGCTGCTCCGCCTCATCGCCACCGCCGACTGGGCCCAGCGGGGCGAGATCGAACTCGCCGGCGTGCGTGTGCACCGGGGCTGGTCCACCGCCGAGAGAGACAAGGCCCGCCGATCGCTCGGCGTCGTCTTCCAGGCCCCGGCGCTCGACCCCTTGCTCACCGTCCGCGAGAACCTCGCCGCCGCCGCCTCGCTGCTGGGCCTGGCGGGCCGCGCCGCCTCCGATCGCGTCGAGCACCTCATGGCCCTCATGGACATCAGCGACCGTGCCCGCGATCTCGTCGGCCGGCTCAGCGGGGGCCTCAAGCGCCGCGCCGATCTCGCCCGCGCCATGCTCGGCTCGCCCCGCCTGCTCGTCCTCGACGAGCCCACCGTCGGGCTCGACCCCGACGCGAGGGGCCTGCTCCTGCGCGCCCTCCGCGAACTCCACGCCGGGGAATCCCCCCCCGCGATCCTGCACAGCACCCACCTGACCGAGGAGGCCGAACAGGCCGACCGCGTCCTCTTCATGCACCGGGGCCGGATCGCCGCCGACGCCACCCCCGCCTCGCTCCGCGAGCAACTCGGCGAGCGCACGCTGATCCTCGAGGGCGACCCCGACGAGGCGACCCGCTGCCTCGCCTCGCTCGGGCTTGAACCGCGCCGCGCGGGCCCGACCCGCGTCATGGCCTCCGGCGACGAGCCCTCGCTCGAACGGGCCGCCGTCGAACTCAGCCGCACCGGGCGCTCGTTCTCCGTCGGCACGCCCACACTCGCCGACGCCTACTCCGCCCTCGTCGGCCGCGGGCTCTCCGACAACGGGGGAACGCCGTGAACGCCCTCGCCTGGCTCCTCCGACGCGAATTGATCCGGTTCCTCCGCCGGCCCAGCCAACTCGTCTCCACGCTCGCCACGCCGGTCGTTGTCTGGGCCTTCCTCGCCGCCGGCTTCGCCAACGCGACCACACAGGGAACCTACGCCGCCCACCTCGCCCCGGGCATGGCCATCCTCGTCGTCATGTTCTCCACCGTCTTCGTCGGCATGTCGCTCATCGAGGACCGGCACATGGGCTTCCTCCAGGGCGTCCTCGTCAGCCCCGCCCCAAGGTCCGCCATCGCCGGCGGAAAACTCGCCGCCGCGGCCCTCCTCGGCGCCATCCAGGGCATCCCCCTCCTCCTCGTCTCCCCCTTCCTCGGCGTCGAGACCTCCGCGCTCGGCCTCGCCGTCGCCTCCGCGGGCCTCATGCTCACCGCCGCCGCCGTCGGCGGGTTCGGCCTCGCCCTCGCCTGGTGGATCGATTCCTCCCGAGGCTACCACGGCCTGCTCACCACCCTCATCATGCCCCTCTGGCTCCTCAGCGGCTCACTCTTCCCCCGCGAGACCGCCGCCGGATGGATCGTGTTCATCGAGCAGATCAACCCCGTCGGCTGGTGCCGGACCACCATCGAGGCCGCCATGACCGGCTCGCTCCAGCACACCCCCTTCGCCGCGCTCGGGTGCGCCGCCTTCGCCGCCGCGGGCATCGCCGCCGCCGTCGCCACCCTCGGCAACGCCCCCCGAGCCTCGGAAGGGTGACCCAGACCACCATTCCCGCGGCCCGTCGCGGTCCGCGCCGCGTGCGCCGCCGCACGCACCCCGGCCCACGCCCTACCGTCCCCCGTGGCACTCCCCCGCGTCATCACGCCCGCGTTGATCGCCCTCGCCGCACTTCTTACGCCGGCATGCGGGCCCGATTACGCCGCCCCCGACCCCGGATACGAGAATTTCCGCGTCACCGGCTTCGAACTCGTTGATGAAAAGGGCGGCCCGGTCGACGCCTCCATCCTCGACAACCGCTTCACCGTCCTCGACTTCTTCTTCACCAACTGCCCCATCTATTGCCCCACGATGGGCGCGGTCATGCGACGCGTGCAGGACGCCACCCAGGGCGACCACATCCGCCTGCTCAGCATCAGCGTGGACGGCGTCAACGACACCCCGGACGCGATCGCCCGCTACGCACGCGACCTCGGCGCCGACCCCGCCCGATGGACCTTCCTCACCGGCCCACCCGAGCGGACCCGCGCCCTCGCCGAGGAACAACTCAAGCTCGGCGTCACCATCAACAAAGGCCAGCAGGTCGCCCTCCCGAGCGGCGGCACCATGGACTTCATCGACCACCCGACCAGGCTCATCCTCATCGGGCCCGACCGCCGCGTCCTCGGCATGTACTCATACGCCCGGGAGGATGAGATCCAGTTGCTCATCCAGCGACTGCGCCGCCTCCCCGCGCCCTGAAACGAGCGAAAGATCCACCGCCGCCGCCAGACGCATCGACCCGAGCCTCCGGGGCTCGATCTCCACCCGCTCCGCGATCGCTTCGATCAGCCCCACCCTGGCTCGCTTCTTCGAAGCCGCGGCCTCCGACGATACCGCCTCACTCCGCCCGTCCATACGCCCCCTCCTGCACCGCGCTGCGGAGCCGCTCAACGCCCCGGTACCGCCAGTTGTTCACATCCGTGATCTTGACCCCCATCGACGCCGCCGCCTGCTTGTACGACAGCCCCCGAAGCGTCACCAGCTCCACCGCCTGCCGCTCGCGATCATCCAGCCCCCCCACCGCCCGACGGATCGCCTCCGTGGGACGGTCGATGCCAGGCTCGGCCTCCCGCCCCGCGGCGCGGCATGCCTCCGCGGAGGCCGCGTGCCGCGCGAAACGACGCTCCGAATCATGCCGCCGACGCATCAGGTTCTTGGCGATCTGAATCAGGTACCCGGGACGGATCTCACGCGACGCAAGGTCGGGCAAGCGGAGCAACCGCGCGAACACCTCCTGCGCGATGTCCTCCGCCGCCGACGCGTCGAGCGACCGCTTCGCGAACCGGTACACGAGTTCGTAGTGTTGCTCAAAGAGTGCGAGCAGCACACCCGGGCGTGGATCCGACGGCATGTCGAGACCTCCCACCGCAGAGGCCGGGCCCAGCCTCCGCCAACGGTCGTCATCGCGGCCACGGCTCCGGAAAGCCGACCGCCTTGTCGGCCCCCGTTCCCGCCGGTGTCTGGATCTCCCCGGAACGCAGGGTCAGGGTCGAGCGACCCGTCGCGTGAACATAAACTCGCCCGCCACGCGATACAAGCATCCTGTTCCAAGAATCATTCGAAAATGACGAGGTCCGCCCGAACCTCGCACCGAAGCCCCCCAAAACAAAGGGTTTTCGGCGAGCCCTCCCCGCTCCGCACCGCGCGAACCCATGATGAGATGGCTCGCTCCCCCACCCGGTCCAGGCGATGCCCCCCCCGAACCGTGTGGTGAACCAGCACCAACAACTCCCCCAGCACCGCCGCCGGCTCACCCCGCAGCGCCGACCGCGCGAACGACAACCGCCCCCCCTCCAGCCTCGCCGAATCCAGCAGCGCCGAAGCCCGGGCGACCAGCGCCGCGTGCGCCGACGCCTGCACCGAAGCCGCACGCACCGCGCGGTGCGCCGCCTCCGGCTCGACCGACGCCAGCGCAGGCAGCACCCGCGCCCGCAGCGCCGCCCGCAGCCGAGACTCGTCGCGATTCGTCCCGTCCTCGGCCCAAGCCCACCCGCAGCGGCGGCAGAGCTCGCGCGCCTCCTCGCGCGTCGCCACCAGCATCGGGCGCACCAGCACGAGCCCCGTCCCCCCCAACGCGCGCGCCGGGCGGATCCCCGACAACCCCCGGGGCCCCGCCCCGCGCAGCAGCCGCATGAGCACCGTCTCGAGCTGGTCATCCGCGTGATGCCCCGTCGCAACGAACCTCAGCCCGCACGCCGACGCCAGGTCGGCCAGCGCCCGCTCGCGCGCGCGCCGAGCGTTCGCCTCGGCGTTGCCCCCCGCTGACGCGACCCGCGCCTCGCCCTCGACGAACTCCAGCCCCAGCGCCCTCGCGAGCTCCGCCGCCCGGTCCCGGTCGGCCCGCGCCTCGGCCGGGGGCCGCAGGTCGTGCACCACATGGGCCACCACCGGCGCCGGAGCGACCGTCGCCAGCGCCAGCACCAGCGCCGACGAATCGGCCCCACCCGAGCAGGCGACCAGCGTCCGACGGTCCGAATCCCGGACCGCCGTTCCACCGGCCAGCGTCCGCCACCTGCCCACCACGCGGCGGACGACCGGATCCTTCCGACTCGGGAGTTGCACGGGCCCGGCGTTCGGCATGGTTTCATCGTACGATGACCCCGATGCCCGCCCTCGTGCGCACGGAAGAGCCCGAGACCGCCAAGATCGCGGAGCCCCCGATCCAGCCGCCGCGGGAGGAGCCCATCGGCCCCCCGCCGCCGACCGCGGAAGAGATCGCCGCCGCCCGCGCCGCGGAGGAAGCCGCCCTCACCCAGGTCGAACTCCAGAAGGACGAAGCACGCGAATCGGCGGCCGCGCCCGCCCGCACCCCCTTCGGGTTCTTCGGGGGCGGGGGGCTGACCGGAACGGACCTCCTCCCGGGCCTCCTGATGACCGGGGGCGTGCTGCTGATGCTCTTCATCCTGATGCGCCGGCTCTGGCACCGCCGCGGCGACCCCCGCCGCCCGGGGGACCAGACCCCGCAGGAGCGGATCGCGGCGATCCGCGCGCGCGCCCAGGACCGCGCCGACATCGAGGCGTTCAAGGTCGATGCCCACGAGTTCACCCGCCGCCTCGCCGCGATGCTCGACGGCAAGGCCGAACGCCTCGAACAACTGATCGTCGAGGCCGAGGAGAAGATCGGGACGCTCCGGGAACTCCAATCGCGCGACCCCGGGCGATCCGCCCGCGCCGCGCCCGCCGCCCCGCCCCGCCCGGGCCCCATCGACCCCGGGCCCGCCAGCCCCGCCGACAGCGTGCACGAACGCATCTACCGCCTCGCCGACGCGGGGATGAGCGCGATCGAGATCGCGCGGCAGACCGGCCAGCCCACGGGCCAGATCGAACTCATCCTCGCCCTGCGCGGCTAGGCTCCCCGGGGCCCGACCCCGCCGTGCCCGGGACGGTGGTTCAGACCATGGCGCGACGCACCCTCCACGACCGGTACTTCAAGCAGGCCAAGCGCGAGGGATACCTCGCGCGCTCGGCGTACAAGCTCATCGAGCTCGACGACAAGCGCAAGCTCCTCCGCCCCGGGCAGACGGTGCTGGACCTAGGCTGCGCCCCGGGGTCCTGGCTGCAGGTCGCCGCCGAGCGCGTCGGGCCCGAGGGCCGGGTCGTCGGCATCGATCTCCAGCCGGTCGGCGGGTCGTTCGGGCCCAATGTGCGCACCATCCAGGGCGATTTCACCCAGACCCCCGCGGCGGCGCTGCTGCCCGGGGGGACACTCGCGGATGTTGTGCTCTCCGACATGGCGCCGAACACCTCGGGGCACGGCGACCACTTCCGCTCCATCCGCCTCTGCGAAGCGATCGTGGACGCGCTGCCGGCCCTGCTCAAGCCGGGCGGGTCGCTGGTCATGAAGGTCTTCGAGGGCGAGGCGTTCCCCCCGCTGATCGAGCGGCTTCGCGTCGACTTCGGCGATGTCAAGATCCTCAAGCCGAACGCGACCCGCGAGATGTCCCGCGAGACTTATGTCACCGCGAAACGCTACCGCCCGCGCCGCGGGGCCCAGTCGCCGATCCCCGCGCCGGAGGCCGCGCCGTGACGCTGCTCGCGCCGGGCGCGCTGGCGCTGGCGGCGGCGCTGACCGTGCCCCCGCTCATCGTGTTCTACCTGCTCAAACTCAGGCGCCGCCCCCTCCGCGTGACCTCGACGATGCTCTGGGAGCAGGCGGCCCATGACCTCCAGGTCAACATCCCGTTCCGCTGGATCCGCCCGAGCTGGCTGCTCCTGCTGCACACGCTCATCCTCGCCCTCCTGCTCATCGCCGTCGGCAGGCCCGCGGTCGAGGCCGGCGGCACGCGGGCCTCGAGCGTGTTCGTCCTGCTCGACCGCTCGGCCTCAATGAACGCACGCGACATGCCCGACGGAGGTACACGCCTCGACGCGGCGAAACGCCTCGCCGCGTCGGCCGTCGAACGCCTCGCCCGCGGGGCAAGCCCCCCGGAGTTCACGCTGGTCACCTTCGCCGCCGGCGCCGAGGTCGTGGCTCCCCCGACGCGCGACTCCTCCCGCTTCGCCACCCTGATCAACGCGGTCGAGCCGACCGACCAGCCGGGCCGGCCCTCCGAGGCGCTGGCCCTCGTGCGTTCGCTGACCACGGGAGCGGGCGACGAGGACGAGTCCGAGGCTTCGGCCCCCCTCCGCCTGCTCGTCTCGGACGGGGGTGCGCTCGACACCCGCACGCTCGCCTCGGGCGAACCGACGCGGGTCGAACGGGTTGAGCCCATCTCGCCCCGGCCTCCGAACGCCGGGATCGTCGCGTTCTCCGTCGAACGAGACCCCGCGTCGCCCGAGATGGTCGGCGTGTTCGTGCGCCTGCTCAACGCGGGCCCCGACGAGGTCGCCGCCCCCCTCGCCGTGCGGCTTGACGACACGCCCGTGGAGCGAAGGGCGGCGACGATCCCCGCGGCGGGCGCCGAGCCCGGGGAGTCGGTGGAGACCTTCCGCTTCCGCAGCGATCTCGGCGGCCTCCTGACCGTGACGCTCGAGCACGAGGACGCGCTCGAGGCCGACGACCGCGTCGCGGCGGTGCTTCCCCCCTTCGAGCGTCCCGCGACGCTGCTCGTCGTGCCGGCGCCGGCGGACGGCAAGGCCCCCGCCTCCACCCGCGACCTCGCCGACCCGTTCCTCTTGGATGTCCTTGAGGCGATCGGGACGGCGGGCCTCCGCGTGGTCGACGCCGACCGTTTCGCCCGGAGCGGCGGCTCGGCCCTTGAAGGATTCGGCCTGATCGTGTTCGACCGCGTCGCGCCCCTCGAGGCCCCGGCCCGCCCCACGCTCTCGTTCGGGGCGGCCTGGCCCGGGCTCGGGGACGCGACGCCGATCCCTGCGCAAGACGCGGGGCGGACGGGCGTGCTCGCCTGGGACCGGGCCCACCCGGTGATGCGCGATGTCGTGCTCGACTCGGTCCTCGTCGCGGACCGGTTCAGCCTGCCCGAGGACGACGCCGAGCTTGGCGACGGCGCCCGGGTGAGCCGGAGAACGCTCGCCCGCGGGGCGACCGGCCCTCTGATCGTCGAGATCGACGACGCCGGGACGCCGCGCCTCGTCGTAGGTTTCGCGCTCGAGCAGTCGAACTGGCCGGTGCATTTCAGTTTTCCGATCTTCATGCTCAACGCGTTCGACCGGCTCGTGCCGGGCTCGGACCGCGGCGTCTGGTTCGACACCGCGACCGAGGCGGTGCTGCGGCTGGAACGGCCCGCCCGCGAGGTGCGCCTCGAGGGGCCCGTGCCGCGGACGATCAACGCCCCGGGCGAGGAGGGATCGGCGGCGATCCCCCTCGGGACGCCGACCCGCGCCGGCGTCTACACCGCATTCGCGAATGGGCAGACCCAGCGCCTCGCGGTGAACCTGCTGGACCCGGGCGAGTCGTCGTTGGCCTGGGGAGATCAGGAAGAGGCGGAGGGCGCCGCCGCAAGGGGCCCCGGGGGGGACGAGGGCCCGGTCGAGGTCTGGTGGTTCTTCGTCGCCGCCGCGGGGGCGTTGCTGCTGGTCGAATGGCTCGTCTACGCCGGGCGGGCGCGGTTCTGAGGCCGGGCCGCCCCCGGACCGAGGAGCACGACCTTGAGCAGCCCGAGGACGCCCAACGGGCGCACACCCAGCGCCCTGCGGGCCGCGCCGAGTTCGAAGACGACGGCCCACTGATCCCCCAGCATCGCGAGCGATCGGCGGAGCGTCCACGAGGGGTCGTAGAGATTGGTGGCCTCGCTCGTGACGCCGTTGAGTTCGATGACCGCAAGGCCGGCGCCGGCCCGGAAGTCAGCCTCGGAGGCGCAGCGAACATCGAACCGCCCGGAGTCGAACGGCTCGCCGGCGGGGCCCCGCCAGGTGCGCGCAATCCGGTCGATCGCCTCGGTGAGTTCGGGGGTGACGAGGTGGGCCCCGTCCTCGAAGCGGCACCCCCGCGCGTGGTTGCCCGCCGTGGTGAGCGTGACGCGCGCGCCCGCGGCGGGGATCTCGTCGAGGCGGGTTCGCAGGTGGGCGCAATAGACGGGCGCCTGCAGGTTGAAGCGGGGATGCTCGAGGATCAGGCGGCGGAGCGTTCGTCGCCCGTCGCCCTCGACGCTGGGGAAGACCTTCTTCGTGACCGCGAGGATTCGGCCCTGGGGTCGGTCGGTCGATTCGTCGCCCACCGTGCGCGCGTCGCGGACCCAGAACACGCCGAACTCCGCGGGGCCCGGGTGGAATCGTTGCAGATCGACGGGCCCGGGGATGGCGCGGACGGCGCGGGCGAGGTCGTCCGGCGTGCGCACGAGCGCGACATTTGCACCTCGCTGCCCGGCGTCGGGCTTGACGATGACGGGGAGGCCTCCGAGAGCGGGGTCGGTCTCGACCAGCTCCAGCGCGCGCGCGACGCGGTCGCTTGCGTGCGCCTCGATGCGTCGCTGGGCGAGAACACCGGGGTGGTTGAAGCCCCGGAGGATGTCCTGCTTGCTCTCGCCGACGACACCCCCGCCGGGGTGGATGCCGGGGTTGATGCATGTCCAGCAGGTGAGCGAGCGGTGCCGGCACGCCAGGCGCACGAACCGGGGAAGGACCAACCCGTAGAGCGCCCACGAGGGCCACCACTCGTGTCGGAGTGTTCGGGCGATCACCGCGGCGAGGCGGCGTCGCCCGATGCGGGTGGGGAGGAGCTTGACGAGATTGAGCACGACGGCCAGGAGCGTAACGAACGCGACGAAGCCGGGGAGCGCGAGGTCATCGACGGGGGAGCGGGGATCCGCGGCGATCTGGGCGATCAGGAGGGCGAGCCCGGTCCAGAGGGGAAGGCCGAGGACCCAGAGCGCATCGCGCTTGAGCCAGGGCTCGCGGGGGTGAAGGGACCTGCCGACGAGCAGGCCGACAAAGGCGACGCCGAAATCGAGGGCGACATGGGCGACGAGGACGCCGGCGAGCGCCGTCGCGGTCTCGCGGCGGAGGCGGGCGAGCAGGGCGAACAAGGCCGCCATCGCCCACCAGGGCGCGGCGCGGGCGTGGGTGAGGGTGCGGTCGAACGCGCCGGCGAAGCCCGTGCGCACGGGGCGGGGCGCGAGGTCGAGCACGCCGGTCTCGGGGGGCACGCCCGGGGCGTCGTGCCGCGCGAGGAAGGGCTCGAGGAAGCCGGCGGTCTCTTCGGGCTGAAGGAAGGGCATGAAGTGGCTGTAGGGCGTCATCACGAGTCGGCTGGTGGGTATTTGCTCGTGGTGGCGCTCGGCGGCCCAGTCGGCGACGAGGAAGTCGCGCCGCCCGTGGAGGATGAGGACGGGGGTGTCGAGCGATTGCATGACGGCGCGGAGGGGGCGCTGATCGCTGTCGAGGAAGTTGCGGAGGAAGGGCCTGGCGGCGTCGTCGTCGATGAGGCCGAAGTGCGGGAGCAGGCGGGGCCCCCCGACGAGCAGGGCGTAGCCGAGCGCGTACTTGGCGTGCTCGAAGTGGTAGGACCCGGAGCCCTCGGTCTCCTGCGCGCCGACGGAGCCGAGCAGGGTGAGCGAGGCGAGGCGTCGCGGCTCGAGATCGGCGAGGTTGAGGGCGACGCCGCCGCCCATCGACCAGCCGAGGATGTGCGCACGATCGATGCCCAGTTCGTCCATGAACGCGAGGACGGCGCGGGCGTGGGCGCGGATGGAGTAGTCGGGGGCGTCGGGCCCGGAGCGGCCGAAGCCGGGGAGATCGATCGCGAGCACGCGTCGGCCCTCGCGGGCGATGGCGGGGCCGAGGCGGGTGAAGTTGTCGGCGCTTCCCGGCGAGCCGTGGAGGAGGAGCACGGGGGGACGCGGGTCGGCGGGCGGGCCCCATTCGAGAAACCCGACCCCCTGCTCGTCCCGGGTCGGGCCCTGGGCGGTCATCGCGGGGAGCACGACCAACCCGGGGCCGGGCACGGGGGGCGGTGCGGCGGGGGCCCGGCGGAGGGCCTGCACCGCCGTGGAGAGCGCGAGGGCGGCGAGGTAGAGGGCGAGGAGGGTGCGGGGATGGGCACGGATCCAGCGGGGCATGTGATGTGGGCATCATTGGCGGGCGGAAGCGGAGGCACCCCATTCGACCGGGCTGCGCCGGGGCAGCTTCCCCGCTGGGGCGGGGAAGGAAGGGGAGAGACAGGCGGG
>JRYH01009259.1_pt1 | contig 21272 bp, 20 predicted proteins | sample 235351 | NCBI WGS metagenome assembly JRYH01 (sample SAMN03074221, study PRJNA261480) | activated sludge metagenome | biome: Wastewater Treatment Plant; feature: Wastewater; material: Activated sludge; isolation source: activated biomass of a wastewater treatment plant treating wastewater... ...
GGCCGCCCGATGCCGGCAAAGGCCAGCACCGGCGTGCCTTCCCATGTCATGCCGGTCCTGAGCGGCGCGAGCGTCCCGGCAACATGCGGGACGCGGATTTCCGCGCCCCAGCGGGCAGTGAATTGTTCCTGCGCCGGCGCGGGGCCGATCGAAAGCAGGGCATCGGCCCGCGCGAGCCCCGCCGCGACCGGTTCGCGCAGCGGCCCGGCCGGCAGGCAGCGCCCGTTGCCAAAGCCGGTTTCCGCGTCCACCACCACCAGCGCGAGCGATTTCCTCAGCGCCGGATCCTGAAACCCGTCATCCATCACCAGGACGCTGGCCCCGGCCGCGGCCGCGGCACGGGCGCCTTCTGCGCGGTCCCGGGCCACCCATGTGCGCGCAAAGGCCGAAAGCAGAAGCGGCTCGTCGCCGACCTCGGCCGCGTCGTGGCGCCGCGGATCGACCTCGAGCGGGCCGGTCGCGCTGCCGCCATAGCCGCGCGAAAGAACATGCGGCGCATGGCCCATCCGGGCGAGCGCCTCGCACAGCCAGATCACCGTCGGTGTCTTGCCGCTGCCGCCCGCGTTCAGGTTGCCCGCGCAGATGACCGGGATGCCGGGATCAAAGGGCGCGCCGCCTGCGATCCGGCGTGCGGTCGCCTTCGCATAGACCGCACCGAGCGGCGCCAGCGCCCGCGCCTGCCAGCCGGGCGCATCCGGTGGATTGTTCCAGAAATCAGGCGCGCGCATGGGGCACACTCCCGGTATCCAGCGTCTCCTGAACCAGGTCCAGCAGCCGGTCGGTCGCCTCTGCGCTTTCGGTGATCACCCGCCAGCCGGCAAGGGCGAGTTCCGATGCCTGATCGGGTGGCGTAAGCTGAATGATCGCCGAGCCGAGCGAAATGCCGTCATTGACGATCCGGGCGGCGCCGGCGGCGGCGAAACGTGCATAGCTTTCCTGGTGATCGCGCACATTCGGCCCGTGCAGGATGGCCGTGCCGAGCGCGGCGGCCTCGAGCGGGCTGATGCCGCGCATTCCGGGCGCGAGCGACCCGGCGAGAAAGGCAACCGGCGCCGCGCGATACCAGAGCCCGGTGCCCGCACCGCCATCGGCGATCAATACCTGCTTGTGATCCTCGATGGCGGGCCCGTCGCTCCAGGTGGCGAAGCGCAGATTGGCCCCGGCCAGCATCGGCCGCAGCGCTTCGATATCCGCTTCGCGTTCCGGGAGGATCACCAGCAGCAGCCGGTGCACAAGCCGCAACGCGATCTGGTGCGCTTCGATCACGGCGGGAAATTCCTCGGCCGTCACATGGGCGGCAAGCCAGACCGGGCGGCTCGACAGGGCCTGGGAAAATGCGGTGAGATCGGCCTCGGGGCAGGGGGGCGGCAGCACCGAGGGGCGCAGCCGGCTCATGATCGTGATCCGCTCTTCCGTCACGCCCAGGCGGCGCATGGCCGCGGCCGCGCCGGCGCTTGTGGTCAGCACCCGGTCGAAGGTGGCCAGCTTGCGCCGCGTATGGTCGATGAACCAGCGCCGCCGCCGCTCGGGCAGGTCGGCCTCGCCCACGTCCAGCAGCACGAGCGGCGCCCGTGTCGCCGCCACCGCCGCGATCACGTTCGGCATCAGCTGCCCGCCAAGCCAGAGGCACAGGTCGGGCGGCCAGCGCCCCGCCGCCCGTTCCAGCGGCGCAAGGCGATCCCCGTCGAGGATCAGCAGCCGGGCGACATCGCTATCGGGCAGTGTCGACAGGCCGGGGATGCGCCCCTGTTCGACCGTGATCAGCAGGTCGACATCGCCGCGCTGGGCCTGCAGGCGCTGGCCGAGTTCATGCAGCACGGCAAGCCGGGCGCTGCTGGTGGCATGGGCCCAGACCAGTTCGCGGCCCCGCTTGCGACGGTCTGCCGCGCCGGGGCGGCCCCCCGGGGGCGTATCCGGCGGTATTCGCGGAGGCAGCCGCCACCCCGCCGTGAAGCCACTCCGCGCGGCCACGGGTTCAGCCGAGCTCCTCGGTCGGGGAGGCCTCGGTCGCTTCGTCGCGCAGCCGGTGGATATGGGCGATGAAATAGCGCATATGGGCATTGTCCACGGTGCGCTGGGCCTCGGCCTTCCAGGCCGCATGGGCGCTTTCGTAATCGGGGAACATGCCGACGATATGAATGTCGTTCACATCGCGGAAACGCGTCTGCGAAGGGTCGATCAGTTCGCCGCCAAAGACGAGGTGCAGTCGTTTGGTCATGGGTGCTCCTTCAGGGTCGCGGATGTGCCCGCAACCTACGCCAAGCGGGTCACGCGTCAAGCGGCGTCAGGACTCGCGCAGGGCGGTGCGGATCTGGCCGTGCAGCGCCGCCGCCCCGGCCACCACCCCGTCGGTCTGCGGCACGGGGTTGTTGAACCGCAGGCCGTGCCCGCGCCGGTCGGTGCAGAGCGCGCCCGCCTCGCGCAGGATCAGATCGCCGGCGGCGATGTCCCATTCCCAGGCCGGGCGCACCGACAGCATGGCATCGAAACGCCCCTCGGCCACCAGCGCCATGCGCCAGGCCAGCGACGGCCGGTGCGCGCGGCGGAAATGCGGCACCTGGCCGCCGCGCCAGTTCCCGGGCTCCATCACCCGCCGCGCCGCGAGGATCTCGGCATGTTCCAGGTCGCTCTGCGGAGAGGGGGAAATCGGCCGGCCGTTCAGAAAGGCGCCGCCGCCCCGGCTTGCGTGGTAAAGCAGGTCGAGGCGGGGAAGGTAGATCACCGCCGTCTCGACCTCGCCGCCGCGGGTGATGGCCAGCGCATGGGCCCAGGACTTGTTGCCGTCGATATAGCAGCGCGTGCCGTCGATCGGATCGACGATGAAGGCACGCTCCCGCCCGAGCCGCGCCGGATCGTCGGGCGATTCCTCGGACAGCCAGCCGTAATCCGGGCGCGCCCCGCGCAGGCGGTCCTCAAGCAGGTCGTTTACCGCCAGATCGCCGGCGCTGACCGGCCCGGCGCCGCCCGGCTTGTCCCAGTGGCGCAGCGCCGGCCCCGCCATGCCGAGCGCGACCTCGCCCGCGGCGCGGGCGGCTTCGGTCAGCAGGGCAAGGTCGTTTTCAGCTTCCGGCAATGGTCATTCCCTCGACAAGAAGCGAAGGCACCACGCGCGACAGCCAGGAGCGTGCGTCATCGGCGGGTTGCAGGCCGAGCAGCATCTCGCGCAGATTGCCGGCGATGGTGCATTCGTTCACCGGGCCGGTGATCTCCCCGTTCTCGACCCAGAACCCCGATGCGCCCCGCGAATAATCGCCGGTGTTGGGGTTGATGGTCGCCCCGATCAGCGACGTGACGACAAGCCCCGTGCCCATGTCGCGAATCAGGTCGCCGCGCGTGCGCTGCCCTTGCGTAAGGGCGATGTTCCAGTTGCCGGGCGAAGGCGGGGAGGAGATGCCGCGCACGGCATTGCCGGTCGGCTCCATGCCGAGCTTGCGCGCGCTTGCGAGGTCAAGCGTCCAGCCGGTCAGCCGGCCCGCGTCAACGATGATGCGCCGCCGCGTCGCAAGCCCCTCGCCGTCAAACGGACGCGAGCCGCTCACACGGGGGCGGTACGGGTCCTCGATCAGCGACAGCCCCTCGGGCAGCACCGGCTTGTCGAGCGCATCCGCAAGCCAGGACGCGCCCCGCGCCACCGCAAGGCCGTTCGCGGCCCCGAGAAGATGACCGATCAGCGACCCGGCGACCCGCTCATCAAACAGGACCGGATAGGCCCCGGTGCGGGGCCGGCGCGCCCCAAGCCGCGCCACGGCCCGCTCGCCCGCACAGGTGCCGATCTCTTCGGGGCTGCGCAGGTCGTCCTGCCAGATACGCATGTCGCCGTCGTGGTCGCGCTCCATGCCGGTTCCGCTCCCGGCGATGGCGACGCAGGCGGTGGTGCGCGCGGTGCGGCGATAACCGCCGGAAAATCCGTTGCTCGCGGCCAAAAAGACCTCGCTCGACGAATAGGCGGCATTGGCCACATCGACCTGGCTGACCCCGGTCACGGCCTGCGCCGCCGCCTCGGCGCGCCGCGCGTCCTGTTCCAGCTGCGCCGGGGTGGGTTCCGGTGCCGGATCGGCGAGTTCCAGCGGCGCGGCGTCGCGCTCTGCCGCGAGCTGTCCGCGCTCCGCAAGGCCGGCATAGGGGTCTTCGGGTGCCTCGCGCGCCATGGCCACCGCACGCAGGGCCATGGTGTCGAGCGTGTCCTCGCGCGTGTCCGAGGCGGAAACGATCGCCTGCCGCCTGCTGACGAAGACCCGCAGCCCGATATCCACCGATTCCGAACGCTCCGCCTGTTCGAGCGCACCCGAACGGATGTCGATCGAGACCGACCGGCCCGCGATCAGGATCACGTCCGCATCCTCGGCGCCGGCGTTCCGGGCACGGGCCAGGGCCGCGCCGGCGATATCTTCGAGCCTTCGGGTCATGGGAACCTTTCAAACAGAATCGCTGCGCCTTGCAGGTAGCTATCGCCCGGCCCTCCTGCAAGGCATGGGCCATGCAATCCGGCGCGGCGGGTCTTGCGCGGATGAAAAAGGGGCGGCACGTCGGCCGCCCCCACGATCAATCATCAGGGCGCGGGCATAGTCAGCGCAGACGCTGCCCGTTCGCCAGGACATGGCCTTTGTCGTTCACCTCGATGGCGGATGTCACCGTATCCTCACCCTCTCCGGGGACCGAGAACATGCTCAGCATCATGCGAAAGCCCATGGCGCTGTCCTTGTCGAGGAAACCGCCTTCGATCAGCCGGTCCAGCAGCCCGTTCGCCCCGGTGATCTCGACCTCGGCCGTGCCTTCGGGGCGGGGAAAACCGTCGAAGGTTTCGGTATCCTCGTTGTGGAAGGTAAAGGCACCCTTGCCGGTCAGCCTTGCGCCCAGCATCGACACCAGCAGGTTGTCGATGTTGATTTCCTCGATCTCGCCCGGCGCTTCGCCCGATTCCTCGAGTTCGGCGGCCACTTCGGGATTCAGATAGTCGAACAGGAGCTTCGCCCGGCCGCTCAGGTCGAGCGCGATATTCGCCGGATCTCGGGGCAGCGTCTTCTTTTCGTCGAACAGGGCCCAGACGGATTCGGCCATGATGAAATCCTTGAGCCGGGCCGAGAGCGAGAAATCCTGCGCTTCCTCGGCCTTGGTGAAGGGCATGTCGAGCCGCAGCGCCGCCTCTTCGATCTCGATCGTGACAGGCATGGGCAGGCTGTTCGACGAGGCATCGACCGTCAGCCCCTCCTGCGCCAGTTCATATCGCAGGTGCCCGTCCTTCATGGCGAAGGACAGCGTGCCGTCGCGGGACGAGGTCTTGAGGTTGAAATATTCGTCCTCGTCCTTGCCGCTTGCTTCGTTCGATGCCGAAAGGAAGGAAAGCGTGCCCTCGAAATCCGCATCGCGATTCATCAGGCCGGCCAGATCGGCAGCATTGACCCCGGCCGGGAAGCCGCCCGCCCCCGTGAAGCGGACGCCGCGCATTTCGCCCTTGAGCGCGACGTCTTCACCGGAATCGGGCGCCGTATAGGCGACGTCGTATGTCAGGCGGTCGGCTTCGGTGGATTGCTCATAGTCGCGCCTGTCGCCCTGCTTCATGGTGGCGTGGCTGGTCACCGTATCGAGCGCCAGCCTGCCGCTCGCGGCGTCGGCGGGCAGCGTCTCGCCGTCGATTTTCACCTCGACAAGGTCAAGCGTAATGCCGGTGGCACGGAAGACGTATCGCGTGTCGCCGGGATCGCCCGAAGCGAACATGCTGCTTGCATCGAGCCGGTATTCGATCGAGAGCGCGAAATTCCTGTCGTCCTCGGTCCGGCCCTCGAGCTGCATGGGAAAGGACTCGGGCAGGCCGATCTCGACACTGCCGTCGCCCTGCTCGGAAAATTCGAGCGACGGCATGGCGATCTCCACGCCGCCGGAGGAGTCCGGCATTTCGAGCGACATGCGGACATCCGTGACCGTCAGCTTCCCGCCCGAGGCGGATTCCTCGCCCGTGACCTCATAGCCCGAATCTTCCATGTAGGTGCGCCAGTCGTCCCAGACCTGCTGAGCGCTCAGATCGGCGTGAGCGGCCGTGGCAAACGCGGAAAGCGCAACGGCGGTCGTGATCCCACGCCGGGGCGAGAATGCAATTGTCATGAATGCAACCTTTCGTACAACGACGCGCCGCATGCTGTTCGCTCGCCGCCCCCGCGTCAAGGGCGCGGGGACTGGACCTGAACGATTTGCGGCACTACGACGGGAGACACGAGCGCGAACCGACACGAACGGGCGGAAAGGACAGGCGATGCCGGCAGGACAGACCGTGCTGATTACCGGCGCCAGCCGGGGCATCGGCGCCGCTGCCGCGCGGGTTTTCGCCGCAGCGGGCGCGAATGTGGCGCTGCTTGCGCGCAGCCGCGACGACATCGAGGCGCTGGCGCGTGAAATCGGCACGATGAAAGGCGCGGGCGGGGCGCTCGCGCTGGCCTGCGACGTGGCGGATCATAAGGCCGTGATGCAGGCGGTGGAGTCGGTGCTCGCGCGATTCGGCACGCTCGACGTGATGATTGCGAACGCGGGTGTGATCGGCCCGATCGCATCGCTGGCAGAGGCCGATGCGGATGCCTGGGGCCGGGGGATCGACATCAACCTGAAGGGCGTCTTTCACGCGATCCGCGCCGCACTGCCGCCCATGCTCGCGGCCGGGCGCGGCACGGTGCTGACGGTCAGTTCGGGGGCCGCCCATGCGCCGCTCGAGGGCTGGAGCCAGTATTGCGCCGCCAAGGCCGGGGCTTTGATGCTGACCGCGAGCCTCGATGCCGAAATGCGCGAACGCGGCATCCGCGCGATGGCGCTGAGCCCCGGGACGGTCGCGACCGACATGCAGCGCGAGATTCGCGCCTCGGGCGTCAACCGCGTGAGCCGGCTCGACTGGTCCGAACATGTCCCGCCCGAGTGGCCGGCGCGGGCGTTGCTCTGGATGTGTTCCGCGGCCGCTGATCCGTATATCGGGCAGGAAATCTCGCTGCGCGACCCCGACATCCGCCGCCGTGCGGGGCTCGCATGATCCGGCTCGAAAAAGAAGGCGGGCTCTGGATCATTACGCTGGACCGCCCCGACAAGGCGAATGCGCTGACGCCCGAGATGCTGGCGCGCCTGGCCGACATTGCCGAAAGCGCAACAGAGGCACGGGCGCTGATCCTGACCGGAGAAGGGCGCGTGTTCAGCGCCGGCGCCGACCTGGATGCGGCGCGTGCGGGCATGACGCTTTCGCCCGACTGGGAACGGCTGTCGAATGCGCTTGCGGCGCTTCCCGTGCTCAAGGTCGCGGCGCTCAATGGCACGCTTGCGGGCGGGGGGATGGGCATGGCGCTCGCCTGTGACCTGCGCATCGCCGTGCCGGGGGCGCGGTTCTTCTATCCGGTGATGCGCCTTGGCTTTCTGCCGCAGCCGTCGGATTGCCGGCGCCTTGTCGCCCTGGTCGGTCCGGCGCGGGCGCGGCTGATCCTGATGGCAGGGGCAAGGCTTGATGCTGACGAGGCGCTGGCGATCGGGCTGATCGACCGCATCGTGCCGGCGCAGGATCTGATGGCCACCGCGCGCGAACTGGTCACGGATGTGCTGGCGGCAGATCCCGACATCGCGCAGGGCATCGCGCGGCTCTGCTCCTGAACGGCGCGGCGGGCATGGGGCCGGACACCGAACAAATTCCGGCGCTGGTGATCGGCGGCGGGCCGGCAGGGCTGATGGCGGCCGAGGTTCTGGCCGGGGCGGGGCTTTCCGTCATCCTGGCCGAGGCCATGCCGACACCCGCGCGCAAGCTGCTCATGGCGGGGAAGTCGGGACTGAACATCACCCGGGACCAGCCGCTCGCACAGATGCTTGACGCTTACGGCGAGGCGGCGGAGTGGCTGCGCCCCATCATCACGGCGTTTGATTCGCAGATGGTGCAGACCTGGGCGCGGGGGCTTGGGCAGGATCTGTTCACCGGCAGCACCAGACGGGTGTTCCCGCGGGCGATGAAGGCATCGCCGCTGCTGCGGGCCTGGCTTGCGCGGCTCGATCAACTGGGAGTCCAGCGCCGCATGCGCTGGCGCTGGCGGGGCTGGGACGGTGGGCAGGCGGTTTTCGACACGCCCGATGGCCGGCGGGCCGTGACGGCCTGGGTCACGGTGCTCGCGCTTGGCGGGGCGAGCTGGGCGCGGCTCGGGTCGGATGGAGGCTGGGCGGCGATCCTGCGCGCGGCGGGGGTCGGGGTTGCACCCTTCGCGCCCGCGAATGCGGGGCTTGCGATCGACTGGTCACCCCATATGCGCCCGTTGTTTGGCCAGCCGCTCAAGAACGTGGCCTGGAGCGCCGGCGATTGGCACAGCCGGGGCGAAGCGATGATTTCGGCCCGCGGGCTCGAGGGCGGGGGGATCTATGCGATCTCGAAGGGGGTGCGGCTCGGCCAGGTGCCGGTCGTCGATCTGATTCCCGACCGAGACCCGTGCCATGTAACGGCAAGGCTCGCGCGGGCCCGGGGCAAGGCAAGCCTGTCCAATCATCTGCGCAAGGCGCTGCACCTTGATCGCACGCGCCTGGCGCTGCTGAACGAATTCGGCCGCCCGCTGCCGCAGGAGCCCGGACCGCTTGCCGCGCTGCTGAAGGCGCTGCCGCTGCGGGGTGTCGCGTTGCGCCCGCTGGACGAGGCGATCTCGGTCGCGGGCGGGGTAACGCGGGACAGCGTTGATTCGGGGCTCATGCTGCATGCGCGCCCGGGCGTGTTCTGCGCTGGCGAGATGCTCGACTGGNNTGGCGAGCGGGGCCTGGGCCGGGCAGGCGGCGGCGCGCCATGCGCTCAGCGCCGTGCGCGCGCCATCGTCGCCAGACGGATCAGGGTGCGGCTGACGACCGCCATCGCCGGTGCCGTCTGCCCCGCCGACCGCAGCGCGAGATCGGTATCGGTCAACTCGCAAAGCGCCGCTTCCAGACGCTCGGGCGGCCAGAGCCGCAACTGGCGTTCGAAATTATCGCGCCGCGCGCCGAACACCGGGGGCCGCATCCGTTGCAGCGCGGCGCCAATGCCGCCCGTGGCGCTTGCCAGCGTGTAAAGCTGGCGGAAATGCCGCGCCGCACCGATGCAGAGCGTGGTCGCGTTGGTCCCCTGCGCTTCCATGCGCGCAAGCAGCGGCCCGATCCGGCCGCTGTCACCCCCGGCAACCGCGTTCAAGAGGTCATCCATGGCGACATCGCTGCCGACAGGCGCCGAGAGCGCGATTTCCTCCGGGGTGAGCGGGGCATCGTCGCCAAGCTTGTAAAGCGCGATCTTTTCCAGCGTCTGCGCGAAATCGCCGGGGCCGAACGTGGCCGCAAGCCCCGCCAGTGCCTCGAAGGCGTCGGGTGCGAGCGCGGTCAGCCCCGCGGCCGCAATGGCGCGTTCAAGTTCGGCGCGCGAGGGCGGGTCGTCGTAAAGGCCGATCGCCAGCGCGTTGCGGTGCCCCTCGAACAGCTTGCGCAGTTTCGAGCCGGCCTTCAGCGCGCCGGCGCTCACGACCAGCAGCGCATCGCCCTCGCGCCAGTCCCCGAGCGCGGCTTCGAGCGCGGCGGCGGTTCCCTCGCCCGCGCCTTCGATGTGGATCACGCGCAGCCCCGGGAAAAAGCCGATCGCCCGCATCGCCTCGAGCAGCAGCGCCGGTTCGCTGCGCAACTCGGCCGCCGAAAGACGGGTCAGGCGCATTTCCTCTTCACCATCGGGGCCGATCAGCGCCGCGATGACCTGCTGGCGGCGCAGCGCGACCCGCATCCCGTCCGGCCCGTAAAGCAGCACACCGGCGCGCCCGGGGTCGGGGCGCGCGAAATAGGCCTCGGCCTCGCGCTTGCCGGCCTTCATTGCCCGAGGTCGGCCGTCGCCAGCAGCCGCGCCATGATCTGGTCGGCCAGCATCACCATGAGGCGTTCATGCGCGTCGCGCTCGGCCGCGAGGGTCTGCACCGTGGTGGCGTTCAACTGCCCGAGAATCTGGCCGCTGTCATCCCGCACCTCGCGTTCGAGCCCGGTGGCCGAGTAGCTGGCGAAATTGGTCACGCTGCCCGAGGCGACGAGCGCATTATCGGACAGCCGCCGCAGCGCGTAATCGACATCGCCGACCACGGAATAACGGGTGATGTCGCCGCTGCGCTTGATCGCCTGTCCTTCCTCGTGGCTCTCGACCTCGAGCGACAGTTCATATTCGGGCGAGATGGCGCGGCCGAGCCGGTCCTCGAGGTTCTCGACCAGCCGATAGCCATTCTCGGTTGCCGGGGCGTCGATCGCGACCCGCCCACGCAGCGCGGAACCGCTGCCGTCGGGGCCGTAGACCGGGGTAAAGCCACAGGCGGCCAGCGCGAGCGCCAGCGGCATCAGCAGGACGGCCCGGCGCTCAAACCACGACATTGACGATCCGACCCGGCACCACGATCACCTTTTTCGGGACTGCTCCGTTCAGGGCTTTCTGCACCGTTTCGACACCAAGCGCCAGCGCCTCGATCTCGGCCTGCGCCATTTCGCGCGGCACGCTGATCTCGCCCCGGCGCTTGCCATTGACCTGGATCGGCATGGTGATCGCCTCTTGCGCGAGCATGGCCTCATCCGCCACGGGCCAGGGCGCGGTGGTAACGAGGCCCTCGCCGCCCTGCGCCTCCCAGACGGCTTCGGCGATATGCGGGGTCACGGGCGCCATGAGCTGCGCCAGCACCAGCATCGCCTCGCGCTGGGCGGCCTTGCCGGCACCGGATTTCCCCAGCACGGCAGCAAAGGCATAAAGCCGCGCGATCGCGGCATTGAACCCGAAGCTTTCGATCCCCTGCGTCACATCGTGGATCGCGTGGTGCATGGCGCGGCGCAGTGCCGCGTCGGCATCGCCGCTGCCGGCACCATCGGGCATGGCGGCGATCTTTTCGCTGAGGTTCCAGACCCGGGTCAGGTGGCGATGCGCGGCCTCGGCCCCGGCGGCGGTCCATTCCACGTCCCGTTCCGGCGGGCTGTCGGAAAGCACGAACCAGCGCGCCGTATCGGCGCCCCAATTCGCGATGATCGTGACCGGATCGACGACGTTCTTCTTGGATTTCGACATCTTGGCCGAGGGGATGATCTCCACCCGTTCCCCCGTGGCCTTGAGCGCGCCATTTTCCACATCCTCGGGGAAGTGGTAGACCGCGCGCCCGCGCGCATCGCGGGTCTGGTAGATCTCATGCGTGACCATGCCCTGGGTGAACAGCGCGTCGAACGGCTCGATGGCGTTGTCGGGCAGATGGCCGGTGCGGTGCATGGCGCGGGCGAAGAAGCGCGAATAGAGCAGATGCAGGATCGCGTGCTCGATCCCGCCGATATACTGATCGACATTCATCCAGCAGGCGGCGGCCTCGCGGGGCGGTCGGTGCATCTGCGCATGGGGGGCGGTGAAGCGCGCGTAATACCAGCTCGAATCGACGAAGGTATCCATGGTGTCGGTTTCGCGCCGCGCGGCACCGCCGCAGGCCGGGCATTGCGTGTCGGCCCAGGTCGGGTGACGGTCGAGCGGATTGCCCGGCTGGTCAAAGCTCACGTCGTCGGGCAGGCGAACCGGCAGGTTTTTCTTTTTCTCGGGCACGATACCGCAGGACGGGCAATGCACCACCGGGATCGGGCAGCCCCAGTAGCGCTGCCGTGAAAGCCCCCAGTCGCGCAGGCGGTAATTAATCGTCCCACGCCCGAGCCCGCGGGCCTCGGCCCAGTCGATGGTGGCGTTGATGGCTTCGTCGCCGGTCGATTCGGTAATGCCGGCGGGCTGGTCGATCCAGCGCACCTTTTCCGTCTTGGCGGGCACGAAGGCCGTATCCTGCACCCGCGCGCCGCCCTCGAGCGGCACGAAGGCGTCGATCACCGGCAGCCCGTATTTGCGGGCGAAATCAAGGTCGCGCTGGTCATGGGCCGGCACGCCGAAGATCGCGCCGGTGCCGTAATCCATCAGCACGAAATTCGCGATCCAGACCGGCAGGGTCCGGTCCGGGTAAAGCGGGTGGCGCACCGAAAGCCCGGTGTCGAGCCCCAGCTTTTCGCCGGTCTCCATCTCTGCCTCGGATGTCCCGTGCTTGCGGCAGGCGGCGTTGAAATCGCGCACATCGGGGTTTTCCGCCTCGAGCGCACGCGCCAGCGGATGATCGGGCGACAGCGCGACGAAGCTTGCCCCGGCGAGCGTATCGGGCCGGGTGGTGAAGACGGTGATCGCATCCGTGCCGGCGGCCGGTGCGGTCAGCGCGAAATCCATCTCGAGCCCGCGGGATTTGCCGATCCAGTTCGCCTGCATCAGCTTGACCTTGGCCGGCCAGTCATCGAGCCCGTCAAGCGCGGAAAGAAGCTCCTCCGCCATGTCGGAAATGCGGAAGAACCACTGCGTCAGCTCGCGCCGCTCGACCTCGGCGCCCGAGCGCCAGCCCTTGCCGTCGATCACCTGTTCGTTGGCAAGCACGGTCATGTCCACCGGATCCCAGTTCACCACCGCGTTCTTGCGGTAGATCAGCCCGGCTTCGAGCATGTCGAGGAACAGCGCCTGCTGCTGGCCGTAGTATTCCGGGTCGCAGGTGGCGAATTCGCGGCTCCAGTCGATCGACAGGCCCAATGGCTTCATCTGCGCGCGCATGTCGCTGATGTTGGAATAGGTCCAGTCCTTCGGGTGCCCGCCGCTGGCCATGGCGGCGTTTTCGGCCGGCATCCCGAAGGCGTCCCAGCCCATCGGGTGCAGCACGTCATGACCGGTCGCGATCTTGTAGCGCGCGATCACGTCGCCCATGGTATAGTTGCGCACATGGCCCATGTGGATGCGCCCTGACGGGTAGGGAAACATCTCGAGCACGTAATACTTGGGCCGGCCCTCGCGGCGCGTGGCGCGGAAGATCCCGGCCTCGTCCCAGGCCTGTTGCCATTTCGCTTCGATCAGCTCGGCCGCGTATTGCGACATGCCGGCGCCTCCTCAGGTGAAACGCTCAAGTGGAAACGCCGGGCGGGGCCCGGCGCGGAAACCTGGCTGCTGTCCGGCGGCTTCAGAGCTTGCCGTCACCGACCCGCAGCTGCCTTGCGCGGGCAAGGATCGCATCCTCGATCGCGCGCGCGGTGGCGGCGCTCGCCGGGCCGTTCCGGGTCTGCAGCGCCACGTTCAGCGACCGCGCCTCAAGCGCCGGATCCTTGATATGCACCGTGGCGCGATAGGCCTGCCCGCCGCCCGGAGGGGTGCCGTAGCCGGTCACGATCACGCCGGTAAAGGGATCGACCGATTGCACCGGCAGGAAATCCAGCACGTCGAGCGATGCGGCCCAGAGATAGCGGTTCACCTTGACCGTCTGTTCGGTCGTGTTGGGGCCGAACACGTCCCAGATCGAGGATTTCGCCTGCACCGCGGCCGAGGTGTCGGGGTTGCTGTGCGGTCGCGCGCTGGATGGCGCATCGCCGCCGCCGCAGGCCGCAAGCCCGAGGCAGAGCAGAAATGCGGATGCCGGCTTCAGCATTTGTCGAAACATCATGTCGCAATCCCGAACCTGTTTGACGAATGTCCTAACCAAGCCGGCCCCTCCGGGCAAGCAGTTAACTGGATTCGGGCACTCGTGTGGCCCCCGTCGCGCCCGCATCGGCACCGTTGCCCGGGTGCGGATCGGCGCCCGGGCCGGCGCGCGGACGGCACGCAGGCGCAGAGGCATAATCATGTGCGTGGCGCGCAATGCGGGGTGCGGCCGACCCGTGCGAGTCACTCTGACCGGCACCGATTCGCCGGGGATTTCATGTGTTCGGCATCCGAACGCGGCGGCGGGAAGATGGGGACATGGGGCCGCGGGGCCGCGCCATTTCGCGCAATCAGCGGGCGAGCGGTGGTGGTGGATGCGCGGACTGTGGCAATGGTGCACCAACGCTCACGACTTTGGGATCGGGCATCGGCAGAAGCTTGCCAAGATCCACCCCGGCAGGCGAAACCCTTTCACATACCCAATCCGGAATTCCCCGGTTTGGGGGGAAGCACTGGAAACCGAGGGATACAGTCATGAAAAAGGTTCTCTTCGCCACCACGGCGCTGATTGCCACCGCGGGGGTGGCCGCGGCAGACGTCACGATCAGCGGCTATGGCCGCTTTGGTCTGGACTACAACAACGCGAACGCGAAATGGGGCTCTGGCACGGGTCTTAACAAGTGGGATGTTCCCGGCAGTGGCGCGAGCAAGACCAACCTGACCAGCCGCCTGCGCCTGAACTTCGACATGTCCACCGAAACCGACGCGGGCGTGACGCTGGGTGCGCAGTTCCGCGTTCAGGCCGACAGCGACAACGGCGAAGCCCGCACCGGCGGCTGGAACGGTGCGCGCTTTTACGCCTCTTACGGCGGGCTCGAAGTGGGCGTCGGCAACATCTACGGCGCGATCGAATGGGCGCCGCTGGTTTATCTCGACACCCGCTCGTTGGGCACCGGCATCACCGGCATGAAAGACGTTCACGCGGTGACCAATGTCAACGGTTTTAACGGCGAGGTCCCAGTCGGAGGCAAATACATCGCAGGCAGCGAGTATTACAACTGGGATTTCTACACCTCGCGGGATTACTACTACTCGATCGGCAGCGGCGCGAATGGCGTCGAAGTGATGTATTCGGCAGGCGGTTTCTCTGGCCATCTGTCCTACTCGAAGCAAAATGAGAGCATCTATGACGGCCTCGCTGGCAACGGTGTAGATGGCGCTCCTGTTCCTGTGGTGGCATACAATAAGGGAACGCGTCGTGCCGCGGCGTTTATCTCCTACAACTGGAGCAACTGGACCGTGACTCTCGCGGCGCAGGATTCGAACCAGGAGTGGGAAGACAAGGTCTTCTTCGCCATCCAGGGTGACTTTGGTCAATACTGGGCCAAGGCCGCGATCGCGGACAATGACGGCATCAAGAAATACGGCCTTTACGGCGGTATGGACTTCGGCGCCGCCAGCAGCCTTGCTGTCTGGGTGAACCACGAAGAAAAGGTCAAGCAGTCGGATATCGACAACGGCCGTCTGAACAACGACCGCTCCGTGAACGCTTGGGGTACCGCAGGCACTGCCTACGGCATCAACTACTCCTACGATCTGGGCGGCGGCGCCTCCTTCGAGGCTGGTGCACAGCACCTTGCCAACAAGCAGACCCAGGTTCAGGCCGGCGTCTACTTCAGCTTCTGAGGCTGAAACACCGGCACAGACCGGATCGGGCGGGCCTGTCATGGCCCGCCCTTTTCTTTTGCGCCGCCCCGTGCTTCCTTGCCCGGACAAACGGGTGCAGATGGAAAGACGAAGGGGCGCTCATGTCGCTTGAGGACATCACCACGCGGATCGCGAAAGCCGAACAGGGCGCCGGGCGGGCGGCGGGATCGGTCACGCTGATCGCCGTTTCCAAGATGCAGCCAGATGAACGGGTCGAGGCCGCGCTGGACGCCGGCCATCGCCATTTCGGCGAAAACCGCGTGCAGGAAGCCGCCGGCAAATGGCCCGGTTTCCGCGACCGTTTCGACGGCATCACCCTGCATCTGATCGGCCCGCTTCAGACCAACAAGGCGCGGGAGGCGATGGAGCTTGCCGATACGATCCACTCGCTGGACCGCCCGCGCCTTGCCAATACGCTGGCGCGGCTCGCGCAGGAACTGGGCCGCTGTCCCGACCTTTTCGTGCAGGTGAACACCGGCGAGGAACCGCAGAAGGCCGGTATCCTGCCCGCCGATGCGGACGGGTTCATCGCCGAATGCGTGCGGCTCGACCTGCCGCTGCGCGGGCTCATGTGCATCCCGCCAGTGGCCGAGGAGCCGAGCCTTCATTTCGCGCTGCTGGCAAAGATCGCCGCGCGCAACGGGCTTTCGGGCCTGTCCATGGGCATGAGCGGCGATTTCGAGAGTGCGATTGCGCTCGGCGCGACCCATGTGCGGGTCGGGTCGGCCATATTCGGCGGGCGCGAGGGTTAACGCACGAGGGTGGCCGGCACGATCAATTGCGTTCCCGGCGGGGCATGGCGGGCGATGGCCCGCGTGTCACGGCGCGAAAACGCGATGCAGCCCTCGGTCGGCCGGCCGGGGCCGCGCCATTCATGCAGGAAGATCGCCGAGCCGCGCCCCGGAACCGCGGCAAGATTCCAGTCGGTGAGCAGGATCACATCATAAAGCGGATCCGCGCGGTGCAGGCATTCGTGGCTGAACCCGTGCGGCGCGCTGACCCTGCGGTTATAGGACGGATCCGCCGGGTCATCCGACCAGAGGTCGCCCTCCGCGATCGGGCGCGCCCAGCGGGCAGGGCAGGGGATACGGTCGGCGCGATACAGCAGCCCGGTGATGCGGTGGCGCCCCGCGGGCGTCGCCCCGTCGCCCTCGCGCTTCTGCGCCGACACGCCGCCACGCCCGATGGTGCAGGGATAGAGGCGGCCGCGAAACCGCAGGCCCGAACCCGGTCAGCACCATGGTGCCGCTCACGGCAGATGGCCGGATTTCGCGATCTTGGTGGCAAGATAGGCGCGGTTGAATTCGCCCTCGCCCACATGCAGCGGCACCCGTTCCGTCACGGTGATGCCGGTCTGTTCCATCATCGCGATCTTGGCCGGGTTGTTGGTCAGCAGCCGCACCGAACGGAAGCCCAGCGCCTTCAGGATATCGGCGCCGATGCGGAAATCGCGCTCGTCATCCTCGAAACCGAGGCGGTGATTGGCCTCGACCGTGTCGAAGCCCTGATCCTGCAGGGCATAGGCGCGCATCTTGTTGGCAAGCCCGATGCCGCGCCCCTCCTGGTTCAGATAGAGCAGCACCCCCGCCCCCTCAGCCCCCATCTGCGCCAGCGCCGCGCGCAGCTGCGGGCCGCAGTCGCATTTCAGGCTGCCGAGCAGATCGCCGGTGAAACAGGCCGAATGCAGCCGCGCCAGCACCGGGGCGTTGCGGTCCGGGCGGCCGATCTCGACCGCGTAGTGTTCCTCGCCGCCGTCGTCGGGGCGAAAGATATGCAGCCGCGTGTTCAGCGCCGCCTCGGTCGGCAGGTGCGCGCTCACCACCTCTTCCATGGCACGCCGTTCCGACAGGTGCGGCCAGGCACCAGCGGCCTCGATCAGCGTGAGCCGGTTTTCCGTGGCGAACCTGCGCGGATCGGCCAGCCCCTGCACCAGCGCGGCGGGCAGGAGGCGGGCCGATTTCGCCAGCGTGATCGCCAGCCGGTGCAGCCCGGCCGATCCCTCGCGGGCGCTGACGAGCGGCCCCTTCATCGGTGCGCGCAGATCATCGGCCGGGTCGGCCACGGCCCGCACCCAGTTGCTGTCGGCATCAACGGGCAGCAGGATGCGCGCCAGATCACCGTCATAGGGCCGCGCCTTGAGCGTTTCCGCCCGCCGGGCCGTTATGGCAAGCGCGGGCGTGCCATCCAGCGCGCGCAGATCGGCAAGCCGACCCGGGCGCAGCGTCTCGGCCGCGAGCATCAGCGCGCCGCCCTGCGCGCCGTCACCCGCCAGCACCACCGGCACCCCCATGCGCAGGTCGGCGCGGGCGCGGGCGAGCAGTTCGGCGATGTCGGGCTCAAGGCTCATGGGCCGGCTCTTTCCAGCGGATTTCACCCGGGCGCGGGCCGGGGTTCGCGTCTTTCCTACGCGCTATCGGAAGGAATGTGAAACATTTCCCGGCTTCCGGACACGAGGCCGTGAACACCATGCGGCAACCCTTGCCGCAACCCCGGGTTCGGCGCATCTGAGATACAGGAACGATGGAGGTATCACCATGGCACAGCTAAAGAAAATTCTGCTGGTCGACGATGATGACGATCTCCGCGACGCTCTGGGCGAGCAGCTCGCGATGACCGAGGAATTCGACGTGACCGAGGCCGCCGACGGGCGCGCCGCGCTCGATCGCGTGACCGAGGCGCAGTTCGACCTGGTGATCCTCGACGTCGGGCTGCCGGACACCGACGGGCGCGAGCTGTGCCGGGAGATGCGCAAGCAGGGGGTCAAGGTGCCGATCCTGATGCTGACCGGGCATGACAGCGACGCCGACACGATCCTCGGGCTCGATGCCGGGGCGAACGACTATATCACCAAGCCGTTCAAGCTGGCGGTGCTGCTGGCCCGGATGCGCGCGCAACTGCGCCAGCACGAACAATCCGAGGACGCGGTGTTCCGGATCGGCCCCTACAGCTTCCAGCCGTCGCGCAAGATGCTGATCGGCGAGGACGACCGCAAGATCCGCCTGACCGAGAAGGAAACCAACATTCTCAAGTTCCTCTATCGCTCGGGGAAAACCACGGTCGCGCGCGAGGTGCTGCTGCACGAGGTCTGGGGCTACAACGCCGGCGTGACCACCCATACGCTGGAAACCCATATCTATCGCCTGCGCCAGAAGATCGAGCCCGACCCCTCGAACGCCCAGATTCTCGTGACCGAGAGCGGCGGATACCGGCTTGCGGCCTGAGGCGCGAGTGACGGCTTGACCGAGGTCAAGGAGCGGGCGACCGGCACGGACTAGTTTGGTCCTGCGCGTATCGCGCGCACCTTCCTGTTGGAACTGGCCGGGCCTTGTGCCCGGTTTTTTCCGTCCCGCCGTTTCCGTCCCGTCCCGTCCCGCCCCGCATCGCGACACGCGCCCGCTTTGTGGTCTCCGCGCGCCGGGCGGGTTAGGTTGCGCGAAACGGAGAAACCGATACGCAAACAGACAGGAGCATGCGGACATGGCCTTTACCCTCGCCACCTGGAACATCAATTCGGTGCGGCTGCGTGCCGGGCTGGTCGGCCGCCTGCTGCAGGAAGAGGCGCCCGATATTCTTTGCCTGCAGGAATGCAAGTCGCCGGTCGACAAGATCCCGCTCGAGGCCTTCGCGGCGCTGGGCTATCCGCATATGATCGCGCGCGGACAGAAGGGCTATAACGGTGTCGCGATCCTGTCGCGCCTGCCGATCCGCGAGGTCGGGGCGCAGGATTTCGCCGCGCTCGGTCATGCGCGCCATGTGGCCGGCGAACTCGAAAACGGGGTGGTGATCCACAATTTCTATGTTCCGGCCGGCGGCGATGTGCCCGATCCCGAAGCGAACGAGAAATTCGCCCAGAAGCTGACCTATCTGACCGAGATGCGCGACTGGTTCCATGCCGACCGCCCCGGGCGCGCCATTCTGGTCGGCGACCTGAACATTGCCCCGCGCGAGGATGACGTCTGGTCGCACAAGACCATGCAGCGGATCGTCAGTCACACCCCGGTCGAGGTCGAACATCTTGCGCAGGCGCAGGATGCCGGGGCCTGGGTCGATATCACCCGTCAGGACATCCCCGAAGGGCAGCTTTACAGCTGGTGGTCCTATCGCGCCCGCGACTGGGACGCAGCCGACAAGGGGCGGCGCCTCGATCATGTCTGGGCCACGCCCGACATCGCCACCGCCGGCCATTCAAGCCGCATCCTGCGCACCGCCCGCGGTTGGGAAAAGCCAAGCGACCACGCCCCGGTCTTTGCCAGCTTCGACCTTTGAAACTGCACCCTCTATTCCGCTGCTGCGGGGTTGGTTTTCGGGCCTCTGGCTGCATATAAGAGGACAGACTCGCAGGAGATTGAACATGTTCGAACTATCGCCACAGGGCGGTGCCGCAGCCGGAGATCCGGTGATGGACGGAACCGAGGCCGGCTTCATGGCCGACGTGATCGAGGTCAGCAACGAAACCCCGGTGATCGTCGATTTCTGGGCGCCCTGGTGCGGGCCCTGCCACGCTGGCGCTGTTCGCCGGCGCTTCCGGCGACCACAACCCCATCCACATCGACCTCGACTTTGCGCGCCGAGCCGGCATGCCCGACGTGTTTGCCCACGGCATGCTGGGCATGGCCTGGCTCGGTCGCTTGGTCACCAACTGGGTGCCGCAATCGCAACTGCGCCAGCTGGATGCGCGCTTCCTCGGTATCACCCACCTGGGCAACGCCATGCGCTGCAGCGGCCACGTGACCGAGAAGTTCGTGCAGGACGGCGAACAGCGTGTGCGCATCGAACTGCGCAGCGCCAACCAGTACGGCGAACCCAAGATCGCCGGCGAGGCCGTGGTGGCGCTCGCCTGACCCTTTTCACTCTTTTTGCAGGACACATCCATGAACACCAAACTCGACGGCAAAGTCGCCCTCATCACCGGGTCCGGCCGTGGCATCGGCCGTTCCATCGCGCTCAAGCTCGCCAGCGAAGGCGCGCGCGTCGTCATCAACGACCTCGATGACGCGCCAGCGCAAGAGACGGTGCAGGCCATCCGCGCCGCCGGTGGCCAGGCCGTGGCCTGCGTGGGCAACGTCACCGCGCCGGACTTTGCAGAGCGCTTCGTTGGCACCGCCGTCAACGAATTCCAGGGTCTGGACATCATCATCAACAACGCCGGCTACACCTGGGACAACGTCATCCAGAAGATGAGCGACGAGCAGTGGTACGCCATGATGGATTGCCACCTGACGGCGCCGTTCCGCATCCTGCGCGCGGCTCAACCGGTGATCCGCGAGCTGAGCCAAGACCGACGAAGGAGGCCGGCCACCGCACGGTGCGCAAGGTGGTCAACATCTCGTCGGTGGCAGGCCTCTTCGGCAACGCGGGGCAGGCCAACTACTCCGCCGCCAAGGCCGGCATCATGGGCCTGACCATGACGCTGGCCAAGGAGTGGGGGCGCCTGAACACCACGGTCAACTGCGTGGCCTACGGCCTCATCAGAACCCGCATGACCGAGGTCACCGGCAGTGCCGACGCCGCCATCCAGGTCGAGGGGCGCGAGATCAAGGTGGGCGTGAACCCGGGCCTGATGGCCATGCTGGAGCGCAGCATTCCGCTGGGCCGGGCCGGCACGCCGGAGGAGGCCGCCGGCGCGGCCTACCTGTACTGCATTCCCGAGTCCGACTACGTGAGAGGCCAGACCGTGCAGTGCACGGGCGGGCGCACGGGCATCTGACCCCGCCGCCCAACCGAGGCCCATCCGCATGACGAAGCCCGGCGCCGTTCGCTGACGTATCCGTTCGGGCTTCCGCGCCGCGCCACGTGGCCGAAGTTGTCCCCGGCATGCGCCGGGTCCGGTTGCCCGTGCCGTTCCGGCGCGATCACGTCAGCGTCTGGGCGATCGACACGCGCGATGGCTGGAGGCTGGTGGACACCGGCCTGAACGACCCTGGCGGGTGTGGGCGTGACGCCCGCGCGCGAGCGCTCGAAGGGCTGCGCGCCTCAGTGATGAAGTAGCGGAGGGCGCGCAGGTCTATGGGGCGGTTCTGCCGCGCCGTATGCGGGGCGCGAGTTTGGAAACACGTTTTTCTTCGTTGGCGTGCGCCGGCTGCGGGCTGATCATGCCTGCAGTCCCGCACTGTTCACCATTCGATACAGG
>JRYH01007044.1_pt1 | contig 21076 bp, 17 predicted proteins | sample 235351 | NCBI WGS metagenome assembly JRYH01 (sample SAMN03074221, study PRJNA261480) | activated sludge metagenome | biome: Wastewater Treatment Plant; feature: Wastewater; material: Activated sludge; isolation source: activated biomass of a wastewater treatment plant treating wastewater... ...
ACGTCGTCTACTGGCGCCCGCCCGGCAACCGCACCCCGACACCGCAGGAAAGCCAGGTCTGCCGCCCGTTCCTAGAACGCCAGATGGAGCTGGTGGCGCCGGACGTCGTCCTTCTCCTCGGCGGCTCCGCCGCCAAGCAGGTGCTCGACGTGACCGAGGGCATCATGCGCATCCGCGGCAAATGGCGGGAGATCCAGAGCGGCGGCCGGTCCGTGAGAACCATGGCGACGCTGCATCCGGCCTACCTTCTGCGCACGCCGGCCGCCAAGCGCCAGGCCTGGCGCGATCTCCTCGCCGTCCAGGCCGCCCTCGAGTCCGGGCAGCCGAAATGACCTCGCGAGGCTGCGGCCACAGCCGGCTCGCCCGCAAGCGCACCTGAGCGGACCGCGCCGGAGCCGCGTCCCGATCCGCAAGCAGGGCCGCGGGGGGACAGACCCGCCGTGCCGAGCCCATAATGCCCCGCAAAAGGGCGGTTTAAGATTTTTGTTCTTTATTTGTTCTCGTCAGTGTCGTAGCGTCCCGGCATGAGCAAAACGCCGAGCCCGACGCCGAAGCCCGACCCGCTGGCGAAATCCCGGACCGCGCCGGAAAGCGCCGTCGACTTTGAGCGCCGGCGCGGACGCGGAGCTTGCTCCAACCATTCGGGCCGGTTCGAGCGCGAGCAGCGCCTTTCCACCGACGACGGCTGGGACAGCCTCGCCGGCCTCGACGCGTTCCGCACCGAGGTCTACGCCGAGCCCGCGCGCTCCATCATCACGCGCAACAAGAGCCCCGACATCTCCTTCGACCAGTCCATCAATCCCTACCGGGGGTGCGAGCATGGCTGCGTCTACTGCTACGCGCGCCCCACGCACTGCTACCTCGGTCATTCGGCCGGGCTCGACTTCGAAACCAAGCTTTACGCCAAGACCAATGCCGCCGAGGTTCTCGAAAAGGAGCTGGCGCAGCGGGGCTACGTGCCGAAGGTGATCGCGCTCGGCACCAACACCGACCCCTACCAGCCCATCGAGCGCGAGCAGCGCATCACGCGCGCCATCCTGGAGGTGCTGGAGCGGACGGGCCATCCGGTCGGCATCGTCACCAAGTCCGCCCTCGTCCTGCGCGATGTCGACATCCTCTCACGCATGGCGGCGCGCGGGCTGGCCAAGGTCGCGATCTCCGTCACCACGCTCGACCGGCGCATCGCTCGCGCCATGGAGCCGCGCGCGGTGACGCCCGGAAAGCGTCTCGAGGCCATCCGCGGCCTGTCGGAGGCGGGCATCCCGGTCGCGGTGATGGTCGCCCCGATCGTGCCCGGCCTCACCGACAGCGAGATCGAGCGCATCCTCGCCGCCGCCCGCGACGCCGGCGCGACGGAAGCAGGCTACGTCCTCCTGAGATTGCCGCTCGAGCTGAAAGACATCTTCCGCGAGTGGCTGGCGAGCGAGTTCCCGGACCGGGCCGGCCGCGTGATCAACCTCCTGCGCTCCATGCACGGCGGCAAGGACTACGTTGCCGCGTTCGGCGAGCGGCAGAAGGGCCGCGGGCCCTATGCGGAGCAGATCGCGCTCCGTTTCCGCCTGGCCCTGACGCGGCTCGGCCTGAACCAGCGCCGCCAAAGCCTGCGCCGCGACCTCTTCACACCCCCCGTCGCCCGCGGCGCGCAGATGCCGTTGCTGTGAGGCAGCGGGCAACAGGCAGCAAGAAATCACCATTCTGCCCTGCCGGCCCCTCTAACCCCGGCCCCGCCTTTCCTTATGTCCTGCCTTCCCGCCTCCCTGCCAGCTGCCGTCCCTGCCTGTTGCCCGCTGTCTGCTGCCACCCTTCACTGCCTACTGCCTACTGCCTACTGCCCACGTCTCACTTCCCTGCCTGCTGCCCGGCTACCCGCTGCCCACTCCATCAATCCTCGAACGGATCCTTCATCAGGATCGTGTCGTCGCGCTCCGGGCTCGTCGAGAGCAGCGTGACCGGGCACTCGATCAGCTCCTCGATGAAGCGGACGTACTTGACCGCCTGCGCCGGGAGGTCCGCCCAGCGCCGCGCGCCACGCGTCGATTGCGACCAGCCTTCGAACGTTTCCCAGATCGGCTCGACGCGGGCCTGCGCGTTCTGGCCGGCCGGCAACCGCGTCAGCGTCTCGCCGTCGAGCTTATAGCCGACGCATACCTTCACTTCGGGGAAGCCGTCGAGCACGTCGAGCTTGGTCAGCGCGATGCCGCTGATGCCGGAGACCTTGGCCACCTGCCGCACCAGCACGGCATCGAACCAGCCGCAGCGCCGCTTGCGCCCCGTCACCGTCCCGAACTCGTGCCCGCGCTCACCGAGCGTCTCGCCGATGGCATCGGTGAGCTCCGTCGGGAATGGTCCCGCGCCGACGCGCGTCGTGTAGGCTTTGGCGATGCCGAGCACGAAGCCCAGCGCGCCGGGTCCCATACCCGCCCCTGTCGCGGCCTGCGCCGCCACCGTGTTCGACGACGTGACGAACGGGTACGTTCCATGGTCGACGTCGAGCAGCGCCCCTTGCGCGCCCTCGAACAGAATCCGCTTGCCGGCCTTGCGCTCGTGGTCGAGCAGCTCCCACGTCACGTCGACATAAGGCAGCACCTTGGGCGCGATCTCAGCGAGCTCCGCCATCACCGCCTCCCGGCTGACCTCGGACTTGCCGAGCCCGCGCCTCAGCGCGTTGTGATGCAGGAGCATCCGGTCGACCTTGGATCCGAGCGTCGCCTGGTTCCGGAGGTCCTGCACCCGGATCGCGCGGCGCCCGACCTTGTCCTCGTAGGCCGGGCCGATGCCGCGTCCCGTGGTCCCTATCTTCCCATCGCCCGCCGCCTCCTCGCGCATGATGTCGAGCTCGCGGTGGAACGGCAGGATCAGCGTTGCATTCTCCGCGATGCGCAGGTTCTCGCGGCCGATCTCGAGTCCCTGCTTCTTGAGCTTCTCGATCTCCGCCATGAGCGCCCACGGATCGACGACCACGCCGTTGCCGATCACGCCGAGCTTGCCGGGCCGCACCACACCGGACGGCAGCAGCGACAGCTTGTAGGTGGTGTCGCCGATGACGAGCGTATGGCCCGCGTTATGGCCGCCCTGGAATCGCACGACCACATCGGCCCGCTCCGAGAGCCAATCGACGATCTTGCCCTTTCCCTCGTCGCCCCACTGGGCGCCGACGACCACCACGTTCGCCATTCTTCTCACCACGTGTCATGAAATGGCCCCGGCTGATCGAGCCGGGGCCGAACCAAAAGCCTAGGTTTATAGCGCCCGCGGAAAAGTGGAAGCAGTTTTCGCCCCTGCCCCAGCCCCTCACGCTGATCTCAGCACCCCAAAATCCTTAACACATCCTGCCTGCTGCCCGTTGCCTGCTGCCCCACTCCCTACTGCCGATACACCACGCCCTTCGCCGACGGCCACGACACCCGATACCCGAACGCGATGGTCTGCTCTTGGTCGGGCTCGAGCTTGCTCTCCCACACGACGATGCCGCGCTTGTCGTCGACGTTCTGTTTCGTAGGTGCCTTGCCCGTCAACTCGACCTTGATGTCCTGGTTGGCCGAGACCGGCACCTGATCGAAGACGACCAGCGCCACCGGCCGCTCGTGCATGCTCTTGACCGAGATGATGAAGTTGCGGTTGTCCGTGCGTGAGGTGGAGATCAGCCCTGTCTCGCCCCGCGTCTCCTCGGAGATCGTATGGCGCACGCGGACGAGATCGTCGATGCCGAAGCCAAGCTCGTGCTCCTCTCCGGGCGACAGGATCGGCAGTCGGCCGGAGCCTACGAACGTGCCGTCACGGAAGAGCGAGACGGCCCCGGGAAGCAGCGGCGAGCCTTTCGGCAAGGCGAACTTGGCATAGAGATACGCCTTGGGATCGACCTTGGGCACGGTGCGGATGGTGAGCTGCGGCTCAATCGTCTCTTCGCCGAGCTGCACGCGCTTGGCCTCGCCCGTCTCGGGAATGGAGAGCCGTCCCGGCACGGTGTAAAGCGCATGGAACGGCGCCTGCACGACGCTCGCCGGCCGTTCGGCCACGATCGCTTTCTTGTACCGCAGCGTCTCGCCGCCGAGACCGTCGTGCGTATCGGCGGCTTCGGCCTCGGGCGCGGCTTGGACCATGCCATCCTCTGCGGCCCGCCCGACCGGAGCCGGAGCCATGGACATCGTCGGCGCGGGCCTCGGCGGAGGCTCGAAATCCACGATCAGCGGCTGGAGATCCGGCGCCGCTGCCCCCGCCGAGGGCCGCGTCGTCGAGAGCGTGACGGCGACTGCATCCCAGGCTTCGCCCGTCCTCTGGCTGATGGAGGCGCGCCGGGTGAGATCGATCTTGGGCGCCACCGTCTTGGAGCCGGTCGCGAGCCGCACGTCGTAGAGCGGCGTCCAGGACGCGTGCGAGACCTGGTAGCGCACCGTGATGTCCGCCTCGAGAGGCGACTGCGCGACGACGAACACCTTGGCCTCCGTGAGCTCCGTCCGCTCCGGCGCCATCTCGGAAAGCTTCTTCTCGAGGTCCGTGACCTTTCGGTCCGTCTCGCGAATGCGGATCTCAGCGTCCTGGATCGCGCGCTGCGCTTCCGCCGAGCCGGCAGCGATCAATGCCAGAACACCCGTCCAGTCCTCGGTACGCCCGTCTCCCGAGGTCGGCGCGGGCCGCGTCGGCAGTTGCGTGAGGTTGCCGATCAGGGACTTCTGCGTCTCTGCCGCCTGGACCTGCGCATCGAGCCGTGCCCGCTCGTCCCGCAACGCCTCGATCTCCGTCTCGAGCTGGCGGCGCTCGGAGGCGGCCGCCTCGGCATCGGCACGCGGCACGAACAGGCGGCGCGTATCCACGGATCCGATCTCGAGCTTACCCGATGCGGTCCCTTCAACGCGGATCGACCCCTCGACGGCCCCGGCCGGCAGATCGCGAAACACGATCGTATGCTCGCCCTTTTCGAGCTGGACCTTCGCGACGCGCGTCACCTCGGCGCCCATGGGAAACACGGTGACGGCATTGATCCGCGACACGGCCTCAACCTCTGCCGCGCGGGTGACGCCTGCGGAGGCTGCAAGGGAAAGAAGCGCGACGGCAAGCACCTGCTTCACGGGGCGACCTCTCGGGATGTAGTTGAGAATTATCCTAAAGAAGAGAATGGGATACCGCGGAGCTTGCACCCGCCAAGCGACGCATCCTGGACCCATCCCTGCCTGCGGTCGGTTCGCGACGAATTTATGACCGGCATCCCGATTTTGCGTTCACCCGGCGCAAATCGGCAAGTCTCCGGACCTGACGCAGGACAGCTGCGGCACGATCCGTTGCTGGCCTGGGATCGCGCATGTATGGTGCCCCTCCGGCGCACTTTGTAGGGGGGAATGCGTATGAGCCTGTCACTCGATCGGCGCGGTTTTCTGATGGGCGCAGCCGCCGCCCTCGCGTTTCCCCGCGAGGCTCTGGCGGCGCGATCGGATTGGTACATCGGGAAAATCCCCGACCACCCGTTCAATATCAAGCTGGTCGACAAGACGCGTATCCCGCCGCAGTTCCATCGCCAGTCGGTACGGTACACGGGACCGGAGCAGCCCGGCACGATCCTCATCAATAAGCAGGAGCGGATGCTCTATTACATCGACGGGCCGGGAACCGCCATTCGCTTCGGCGTTGCCGTTGGCCAGGATGGGCGGCGCTGGAGCGGCGAAGCCATCATCGGACGAAGGGCCAGATGGCCGGGCTGGACACCGACCGCCAACATGCGCCGGCGCAACCCGTCGCTGCCGGCTCACGTGCCCGGAGGGCCGCGCAATCCGCTCGGCGCCCGCGCGCTCTACCTCTATCGCGACGGCCGGGACACGCTCTATCGCATCCACGGCACCAACGAGCCGTGGAGCATTGGGAAGTCCGCCTCCTCCGGCTGCATTCGCATGCTGAACGAGCACGTGTTCGAGCTGTTCGGAACCGTCCGGGACGGCGCCCGGGTCGTTGTCCTGTAGTCCGCTCCCAAAGCAGCATCGCGATGGCGGGCACGCCGGTTTCGAAACCTTTGCCGGGCGCCCGCTTTTCAAACCCTATTTGAAAGCCACGGGAGACGCGCCGGACTGACCGAAGCGGTAGCGCAGGCTGACCAGCACGTCGTGCGAGGTGATGTCCTGGATCTCGAGTCCTGTGTACCACCCGCCGAGACCGTCAGAAGCGCGCCCTGTCTTGGCGTCTCCGAGATCCGCATAGCGGTAGGCCACGTCGAGCGCGAGGTTGGGTGTCACGTCGTAGCCCACGCCCGCATAGAGCGCCCAGGCGAAGTTGGTCGTCGTCTTGCTCGCGTCGCCCGTAAAGGTGGCAACCTTCACGACGTTGACGTCCTTGAAGTTCTCCACCTCGAACGCGCTGATACCGATGCCGCCGCCGACGTAGGGCGTGAAGCCGCGCCACCTATAAAGGTCCACGTACGCGTTGAAGAGCCCGAGCCAGCCATCGAGGTCGGCAGAGTAGTCGTTGTTGTAGCCATCAACGTGATTGTAGTCGCGCGCCTTGAAGCGCTGATTGCCGCGGTACTCGCCCGTGACGTCGAAGCGCAGCCAGCGATTGTACTCGAGGCCCACGCCGACGCCGAAGATCGCCTTGCGCTCGATGTCGATGCTCTCAACGATGAAGTTGCCGCTCTCGTAGCCGGGGCCTTCCGTGCCGCCGCCGCTGGTCCAGATCGAGCTCGCGTCCTCGTTCTTCACCCCGACAGTACCTTTGAGGTACCAGGTCCGGCCCGCAACGGGCACGGGCGCATCCTTGATGCTGCCGTATCCCAGGTCCGCAGCGCGCGCCGGAACGGCCGGCCCCGCGAGCACAACAATACCGACGGCTGCGCCGACGGCGGCGCAAGCGCGTGAAAATCTCATGACGGTCCTCTCGAAGGCTGTCCCGGGGCTGCGCGGGATCTGGCAACAACGCAGCACGGTTCGCGAGAGGAACTCTGGGCCCGCAATCCTTAATGGAAGTTTAAGCTGTGCTCCAACCCCGCACGCCGGGGGCGCACGTCGCCCAAGCACGGCGTGGCGCGGCGGGCCGCAGCCACCCGCCCGGCATCGATGAGGAATGCGCTTATGCCGCCTCAGCGGCGGCTTTCACGGCCTCGACGATGTCGCCGACGACCGTCGAGACGAGCGTCTCGTCATCGCCTTCCGCCATCACGCGGATCACCGGCTCCGTTCCGGACGGACGGATGACGAGGCGGCCGCTGTTGCCGAGCTGCTGTCTCGCACCCTCGATCACGCTCCGCACGCGCGTGTCGTCGAGCGGCTTGCCGCTGGCGTAGCGCACGTTCTGCAGGATCTGCGGCAGCGGCGTGAAGCGCGCGCACACCTCCGAGACCGGCTTGCCCGTCGCCACCACGCACGCGAGCACCTGCAGCGACGAGACGAGCCCGTCGCCCGTCGTCGTGAAATCCGAGAGCACGATGTGTCCCGACTGCTCCCCGCCGACGTTGTAGCCGTGCCGGCGCATGTGCTCGACGACATAGCGGTCGCCGACCGGCGTGCGGGCGAGCGAGAGGCCATGGTCCTTGAGGTAGCGCTCAAGCCCGAGGTTGCTCATCACGGTCGCGACGATGCCGCCGGCGCTGAGCTTGCCGCGGCGGTGCCAGCTCTCCGCGATCACGGCCATCAGCTGATCGCCGTCGACGATATGTCCCTTCTCGTCGACGATCACCACGCGGTCCGCATCGCCGTCGAGCGCGATGCCGATGTCGGCGCGCACCTCGCGCACCTTGTCGATCAGCGCCTCGGGCGCCGTCGAGCCGCACTTGTAGTTGATATTGTGTCCGTTGGGATCGACGCCGATCTTGATCACTTCGGCGCCGAGCTCCCACAGCGCCTCGGGCGCCACCTTGTAGGCCGCGCCGTGCGCGCAGTCGATGACGATCCGGAGCCCGTTGAGCCGCAGGTTCTTGGGCAGCGTGCGCTTGGCGAACTCGATGTAGCGTTCCTGCGCGCTGTCGACCCGTGTCGCCCGCCCGATGCGGTCGGCGGGTGCCAGCAGCGGCTCGGAGGCTCCCTCGATCAGCTGCTCGATCTGCAGCTCCACCTCGTCGGACAGCTTGTAGCCGTCCGGATCGAACAGCTTGATGCCGTTGTCGCTGTAGCGATTGTGGGACGCCGAGATCATGACGCCGAGGTCGGCGCGCAGGCTCCGCGTCAGCATGGCGACGGCGGGCGTCGGCATCGGCCCGAGCAGGAACACGTCCATGCCAACGGACGTGAACCCGCTCATCAGCGCGGCTTCGAGCATGTAGCCGGAAAGGCGCGTATCCTTGCCGATGACGACACGATGCCTGTGGGTGCCGTTCTGGAACAGCCTCCCCGCCGCCATGCCCACCTTGAGCGCAACCTCCGACGTCATCGGGTGCCTGTTGGCCTGCCCGCGGATGCCGTCGGTCCCGAAATAGCGGCGTGTCATCTGGTCCCCTCGTATGATGGCGGATGAGCCCCGCCCCGACAATTTTACGGGCCCGTCCCGCGCACGCCAAGGCGTGCCCGGGGAAATTCCCCTGCCGGTTGCAAGCCCCTCATTCTAATCCATTCTTCGAAGAAGAATTGCGAAAAGACTGGCCGCGCGGCCGTTTCACAGCATCAGGAGGCCGCGGGGCGCGCAAGGGCGGCTTCCGAACCCGCCTGAACAGCCTCCCACACGGCGACGGCCTGCCGGGTTTCCCTCACGTCGTGCACCCGCACGATCTGCACGCCCTGGGCGATGGAATGCAGCGCGGCGGCGAGCGAGCCCGGCACGCGGGCCCTGGGATCCTCGACATTGCAGAGCTGCCCGATCAGCTTCTTGCGGCTGGCGCCGAGCAGCACCGGCACGCCGAGGCCATGATAGAGGCTCATCGCATTGAGCACCGCCACGTTGTGGTGCAGATGCTTGCCGAAGCCGATGCCGGGATCCGCCACCAGCCGCGCCTTCGGGATGCCGGCCGCGACGCAGGCCCGGATGCGCTGCTCGAGAAAATCGAACACGTCGAGCACCACGTCGTCATATTGCGGATTGTCGTTCATCGTCTTGGGGTCGCCCTGCGCATGCATCAGCATGACGGGGAGCCCGCTCTCCGCCGCGACCTCGAGCGACCGGGGGTCGTGCGTGAGCGCCGACACGTCGTTCAGGATATCGGCCCCTGCCGCCGCGGCGCGGCGCATCACGTCCGCCTTACGCGTGTCGACGGAGATCAGGGCATCGGTCCTGGCTCTCAGCCCCTCGATCACCGGAATGACGCGGCGGATCTCGTCGTCGACGGCGACCGCGTCCGAGCCCGGCCGCGTCGATTCCCCGCCGATGTCGAGAATGTCGGCCCCTTCCTCCGCGAGCCTCAGCCCATGCGCGATCGCAGCCGCCGCCCCGTCGTGCTGCCCGCCGTCGGAAAAGCTGTCGGGCGTGACATTGACGATTCCCATGATACGCGGCCGGTCGAGCGAGAGCCCGGCAAGCCGCGCCCGCGGCGCGCGGATGGCCTCGAGCAGGTCGGAGGCCGCCAGCGTATTGCGCCCCCAGTCGCGCTCGAAGAGCTCGCCGAGCCCGACGGTGCGGCGGATCGTGCCGCCCGGCGCGCGCTCGAGCACCTCAAGCGCCGAGAAGGCGAGCGGGCCGCCCGCGAGCGGCAACCCGCCCCAAACCTCCTGCGGCGTCTCCGGCGACGCATCCCGGCGCGCCGCATAGACGCCGAGTGGACGGATATAGATCGAGCGCTGCATGGGGCTCCCAGAAAAAGCTGCGTTTCCCCTCCCCCTCTCGCCGAAGGCGAGTCTTCGACTCGACGTGGGGAGGGGTCAGGTGGGGGACTCCCGGCATCAGCCGCGTAGTGCCGAGCCGATGATCAAAAGGAAACGGCCGCGATACCGTCGCGGCCGTCCGAACTTAAGCGAGCCTGGCCCCGGCCATCAAGCCTGCGGCTGGGGCTCCATGCCGCCCGTGCCCGGCTCCTCGCGCGGGCGCGGACGCCCGACCGTCGGCACGGCCGGCCCAGTCGATCCCTTGGACGAATCGTCGTCGCGCCGCACGATGGTCTCGCCGCGCATGATCGCCGCCACCTCCTCGCCCGAGATGGTCTCGAAGTCGAGCAGCGCCTTGGCGACGGCGTGCAGCTTGTCGATGTTCTCGGTGAGGATCTTCCTCGCCTTCTCCTCGCCGGTATGGATGAGATTGCGGATCTCCTCGTCGATGAGCTTCGCCGTCTCGTCCGAGATGTTCTTGGTCTGCGTCACCGAGTGACCCAGGAACACCTCCTGCTCGTTGCCGTTGTAGCGCACGCGTCCGAGCGTATCGGACATGCCCCACTCCATGACCATGGCGCGCGCAAGCTGCGTCGCCATCTGGATGTCGCCGGTGGCGCCGTTGGTCACGTTCTCGGGGCCGCCGAGCAGAATCTCGGCCTCGCGGCCGCCGAACAGCACGGCGAGGCGCGCCTCGCACCACTGCCGCGTGCGGCTGTGGCGGTCGCCCTCCGGCAGGTTCATCGTCACGCCGAGGGCGCGGCCGCGCGGAATGATCGTCACCTTGTGCAGCGGATCGTAGGGCACCTTGAGGCCGACGATGGCATGCCCCGCCTCATGATAGGCGGTGTTGCGCTTCTCTTCCTCGCTCATAACCATGGAGCGCCGCTCGGCGCCCATCATCACCTTGTCCTTGGCGTCCTCGAACTCGACCTGCGTCACGAGCCGCTTGTTGCGGCGTGCGGCGAGCAGCGCCGCCTCGTTGACGAGGTTGGCGAGATCCGCGCCCGAGAAGCCCGGCGTGCCGCGCGCGATGGTCTTGGCGTCGACGTCGGGCGCGATCGGGCTTTTGCGCATGTGGACTTTGAGGATCTTCTCGCGTCCCGCGATATCCGGGTTCGGCACCACGATCTGCCGGTCGAAGCGGCCCGGGCGCAGAAGCGCGGGATCGAGCACGTCCGGCCGGTTGGTGGCCGCGATGATGATGATGCCTTCGTTGGCCTCGAAGCCGTCCATCTCGACGAGGAGCTGGTTCAGCGTCTGCTCGCGCTCGTCGTTGCCGCCGCCGAGGCCCGCGCCGCGGTGACGGCCGACGGCGTCGATCTCGTCGATGANNGACGAACATCTCGACGAAGTCAGAGCCCGAGATGGTGAAGAACGGCACGTTGGCTTCGCCCGCGACCGCGCGCGCGATCAGCGTCTTGCCGGTGCCGGGAGGGCCGACCAGCAGCGCGCCGCGCGGGATGCGTCCGCCGAGCCGCTGGAACTTCTGCGGATCGCGCAGGAACTCGACGATCTCCTCGAGGTCGGCCTTCGCTTCATCCACGCCCGCCACGTCCTCAAACGTGACGCGGCCCTGCCGCTCGGTGAGCAGCTTCGCCCGGCTCTTGCCGAAGCCCATGGCGCGGCCGGAGCCCGACTGCATCTGCCGCATGAAGAACACCCACACCGCGATCAGGAGCAGCATGGGGAACCAGTTGAGGAGCACGGACAGGATCGACGGCACGTCCTCGTCGGACGGCCGCGCCTTGAACTTCACGTCCTTGGTCTTGAGGCGCTCGACGAGCGAGGGGTCGGACGGCGCATAGCTCGTGAACGGCGTGGCGTTGTCGCGCATCGTTCCGTAGATGCGGTTTCCGGCCAGCGTCACCTCCGCGACCGTTCCCGCATCGACCGCGCTCAAGAAATCCGAATAGCTGATCTCGGAACCCCGGCGGCTCTGCGTGGGGCTATTGAACAGGTTGAAAAGCGCGGCCAGCAGCACGAAAACGGCCACCCAAATCGCAAGCTTCTGAAAATTCGGATTCATTTGCTTTCCCGAGCGAGCCGGCACGAAATCAGGGCTGCCGGCTTGGATCCACCTCTGACTGCGCCCTAAGATAGGTGCCGCACCCATCTTTGCCAAGTTTAATGGCCGGTTCGGGGCGTGCGAGGACGCCGCAGCAGCCCCTCGAAGCGTGATCCCCTCTCATCAGACCTTAGCGCGGGGCGCGCTTGAAGCCGAGAAAGACGGCGCTGAAGCGGTCGTCGGGGGGCAGCGCGCCCGCGAGGCCCGGCACCGCGACCAGCCGCTCGCCCGACCACACCGCGGGCAGGGACGCGGCCGCCCGCGCCGGCGGGCGATCCCGGGGAGTGAGCGCCCCCCTCAAGGTTGCATAGGCGGCGAGCCCGAGCGGGCGGACGACAACGCCCTCCGCCGACGCATCATCGCGAGCCTCGGACGCGTCCTCATCCGCCGCGCCGGCGTAACGGATGCGGAATCGCCAGTCCCACACCACCTCCTCGCCCGGCATGAGCGTGACCTCGGGCAGCGTGCGACGGCCCGGCTCGCGATAGAGGCGCAGCCTCGTGCGTCCCTGCGAGACGATTGAGCCGCCGAGCGTTTGCGCGAGCGCCCGTCCGCGCGCGATGGCGGCAACGAGCGCCTCGACCTGCGAGAGCTGCGGAGGCTTCGCTTCGCCCCCGAACGTCGCGATGAGGCGCGTGAGGAGACGCACGCGAATGTCCTCGGGCTCGCCCTCCCAGGCCGCCCGGTCGATCGAGGCGAATACGCCCTCGTGGACATCGACGAGCTCGGCGAGCCGGGCGCCGGTTACCTGCTCGAGCGCATCGCGCGCCCTCGTGAGGCGCTGAGCGCTGAGCGCGAGCTTCTCGTTTGAGAGGCCGAGAGGCGCCAGGTGGCCGTGCGCCGCCCTGATCCGCACGCGCTCGAAATCGAGCCGCTGGTTCGAGGGGTCGTCCATCCATCCCTCGCCCTGCGCCTCAAGCAGTGCCATGAGAGAGCTCTTCGGGACACCGAGCAACGGGCGTACGAGCGAGACCGAGCCATCCGCCAGGAGCGTCCGCGCGGGCGCCATCCCCGCCAGACCGTCGAGCCCGCTGCCGCGCCCGAGCCGCATGAGGAGCGTCTCGGCCTGATCGTCCGACGTGTGCGCCGTGACGACGGCTGCGGGTGTGGCGGTCCGCGCGTGGGCGACCAGCAGCGCATAGCGCGCTTCCCGCGCGCGGGCCTGGAGCGCAGAGCCCGGCGTGTTGCCGCCCCACACCAGCGTCGTGTGCCGAAAGCCCAGCGCTTTCGCACGCTCCGCCACCCATTCCGCCTCGCGGGCGGAGGCTGCCCTGAGCCCGTGATCGACGGTCGCCACCTCGATCGTAAGCCCGCCGGGCGCAAGTCCCCGCTGCACCCAGCGCGCGACGAGCAGCATCAGCGCCATGCTGTCGGGCCCGCCCGAGACGGCGAGAACCGCGCGCTTGAACGGCGCCAGCGGCACGCCGAACAGGGCTTCGAGATCCGGAAGATCGTACACGGCCAGCGCGTCCCGGGCCGGATCGCCTCGGATCGCGTCCGAAGCGCCTCTCGCCGGCCTCATCAAAGCCCCGTTCGATCGGTCACCTGCGATCGGTCACGGGCAACCGATCCTCTGCCGTTCGCCGTCCGCCTTCGCCTTGAGCTGAGCAGGTGCGTTCGGAAACTTCGAGCCGACGGCGCGCAGCACCGTGCACGCATCCTGCCGCTTGCCGAGTTGGGCGAGCGCCATCCCGCGCTTCAACTGCGCATCGGGCGCCTTGCTGCTCGTCCCATAGCTCGCGACGACGAGATCGAACGCCTCGGCGGCATCGGCGTAGTTGCGCTGCACGTAATGCGACTCGCCAAGCCAGTAGAGCGCGTTGGGCGCCAGCGGATCGCGCGGATAGGATTTGAGGAAGTCGCGGAACCCGGCCTGGGCCGCGCCATAGTCCTGCTGCAGCAGATGCCCGTAGGCCGTCTCGTACGCCTGCTTCGGACTGCCGCCCGCGCCGGGATCGACCGCTGCGAACCCGCCGGGAGGCGGCAACGATTCGGAACCATAGGTCGGCGGCGGGGCCGCGCCCGCGAAGGGATCCGGCGCCCCTGGCGCCGTCATGCCGCCCGCGTACCCCTCCGCTCCATAGGCATCCCCGGAGCCGGCCAACGCCCCGATCGGATCGGCGTGGTCCGACGTCACCGTCGTGGAGCCGAAGCGGGTCGTCTCCATGTCGAAGCCCGGAGCCTCGGAGCGGCGCTGTACGCCCCCCTGCGCACGGAGCTCGGCCGCGAGCTGCTCGACCTGGGCCGTCAGCGCGCGGATTTGCGTTTCCATGCTGTCGAGCCGCGCCCGATCGCCGGCCGCGACGCCGCCGGCGGCTTCCGAGCGCACGGGGGCTGGGGCGGTCCCTCCGGTGCGCGCCAGCGACTCGAGCGTTCCGATCACGACCTGCAGATCGACGAGCTGGCCTTCGAGCTGCTCCACGCGCCCGCGCAGACCGCTGTCGCCGCCGGCCGCCGCGCCTTTCGGCGCCTTTCCCTGGGCGCCCTGCGCCGCCGGCAGCGTCTGGCTCTGCACGCCCTGGGCCGCAGCCGGCCCTGCGACGCTGAGCGCCGCGAGCAAAAGACCGGCCACCGCCGACGCTGCGCGCCCTCTCGAGACTGGCGTGGACGAACCCATGGGCGAAGCGCCCTCCTCCTTCAACGTTCCGATTGGGACCACCTTAGGTCATGAACTCATTATGGATGACGCATTGACGCGAGGACTTTTGCGTCGCTGGTAGGAGCAAGACCGCCACAAACCTCCATGGTTTGCAAGGTCTCGCGACGAACCAGGGGCGCAAAAGGACCGCGCCCCTGCGGGGTGAGCCAAAGCGAGCCAATGGCGTCGTCAAACCGCTTGCCCGATGCGCAGGCATCGACCTGCGCGGTTTTCCTGGCCCTTGGCTCGCTTTGGCTCATCAATGCATCATCCATAATGAGTTCATGACCTAGGCCCCTTGGGGCCTCAACGCCAATGCGACGGGATGGAGGTCCACGGGGATCGCTCACGCCCTCGACCGTCGACATCCTGCTGTCCGCCCTTCGCCCGTCCCTGTCAACTCGCAACGCCTCCGTGCCGACGTGCGCCCGCCCTCACTGGGTCGGCGACACGGCCGACGAGCTCGGCGCACCGCCCTGGGCGCGGCGCGAGGGCTGCCGGGCGGCTTCGACCCGGCGGCTCAGAAGCACCGTCACGGCGCGCCGGTTCTGGGCGAGGCACTCGGGCGCCGGGCAATCGGAGACGCGCTCCTCGCGCGCCCGGCCGTAGGCCACGAGACGCGCCGCATCCACGCCCTCCGCAACCAGACGGTCGCGCACGACGGCGGCCCGCTCCTCGGAAATGCGCAGCGTCTCGATGTCGGACATGGCGCCATCGTCGGCATGCCCCTCCACGGCGGCGTAAAGGTCGGGATAGCGCATGAGGAAGCGCGCCTGGGCCTGGATCACGCCCCGCGCCCGCGCGCCGAGATTGGTGCTCCCGGCGCCGAAGAACACGCGGTCGCCCGCATCGGAGAGAAATTCGCTGTCGACCACCGGCGACACACGCGCCTGGTACAGCACGGCGCGCGGCACGGCCTGCGTAACGCCGGCCACCCCCGTCCTCGCATCCGCCGACGCCGTCCCGCCGCTCCGCCATGGCAGCTCCGCGTCCGCGCTCGGGTCGCCGGGCTGTCCGCGAGCGGGCGCGACCGGCGCCGCGGTTTCGACGCTGCGATAGATCTGTCCGAGGTATTGCCGGGCGGCGGCCACGCGCGGGCTATCCGGAGCCTCCGCGATGAGGCGCTCGAAAAGCCGCTGCGCCTCGTCGCGCCGCCCCTGGTCGAGCGCGGCTTTCCCGTCCCTGTAGAGATCCTCCGCCGAGGCCCCGCGCGAGCGCGGCGTGTCCCAGCCCTGGAAGAACCAGCGGCCGCTGCCATCGTCGGCGGAATCGCGCAGACGTTCGGGAACACCCGCCGGCGGCTCAACGATCGAGAAGCCATCATGAGGAGGGGTCGCCTCGCGCGGGCCGAGCGTGAACGTGCCGATGGGGACTTCCGCGCCGTCCGCCTCCTGCTCGTGAGCCTGCGCGATCCCGAGGGTTGCCGCGCCGATCGCGAGAGGCGCCACGCAGAGGCCGGCAACCGCGAAGCGGAGCGCGATGCGCCTTACCAACTCCCCGCCCCCCGCACATCCCGCACGCATGGTTGGCTTCCTGCTTTTTCACATGCGTTGGGACAGGCCAAACGCCAATGATGTCACGAGAAAAAAGCTGTGCGCTCGCAATACGGCCAAACTTTGCCGGGCACGCGCCGGAGGCTGGGCATTCTTACGTCAAAAACAAAGTTTTTCGATAACCGAGCAAAAGGTGTCCGACGGGTGTCTCCCGGCCGGGCACGAGCCCGTCAGGAGGCGACCCGGCTGTTGAGCACGGTCTGCGCGCGGCGGTTCTGCGACCAGCACGAGATGTCGTTGCAGACCGCCACCGGCCGCTCCTTGCCGAAGGAGATCGTCCGGATGCGATTCGCAGCCACGCCGTTCTGCGCCAAGTAGTTGCGCACCGTCGTCGCGCGGCGTGCACCGAGCGCGATGTTGTACTCGCGCGTGCCGCGCTCGTCCGCGTGGCCTTCGATGGTGACCGTGAACTGCGGATACTGCCGGAGCCACTGCGCCTGCCTCTGCAGCGTCGACTGCGCTTCGGGCGTGAGGTCGGAGCTATCCGACGAGAAGTAGACGAGATCGCCGACGTTGACGCTGAAATCGCGGCTCGTGCCGGGCGTGATCGGCCCCTTGCCGTCCGGGCCGAGCTGCGAGTTGGGGTCGTTCTGATTGTTCGCACAGCCGCTGACGCCCGCCATCCCCGCGAGAAGCAGCACGGCACAGGCAAACCTGAAGGCCCGAAAAACAGGCGCCATCAAATTATCCTTTCATCGGCTCGACGGCGTGACGCCGGAGCTCAAACCACCCCGTGAACCCTACCCGGCCCCTCAGATACCCGAGGCTTGAGTACGAAAATGTGGCCACTCCCCTCGGTACGGCAGAGATCCGCACAAGAATGCCTTCCGAAGGACGCCGGCCCCGCATGCCTTCGCATGCATCGGTGCCCGGATGCCGAACTCCCATCCGCTGCCGCGAAACCGCGGGCGACGCCCTGTCTGCTGCGGATACGATTCGGACCGAGGCCCGACGATCCGCTTCGCCGCCAGACAGCGCATCTTGCGCGGCGCTCGGGGCGAAAATGAGCGATCGCGTCGGGAGCAGCAAGCGCGAAGATGCCGGCGGTCAAATAGTCTGGGGACAGCGGTGGACATCGCGCCTTTTGCAGCGTGGCGCGGGGTGCGTTCACGCACAGACAGGCCGCAAAAATAGAAAAGAGCTGCCGCAGCATAGGCTGTGACAGCTCCAATCTCCAAGCCCGCCTGAGTCGAAGCTCAGGCCGGACTTTGAATTCGCTTAGCGAACGTCGGCGACAGCCGGAACATCCGCGCCGAGCTTCAGCGGAGCGGCCTCTTCACGACGGCAAGCGCCGAGAGCGACAGCAACGATAGCGGCAGCGAGAACGATAGCGCCCTTCATGGTAGTATCTCCTGTTGTGTCCCAAAGTGAATTTCGGACGTTAACGAGCCACTTCCGTGGCAGTCGGAACCTCGGCGCCGAGCTTCAGCGGTGCCGCTTCTTCACGACGGCACGCACCGAGGGCAACAGCGACCACGGCAGCCGAGAGAACGATCAGCCCCTTCACACCCTGCATAGTCTAATCTCCTGATGCTTGTTCGGCGACGAGCCGAATATTGGGGTACCGGCACGGCATGATTTGATCAAGAACTGAGGGTTCCCTGGCACTGTTTTCCCCCCTCGTAGATGCGAAAATGCCACGCCGTTGTTTGTGCTCCGCAGGTCTATGCACGGCCGCCGCGCCGCGCCCGGAAGCAATTGATTAAAAACGCAAAACTTCCCCATCTCGACAGAGGGGCATTGAGGCAAGAATAGCTCTCTTTGCGTTAAGGAGACGTAAAGCCACGCATCAGTTCAGGAGCGGCGACCAAGCGGGGTCCGAGGCGTACGACGGCGTGCTCACGACTCGCTCGTTGTACCCCGTGAGATCCACAGAATAGATTCGCGCGCCCCCCTCCTCGCCCTGGCTCTCGCGGAAGAACATGAGCACGCGTCCGTTCGGCGCCCAGGTCGGTCCCTCATTGTGGTAGCCCTCCGTCAGCACCCGCTCCCCCGATCCGTCGGGGCGCATCACGCCGATCAGGAATCGGCCGGCGAGTTGCTTGGTGAAGGCGATATAGTCGCCGCGCGGCGACCAGACGGGCGTCGAGTAGCGCCCCTCGCCCATGCTGATACGGCGCGCGTTGGAGCCGTCGGCGCCCATGACGTAGAGTTGCTGTGTCCCCTCGCGATCGGATTCGAAGACGATCTGGCGTCCGTCCGGCGAGAAGCTCGGGCTGGTATCGAGCGCGCCCGACCGGGTGAGCTGGCGCGACTGCCGCGTCCTGAGGTCCATGACGTAGATGTTGGAATCGCTCCCGTCCTGCAGGCTCATGATGACGCTCTGGCCGTCGGGCGAGAATCGCGGCGCGAAGGTCATGCCCGGAAACTCGCCCACCGCCTCCGTCTTCCCGGTCTGCAGGTTCATGAGCAGGACCTCGGGCTGGTCCTTCGTATAGGCCATGTAGGCGATCTCGCTGGCGACCGGGTTGAACCGCGGCGTCAGCACGATCTGCTGGCCCTGCGTCAGAAGCCGAACGTTGGCGCCGTCCTGGTCCATGATGGCGAGTCGCTTCACGCGACGGGTCTTGGGCCCGGTCTCGTCGACGAACACCACGCGCGTGTCGAAGTAGCCCTTCTCGCCGGTGAGCCGCTCGTAGACCTGGTCGGCGACGAGGTGTCCCACGCGCCGCCAGTTCTGTGCACCCGTCGTGAACCGCTGCCCCGAGAGCTGCTTGCCGCTCGTCACGTCCCAAAGCCGGAACTCGGACGTGAGCCGCCCGTCGGCGCCGCGCGTGACGCGCCCGACGACCAGCGCCTCGGCGCCGATCTGGCGCCAGTCCGGAAACCGCGGCAGGGCGTTGACGTCGCGGATGTTGTCCAGGAACGACGCCGGATCGAGCGGCTGGAACAGCCCTGAGCGCTCGAGGTTGGCGGTCAGCACCTGAGCCACCTCTTGCGCGAGCTTGGGATCGTCGCCCGAGAAGACCGGAATCGCGATCGGGATCGGCGCCACGACGCCGTGGCGCTGTGTGCCGCGCAGCCCTTCCGAGCTGAACCCGTCCTGGCCGCCGCCCTGGTAGACGCCTTGACTGGCGCCTCCCCCGCCCATCGGCGGGGGCGGTGGCGGCACGTCGTAGCCCTGCTGGCGGAGCTGATCCTGGAACCCGCCGCCCCCACCGCCGACGGGCGGCGGACGATAGGCATCGTCGACCTGCGCCGAGGCGGGCCTCGCGCCGAGGCAGGCCAGCACCAGAAGCACGAAGGCGAGCGCGGAGAACGGCCGGCGGAACACGCAGGCGAAAGGAGGAAGGGCGTCAGTCATTGTCACCTGCGATGCATACCGGATGGCTTCATTTAGGTCATGAACTCACTATGGATGACGCATTGACGCGAGGACTTTTGCGTCGCTGGCAGGAGCGAGAGCGCCGCAAACCGCCATGGTTTGCAAGGTCTCGCGACGAACCAGGGGCGCAAAAGGACCGCGCCCCTGCGGGGTAAGCCAAGACCGCTTAGCCGATGCGCAGGCATCGACCTGCGCGGTTTTCCTAACCCTTCGCTCGCTTTGGCTCATCAATGCATCATCCGTAATGAGTTCATGACCTAAAGCATTTCGCGCGGATCGAAATCCCAGATAATCGATTTCCAGGCCCAGTATTTGTCGGGCGGAAGCGTGAACGGCGAGCAGGCTTTCACCGCCCGCATCGCGGCTTCTGCGGCTATCTGATAGACCGGGCCGGATTGCGGCGCCTCGGGCACCGGCTCCCCGTCGAGCGACCCGTCGGGCCTGAGCCGCCAGCGCAGCGTGACCACCATCGTCTCGATGCCACCGCCGCCGCCCGGCAGCTTCCAGCATTGCCGGAGCTGGGCGCTGATCTGGGAGCGCAGGAGATCCTGCTCGCGCACCGAGAGCACGGGCGCATCGCCTTCGCGCGCGCCCGCCGTCGGTCCCATGTAGTCTGTGGGATTCTGGGGCTGGGTCGCCGAGTTGGGAGCGCCCTTGCGCGTCGGGTCCTTGTCGAGGAGCGCGGCCAGGCGATCGGCCTGCTGCTGCTTTTTCTTCTTTTCCTCCTCCTTGCGCTTCTGCTCGGCGAGCTTCTTTTTGCGCTCCTGCTCCTTTTTCTTTTTCTCTTCCTCGGCCTTCTTCTTTTTCGCCTCTTCTTCTTTTTTCTTCTGCTCTTCGGCCTTGCGTTTCTCCTCCTGCCGCTGCTCCTCGGCCCGCTTCTCGTCCTCGATCTTCTTCAGCTCCTCGGGCGTGGGCCCGGGCGGCGGCTGCTCGATCGGCAGCGCGGCGAGCTTTTCTGCGATCGGATCGGACTTGGGCGGCGGCTCGCTCTTCGGCGGCTCGGGCGGCGGCGCCTCGGCCTCTTTTGTCGGCGGCTCAGGCGGCGTGGGCTCGACGGGAAGCTCCGGCGCGACGATGGGCTTCGGCTTCTCGGCCTCGACCTTCGACACCTCGGGCTTGGGCTCCTCCTTGGCTTTTGCTTCGAGCTCGGTCGCCGTCTCGCTGCCCTTCTTGAGAGCGAGCAGCTCCGAAGGCGTGATCAGCGCCACCGCGATCGGCTCCGGCTCCGGGTCCTTCAGCGGCGGCGTGTTGGCCATGGCGAGCAACATCCACAGAAGGGCTCCGCCATGCATGAGGATGGAGACGGTCAGCCCGAACGCCACGGCCGAACCCCATCGAAAGTGATGCCCCTATCGCGAGCGCACCCGCCCAAGCCCGCGCGACCGGCGCACGCGCCGAGCCGCAGCCCCGACGATGTCACGGGACTGCCGCCTCTCCGCGCCGCGCGGACTCGCCTGTGCTGCACCATGCCTTCGCCTCGTACGAGATCCGGGCCCGATCCGACGGGGGCCGGCCCCCGTTTTCGGTCTCAACGGGCCGCCCCGTCCTCCACCTCGGTCACCAGCGACACCTTCTTGAACCCGCCGGCGCTGATGCGGCCCATCACCAGCATCACCTGCCCGTACGAGATCCCTTTGTCGCCACGCACGAAGATCTGCTCGTCGACGCCGTTCTTGGCGATGGCTTTGAGCTTCTCGGCGATCTCGTCGATCCCCACCTTCGTCTCGCCGATGAAAACATCACCATTGGACGAAACCGAGATGGTGAGCGGCTCGTGGTTGCTTTCGA
>JRYH01010204.1_pt1 | contig 20985 bp, 22 predicted proteins | sample 235351 | NCBI WGS metagenome assembly JRYH01 (sample SAMN03074221, study PRJNA261480) | activated sludge metagenome | biome: Wastewater Treatment Plant; feature: Wastewater; material: Activated sludge; isolation source: activated biomass of a wastewater treatment plant treating wastewater... ...
GCCACGCGGTCCGACCGGAACCCATTCCCTCGTCCGGCAACGATGCGACCGACGGTGAGCGGCAGGCCCCAGGCGCAGGATAGACCGCCTTGAGAAGGCCGATCCGCTCGAGGCCAAGGCCGAAGGATGCGAAGTATAAGGGAAAGATCCCCAGCTCATGCCGTCGTTGAGGGTGTTGACCAGCCCGGCCTGGGCGGCCGCGAAGAGATTGCGCTCTCGGAGAGCTATCCCGAATTGGTCCCCAAATTCTCCGGCGAACGTATTTTATTTCTCGGTACAGTCCTGACTTTAAGGATGCATAATGCCGAAACCTGACGCCCCACAGAGTGAATGGGACGCGGGCGGCTATGACTTCGTGATCGTTACAAGCCAGGCCGCAACGCAGAGGTCATCGAAGATGCCGTCGCGGACGTCGCAAGTCACTTACCTGATTGATCCTCCGAGCCCCTTCGCTCCGGCGGACGAATGGCGTGCGTTCATTGCCGAACTCGAAGCGTCAGAGCAAGATCCCCAGATCGTTGAAGAGCTTCGCCAGGCGCGCGAGCAGTTGGCTGAGATCGAGGCCGCCAAGGAGGCCGGCCCGCACCGCCGAATGATCATCCGATAAAAACGGCGCGCGCGCGCCGCGCGATCGTGTAGGCTCCGGAGCGAGGCTAGGGTGGGAGGCGTCGCTGCGGTACTTTGATTTCAGCTCTTGGCAGGGCGTGCTTTCGACCGTGATCGGCCTCGCGCTGTTCGCGCTCATCGGCATCGGCATCCGGTTGCTGATGATGGTCACGATCCAGCAGCGCCGCGAGCGCATGAACCGCCAGATCAACGAGCGCCTGCGCACGCTGATCGCGGCCTACAAGATCCTGGGCGGCTCGTTCACCGGCAAGCTGACCGTCGATCCGACGCATCTGCGCGATTTGTGCCGGCCCGCCGAGCGTCCCGTCGAGCCCTCGGCCGAGTCCATGCCCGAGAGCGAGAGCGCCGTCGCGCAGGATCTCTCCACCAGCAACACCATGGGATCGGAGCGGGCGCGCCGGATCCGCGACGAGGTCGAGGCGGTCCTGTCCGACATCATCCTGCTCGGCACGGAAGAGCAGGTGCGATTGGCGGAGCGTGCCGCGCGCGAGCTGGTGGCCGGACGCCCCGTCCACACGCACGAGCTCGTCGTCTCTCTGCGCAACTTCGTTCGCGAGGCGCTCGATCTCGACCCCGTGCCGCCCGATCTCGAGATTCCGATGCAAGGCCCCAGGCGGCCGCCGAGTGCCGGGGCGGGTCGCGGCCGGGGCGAGCGCGGAAACGAGGGCGCCCGGCAAGGCGGCGGACGAGGCGGCGGCGGTGTCGGCGGAATGGGAGCAGCCGGCGGCATGGCGGGCGGCATGGGCGCCGGTCTCGCGCTCGGCGGCGGCGAAGGCCCGCCCGCGTCCGATCCCGGTCCCTAGAGCATTTTCCGACGAAGTGGCTTCCGGTTCGTCGCAAGAAAATGCGACAAAACAAAAACCTAGAGCGCTCGATCCGATTCCATCGGATCGCAAAGCGCTCTAAGCATCACACCTGCTTGGAAGCGCCCAGAGGCATCCGCCGTCCGTGAGCGCCGAGACGCCGCCCGCGAGATCGATCCCGTCGGCGCGAAAGCTCAGACGCCGCCCTCTCCGGTGCGCCGACGGAGTCTACGGATTTCCGACGGCGAGAGCCCATAGCTCGCCTTGCAGAGCTGAGCGAAGCGCGTGGGGTTCGTGAACCCCCATTTGCGGGCGATGTCCGCAACCGAAAGCTCGGGGTACGCGGTCAGATCCCGATAGGCCAGGCGCAAGCGGACTTTCCGCAGATGCTCGAACGGCGACTCGCCGGCAAAATTCTTGAACCCGTAATGCAAGGCCCGCACGGAGACCCCCGCTGCCGAGGCGATGTCGTGCAGCGTCAGGGGGAGATGCGCGCTTTCCTGCATGAACTCCATGGCGCGCCGGATGTGGCTCGGCTTGAGGCCTTGCCGGCCGGGCGCCATGGCGTCCGTATAGGAGTGGCGGAAATTCTCGAGCAGCAAGAGAGACAGCCACTCCGAAAACTGAGCGGCGGCGAGAGGCGACGTGGCGAGGAAGGCCGCCCCCTCGCCGGGCGCGAGCGCGAGATCGATGACCGCGATCAGGTCGCGGATCGGGGCGGTGGCGAGATCGATGGTGGGCGCGAACGTCAGCCGCGCGCCAAGCGGCGCATCGAGCAGGACGGACAGGCTGCGCGCCATCGGCGCGTAAGGGATCTTGAGCGTCTTGTGCTCCCACGGGCCGATGAAATCGACGGCGTCGTGCTCGTTCATCGGCCCCAGGTAGCCGACCGAGGCATCACAGACGAACTGACGCGCCCCGATGGTCCAATGCGCGCTCCCCGACCCGGCGGGGAGGTTGACGAAGAAGCCGTCGAGGTCCTCGGCCTGGCGGAAGGACGCGCCGCGCGGAATCTTGGCGTGAAGCGCGATCGCCTCGCCGAGCGAGGCAACGCGGGCCGAGATCGAGACGGCCCCCGCATCCGCGAGCGGCGCGATCTCGACCTTCGAGATGCGGCTCGAGAAACAGCCGGAGAGCTCGTCCCGGTCGTCGCTCTGGATCGTGAGATGGAACGGGCGAGGCGCGGCCCCTTTGCTCCCGGTCATGCGTATCACCCACCTCGGCGTCTCGGTTTGTCCCTCGGGATAAGCCCTGACGACCTACCCCTCGACGTAACGGCGGTTGCAGGGCGATCCGTCGCGCGGCGGAGCCCGTTTTCGAGACGCAAAACGCAAGGAAACAGACAGAAAACGCAATTATTTCCGCGGCATTGTTGACGTAATGCGTCAGGTAAATGCTGTTGGCGACATGGAGAGACGTTAACGATGCCGTAACCAATGGCGCCGGTGGAGACGCCTCTCTCAGGTTGGGGAATTTTTGGGGGTTCCATGATGTTGGGGGAAAACGAGGCCCGCGGACCGTCGTCCGCAGGGACAGAGAGTTTGTCGCTGGCGATGTCGCTCGGCCTGGCTTCGGCCTTGCTGGCGACGGGGGCCGCTGCGCAGGAGGCGGCTGATCCCGCCGAGCTGCCGCCGCTCGAGGTGACGGCGAAAAAGGCCGTGGCCAAGAAGAAGAAGCCGGTCAAGAGCGCCGCGCCCGTGGTCAGCTCGCCGGCGCCCGTCGCGCCTCAGGAGCCGGAGCCCGCAGCGCCGTCGCAGGAGCCGACCACCGCATCCTTCACGCCCGGAAGCGGCAACACGCTCCAGTCCGGCACCGGCCTCGGCCGCCTGCCCGGCACGGTCCAGGGCACGCCGCAGATCGTGAACGTCGTATCGCAGCAGCGCATCCAGGAGCAGAACCTGACGACCATCGATCAGGCGCTGCGTACGGTGCCGGGCGTCACGGTGACGATCGGCGAGGGCAACGGCGGCTTCAACGGCGACCAGTTCCGCATTCGCGGCTTCGATGCCAAGGGCGATCTCTATGTCGACGGCCTGCGCGACTTCGGCGTCTACGTCCGCGACAGCTTCGCCTACGAGCAGGTCGACGTATTGAAAGGCCCGTCGTCGGAGAGCTTCGGCATGGGCACCACGGGCGGTGCGATCAATCTTCGCCAGAAAACGGCCCATCTGGGCGACGCGAACAGCGCGGAGATCACCGTCGGCACGGATTCGTTCATCCGCTCCATGATCGACGTCAACAAGCAGATCAACGCGACCACGGCCGCGCGTGCGGTCGGCATGTATCACTCCCAGGACATCGCGGACCGCGACCATGTCTATTCGGATCGCTGGGGCTTCCTGGGCTCGATCGGCTTCGGCCTCGGCACCGATACGGAGCTGACGGTCAACTACCTCCACCAGGAGAATGACCGCGTTCCGGACTACGGCGTGCCGTTCCTGCGCGCGCCGGGCACGACCGTGGGCCTGCCGTCGACGGAATTCGGTGTCCCGAGATCCAATTATTTCGGCAAGCCCACCGACAGGGACGACAGCACCGTCGACATGCTGACGGCGCGCCTGACCACGAAGGTCAACCCGTGGCTGACGATCTACAACGATACGCGCCTCGAGTTCTTCGACCGGTCGATCAGCACGTCGCCCACGCCGTGCGTCCAAGCCACGTGCAACGATGTGTTCTTCGCCACGGGCGATGCGCCCTATACGTTCGGCGCCGGCGGCGGCAGCTCCTACAGCCAGGAGAGCTGGGGAATCCAGAACATCACGACCGCGATGGCCAAGTTCAACACCGGCTACCTGCGGCACGAGGCCGTGGTTGGCGTCGATGTGTTCTATCAGGAGGACGAGCGGTTGGCGAAAATGTACGTCGGGTCGAAGACGCCCGGCACATTGCTCAACCCGAACTACTCCAGCGCCAGCTACACGATCGTGAACAATCCGAACAATCGGAAGATGGGCGACGCGACCAATTACGCTTTCTTCGCCAGCGATCGCGTCTGGCTCACGCCGGAGTTCTCCCTGCTCGGCGGCATTCGCTGGGACGACTACTCGGCGAACTACACCTACACGCAGACCAGCGCGACCATTCCCGCCGCCGGCCCATGCGCCGGGATGCCCCAAGGCGCATGGTGCAGCGAAAGGAAATCCGACAGCGATTTCTGGAGTCCCAAGCTGAGCGCGATCTGGGAGCCGACGAAGCAGCAGACCTACTATGCGTCATGGGCAACGTCGGCATCGCCCGCGGGGCAATTCATAACGTCGGGCGTCAATCCCATCGGCACCGGAGTGGGGCAAGAGACGCTCGAGCCCGAGGAGAACGAGAGCTACGAGGTGGGCTTTAAATACTCCCTTCTCGGCGGCAAGCTCGGTCTCTCCGGCGCGCTGTTCCGCGTAGAGAAGTCGAATGCCTACTATACGGACGGCAACGGAAACGCGGTCGCCTCGGGCGAGGAGCAGAAGGTCCAGGGTGTCGAGCTCGGCCTCAGCGGCATGGTCACCGACAAGTGGATGGTGGCGGCGGCCTACACGTATCTCGACAGCGAGATTACGTTCGCCAACAACGCCGCTCTCATCGGCAACCACATCCCCGGCGTGCCGGAGAACGCGGCCTCGTTCTGGACGACCTACGACATCGCGTCCCTGGTCAACGTTCCGGGCAAGCTGCTCGTCGGCGGCGGCATCACCTACGCGCAGGAGATGTTCATTCGCAACGACGAGACGAACAAGGTGCCCGAGACGTTCGTGTTCGACGCCATGATCTCCTACGAGGTCGACCGCTACCGGTTCGCCATCAACGGCTACAACCTGACCGACGAGCTTTACTACGACAGCTACTTCCAGGGTGAGAACCCGTTCTCGTCGCGGGCAACCCCCGCGCCGGGCCGCGCCGTGACGTTCACGGCGGGCATCAAGTTCTGAGGCTCTGACACGCAAAGCGATGGAGGGCGATCCCGCCCTCCATCGAGAGGAACACCGTCATGATCGTTCTCTCGCGCGCCTTCGTGGCCACCAACATCCTGCGCTATCTCGCGATGGTCGAAGGGGGCTTCGCGTCGAGCACGCGCCTCTCGGAGGATCTCGGCGTTCCCCTTCCCTATCTGCGCAAGGTGGCCAACGAGTTGGGGCGGGCGGGGCTCGTCGTCGGCACGCGGGGGTTCCGCGGCGGGCTTTGCCTGGCGCGCCCCGCGTCCGAGATCCGGCTTGGCCATGTGCTGAGGCTGATCGACGAGACGCGTATCGGCAGCGCGACGCAAGATCCTGCCGAAAAGCTCTTCGCAGGTCTGCTCGACGAGGCGCGCGTAAAATTCTACGACGTGCTCGACGACCACTCGCTCGCCGATCTGTGCGTGGGCAGGCCGCCCCGCAAGAGCGCCGAGACGGAGGTCGCGGCGTCCCAGCCATCGTCGGCGCAGGGCGCGACGGCCGCTCCGGAAGTATCGGCGCTGCGAAAGACGGATGTCGCGGCGCGCCGCCAAATCACCCCCGCTGCACCGCGCAAACGCGCCGAAAGCCGCGTTTAGGAAATTGTCCCGGTGAAGCTCTGCGCGCCGTCGCGCTTCCTGTCGAAATTGTAAGACAGCTTCGAGCCGGATGAAAGATTCGCCTTCCATCCTGATCTGATCACATCGGCCAAATCCAACGCCGTTTCTCCTCCTTGGCGGCGCTGCGAGGCGATCGAGCGATGAGTCACGGGCGTCCATCCCGTTTTTGGGGTGGGACGCAGCAGCGGACGGTGGCCGAGGGCGACTTCGGGTGCCGATCCGTTGAGGGACTCGACGGATCGGAGTTGGCAAGGACCGAAGGTGAGAATGCCGTGCCGCACGTGGCCCCGGCGACACGCCCTCTTCCCCCAGTCTTCGAAGCCGAGGATTGAGGCGGCGCAATGCGCGCGCTCCGATCGTCGGCAAGGCTATCTCCTTGCGGCGGGCCACGCACCCGCCGCAAGGATCGTGAAGCGATAGATTGAAGGCGGTGTCTCGGGCGATGCACACCGTGTTTGTTGAGAGCTGCGCCCGAGTCGTTGGCCTTGCCCGGCAAGGAGATGGACGAAGGAGGGCCGTGCCGGACCGGGCAGTTGCCACGGGCCGCAGGTTCTCTGTTGCCGCTGCGAGCGGCGTCTCATGGCTCAGAGCCACGAAGCTCAGAGCCACGAACCCCCCAGGGCCTACAGCCGGGCGCCCCCGCCGCGCCGCGAGGCTTGGAACGCCCGCCCGCGCCCTCCTCGTGCTCGCCGGCTTGGTCCAAGCGAGCCTTGCCGCGGCGCAGCAGACCGACGATCCGGTCAAGCGGATGCGCTGCCTCGCCTGCCACGCCGGCACCAACCAGCACGTCCTCGACGGCAAGCCGCGCAAGTCACAGAGCGCCATGATCGACGTGGCCACCTTCGGCGACGCAGATCACGGCAAGATGCAGTGCTCGGAGTGCCACAAGAAGGGCTTCGACATCTTCCCGCACCGCAGCAAGAAGACCGAGACGTGCATGGACTGCCATCCCCGCACGGAGGAGAAAGGGGCGGAGGCCGATAAGCCGTACGACTTCGTGCGCATCAACAAGGAGTTCGAGGAGACGGTCCACTTCACGGCCTACGCCCACGCCAAGGAGAAGTGCTGCGGCACGGCGACGGGAAAGCCCGTGCCCACCACGCCGCCGCCGGCGGCCGACAGCAAGGCGGCCGGGAAAACCGCGGAGCGCTTCACCTGCGAGCATTGCCACGAGCCGCACTACTTCAAGGCGACGCGCCACATCAAGGAGCCGCAGCGCATCCTCGAGAATGACAACGGCCCCTGTCTTCACTGTCACATGGATGGCGCGACCGTGCGCCTCGCCGATCCGGCCAAGCCCAGCCTGCTCGCCGCGCATCGCTATCTTCCCTATGCGGAGGCCCATCTCGAGGGCACGCGATGCGTCGATTGCCACACGAACGTGAAGCCCAACGTCGCCCACGATCTGCCGAAAGGCAAAGCGGCGGATCAGGGCTGCAACAGTTGCCACAGCCTGGACAGCGCCCTCCTCCGCCGCCTCTACCGCTATGCCGGCGATAGCGGGTCGGCGCTCGGCTTCCACAACGCGCGCCTGCTCCAGGATGGCTACGTCATGGGCGCCAACCGCAACCGCTGGACGGATATCGCCGCCTATCTCTTGATGAGCCTCGGCCTGGTCCTCGTGCTGGTCCACGGCGGCTGGCGCATCGGCGCGCGCTGGCAGCGCCGCCTGGCCCGCGGCCGCCCGGCAGAGGAGAGAGGGTCGTGACGCCGCTCTGGGTTCGGCTCTGGCATTGGGCCATCTCGCTCCTGTTCGTGATCCTGTTCGTGACCGGCGTGGTGCTGACCTATTCGAGCGCCGATTACGCGCTCATGGACTACGGCCTGGCCGATACGCTCCATCAGGTCACGGGGATCCTGTTCTCGGTGCTGATCGTCCTCTTTCTGATCGCGGCCGGGGTGAGCGGCTACTGGCGCCGGTATCCGCGCCAGTGGCAGGGCTTGTGGCAGCGCATGCGTCTGCATGCCTCCAACGTCGCGAGCGGCGGCGCATCGCCCGCAACGGTCTCGCGCGTCGATCTCACGCGCGGGCTTCTCTTTCTCGTCCAGCAGTTCCTCGTCATCGTCAGCGTCGCGGTGCTCTCGCCGCTGCTGGTCGTGACCGGCCTGATCCTGCTCTATCCGGAGCTCGCCCCGAGCGAGGTCGCGGGGCTGGACGGGCTCTGGACCTTCGCGCTCGCCCACTACTGGGTGGGGCTGCTCGGCGCGTTGTTCCTGCTGTTCCACATCTACATCGCCACGATCGGCGGCTTGCGGCGCATGATCCGCGGCCGCTGAGGGTGGGAGCGCCCGCGCGGAAAAATCACCGTCGCTGAAGATGCGGCCCGCCGTCGGTGCGAGGCCAGTCCGCAAGCTGATGCTGCTAAGACGCCTTCGCCACCCGGGCCGGCGCGGCGCGCGTCGGACGCGGGGCCTCGATGATGAAGTCCTGCTCGGGAGCTGCGTGCTTCGCCGACAGCCGGTTCCCGTACTGGAAGACGTCGATGTAGCAGGAATCGATGCAGGCCGCACAGTTCGTGCAGTCGCCCGAGAGAATGAGGTGCGTGCCCGTGCCCTTGAGCGCCGGCGTGATGACATGCGGCTCGGGGCACGCCTTGAAGCAGGCGCCGCAGTCGGTGCAGGCGGAGCGGTTGAGCGCGCTCACGCGCACGAGGCTGTTAGCGCCGATCAGCCCGTAGACCGCCCCGACCGGGCAGAGATGGCTGCACCAGCCGCGCCGGGTGACGACGAGATCGAGCAGGAAGACCGCCGCGATGATGCCCCAGCCCGCGCCGATGCCGAAGATGATGCCGCGCTGCAGCAAGCTCACCGGGTTGAGGAACTCCCAGGCGATAGTACCGGAGAGGAACGAGGCGAGCAGCGCCGCGACGACGATCCAGAGGCGCGTGCGCTTGTCGAGCTTGCGATCGCGCGTGAGCCCGATCTTCTCGCGCAGCCAGTAGGCGGTGTCGGTCACGACGTTGACCGGACACACCCAGCTGCAATAGGCGCGCCCGCCGACGAGAAGATAGAAGGCGATGATCGTGCTGACGCCGATGACCGAGATCAGGATCGGCTGATGGCGGGCGAAGAGCGACTGCACGAAGATGAAGGGGTCGGCGAGCGGCAGCACGCCCAGGATCTCGCTCGCCGCGAAATTCCCGCGTGCGATCCAGAGGCCGAACCAGGGGCCGGTCAGGAAGATTCCGAGCACGAGGAGCTGCGAGGTCCGCCGTGCCAGCCAGTAGCGGTGCGCGAACAGCCATCCCCGGCGGGTTGCGGCGTAGGTCCGGGCGTCGGACGTCAGGCGTCCGACGAGCATTCTGGCGTCCATCTCAGAGGTCCCGTTTGAGCGATCCATGTCCGGTGATCGGGCGCCCGGCCGAGTTGCGCCCGGCCTTGCCCAGGCCGAGCGGGCGCGGCAGCACGCGGATGGCGGCCTCCTCGAGCACGCACTGCTTCTCGCACGTCCCGCAGCCCGTGCACTTGTCGGAGTGCACGACCGGGATCACCATCGGCCGCCCCTTGATCGTCTGCTTCTCGACCGTGATGGCCTCGTCGCGGATCGGGCACACGCGATAGCAGATCGAGCAATGCATGCCTTTGTAATTGAGGCACGTCTCGTGATCGACGAGCACGGCCACGCCCATGTTGGCCTGGCGGATGCTCGGGATCTCGCGGTCGAGCGCCCCGGTCGGGCAGGCGCGCGCGCACGGCACGTCCGGACACATGAAGCACGGCGTATGGCGGGCCACGAAGAACGGCGTTCCAAGAGCGGTGGGATCGCCCATGGTGGCCAGATGCAGCGTGTCGTAGGGGCAGGCGCGCACGCACAGTCCGCAACGGACGCAGGCGCCGAGGAAATCGCTCTCCTTGAGGGCGCCGGGCGGGCGCAGCGCCTTCGCATCGGTGCTGCGGGCCGTACGGACGTATTGATCGAGCGCCACGGCGGCGAGGCAGGCGACGCCCGCGGACTTGGCGACGTTGCCCAGGAAGTCGCGGCGGCTGACGCCGGGCGCGGGGGCACGATCGGCCTTGCGTGCGGCGGGAGCTGGCGGCACAGTGTTTGACGCACGGGCGACGGGACTGCGCGGTCCGGTTTCGGCGGGGATTTTGGTGCTCATGGAACCCCTCATCGTGCAAATCGGGACGGGTGCGAGATGTGCGGCACCTGGGGCCCGGATTAAGAGACCGGAGCCTGCGGACGCCGGAAGCGAACAACAGTTTCGCATATGCACGTCTGAGGGCAACAAAGACCGACACCTTACATGAAATGTAAGGGAGCACAGTCTTTCGGATGGATTTTGCCGCTAAAGCGGGCAGCAAGACATGCGTTTTTCACGCTAAACGCGAAATACGATTTCGCCATTGAATGCGCTTATTGCATCGACGGATAATTTTAAGTATTGGAAAAAAGTTGCTTGTGGAGGGTTGGCTACAGCAGCGAGGCGCGTCGTTATGAGAATATTGCTGATTGAGGATGACGCCGAAACCGCATCCTATGTGAGCAACGGTTTGCGGCAAGCGGGTCATACGGTTGACGTCGTCTCCGATGGAAAAGACGGCGTGCTTCTCGGCATCCAGGAGGACTTCGACCTCGTCATTCTGGACCGGATGATTCCCGGGCTCGATGGGCTTTCGGTGGCGCGGACGCTGCGCAGCAGCGGCCGTCCCGTGGCCATTCTGTTCCTGACAGCGCTGGGCAGCATCAACGATCGCGTGCAGGGCCTCGACGTCGGTGGCGACGACTATGTGGTCAAGCCGTTCGCGTTCTCCGAGCTTTTGGCCCGCGTCAACGCGCTGGGCCGCCGCTCGCCGATCCGCGACGAGCACGAAAAGCTGACTGTCGGCGATCTCGAGATGGACGTGGCGCATCGCATCGTCACGCGCAATCATCAGCCGATCAATCTCTTGCCGCGCGAAAGCCTTTTGCTCGAGATTTTGCTTCGCAACAAAGGGCGCGTTGTGCTTCGCACAATGCTTCTGGAGCGCGTGTGGGGCTTTCGCTTCGAGCCCAAGACGAGCGTCGTCGAGACGTATATCTCGCGCTTGAGAACAAAGGTCGACAAGCCGTTCAAAACGCCCCTGATCCATACGGTGCGCGGCTGCGGCTATTCCATTTATGAAGCCTGATCTTCCGCTGACGCGTTTCCACGTTCAAATCGTCGCTGTGACGGGCGCCCTTCTGGTCCTCGTCTTCAGCGTTGTTTTCTCGAATTTTTTCATTGTTTCGCACGGAGAGCTGACGGCGCGCATGCAGACGCGCGTCGCCAACGTTTTGCAGTCCCTGCTCGCCTATGAGCAGCGCAACGGCCCCGATGCGCTCGTCCGCTTCGTCGAGGCGGGCTCGGCCTGGCACGATCCCGACGGGCCCTTCGTCTCGATCCGCGACGCAGAGGGCCGCACCACGCTCCACACCTCCTCAGAGGTTTCGGCGCAAGACGCCTGGAGCGCGGCCGATCTCTCCATCCGCTCGCTGGCGGTGGGGTGGGGGCTGTCGACACGGCTCGTTCACGTCGCTGCGGCGCCGTTCTCCAACGGCCGCCTGCTGGTCGGGCAGAGCGAGATGAAGGCGGCGCAGGCCCGCGACCGGGCCATCCTCGGCTTCACGCTGCTGTCGCTGATCGCGCTGGCGCTGATGCTGCTGGTCGGCATCCTCATTTCCGGCCGCTCGCGGGCTCGCGTCGACGAGATGACGTCCACGCTCTTCGCCTTTGCCTCCGGCGACGTCGACCGGCGCGTGCCGATGTCCGGGCAGGTCGACCGTCTCTCCGATCTCGCACTCGCGATCAACGGCTCCCTCGACTATGCGCAGCGCCTCTTGTGGAACCTGAACTACATGTCGGCCGACATTGCTCATAACCTGAAGAAGCCCCTGACGCGTCTGCGCCAGCGGCTCGAGCTGGTGAGCAAGTGCGAGTTCGGCAACGCCGAGCTCTCGCGCAAGATCGACGAAGGCATTCAGGAGATCGACTCGCTCGTGGTCATCTTCGAGGCGCTGCTCAACATCGGCCTGCTCCAGTCGGGCGACCGCCGCGCCCGCTTCGTCGATGTCGACATGGCCGCTCTGCTGACGCACGTGGCGGACGTTTACGAGCCCATCATCGCCGACCACGGCCATCATCTCGAGCTGTCGATCGGCAGCGGCAAGATCCCGCCCATCAGCGGCGACCGCGAGCTGCTGATGGAGATGATCGTCAATTTCGTCGAGAACGCGATCCAGTACTGTCCGAGCGGAACCACCATCAAGCTCGGTCTGCGCCAGCATCGCACGGGGCTCGACGTGACGATCAGCGACAACGGGCCCGGCGTGCATCCCTCCGAGATCCAGCGTCTTTTCGAGCGTTTCTATCGGCTCGAGGGCGCGCGCGAGAAGACGGGGCACGGCCTCGGCATTCCGTTTGCGGATGCGATTGCGACGCTGCACGGCGCTTATGTCGAGATCGGCGACAACAAGCCGGGCCTCAACGTGCTCATCCACTTCCCCAACGATCCCGTCAGCCGCTCGCAGCTCGGCCTCAGATTGCGCTCCGGCTATGCCATCACGCCGAAGCTCACGCGGCCCGGAAGCCCTGAATCTTGATTCCTGTCAAAATTGTAAGGGAGCTTCGAGACGGGTGAAAGATTGTCGCATCATCCTGGCCCCATCGCCGTATCGACCACGCACCGCATGATCTTCCGAGTGAAGTGCGAGGCGAAGGACGGCGGGGGGAGGGACATCGCTTCACAGCCATGACCGTCCCGCACGATCCTTGACCGCTCGATCGAGCGCTTCGGCATTCGTTCGAGCACGAGGGGCATTGTGTCGATCTCAATCCGGCGCACAAGACGCCGGAGCAACGAGCCGTTGCTCAGCAGCGGTTTTGGAAACGCGTTGTGAGGAGAGGCTATCCCATGGCCGAAACGTGGCAAAATCACGCAAATCCTGTGCCTGACACGACGGTGGAGCGCGTCGAGGACGTGACGTTCTTCGCCGAGCCGTGGCCGAGGGCGACGCGATTTGCCCTTATGGCGATGAGTGCCGTTCTGGGCGTTCTGGGCGCGCATTATCTTCTGTCGGGCGTTGCGCTCGAGACGGGGCTGGTCTGGCTCCTCATTCCCGCCGCCTTCGCGGGCGGCCTTCTGTCGACGTGGTCGCCGTGCGGCTACTCGAGCGTCTGCCTGCTGCGTCCCAACGGCAGCTATACGGCCGCTTCCGTGATGGGGTGGATCCCGACCATGGTCGCGCACGCCGTCGGATACGCGCTCGGCGCGTTCGTCATCGGCGGCACGCTCGGCTTTATCGGCCAGACCCTCGGCCTCGATGCCTATGCCGCTTACACGGTTCCGGTCTTCGCCGTGCTCCTGATGCTGTACGGCGCCCATCAGTTCGGTTTCGTGAAGGTGCCCTATCCGCAGCGCCGCTCGCAGGTTCCGCATGACGCGCGTCAGCGGTTCCCGAAGTGGGTGATCGGCCTGCTCTACGGCTTCTCGCTCGGCCTCAACTATTGCACGTACGTGCAGACGCCGCTGCTCTACGCCGTCACGGGTGCGGCCCTCTTCTCGGGCTCCATCACCTTCGCGATCGGCATCTTCCTGGTGTTCAATCTCGGCCGCTTCCTGCCGCTGCTCGTCAACGCGCTCCCGATTACGGATCGCGCCGTCACGGCATGGCTGTCGCGCCGCCAGGAGCAGGCGACGATTGTCGACGGCACGGTTCTGGTCGCTCTTGGCGCGGCCGTTCTGGCGATGATCTACGCGGCTTGAGCGGCCGCAGCTTTAAAACTTCACCACAATAACACGCTGCCTCATGGAGGAAACAACGATGCACGCCTTGAACACGCTCGACACTCCGAAGAAATACCGCAACGCCCTGCTCTGCGGCGTGGCGGGAATGGCTCTCCTTTTCGCCGGTGCCGCGTACGCGCAGCAGGGGCCGAGCGGCGCCGAGGTGCCGAAGCAGCTCGACAAGAAGGCCACGTCCGAGCTCGAGGACACCCCGAAGATTCTCTCCGCACCCGCCCCGGATGCGCGCCGCGTCTACGTCACCGACCCGGCTCACTTCGCCGTCACCACGCAGACCTTCACCATTGACGGCAACGAGGGCAAGGTTCTCGGCATGGTGGACGGTGGCTTCCTCGTCAACCCGTTCGCGGCGACCGACGGCAGCTATTTCGGCATCGCGAGCACCGTTTACTCGCGTGTCGCGAAGGGCAAGCGCGACGACTACGTCGAGGTTTACGACTCGAAGTCGCACGAGGTCATCGCCGACATCGACATCCCCCAGAGCCGCTTCCTGATCGGCACCTATCCGTGGCTGACGACCGTCACGCCGGACAACAAGTCGCTGCTCTTCTATCAGTTCACGCCGTCGCCACAAGTCGGTCTCGTCGACATCGAGAACAAGAAGTTCGTCCGCATGCTGGACGTGCCGGATTGCTATCACATCTTCCCGCAGAGCAACGACACCTTCTTCATGCACTGCCGCGCCGGCACCATGGCGAAGGTCACGTTCGACAAGGACGGCAAGGTCGAGGTCAAGGAATCGCAGCCGTTCCATGGTGAGGAGGAATACCTCATCAACACGCCTGCCTTCTCCATGAAGGCCGGTCAGCTCGTGTGGCCGACCTACGACGGCAAGATCTTCCTCGTCGACATCTCGTCGGGCGAAGCGAAGTTCGGCAACCACTTCGACGTCTTCACGCCGGAGGAGAAGAAGCAGAACTGGCGCGTCGGCGGCTGGCTGCCGGTGGCTTACCACCGCGATTCGGGCGAGATCTACCTGCTCGGCGATCAGCGCGCGAAGTGGACGCACAAGTATCCGAGCCGCTTCGTGTTCGTGCACGATGCCAAGACGGGCAAGCGCCTCCGCAAGCTCGAGCTGGGCCGCGACATCGACTCGATCGCTGTGAGCCAGGATGCCAATCCGCAGCTCTACGCGCTCTCGACCGGCGAAAAGACCCTGTTCATCCTCGACTCTCAGACGGGTAAGGAGCAGCACGCTGTGACCCATCTCGGACACGGGCCGCAGGTCATCATCGCTCACGACAACTGATCGAGGAAACCATGTGGCTTTTATCCGATCCACTGGTAACGGCCTTCCTCCGATCCTTCCTGGCAATCCTGTTTGCCGGCGCAGCTTACTCCAAGCTGCGCCACCAGGAGGAGTTCTTCGGAGTGGTGCGTAACTTCCGGCTGATGCCCGAGTGGCTGGCCTCGCCCTTCGCCGCGGTTCTGCCGTGGCTGGAGCTGGCCATCGCCATCGGCCTGCTGGTCACACCGGCCGTTCCCTACGCTGCCGCAGCTGCCAGCGGACTGCTCGTGCTGTTCGCTGTCGCGATCGCGATCAACGTCGCACGTGGTCGTAAGGCTATCGACTGTGGCTGCTTCCGCACCGGCTACAAGCAGCCGCTGAGCTGGCTTCTCGTGTTGCGCAACGTGGCTCTCGCCTCCGGCGGGCTCCTGTTGCTCGGCGTCGGCGAGGCTTCGCGCACGGCATCCCTGGCCGACATCACGACCGGCCTCGTGGCCGCCGGTGTCGCCATGGTGCTCTACGTCACAATCGGTCTTCTCGGCGGTGTTGCGGCCACCGCCCGGAATACCGCCCATCTCGCCTAGGAAAGGAACCACGCAATGACGCTCGAATTTCTGATTGCGTCGAACATACTGCTCTGGATCACGGCTATCGGTTGCGCGGTCGTCCTGCTGGGCGTGACGCGCCAGGTGGGGATCCTCCACGAACGCTCGGCTCCGCTGGGTGCCATGATCACCGATCATGGTCCCGACATCGGCGACAGCGCGCCGAAGTTCGAGGTGGTGGATTACTACGGCAATGCCCTGCGCATCGGCGGCCCGGAGCCCAAGCACCGCGAAACGCTTCTGATGTTCACGGCGCCGACCTGCCCGATCTGCGAAAAGCTGCTTCCGATCATCAAGTCGGTGGCGCACGACGAGGAGATCTCGGTTCTTCTCATCAGCGACGGGCAGCCGGAGGACCATGCACGCTTCCTGAGAAGCCACGATCTGGGGAACATCCCCTACATCGTCTCCCCGGAGGTCGGCATGCGCTTCCAGGTCGGCAAGATCCCCTACGGCGTCGTTCTCGACAGTCACGGCAAGATCCGTGCGAAGGGGCTGACGAACACCCGCGAGCATCTTGAAAGCCTGCTCGAAGGTGCGCGCACCGGCCACCACTCGCTTCAGGAGTACATGAAGAAGTCGGGCATCAACGCGATTCATTCCAATGGCAGTGGCTTCCATGCCGAGCACTGAAGCGCAAAAACACACCGATATGTCGAGGAGGAACACCCCATGCTAGAGAAAACGAAATTCGACCAAATCCTGGAAGGCCTCTCGCGCACCATCGCCGGCCGCACCAGCCGCCGCGGCTTCATCGGCCGGGTCGGCACGGCCCTCGCAGGCGCGGCGCTCGTCCCGCTTCTGCCGGTGGATCGTCGTGGCCGCGTCAGCCGCAGCGCTCACGCCGGATCCGGCACCCGCGAAGGCTGGTCGCCGCAGGACAAGGACACGCAGTCGTGCGACTACTGGCGTCACTGCTCGATCGACGGCAACATCTGCGATTGCTGCGGCGGCTCGCTGACGAACTGCCCGCCGGGCACGCGTCTGTCGCCGAGCTCATGGGTCGCAAGCTGCTACAATCCTGGCGACAAGCAGAGCTATCTGATCGCCTATCGCGATTGCTGCGGCAAGAACGTGTGCGGACGCTGCGCATGCCTCAACACCGAGGGTGAGCTGCCCGTGTACCGTCCGGAGTTCGCGAACGACATCATCTGGTGCTTCGGCGCCGATGACGATGCGATGACCTATCACTGCACGATTTCTCCCATCGTCGGCAAGGCGAGCTAAATCCTCCCAAGCCCAACCTCGGGCAGCGATGACACTGATCATTGCTGCCCTTTTTTCATTCAAGCGAGAGGCTCACATGATGAAGAAGCTCGGAGTTCTGACCTTACTTGGTTTGCTGGCGGCGACCCCGCACGTTGCGTTCGCCGCCGACGCGTATGAGGTGGTGGCTGCTGAAAGCGCGCCTGCCGACGCGACCAAGATCGAGATGGTCAAGATGAAATACGCACCCACCGCCGTCGAGGTTTCGGAAGGCGCAGTCGTGGTGTGGACCAATCATGATGCGATGCCGCACAACGTGCAGCTCCTCAGCCCGGTGAAGATCGTCGGCGACATGCTGCGCGCCGGCCAGAGCATCGCGATCAAATTCAACACGGCCGGTGATTACAATTACACGTGCACGCCGCATCCCTTCATGAAGGGCAAGGTGACGGTCAAGCCGAAAACCTGACGCGGCAGACGCCGGTCCGAAAGGTCTCAAGATGTGGATTCCGCACAACCTGCTGTCGCCGCTCAAGGCCGAGACGCCCAAGGAGACCATTCAGGCCTCCGAGGCGGCCCGCGAGGACCGCACGTTCGTGGTCGGGTTTCTGCTCTGCAATGCCGTCACGAAAGCCTGGGAGACGGATCTTCTCGTCGCCCCCGGCGAGACCCGTCGCGAGATTAGGATCGAAGGCCGTGCCTGCACGGTCGACGCCTCGGCCAACGTGTCCGGCAAGCTGCACGAGATCATCTATACCGTTCCGTCCACGGGGGCGCTGGCCGCGCTTTCGGCCACCTTCCGCCACGTGGACGGCGAGTTGAGCCGCCTGGCCTTGCAGTACGGACGCAGCTTCGAGATCGCCGGATGGCGCGTGGCCGACGTCGATTACGAAGCGCGCTGGCGTTGCGTGCCCTTCCGGCCGAGCGCCCTTCTGGCGGAGCGGGGCCCCGGCGCCTTGCCCGCCGTCTACGCCGAGGTGCTGCGCCTCTATCGTGAGGCGCGCAGCACCACGAGCGCGGCCTGGAGATTGATCGCGGCCGGCGCCATCCTGGATGCCGCCGTCTCGCGCCGCGCGCCCTTCGAGTCCGAAAGCCTCGATCTCGGCGCCCATCCCATCACGACCGACATGCTGGTCCGCAGCGGCACGTTGGCGACCTATCCCGAGCTCAAGGATGCCACCGCGCGCGCCTTGCGCGATGTCGTGGAAGGGCCCCGCCAGGCGCTGCTGGCGCGTCTCGGCACTCTCGACGGGGGCGATGCGACGTCCGAGAGCGGCGACTATCAAGCCGCCGCCGCACGCGCGGCTCTGGCCAATCTCGTCGACCTCGTCGCGCGGGATCTCGTGCTCGCGACCCTGCGTGATGCCGGCTACATGCGTCTCGCCGAGTCCGTCGAGGACGCGGAACCCGTCAAGGCATAGCAGGGCGACATGGCGGGACTCTGGCCGACAGTCTTATCGGTTTTCGGCATGGTTGCGGGCCTGGGGCTGACGTTGAGCCTCGTGCCGCAGAGCGAAAACGGAACCAGCCCCTCTGCGCGGTGGGTCGCGCCGGCCGGCGCCGCAACCGGCGTTGCCGTGCCCGAGGACCTCAAGGCGAAATACCGCCGCCCCGAGACCATTCCCGCTCCGAAGAAAAACCCGCTGACGCCGGAGAAGGTGGAGCTTGGCCGCCACCTCTTCTTCGATACGCGTCTTTCGAGCACGCGCAGCGTGGCCTGCGCCTCGTGCCACAATCCCGGCTTCGATTGGGCCGATGGGCGCACCCGCGGCCTCGGCGTCACCGGCGTTCCCTTGCCGCGGCGCACGCCGAGCGTGCTCAACGCGGCCTGGCTCACGATGCTGATGTGGGACGGCCGCGCCGCCAGCCTCGAGCAGCAGGCGACGATGCCGATCACCGCCGAGCACGAGATGGGGATGGCGCTCGAGGACGCCGTCGCACGCATCAAGGCGATCGAGGGCTATGCGCCCCTCTTCGAGGCCGCCTACCCGGGCGAAGGCGTCAGCGCCGAGACGCTCCTCGGCGCCCTCGCCAGCTTCCAGCGCTCGCTCGTCTCGGGCGAGTCCGCCTTCGACAAATGGATCGCCGGCGACGAGGCGGCGATCTCGGAGGCAGCCAAGCGCGGCTTTATGGTCTTCAACGGCGAGGGCCGCTGCAGCAAATGCCATTCCGGCTGGCGCCTCACCGACGACAGCTTCCACGACATCGGCCTCGACAGCGACGACGTCGGCCGTGGCGCCTTCGCGCCGCCCAGCGTGGTGATCATGCAGCACGCCTTCAAGACGCCGTCGCTGCGCGATGTGCGCCTGACGGGTCCCTATATGCATGACGGAGCGATGGACACGCTCGACGAGGTCATCGATCATTACGAGGACGGCGGCAAGAAGCGGCCGAGCCTGTCTCCGGAGATGAAGCCGGTCAAGCTGAGCGCCGAGGAGCGCGCAGACCTGATCGCCTATCTCCGGACCCTGCAGGGGCCTCCGCTCGACGTGGACGTCCCGAGACTGCCCTGAAGCGACACGAGGTGAGACCGGAATGATCCTTTTGAGAACCCTTTTCTCCGCGGCGATGATGACGATGATCGTGATGACGGTCTCGCCCGGCGGAGCCGAGGCCGGCGAGCATAAGATCGTGATCCATCACATGGAGCTTCAAGAGATCGACGGCACTCTGCGTGTCGGCGACAAGGTCATCTTCGAGAACCAGTCGGACATGGCCCACAACCTTTACGTCACCTACGACGACGGCACGATGGACAACCTCGACACGCAGTTTCCGGGCATGCAGCGGAGCGTCATCCTGCGCAAGGCCGGTCCCGCCGTCGTCCGCTGCTGGATCCATCCGATCATCAAGGCCGAGGTGGAGATCATGGAGGCAACCGAGCCGAACGCGCCCTGAAGAGCGCCGGCGAGATCGAGAACACGCGCGAGCACTGCAGTCTGGGAGGACATCATGGGTCTGAGCGTCACGCATATACTTTTGGTTCTGGCTGTCGCAGTCCTGTTGTTCGGACGCGGCAAGATCTCCGCGCTGATGGGCGACGTCGCCAAGGGCATCCGCAGCTTCAAGACGGGCCTGGCCGAGGACGACGAGGCGGCCGCCCCCCGGGTGTCCTCCGCAAGCGCAAGCCCGAAGGCCACCGTCGCCGAACGCTCCGAGGCCTGGTAGGCGGCTCGGCCACTCCCCGTGCTTGAGGCGCCCGCTCGCTCCGGCGCAGAGAGCAAGAGCGCTGACAGCACAGCCGGCCCGTTCGGGCTTTCGCGGGCTTGTCCGGGCCCGTCTCCGGCCGGATTCCATCTCGTTCCGTGCAGAAACGCGGTCTACGGAGGTCAACCCGCCCCGTCCGCGTTGACGTAAGGCGCGCCGTCTCCCGCAGCCGATGGCGAGAGGGGCGAAGGCGAGGCCGCCGAGGGAACGGCCGGCACCCGCCGAAGGAATATGCGTCATGGGCTTGCCAAATGAAGGAAGACCACGACAATGCTGAGCTTACGGAAAATGGATCGCCTCACGGACACCGCAAGCCCGCGCTGCAACCAACCCGCAAGGGGGGACCTCATGCACCAGAAACTGTCGGATGCCCGTGTGAGACGCATGTTTGCCGGCGACCGCATATGGGCGTTCGGCTCGATCGGGGTCCTGTGGATCATCTACGCCTTCACCTATTGGCAGCTTTCGGTGAGCCAGGACGAATCCGGCGTTCTCGGTGCGCTCGCGATCGCGGGCGGTCTCGTGCTGCTGTTCAATACGGCCTCGATCGCGNNATGATCCTGCACTACGGTCGGGACCGGGAGCACATCTACGGGCTCGACATCTACTATCTCGACGAGATGAAGCGGGCGCAGGGATGAGGTCCGGCCATGGCGAAGGCCCCCTATCGGCCGCCTGTGCAATCGGGGATCGGGCAGATCTTCGATACGCTTTTTCTGCTGGCCCTCGTGCTCGCGTCGCTCTTCGCGCCCCTTTACCTCGGCCTCGGCGGCACCGGCAAGACCACGGTCGAGCTGAGCGATACCTCATGGGCCGGCCTCAAGCAGAACGCCACCATGCAGGCCCAATGGGAGAAGCTCGGCTTCACCGACGGACGCGAGGTCAAGGATGGCCGGCAGCCGGCCTCGGAGCTGATCGCGACGCGCTTCAATTACAATTTCAGCCTCGTTGAGCTGTCGATCAGCGCGCTCGTCGTCGTTGCGTATTTCTTCATCGTCTTTCACT
>JRYH01007272.1_pt1 | contig 20961 bp, 17 predicted proteins | sample 235351 | NCBI WGS metagenome assembly JRYH01 (sample SAMN03074221, study PRJNA261480) | activated sludge metagenome | biome: Wastewater Treatment Plant; feature: Wastewater; material: Activated sludge; isolation source: activated biomass of a wastewater treatment plant treating wastewater... ...
CGCGCGGCGCCCCCCGACAGCGATCCCCCGGCGCGATCCGGGGTTGATTCCCGATCTCAGTGCAGGTTCGGGATCTTCTGCTTCATCTCCGCGGCAGCCTGGTCCAAGGCATCCTTCGGGGTCAGTCCGCCCGCCAGGGACTCGTTGATGTACTTGCCCAGGATGTCCTCGACGATCAGGGATTCCGGGAAGGCCTTCATCGTGAAGATCGATACCTCCTTCTTGCCGGTCTCGGGATCCGGCGTCTCGTAATAGGTCCGTGGCAGACCCCAGGCCTGGCCCTCTTCCCGGAACGCCGGCTTGCCGTCCACCTCGAGCACCTTGCCGTGGGTGAAGAAGTAGTGCGTCGGCGCGTAGGTCAGCTTGTACACCTCCGGCACCGTATAGGCCGAGTCCGGCAGCGCGATGGTGCCGCTGGACATCAGCAGGGCCTGGATCTCCTTGCGCTGGGTCCACTGCAGGAAAAGCCACGCCGCTTCCTGGTTCTTCGACGATTTGGGTATGGAGAGCGACCAGCCGTTCATGTTGGTGATCTTGCGCGTTCCGATCGGGGTCCCGCTATAGGCGATCTTCCCCACGACGGACGATTGCGTGGCGTCCTCGCTCGTGGCGTAGGCGGCGTCCGCCCACAGCAGGGCGGAGGTCGCCAGCCCCGTCTGGATGGCGGCCAGCTGCTCGTCCCACGTATAGGTGACGGTGCCGGGCGGGCAGGTATTGTCGACCAGCCACTTGTAGTACTCGAGGGACTTCACGGCCTCCTCGGAGTTGACGATCACGGGTCCGTAGTCGAAATGCCCCGGCGAGTCGACCGTTTGGCCGTCATAGGCGTAGAGCACGTTCATCCAGTTGTAGACGGTCGAAATGTGCCGCTTCCCGGCCAACGTCATTCCGTAGGAATCGTGCTGCAGGACCTCGTCCCCCAATTTCTCGCCCGCCTTCCGGGTGAAGAATTCGGCGGTGTCCTTCAACTGGTCCAGCGTCACGGGCGGCGACGGCAGGTCATAGCCGTACTTGGCCTTGAAGTTCGCTTTCTCCTCGGGATGCTCGTAGAGATCCCACCGCCAGTACAGGAAGATGGTGTGGACGGTGAAGGGGACGCCGTAGAGCTTCCCCTTGTAGGCCGCCATGGTGTTCAGCCATTCCTGGTTGGAGATATCCCTCTGAAGGTCGAAATTCGGGTCCGTGATGGCCTTGTTCGCGGTGAAGGTCTCCAGCGGGACGATCCAGTCGTTGTCCGCCATCGCGGCGACCCATGAGAAGTAGTTCATGAAGACGTCGTAGATCTGCGTGCGCGCGACGAAATCCGCCGTCACCTTCTGCTTGACGGAGTCCATGTCGCGGGCTTCGACATTGACCTTGATGCCGGTCAGCTCGGTGAATTCCGCCGAGCGCTTGGCCAGGGAATCCAACGGCGGCAAGGCCTCGCCGATCACGTTGATCGTCGTGCCCTGGTAGGGCTTGCTGGCCTCCCGGAGCCACGCGTCCGCATCCGTTTGCGCCAGAGCGGCCGACGACGCGGTCAGAGTCGCGGCCGAGACCAATGCAAGCAGCGTCTTCTGCATGTCCATGGTGCTTCCTCCCGTTTCCCCTGAAGACCTCGAGGCCTTTCTTCGTTAGGAACGGGCATAGCATGGTTACCTATCGGAAGCGAGTCTCTGGCGGCATCGCCGCCTCGCGCGCTACCCGCTCTCGCCCTCCACCTCGAGCGCGTCGAGCTTGTCCGGGTAGAAGCAGATGTGGCCGGCGATGCGCGGGCATTCCGGCAGCGGATCCCGGTAGCTCCAGGCCGCGTCCGCGACGCTGCGGCCGCCGAGCTCGACCGACCAGTAGGAGGCGTCGCCCTTGTACGGGCAGACCGATCGGGTCGCCGACGGGGCGAGCCGGTCCATGCGCACGTCCTCTCGCGGGATGTAATAGCGGGTCGGCATCCCCGTCTCGAACAGGAACAGGGCGCGCCGGCTGCGGGCGATGGTCTCGCCGGCGAACACGGCCCGCACCTCGCGCGCGCTCGGCCGCACGTCGACGCGATGATAGGGGTCGCGCGGATGGCCGAAGATCTCCTCGTCCTCTTCGAACCAGCGGTCGACCTTGCTCCAGTAGAAGGCCAGATGACCCGAGATCTGGCGCGCGCCCTCGATCGGCTGCTCGTAGCTCCAGACCGCGTCCTCGACGCGGCGGCCGTCGACGTCGAGCGACCAGTAGGACGCCTCGCCCTTGTGGGGGCAGCGGCTGCGCCGGTTGCTCGCCTGCAGGAGATCGGCCCGCACGTCCGCGCGCGGAAAGTAGTAGACCGGGCTGTGGCCCGCCTCGAGCACGAGGATCGTCGCCACGGAATCCGCCACCGTCCTGTCGTTCGCGACGACGCGCACCCGCTTTCGGCTCGGCACGAAGTCGAGGTGATGATCCGGTTTCATCGCGAGCTCCCGAATGCGTTCCGGAGGGATCCCTCCATCCTGCCGGACCGGAACGGCGCACTGCAAAGACGAATCCCTGGGTCCGGACGGGACCAGGGCGCCTGAGCGGGGTCGGGCGTCAGACGCCGAACGGATAGGTGTCGGCCGCGCCCGCCGGCGGCGCGGCGGGAAGCGGCGTGACGGCCCGGGTCTCGTCGAACCAGACATAGGCGTCGAACTGTTCCGAGAGCACCGCCTCGAAATAGTGGCTCAGGAACTCGGTCTCCGGGCGGTAGACCACCCCGATCGCCCGTTCCAGCCGCGGCTCGCGCAGAGCCTCGGCCAGCTCGTGCCGGCCGGCGCGCCGCCAGTCGGTCAGCGAGCGGGCGAGCCCGGTCTGGTGGAAGACATGCTCGTAGCTGTCCGGGCGCGCCGGGCGCACCGTCTTCACCTCCATCGGTGCGTCCCAGTCGCTGGCCGCCGCCACCGTGCCGCGATCCGTGCCGAAGCCGATGAGCACGGCGCCGTCGCCGAGGGCGGTCCGGCAGAGCTCGCCGATGTTGAACTCGCCCTGCCATCCCATGGCGGTCGCGGCGGCGTTGCCGATATGGGAATTGTGCGCCCAGACCACCGCCTTCGCGCCCTCTCCGCCGGCCGCGAGCAGGGCCTGGAGCGTCTCGAACATGTGCCGGTCGCGCAGGTTCCAGCTCTCCGTCGCCCCGCGATACATGACGCGGTAGTACCGCTCGGCCGCGCGCACGATGCGGGCGTTCTGCACCGCGTCGAAGAACGCCTCCCCGTCGCGCTCCAGGTAGTCGAGCCGGCGCGCCAAGAGCTCCGAAAGCTGCTGCACGACCTCCGTCTCGCAGCTTTCTTCGCCGCGATGGCGGACCGCCCGGCCGTAGCCCGCCGGCTCGCCGTGCCAGGGCGTGAGGCAGCCGTAGCGCCGGCGCGCCGCCAGCGACGCCGCCGGATCGACCCGGTCGAGATAGGCGAGCACCGCGTCGATCGAGGCGCCGAGGCTATAGACGTCGAGGCCGCGGAAGGCGCAACGTCGGTCCGCCGGCAGCGCCTCGTTGTGGACGCGCAGCCAGTCGACGAACTCGAGCACCTCCGCGTTGCGCCACATCCAGGTCGGGAAGCGGGCGAAGGCTTCGCCGCCCGCCGGCGCGGGACCGCGATGGCGCACATGGCGGTCGATGCGGGCGGCATCCGGCCAGTCGGCTTCCACCGCGACGATGGTGAAGCCGTGATGCAGCACCAGCTCGCGGGTGATCGCCGCCCGGGCGCGATAGAACTCGGAACTGCCATGCGTCGCCTCGCCGAGAAGCACCACCTGCGCGTCGGCGAACCGGCCGAACTGCGCGCCGAACGCCTCCGGCGCGCGGGGCGGCGGCAGCGGTTCTCCGGCGTAGCGCAGCCGCCTTGCGAGATCCGCCGTTTCGGTGCTCGAGCTGCGCCGCGAGACCCTCTGATCGACCATTCCGGCACCTCCATTTTGGCAACCAGCAAGGGGGCGAAACGTTCCGGCTTCGGTTGGCGCGGCGTTGCGGCGGAACCGGCCGGTGGCGACCGCAACTCCGGCGAAGATGCTCGCGAAAGATCACAGAGGAGAATTCGGGATGACCTTCGTCATCGAGAGCCCCGCCTTCGGCGACGGCGAACGCATTCCGCGCCGCTTCGCGCGCAGCGGCGAGAACGTCTCGCCGCCGCTCCAGTGGAGCGGAGCCCCGCCGGGAACGCGGAGCTTCGCCCTGTTCGTCGAGGATCCGGACGCGCCGTCCGGAACGTTCCGGCACTGGGCGCTCTACAACATTCCGGCGGAGCGTGACCGCCTGGCGGAGGACGGCGTGACCGCGGCCGGCGATACGGACCGGCTCGGGCACGGCGTCAACGACTTCGGCAATCCGCGCTATGACGGGCCGCAGCCGCCGAGGGGGCACGGCGTCCACCACTATCATTTCCGCCTCGCCGCGCTGGACGTGACGCGGCTCGACCTGCCATCGACCGCAGGCGTCGAGGAGGTCTGGCAGGCGGCGCTGCCCCATGTGATCGCGGAAGCCGGGCTGGTCGGCACCTACGAGACCACGTGAGAGGTTCTGCCTCCGCGGCGCATCTGGCATACTCGGCCGGCGAAACCGGACGAGTTATCGGGTGAAGCGCGGATACAAGCAGATGCTCGAAGAGGCCGGCCGCCTCGTCGAGACGGTTCCGGCCGTGGAGGCGCTCCGCCTGCACGGGCGCGGCGACGTGGTGTTCGTCGATCTCCGCGACATCCGCGAGCTGGAGCGCGACGGCATGATTCCCGGCGCCTTCCACGCGCCGCGCGGCATGCTCGAATTCTGGATCGATCCGGAGAGCCCGTATCACAAGCCGATCTTCGCCGAGCCCGGGCGCTTCCTGTTCTACTGCGCCTCGGGCTGGCGCTCGGCCCTCGCCGCGCGCACGGCGATGGAGATGGGGCTGCCCCGGGTCTGCCACCTGGAGGGCGGCTTCACCGCCTGGCGGCAGGCGGGCGGGCAGGTCGCGCCGAAGCCGGAGCGCCGGCCGGCGGACAGGGCGCAGGGCTGACATGGCGGGCCCGAGAGGCGTCATCGCCGCGGCGGCGACCCCCGTTCGCAGCGACCTCTCCCTCGATCATGACCGGCTGATCGCCCATTGCCGGTGGCTGCTGGGTCCCGGCGGCTGCGACGGCATCAACCTGCTCGGCACGACGGGGGAGGCGACCTCGTTCTCCCGCGCGCAGCGGATCGGCGCCATGAAGGCGGTGGCCGGATCCGGCCTGCCGCTCGGCCGCATCATGGTAGGCACCGGCGCCGCCGCCTTCGACGACGCGGCGGCGCTCACCGCCGCCGCGCGCGACCTCGGGTTTGCCGGCGCGCTGCTGCTGCCGCCGTTCTACTACAAGAGGATCGACGACGACTCGCTCGCCGCCTTCGTCGACACGCTGATCGCGCGCGTGGGACAGACGGATCTGCGCCTCTACCTCTATCACATCCCGCAGAACACGGGCGTGCCGTACCCGGTCGAGGTGGTCGCGCGGCTGCGCGAGCGCCATGCCGATGCGGTGGTCGGCCTCAAGGACAGCGCCGGCGATCTCGCCTATTCCCGCGAGCTGGCACGGCGCCTGCCGGGCTTCGACGTGTTTCCGAGCTCCGAAGGCAGCCTGGGGGAGGCGCGGGCATCGGGCTTCGCCGGCTGCATCTCCGCCACCACCAACGTGACGGGACCGCTGGCCCGCATCGCCTGGCGCGATCCCGGGAGCGAGGACGGAAGGCGCGCGGGCGCGGAAGCGCTCGCCATCCGCGAGGCGCTCGGCCGGGTGCCGCTGGTCGCCGCGGTGAAGGCGACGCTCGCCGAGATGAAGAGCGATCCGGAATTCGCGCGGCTCTGCCCGCCGCTGCGCGGCCTCACCGCCGAGGAGCGGAGCGCGCTGTCGGAGGCGCTCGCCGGCACGGCCTATCCCCGGCTCCGAGCCGCCGCGCGCGGCGGAGCGGAGCCCGCCTTGCCGGCCTGAGGTCGAGATCAGCCGGGCCGCGCCGCCGCACCATCCTCCGCCGCGAGCTGCGCCAGGCGCTCCTGCAGCGCCGCCGTCACCCGGTCGGCCGCTGCGCTGTCTTCTTCTTCACCGGCGCCGATCGCCAGCTGCTCCGGCGTCAGCGCCTCGCCGAACCGGACGCGCACCGGGCGGAGCCGCGGGTATTTCCGGTCGATCGGCCAGGCCTCGAAGGTTCCGGCGATATGCACCGGCACGACCGGAACCCCGGTCGCGGCGACGATGCGGCCGATGCCGGGCATCAGCTTCTGCAGCGCGCCGGTGCGCGTGCGCGCGCCCTCGGGAAACCACACCAGGATTCGGCCGCGCCGCACCGCCTCCTCCCCCAGGGCCAGGCTCGAGACCGGCGCGCGCGCCGGATCGATCGGCAGCGCATGGATGATGCGGCTGAACAGGCGCTGCGGCGCGGTCCGGAACAGGAAGGCGGTGAAGCCCGCCCAGTAGGTCTCGCGCGCCTGGGACAGCCGCAGGGCACCGGCGAGCGCAAAGCCGTCGAGAAAGCTCGCATGGTTCGGGGCGAGAATGCAGGGCCCGCGGACCGGCGCCCGGTCCGCGCCCTCGACGCGCAGGCGGAACAGCAGGCGGAGCAGGAGCCAGTTGAGGCCGAACAGCGCCGCGCCCAGCAGCTGGATCATCGCACCGGGCCGATCGAGCCAGCGCAGCTGCTCCGGCGTCGGGCCGGTCCCGGCCGGCTCCTCGCCGCCCTGCTCGGCGGCCAGGATCTCCTCCAGAAGGTCGCGCAGCGTGACCACGCGGGACAGGCTGCTTTCGCCGAGCCGCACGCCGACCTCGTCCTGCAGCTCGAGCGTCAGCGTGGTGAGATCGAGGGAGTCGATCCCGAGATCGCTCTGCAGCTCGGCGTCCATCGTGACCGGCTTGTCCGGATAGCGCCGCTTCAGCCAGTCCCAGGCGCGGCGCGCGGTGTCGGCCTCCAGCAGCGCGCGGTCCGCGGCGGAGAGCTCCTCCGCCGCCTGGCCGCGCGCCACACCGGATTTCGCCTGGGCGTAGATCTCGGGCAGCAGATGCCGGCGCAGCTTGCGCAGCGTGGTCCGCGGCAGCGGGTTGCGGGTCACGGCGAAATCGCCGACGCGCTGATGCGGCGGCAGGTCGCGGCCGAGCCTGCGCAGCTCCGCGCCGATCGCCTCGCCCGCATCGGCCTGCCCGGCATCGGCACTGCCCTGCGCGCGGAGCGCCGCCGCGTCGGGAACGACGAGCGCCACCAGCCGCCCGTCGCGCCCCAGCACCGCGACCTCGTGCAGCAGCGGACTCTTCAGCAGGACGGCCTCGACCTCCTCCGGAAAGACCTTCTTGCCGGCGCTGAGCACGATCGTCTCGTTGGCCCGGGCGCCGATCCGCAGGAAGCCGTCCTCCACCGCGCCGAGATCCTTGGTGCGGAACCAGCCGCCCTCGGCGAAGGCCTCCGAGGTCGCCTCGGGATCGTCCTTGTAGCCGGCGAAGAGGCCGGGACCGCGGACCAGGATCTCGCCCAGGCCGGTCTCGTCGGGACGATCGATCCTGATCTCGAACCCGGCGAGCGGCTGGCCGACCGTGCCGATGCGGTTCGCGCCGCGCCGGTTGAAGCTGATGATGGGCGAGGTCTCGGGCAGGCCGTAGCCGGACAGCACCTCCCAGCCCAGCCCCTCGAGCGCCCAGGCCACCTCGGGATCGAGCGGCGCGCCGCCCGAGGCGAACAGCCGGAGCTGCGGCGCCGCGGCGCGGCGCAGCGGCCCGAACAGCACGCGGCCTGCGCGCCAGCCGAGCCGCCTGCGCAGCCGCACGGAGAGGCCGAGCAGCGCCCCGAAGACGGCCTCCGCGATCCGGCCGCCCGACGCCACCCGGCGCTGGATCGCGGCGAGCAGCGCCTCGAGGAGACGGGGAATGCCGATCACCGCGGTGGCGCCGCCGTCCCGCAAGGCGTGCTGAATGTCGGGCCCGGCGATACCGGCCGGCAGGACGACGGTGGCGCCGCCGAGGAGCGGCGCCAGCATGCCCACCGTGAAGGGATAGACATGGTGCAGCGGCAGCGGCAGCAGCGCGCGCTCCCGCCCGCTGATCAGCCCCGCCTCGAGCAACCCGTCGACATTCGACAGCAGGTTGCGATGGGTGAGCGGAACGGCCTTCGGCGATCCGGTGGTGCCCGAGGTGAAGAACAGCGCGGCGCCGTCGTTGGGGGCGGGGACGGGCGGCTCCCCCGTATCCGCCGCCGGCAGCCCGGTCCAGCTCCGGCCGTCGCCGGACGATCCGCCGCCGTCGAGAAGAACGATGCGCGGGCCGCCGTCGCCGCCGCCGGCCTCGGCGACCACGTCGCGAAGCTTCGCGCTGGTGAAGATCAGGCGGCTGCCGCTGCGGCGGATCTCGTCGGCGAGCGTGCGGCTGTCGAGCCGCATATCGAGCGGCGCGACCACGGCGCCGGCCCGGATGATGCCGAGCGCGGCGATGATCCATTCGGCGCGGTTGGGCGCCCAGATCGCGACCCGGTCGCCGGCGTCGATGCCGTGGGCGATCAAGGCGCGGCTGACGGCGAACACGCGGGCCGGCAGGCCGGCATAGTCGATGCGGGTGTCGCCGTCCTCGATGAAGATGCGTTCGCCGTGGCGGGCCGCGGCTTCGAGGACGAGTGCGGGCAGGCTGCGGGCGAGCGGCGGAACGAAGGCTTCGGTCATGGGACGCCGCGCCTCAGATGCTCATGACGAACTGGCCGCTGTCGACGCGCAGCTCGATGCCATTGACCGCGCGCGAGCCATCCTCGGCGAGGAACAGGATCGCGGCGGCGACGTCGGCCGGCAGGCAGGCGCGGTTCATCGGGTCGGCGTCGATGGTGAAGCGCGCCGGGTCCACGCCTTGCGGATAGCTGCCGGCGGTCATCGGCGTCATGATGCCGTCGGGATGGATGGAGTTGCAGCGGATGCGGTACTTGGCCCGGCGGCAGTGCGCGGCGACCGCGCGCGTGAGGCCGGAGATCGCGGCCTTGGAAGCGCCATAGGCGGCATAGTCGTCGCGGCCGGCGATGCCGGCAATCGACGAGATGTTGATGATCGAACCGCCGCCGCTGTCCTTCATCAGCGCCACGCCGGCCTTGCAGCCGAGGAAGACGCTGTCGGCGTTGATCCGCATCAGCCGCTGCCAGTCGTCCAGCGTGGCGTCCTCGATCGAGCCCTTGAGCAGGATGCCGGCGTTGTTCACCAGGATGTCGAGGCGGCCGAAGCGCTCGCGCACGGCCGCGGCCACCATGTCCCAATCGGCGGCCGAAGCCGCATCCTGGCGGATGAAACACGCCTTGCCGCCCAGCTCCGCCGCCAGCGCCTCGCCGGCCTCGACGTTGAGGTCGGTCAGCACCACCTGCGCGCCTTCGCGCACGAAAGCCTCTACCGTGGCGCGGCCCACGCCGCTCGCGCCGCCGGTGATCAGCGCGATCCTGCCTTCGATTCGTCCTGCCATGCCTGTCTCCTGATGAAGCCTCATGCCTGCGCGGCGATGTGATTGGCGGCGATATAGCCGAAAGTCATTGCCGGGCCGAGCGTGGCGCCGGCGCCCGGATAGGCCGTGCCCATCACCGAGGCCGAGGTGTTGCCGATCGCGTAGAGCCCCTCGATCGGCGAACCGTCGGCGCGCACGACGCGCGCTTGGGCGTCGGTCAGCAGCCCGCCCTTGGTGCCGATGTCGCCCGCATCCATGCGCATGGCGTAGAACGGGCCTTTCTCGATCGGTGCCAGGCAGGGGTTGGGCTTGACGTTGACGTCGCCGTAGTAGCGGTCGAAGACGTTGTCGCCGCGGCCGAACTCGGCATCCTTGCCCGTGCGGGCGTACTCGTTCATCTTCGCCACGGTTTCGGCCAGGCCGGCGGGGTCGACGCCGATCTGGCGGGCCAGCGCCTCGAGCGTGTCGGCCTTCCAGTACACCGTGCCCAGCCACTCCTTGCGCAGCCGGCTGTCGGGCATGATCTGCGCCGGCATCAGCGGCCCCATCGCGTAGTTGAAGCGGAAGCCGGCATCGAAGATGCACCATGCCGGCACGTTCCTGCCGCCGGTGGCTTCGTTGTCGCGGTACATCGCATCGCCGAATTCGAGATAGCCCTGGGCCTCGTTGCAGAAGCGCCGGCCCAGGCCGTTGACCACGATCGCGCCCGGAAAGGCACGCTCGGCGAACACGCCGCGCGGCTTCTCCTCGCCGGTCACGGCGATGGTCGGCGCCCACCACGCCCAGTCGAGCAGGTCGGTGGCGGCACCCGCGGCCAGGCCGGCTTCGAGCGCGGCGCCGGTGTTGTTGCCGGGCGGCGTCGCGCTCCAGCGCGCCTGGGTCGGCTGCGGCAGGTATCTTTCGCGCAGCGCCTGGTTCTGCTCGAAGCCGCCGGCGCCGAGGATCACGCCCCGGCGGGCGGTGAGCGTCATCGGAAAGCCATCGCGCTCGACCCGCACACCGGTGACGCGGCCGTCCTCGATCACCAGATCGCGGAAATCGGTCTTCAGCCACAGCGGCACCTTGCGATCCATCAGCGAGGCGCGCAGCGCGCACACCAGCGAACTGCCGAGCGCGGCGCGGCGGTCGTACCGACTCTTCCTGCGCCACTTGAAGTCGAGCTTGTAGCGCAGCATCAGGCCGAGCACTTTCAGCCGCCAGCCGCGTTCGCGCGCCATGGCGACGTGGGCGTCGCGCGCGGTCCAGGCGATGCGCCCCATCAGCAGCGTGGACGGCGAGGGGCGGCGCAGATGCTGCAGTTCGTCGCCCAGCACGCTGGTATCGAACAGCTCGGGGTCGAGCGAGCGCCCGCCCGGCAGCGCGCCCGGCAGGTGCTGGTAGTAGTCGGGATACTTTTCCGCCACCGCGTAGCGCACGCGGGATTTGCCTTCGAGGTAGCGGATCATCTCCGGCGCCTGGGTGAGGTAGGCGCGCACCTTGGTTTCGTCGGCCTTGCCGCCGCCCGCGGCGAGGATGTAGCGCAGCGCCTCATCCAGACTGTCGCGGCCGCCCTTGGCAGTGAAGTGGTGATTGTTCGGAATCCAGATGCCGCCGCCCGAGATCGCCGAGGTCCCGCCGAACTTGTCGCTCTTCTCGATCACCAGCACCGACAAGCCCTGGTCGGCGGCGACGACCGCCGAGGTCATCGCGCCTGCCCCCGAACCAACGACGACGACATCCCAATCCGTCCGAGACCGATCTTGCTCGCTCACGCTCCACCCCAGTTGCTGTTGCAATGTGGCCGATGTTGGCGGCAGTCCCGGCGGCGTTCATCGTCAATGCGGACTATGGCGCGCGGCGGCAGCGCCATCGTTCAATCGGAGGATGCGGCGACACGCCGGGGTATCGATGATCGGGCGGACAGCGCGTGCCGCAGGGACGACGCACGCCGGACACAGACAAAGGAGCTCGACATGACCCAGGACACGACACCGGCCCACAACCCCGCCCGCCCCTGCCGCATCGAGGACGTGCCGCGCTGGGACATCGACACCGACGTCGCGGTGATCGGCATGGGCGCGGCCGGCAGTTGCGCGGCGATCGAGGCACGGCTTGCCGGTGTCCGCGTGCAGGTGTTCGAAGTCGCCTCCGCGCCGGGCGGCAGCGCGGCACTGTCCGGCGGCGAGATCTACGCCGGCGGCAGCGGCGGCACCCGCGTCCAGCGCGCGCATGGCTTCGCGGACAGCACCGAGGATCTTTACACCTACCTGATGATGGCCGGCGGCCCGGGTGCCGACGCCGAGCGCGTACGCCTGTATGCCGAAGGCGCGGCAACGCATTTCGACTGGCTGGAAGCACAGGGCGTGCCGTTCAAAGGCAGCTACCTGCCCGGCAAATGGATCGAGCCGACGACCGACGACACCTTGCTGTGGTCGGGCAGCGAAGCCGCCTGGCCGTTCAGTGCCAGAGCCAGGCCTGCCCCGCGCGGCCATACCGCGCAGTTCAAGGGCTGGGGCGGCGGCAAGGTGCTGATGGAAAAGCTGTGCGCACGCGCCGAGGCGCTCGGTGCCACGCTCCACTGCAACAGCCGGGCGCTGAGCCTGATCGTCGACCGCGACGGCAGCGTGGCCGGCTTGGTGGTGCGCATCGACGGCGAGGAGAAATACGTGCGCGCGCACAAGGGCGTGATCCTGTGCGCCGGCGGCTTCATCGTGAACCGCGACATGGTGGCGCGCTACGCACCGGCCGCGCTGGCCTGCACCCAGCCCGTCTCCGCCGGCAACGACGACGGCTCGGGCATCCGCATGGGCATCAGTGCTGGCGGCGCGGCCATCCACATGGATCAGTTCTTTGCCACCATCCCCTTCTTTCCGCCCGAATCGCTGGTGAAAGGCATCTTCGTCAATGCGCGCGGCGAGCGCTTCATCAACGAGGATGCCTACCATGGCCGCGTCGGCCACTACGTGCTGCGCCAGCCGGAAGGCAAGGCCTGGCTGCTGGTGGACAACGAGACTTTCGGCCGCCCGCTGATCGAGCCGGACATCCCGGTCGCCGCCGTGGGCGAAAGCTGGGAAGAGATCGAACGGGAACTCGGCCTGCCGGCAGGCACGCTGGTGCATACCGTGGAAACCTTCAACCGCAACGCCGCCGAAGGACAAGATCCGCTGTTCCACAAGGCCGCCGACTGGCTGCGCCCGCTCACCGTCGCGCCCTTCGCCGCGCTCAGCTACTGCGCCGGCGAACTGAACGCGCACGCCTTCACGATGGGCGGCCTGCACACCCGCCCCAGCGGCGAAGTGCTGGACGCCGACGGCAGCCCGATCGCCGGCCTCTACGCCGCCGGCCGCTGCGCCTGCGGCCTGCCGCGCTGGGGCGAAGGCTACAGCTCGGGCATGTCGCTGGGCGACTCGACCTTCTTCGGCCGCCAGGCCGGCGTCGCCGCCGCCCGGCGCTGACCAGGCGCTCATACGAAAAACGCCGCATCCGCCCCCTACGGGCGGCGCGGCGCTGGCAGCTCGGGCAACGAAACTCAGGGCGTGACCTGCGCCTCCATCATCGCCAGGAACTGATCGGAATACGGCGGCAGCAGGCCCCATTCGCGGCGCGGATCGCAGGCCGGCGCCTTGAACACCGTGCGCGTGTGGCTGAATTCGAGGAAGCCTTCGCGGCCGTGGTAATGGCCCATGCCGGAATCGCCGATGCCGCCGAAAGGCGCGTCCTCCATCGCCGCATGGAACATCGCTTCGTTGATCGTCACGCCGCCCGACAACGTGTGCTCCAGCACCTGCTGCTGCTCGGCCTCGTCCTCGCCGAAGTAGTACAAGGCCAGCGGCCGCGGCCGGGCATTGATGTCGGCGATCACGTCGTCGATGGCGTCGTAGGGTTTGACGACGACGGCGGGGCCGAAGATTTCCTCGCGCATGATCGCGCTGTCCGCCGGCGGGTCGATGACGATGCTGAGCGGCCGGCGGCGGTCCGTCGCATCAGCGGCTGCAGGGACCGGCGCACATTCGACGCGAGCCCCGACGCGGGCGGCGTCGCCGACGCAGGCTTCGACACGCGCCAGATGGCGGGCATTCACCACCGCCACCATGTCCGCATTGCCCGCCACGCTCGGGAACAGTTCGCCGAAGCTGCGCTTGAGCGCGGCGACGAAGTCCTCGAGCTGCTCACGGGCGACGTAGACCACGTCCGGATTGACGCAGAGCTGGCCGGCGTTGGCCGCCTTGGCAGCGGCGATGCGGAAGGCCGCGGTGGCGAGATCGGCGCTGCGGGCGACGATGGCCGGCGACTTGCCGCCGAGTTCCAGCGTCACCGGCACCAGATTCTGCGCGGCGTTGCGCATCACCGCCTTGCCCACCTGGGTGCTGCCGGTGAATACGATGTGGTCGAAAGGCTGGGACGTGAAGGCTTCGCCCATTTCCGGCCCGCCGGTGACGACGCCGACTTCGAGCGGATCGAACAGCTCGGCCACGGCCTCGGCCACTATCTGCGCAGTACGCGGCACGACTTCGGAAGGTTTCAGGATCGCCCGGTTGCCGGCGGCCAGCGCGCTCGCCAGGGGGCTGAACAGCGTGAACAGCGGCGCGTTCCAGGTGCCGATGATGCCCACCGTGCCCTTGGGCTGGTACATCACCCAGGCCTGGGCGCCGAGCTGGTCGTAGGGCGGAAAGGGCGTGCGCGGCTCGCTCGCCATCCACGGTTCGAAATGATCGCGGGCGTACTTCAGCGAGGTCAGCGAACCGAGCACGTCGTTCATCAGTGAATAGCCCCTGGGGCGGCCGCCGAAGTCGGCGTCCATTGCTTCGGCCAGGGACTTGTGGTGTTTCACCAGCAGGTCGATCGCGGTCTGGATGCGGCGCCTGCGCTCGGCGGCGCTCACGGCGCCAGCGGCAGCGAAGGCCTTGCGCTGTTGCTGGAGCAGGCCGGCCAGGCCCGCGGCGGTGGTGATGATCTCTTTCGTCACGGCAATCGCTCCGGTTTGAGAGGCGGGAAAGCGTACTCATACGCCAGGCCGCGACCTTAACCCGCAGCCCCGCCGTCCGCGTAGTCCGATCGGACGAGCGGGACCGGGGAACTCCATGCGAAACGGTAGTCCGTTGGGACGATGACCCTGCCCTGGCCGGATTCCATACTCGGCTCCACCTCTCCTTCCGCCCCCTCGAGACACGACATGACGACGCACAAGGGCTTCGACCCCCAGGCATTCCGCGCCGCGCTCGGCACCTTCACCACCGGGGTCACCATCATCACCACCCGGGCCCAGGATGGCGAGCCGGTCGGCATCACCGCCAACAGCTTCAACTCCGTGTCGCTGAACCCGCCGCTGGTGCTTTGGAGCCTGGCGAAGAACGCGCGCAGCCTGCAGGCGTTCTCCACTTCCACGCACTGGAACGTGCATGTGCTGGCAGCCGACCAGGAAGCCCTGTCCGGCCGCTTCGCCCGCCAGGGCGAGGACAAGTTCGCCGGGCTCGAACTGGACGAAAGCATCGGCAAGGCGCCGCTGCTGAAGGACTGCACGGCACGTTTCCAGTGCCGCACCGCCTTCAGCTACGACGGCGGCGACCATGTCATCTTCGTCGGCGAAGTGCTGGCCTACGATCACGGCGACCGCCCGCCGCTGGTGTTCCAGAGCGGCCAGTACGCACTGGCCGCCCGCAGGCCGCGCGAGGAAGTGCGCCTGGGCGCCACGCCGCCGCCCGAATGCAGCTATACCGAAGACCTGCTCGGCTACCTGCTGGGCCGCGCGCACTACCAGATGCTGCATGCACTGCGGCAGTTGCTGGACACCCAGGCATTGGACGAGCGCTCCTTCTTCATCCTGTCGGTGCTATCGATCCGCGACCGCCTGACGCTGGACGAACTGAACGCCTTCATCGCCTATACCGGCATGCTGGCCACCGCCGACTCGATGGCGGCGCTGGAAGCGCAGCACCTGGTTGCACTCGAGGACGACAGAGGCGAGGATCGCTACGTATTGACCGCCGACGGCCGCGAAGCCTCGCTGCGCCAGATCGCGCTGGCAAAGGCGGTCGAGGAAGACATCGCCGCCAGACTCGGCACCGGTGACACGATGGCCCTGAAGCTGCTGCTGAAGCGCCTGATCGCCAACAGCGACCCGGGCATGCCCGATCTCTGGTCGCCGCGCTGATTCCCGCCAGCCGGCCGCTTCGCCCGCCCCGGGACAAGCCCTTCAACGGCATCACGACAAAGGAAATTCCCATGCCGCTCATCGAACGTTTCCGCCTGGACAATCAGGTCGCCATCGTCACCGGCGGCGGCCGCGGCATCGGCCGCGCCATCGCCCTGGCCTACGCCGAAGCCGGCGCCGACGTGGTCTGCGCCGCGCGCACGCCGGCCGACGTCGAGGCGGTCGCGGAAGAAATCCGCGCCCTCGGCCGGCGGGCGCTGGCGGTGCAGTGCGACGTCACCGATCTGGCACAACTGGCGAAGCTGGTCGACGCCGCGGTGGCGGCTTTCGGCCGCATCACCCATCTGGTGAACAACGCCGGCGGCTCCGGGCCCAACGACCCGCTGAAGATGTCCGCCGACAAGTTCGAGCACGTGTTCCGCTTCAACGTCACGTCGGCCTACGAACTCACCCGCCTGTGCGTGCCGCACATGCGCGCGGCCGGCGGCGGCAACGTGCTCAACATCACCTCGGGCGCCGCCCGCTATGCCCAGCCGCACTTCAGCGCCTACGGCACCGCCAAGGCCGCCTTGAGCCAGCTCACCCGCCTGCTGGCGCAGGACTTCGCCCCCGAGGTGCGCGTCAATGCGATCGCGCCTGGGCCGATCATGACCGCCGCGCTCGATCGCGCGCTGCCGGCCAACATGCGCGAGGGCATGATCCGCAACACGCCGCTGCAGCGCCTCGGCGAAGTCGAGGACATCGCCGCCGCCGCGCTCTATCTCGCCACGCCGGCCTCCGCCTGGGTCACCGGCAAGATCATCGAAGTCGACGGCGGCGCCGAATCCAGCGTATGGCCGGGTTGAAGGAGGCGGACATGGACGCCCCCCTGATCCATCGCCTCGGCGACGAACTCTACGATGCGCTGCGCCAGCGCCGCACACTGGTGCCGCTGACCGAGCGCCACCCGGACATCGGCATCGACGACGCCTACCGGATCTCGCTGCACATGCTGGCGCGCCGCGAAGCCGACGGCGAGAAGGTCGTCGGCAAGAAGATCGGCGTCACCAGCAAGCCGGTGCAGGACATGCTGAACGTGCATCAGCCGGACTTCGGCTTCCTGACCGACGCGATGCATCATGCCGACGGCGCGACGATTCCGCTCGCCGCCGCTGGGCTGATCCAGCCGCGCGCCGAAGGCGAGATCGCCTTCATGCTGAAGTCCGACCTGCAGGGCCCCGGCGTGAGCCGCGACGACGTGCTGGCCGCCACCGCCTGGGTCGCGCCCTGCTTCGAAATCGTCGATTCGCGCATCCACGACTGGAAGATCCGCATCCAGGACACCGTGGCCGACAACGCCTCCTGCGGCGTATTCGTGATCGGCGAGCAGCACACCGACCCCGCCGGACTGGACCTGGCGGCGGTGCGCATGCGCATGACGCGCAACGACGAGCCGGCCGGCGAAGGCCTGGGTTCGGCGGTGCAGGGCCACCCGGCCGAAGCCGTGGCCTGGCTGGCCAACACCCTGGGCCGCTTCGGCATTCCGTTCCGCGCCGGCGAGTTGATCCTGTCCGGCTCGCTGGCGCCGCTGGTGCCCGCGCGGGCGGGCGACCGTTTCGACATGGAGATCGAAGGACTCGGCCGCTGCTCGGTCGCGTTCAGCTGATTTCCTCCGCTTGCAGGCGCGCAGCGGCAGCTTCCCCCTCCCTCTCCCGCCGCTGCGTGTCCTGCAACCCTGTGCTTCCGGAGAACGAATTTCATGAGCAACAAGATCAAATGCGCCTTGATCGGCCCGGGCAACATCGGCACCGATCTGCTGTACAAGCTCAAGCGCAGCGCGGTGCTGGAACCGGTGTGGATGGTGGGCATCGACGCCGCCTCCGAAGGCCTGGCGCGCGCGCGCGAACTGGGCCTCAAGACCACCGCGGACGGCGTCGACGGCCTGCTGCCGCACGTGCGGGCCGACGGCGTGCAGATCGCCTTCGACGCCACCTCGGCCTACGTCCATGCCGAGAACAGCCGCAAGCTCAATGCGCTGGGCGTGCTGATGATCGACCTCACCCCGGCGGCGATCGGCCCGTTCTGCGTGCCGCCGGTCAATCTGGCCGAGCACGTCGGCAAAGGCGAAATGAACGTCAACATGGTCACCTGCGGCGGCCAGGCCACGATCCCGATGGTCGCCGCCGTGTCGCGCGTGCAGCCGGTGGCCTACGGCGAGATCGTCGCCACCGTGTCATCGAAATCCGCCGGCCCGGGCACGCGCAAGAACATCGACGNNCCACCGCCGGCGCGGTCGAGAAAGTGGGCGGCGCCAGGCAGGGCAAGGCCATCATCATCCTGAACCCGGCCGAACCGCCGCTGATCATGCGCGACACGGTGCACTGCCTGACCGAGACCGAACCCGACCAGGAAAAGATCACCGCCTCGATCCACGCCATGATCGCCGAAGTGCAGAAATACGTGCCCGGCTACCGCCTGGTCAATGGCCCGGTGTTCGATGGCAAGCGCGTGTCGGTCTTCCTCGAGGTCGAAGGTCTGGGCGACTACCTGCCCCGGTACGCCGGCAACCTGGACATCATGACCGCGGCCGGTGCGCGCACCGCCGAGATGTTCGCCGAGGAAATCCTCGCCGGGCGCCTGACGCTCGAACCGAACCGCGCAAGCCTGGTGGCCGGCGCCACCGCCTGAGAAAGGAGATCGACATGGAACTTCGCGGCAAGACAATCACCGTGCACGACATGACCCTGCGCGACGGCATGCACCCCAAGCGCCACCTGATGACGCTCGAGCAGATGAAGACCATCGCCTGCGGGCTGGACGACGCCGGCGTGCCGCTGATCGAAGTCACCCACGGCGACGGCCTGGGCGGCAGCTCGGTCAACTACGGCTTCCCGGCCCACAGCGACGAGGAATACCTCGGCGCGGTGATCCCGCTGATGAAGCGGGCGAAAGTCTCGGCGCTGCTGCTGCCGGGCATCGGCACCGTCGACCACCTGAAGATGGCCCACGAACTCGGGGTCAGCACGATCCGCGTCGCCACCCACTGCACCGAGGCCGACGTCTCCGAGCAGCACATCGGCATGGCCCGCAAGCTCGGCCTGGACACCGTCGGCTTCCTGATGATGGCGCACATGAACAGCCCCGAAGGGCTGGTGCAGCAGGCGAAGCTGATGGAAGGCTACGGCGCCAACTGCATCTACATCACCGACTCGGCCGGGCACCTGCTGCCCGACACGGTGAAGTCGCGCCTGTCCGCGGTCAGGGATGCCCTGAAGCCCGAGACCGAACTGGGCTTCCACGGCCACCACAACCTGGCCATGGGCGTGGCCAACAGCCTGGCGGCGCTCGAAGCGGGCGCCACCCGCATCGACGCGGCCGCGGCCGGGCTGGGCGCGGGGGCGGGCAACACGCCGATGGAAGTGTTCATCGCGGTGTGCGATCTGATGGGGATCGAGACCGGCGTGGATGTGTTCAGGATCCAGGACGTGGCCGAGGACCTGGTGGTGCCGATCATGGACTTCCCGATCCGCATCGACCGCGATGCGCTGACGCTGGGCTACGCCGGCGTCTATGGCTCCTTCCTGCTGTTCGCCAAGCGCGCGGAGAAGAAGTACGGCGTGCCGGCGCGCGAGATCCTGGTCGAGATGGGCCGGCGCGGCATGGTCGGCGGGCAGGAGGACATGATCGAGGATACGGCGATGAACCTGGCGAAGGCACGCCAACTGGCATCGGCCTGAACGCCGCCCGAGACGCCATCACGGCATACCGCCAGCCCACGGTTGGCGGCATGCCGCGTCCGCTCATTCCGCCGCGCCGTCGGCCGCCGGCCGCATCGGCGCATCGGCCCCCTGCCCGGCCTGCTGCCGGCGCGAGAAGCGCGACAGCACCCAGACGAAGAAGATCGGCACCAGGATGACGCCGAGCGAGGTCGCGGTCAGCATGCCGCCGATCACGCCGATGCCGATCGCGCGCTGGCTGGCGGCGCCGGCGCCGGTGGCGATGGCCAGCGGCACCACGCCCAGGATGAAGGCCAGCGAGGTCATCACGATCGGGCGGAAGCGCAGCCGCGCCGCCTCGATCGCGGCCTCGACCAGCGACCGCCCCTGCTGGTGCAGGCTTCTGGCGAACTCGACGATCAGGATCGCGTTCTTCGCCGACAGGCCGATGATGGTGATCAGGCCGACCTTGAAATAGACGTCGTTGGGCATGCCCAGCAGGGTCACGGCCAGCACCGCGCCGAGCGCGCCGACCGGCACGATCAGCATCACCGAAGCCGGGATCGACCAGCTTTCGTACAGCGCCACCAGCAGCAGGAACACCACCAGGAAGGACAGCGCGAACAGCATCGGTGCCTGCGCGCCGGCGAACTTCTCCTGGTAGGACAGCCCGGTCCATTCGTAGCCGATGCCCTCGGGCAGTTCACCGATGATGCGCTCGATCTCGGCCATCGCCTCGCCGGTACTGTGGCCGGGCGCGGCATTGCCGCCGATCTTGAACGCCGGATAGCCGTTGTAGCGCGAAATCTGCACCGCGCCGCTTTCCCAGGCCATGGTGGTGAAGGCCGACAGCGGCACCTGCCCGCCGCGCGCATTGGGCACGTGCAGCGCCAGGATCTGCTCCGGCGTCATGCGCTCGTCGACGTCGGCCTGCACCACCACCCGCTGCTGCCGGCCGGCGTTGGCGAAGTCGCTGACCAGGGCCGAACCGTAGGCGCTGGCGATGACGGTGTTGATGTCGGCGAAGCTGACGCCCAGCGCCTCGGCCTTGGCACGGTCGATGTCCAGGCGAAGCTGGGGTGCATCCTCCAGGCCTTCCATCATCGCGTAGGCGAAGAGCGGCGAAGTGTTGGCCCTGTACAGCAGCTCGTTGCGCGCCGCGATCAGCGCCTCGCGGCCGAGGCCGCCGCGGTCCTGCAGGCGCAGGGCGAAGCCGCCGGCATTGCCCAGGCCTTCGATCGGCGGCGGATCGACCGCCATCACCGCGGCATCGCCGAGGCCGGCGAAACGGGCGTTGAACGCCGCGACTTCGTCCGAAGCCGACTGTCCGCGGCCGCGCTCGGACCAGTCGGTCAGCGTCGGGAAGCCGAGGGCGGCGTTCTGGCCGGTGCCGGAGAAGCTGAAACCGAGCAGCATCGTGGTCGAATCCATGCTGTTCCGGGAATGCAGATACTCTTCCAGCTCCTTGACCACCGCTTCGGCGCGCGGATAGGTGGCGCCCGGCGGCAGTTGCACGTCGACGATGAAATAGCCCTGGTCCTCGACCGGCACGAAGGATTCGGGCAGGCGCAGGTAGAAGAAGCCCAGCACCGCGACGATGGCCGCATAGACCAGCATGTAGCGCCCGCTGCGCCGCAGCAGGCGCGCGTTGAGCCATCCGTAGCGCTCGGTCAGCCCGGCGAAACGGCGATTGAACCAGCCGAAGAAGCCGGTCTTCTCGTCGTGATGGCCTTGCGGAATCGGCTTCAGCAGCGTCGCGCACAGCGCCGG
>JRYH01000220.1_pt1 | contig 20914 bp, 17 predicted proteins | sample 235351 | NCBI WGS metagenome assembly JRYH01 (sample SAMN03074221, study PRJNA261480) | activated sludge metagenome | biome: Wastewater Treatment Plant; feature: Wastewater; material: Activated sludge; isolation source: activated biomass of a wastewater treatment plant treating wastewater... ...
GCGATGACGGCAAGATCGGGTGCGCTCGGTAACGCCGACACCGAGGCGTAGCAGCGCGCGCTTCTGATCGCATCGTAGCGTGGATTGACCAGCCAGACTTGGCCGCTGAAGCCGCTTCCGAGAAGGTTCGAGGCGATGATGTGCCCCACACTGCCGGCCCGCTTGCTCGCTCCGACAAGGGCGATGGAGGCGGGGCTGAAGAGCGCTTCAAGATTGCGGATCGTCATGGGAAATCTCGACCTCAAGTGCTTCCGGAAAAGTGGTTGCCGGTTTTCCGAAGAGAAGCACGATACTAAGAAAGTGCTTCCGGAAAAGTGGTTGCCGGTTTTCCGAAGAGAAGCACGCCCAGAAAGGATGCTTCCGGAAAAGTCGTTTTTCCGAATAGAAGCACGATAATGAGCGCGCGTATTTCGAGTATTACAAGGCAGATGGCGGCCGTGTCAGCCAAAGGCCAGCGCGGCGTATCTCCGGCGCCTTGAGGGATGATCAGTCCGATTGGACGGAGCCGGTGCCCGGGCCGCGCGTTTTCGGCGCGACCTTGCTGCGTCCCTGGGTCCGGTCCGGCTCGGATACGCTCGCGCCGTCAATGGCGTGGTGCACATCGTGGGTCAGCAGGATGTTGCAGCGGGCATCCAGAAGCGCCCTCGAAATCCCGAGCTGCTGCTCGGGGCCCGAGGCGTGCACGATGACGACGGTGGCCCCCTGGGCGAGATGATGCACGAGATCCTGGAACAGACGCTCCATGCCGGAGAAGGCAGTGCCGTTGATCGGCGACGCGTGAACGCTCGCCCCGAGTGCGCAGAACGGTTCGATCCCGCTCAGCATCGTGGCAAGGTCGGACGCCAGCGCGCCCGAGCCTTCGATGTGCCGGAAAAGCACGTTGCCATCGCTCACAAGCGCGGCGGTGGCGTCGCGGCCGGACGCCGCGTGCGATATGACGAGCATGTGGGGCACGGCTGGGGCTAGCGCGGCAACGGCTGCGTAGGCCTCCGCGGACACGGTAAACACGCCAACGGCATATCTGTGCCGTCCGGCGGCGGCAGCGGGAAACGCAGAGGATTGTGCAAGCTCCCGGCTGGGCACGGGCCGTGGCGCCATGGCCGTCGGAGCCATCTGCGAGCCGGGATCGTCCTGCAGGTTCGCGCTCACCATCCCTCCAACCTCACCCTTTTGGTCGGCGGCGGCGCGGCCGCAAAGGATGCGCTTCAAAAGAACGCCACGGGCGTGGCCCGCGTATGCTGCCAGTGTGAGATTGTGTGACATGATGTGACAGCGGCGCATGCCCAGGGGCTGTTACACTAACGCCACAGACCGCCTGTTCGCCGAGCCGCTTAAGTCTGTGATAATCAGCAGCATATCTGTGGAGCGTGTGCGAGCGGCATACGCGGTAGCGTTCCTTTGCGGTACAACGAAGCAGGGAATCTTGGTGTAGTGTGCTTAGCTCCCAACGCGCATTCCGGACCGATGACAAACCCGATCCTGATTGTCGATGACGAGCCCGAGGTGCGGGCGCTCCTTCGCCAGGGCCTCGAGGCCGAAGGGTTCTCCGTGGTGGAGGCCGGCAGCGGCGCGGAAGCGGACGCGCAGCTCGCTGCCCATCCGGTCAGCCTGCTGACGCTGGACCTCAAGCTCGGCGGCGAGGATGGCCTTAAGCTCGCGCGTGACCTCAGGGCCAAACGCAACACGCCGATCATCATGATCACGGGCAAAAGCGACCCCATTGATCGCGTGGTGGGCCTCGAGCTCGGTGCCGACGACTACATCGCCAAGCCGTTCCTGATGCGGGAGGTGGTCGCCCGCGTGCGCGCCGTGCTGCGCCGCTACGAGGCATCTCTAGCGGCCGGGGCCCCGATGGACGCTCCGGCTGCCGGCGGCTCCCGCTATGCGTTCGAGGGCTGGACGCTCGATCTGCACCGCCGCGAGGTGCGTGATCCCGGTGGCGACCTCTGTGATCTGACGACGGCGGAGTTCAATCTGCTGGCGCTCCTCGTGCAGCGGCCGGGCCGTGTTCTCTCCCGCGACGAGCTGATGGACCTGCTCAAGGGACAGGATTGGACGCCGCTCGATCGCTCGATCGATGGCCTGGTCGCGCGCCTGCGCCGCAAGATCGAGCCCCAGAGCGAGCGCCCGCAGCTCGTGAAGACGGTGCGCGGTGTGGGCTACGTGTTCGCCGGAAGCGCGAAGCGCATCTGAGGCGCGTTAGAGTGCTTCCGGAAAAGAGGGAACCGGTTTTCCGGAAAGAAGCAAGAAGAACAAAAACTTAGAGCCGTTCCCCGTTTCCACTTAAACCGGAACGGCTCTATAGAGTCCGGGAGCGCTCTAATCTTCTCCGGCCCGCAGGGCATTGCGGAGCGCGATGGCCAGGGCGGCGCGCGCGTAAGGTTTACGCAGTACCGGAATTTCCGCCGCGTCGGCCTGCACCTCCTGGGCAGCATAGCCCGTCGTCAGTAGGACTTTCACGTGGGGGACGTTCCGCTCCGCCCAACGCGCCACGTCATAGCCGGAGATGCCGCCAGCCATGACGATGTCGCTGAGCACGACCTGGACGTCGGCCCCGGATTCGAGAATGCGGATGGCGGCAGCGCCGTTTTCGGCTTCGAGCACGACATAGCCGAGCCCCTCGACGCGCTGCAGAGTTAGCTCGCGGACCTCCGGATTGTCCTCGACGACAAGAACCGTCTCGCTGTTTTCGGAAAGCGGAATGGGTTCGATCGATCCCGGAACCGGCGAGCAGGGTTCCTCGACGCGTGGCAGATAGAGGTTCACCGTGGTGCCGCGGCCGGGCTCGCTCTGGATGGCCGCGCGTCCGCCGGACTGCTCGGCGAAGCCATAGACGGTACTGAGCCCGAGGCCGGTGCCGCGCCCCGGCTCCTTGGTGGTGAAGAAGGGCTCGAAGGCGTGTTCGAGAACGTCCGGCATCATGCCGTGGCCGGTATCGGTGACGGAGATCAGCACCATCTCGCCGCCGTCGGGCATGCCCGCCTCATCGCCTGAAACGTTGCGACTCTCGATCACCAGGTTTCCGCCGCCCGGCATGGCGTCGCGCGCATTGATGGCGAGGTTCAGGATGGCATTCTCGAGCTCGCTTCCATCGGCGCGCGTGTGTCCGAGGTTGCCGGCGAGCACGGTCGTGAGCGCGATCGGCTCGCCGAGCGACCGCTGTAGGATCTCGGTCAGGTTGAGGATCATCTCGTTGACGTCGAGAACCTGCGGCGTAAGCCGCCGGCGGCGTGCGAACGTGAGCAGGCGTTTCGTCAGCGCCGCTCCCATGTCGGCTGCATCCGTCGCTCTCTTGATCAGCGCCGCCTGCGCGGCCGGCGCCTCGGGGCCGAGCCGATCGAGAAGAAGCTCGAGATTGCCCGTGATGATCGTCAGAAGGTTGTTGAAATCATGGGCGATGCCGCCCGTGAGCTGGCCGAACGCTTCCATTCGCTGGGCTTGGACGAGAGCGGCGTGGGCCTCCTCGCGGCGGCGGATCTCGGCTTCGAGCGCGCGCGTCCGCTCGCCGACCCGGGCTTCGAGCTCGCTGTTGGCGGCCGCCAGCGCCGCTTCCGTGAGCTTTCGCTCGGTGACGTCGCGCAGGACGACCATGTAGGCTTGCCGCCCGTCGATCACCTGCTTGGCGATGGAGGCTTCGGCAGGAAATTCGGATCCATCCTTGCGAAGCGCGAAGATTTCGCGGCGCTCACCCATCTTGCGTGCCGCCACGGGGGAGGCGGCGAAGCTTTCCACGTGATGCACGTGCTGGGCTCGCACGCGCTCGGGAATGAGAATCTCGATATTGCAGCCGAGGATCTCGTGAGGCGCGTAGCCGAAGATGGCGGCCGCGCCATCGTTGAAAAGGGTGATGCGCAGGTTCTCGTCGAGAGAGATGATGGCGTCGGCGGCGATGGCTAGGATCGCCGAGACTTGCGATTGGGCAAGCGCGACCCGCGTCGCCGTTGTGCTGGAGAGCGGCAGCTCGTTGCTCATCTCGTCCACCTCGAAGCCATCCGGCCGGCACCGGCCACCCGTATTCCAGTCAGCCGAGCCTTAGATCATCAGGAAAGCGCGAACAAGGTGGACGGAGGCCTGCGTGCTGCCGCGCCGCGGGCAGCGGAGTGTCTGCGGCTGCGTATGAGCGGCGCGTAAGGTGCTGCCGACATTGCCTTCGACGGCAAGACTCCGGGTTCGAACGCCCGCTATGGAGCGCTGAGCGTGTGGAGGTAGGCGATGACGGCTGCGATCTCATCCGGTGCCAGGACGAATTCCGGCATGTCCGGATGCCCGGACGTGATGCCCTCGGCGAGGGACTCCTCAAGATCCTCGGGCGGATAGCGCATCACGATTTCGCGGAACGGCGGGGCCGCGGCGTGCGTGCTGTCGCCTGAGAGGCCGATGGCATGGCAGCGGCTGCAGCGTGTCTCCAGCGCGTGGCGGCCGGCTTCCACCTGGGCGGCGGGCTCTGTTGCCTGGGCGCCCGGTGCCGCCATCCATGCGAGAGTGGCGGCGGCGAGCAGCCAGCGCCTCATGGCTTGGGCCTCTTGAGGGTCATGATGTAGGCGATGAGATCGTCTCGCGCCTCCGGTGGGATGATGAAGTTCGGCATGGTTGGGTGCGATGTCTGCAGCCAGACTACGAGCGCGCGCTCCGTCATGCCGGGTGTGTTGGCCACGACCGAGAAATCGGGCGCATCGGCGTTGGGGGAAAAATCTTGGGCGGTGCTCTCCACGCCATGGCATTCGGCGCAGTGGGCGCGGGCATAGGCGAGCCCCTCCTCGGCATTCCCAATCTGCTGGGCGCCGGCATTGCCCGGGATGGCACAAGCGGCAAGCGCCGCGATAACCGCTGCCTTGCGCATCGATGGTCCTCCGATGACCGAGATAATTTTACTGGCTAGGGTGCTTCCACAGAAAGAACGACCAATGAAAGCTTAGGACCGCTCCTCTGTCCACGCCGTCCGGGGCAGCTCCAATAAGACGATCCTTAATTCACGGGAAGAGGTGCGGCGTTGACCCGTGTCAAAGCAGCCTGATCTCCAGGCGCGCACACGGGGCTCAGGCTGCTGTGCGGCACCCAAACCGTGAGGAAGCCAAGGGTGGCGATCGCAAGCCCGGCCGCGACCCTCAGCTTCGGCCGCCCGGCACGCGCGAGGATGCCGAAACCGGCGGACGCGGCGATGAGGCCCGGCAGGGTGCCCAGGCCGAACGCCGCCATCACCGATGCGCCGCCGAGCGCCGAACCGGCAAGCATGGCAGTGAACAGCGCGCCATAGACCATGGCGCAGGGCATCAAGCCCCAGGCAAGGCCGCCGGCGAGCGCGGTTGCGTGGCGGCCGGGAAGGGGGCGGGCTGCCCGTGCGAGCACTCCGGCGAGAGGTGCGAGGAGGCGGTCGAGGATGGATAGCGGCGGCAGCAGGCCGGCCGTGGACAGCCCGATCCACATCAGCGCCACGGCGCCGGCCCATTGCGCGAGCCGGAAGGCGAGTTCCCTATCGAGCCAGGCCAGGATCGGTGCGCCAAGCGCGCCAACGAGCAGCCCGGCGATGGTGTAGGAGGTGATCCGGCCGGTATGCGTCAGCACCATGAGGGCCGAGCCTTCGCCTACGCTCCGCGGGGAGCCGAAATGAAGGAGACCCGAGGCGATGCCGCCGCACATGCCGGCGCAATGCAGCGTGCTGGCAACACCCAGGCCGAAGCCGCCGGCAGCAAAGAGGAGCAGGGTTTCCATTCCGACCAGCCTTTCTCTGGCGACAGACCGCCGAGCCTGCCGCCACAGCAGCGCACGAGGACGAGCACAGAACAGGAGAGGGGCCGACCGATGACGTAGCCGCCCCTCTGTTTGGTTTATTTGACTAGCATCAAGGCAATTGAAAAGCTGGAGCCTCAGGGTCGCGGCTAGAGCATGCTCATCGTTCGTGGACCTGCCTTTTTTTTTTTGATGTGAACACGCTCTAAGTAGTCGTTTGACAGACTGATACACGTTCTCGGTGGGTGCGTGTCCGCGCTCACCCCTAACGACCAGGCTCTAGAGGATGCCGGACCCGAGAGGCAATATGCGCACCATCCCTTATGCTGTGGCGCTGTCCCTAGTCGTTCTTGCCGCCGCTTCGGCCATTGCGGCCGACGACGTGGAGCTGCCCGCCGAGCCGCCATGGCGTATCGTCCTCGAAAAGCAGCTCAAGGCTGAGAAGACTTGCGACCTCAACGAGGTTCTGGCTTACCAGGAGGTGCCGCTCGGCAGCGATACCGGCCTCGACGGCCGCGTCTCCTGCTTCGATGGCCGCCACTTCAATTTCACGCGCACGCGCAAGCACGAGAAATTTACGATTGAGCTATGTGCGCCCGCCGTCTGCTGAGGCGGGATGCACGTCGTTCAATCCCAGCAATCGAGAATGAGGCTGACCGGGAACGCGGAGGCCTTGCGTGTGTCGCGCCACGTGATCAGCCTATCGCAATCGGCGGAATCGAGGTGTGCGCCGACCAGCCGCTCGAGCGCCGCTTCCGCGGCGTAATGGCGCTGCCGCAACTCGAGCGTGGCGCGCAGGCAAGTGTGGAAGCGGCCATCGTTCTGATGGCGGCCGGCAAGAAAACTGGTAAGACCTGCGGAGACGAGGCGATGATGCTCCGCAATGGCGCTGTGCTCGCCGCCGAGACGATCTAACAGCAAAGAAAGCTCGGGAGCCTCGGCGCGCCGGGCAAGAAGGGGGAAGAGCACCTCATCCTGAAAGCTTGCATGTTCGGCCCAGGCGGGCTCCAGAACGGTAGCGAGCATGCGTGCGAGGCGGGTTCCCGCAACCGGCACCCGGGTGGCAGAAAGACTCTCGATGCTCTTGTCGATCTCGCGCTGGAGATAGCGATCCGCCGCGATCCGTCGACTGATGTCCAGCGTGGGTTGAGCGGATGGGGGAGTGGCGGATCCCATGGCGCAGCCTTCGTTTTGATGACGAGCTGATCGTAACGTCGCATGCGGCGACGTGCCCTTGATCCGCATCATGCCGGCGGCCTAAGAGCTTTGCAACTGAAGCCGTTACAAACTCTCACAATTCGTCACGCGCAGTGCATACTGCCGGTTCGCAATGCACCTTTAATCCAAACCATCGCACCAACGGCAAGCTCAGTGCCGAGGCGGCCGAGGAGAGATGATGCTCGCGATTAACGACCTTAGCACTACCCCCCCGATGGGGTCGTCCCAAGACGCCGCGCGCTCGAAGGGAAGCCGGGTCTTCGACGAGAGACTGACGCATGCATCGGAGCGCAGGCTCGAGGCCAAGGAGCACGTCTTCTGCGAAGGCGATCCGCGCACGCACGTCTATCGCATCGAGGAAGGCGTCGTCGCGATCTACAAGACGCTTTTCGACGGCCGCCGGCGCATCATCGATTTCGCTTACCCTGGCGACTACATCGGCCTTGGCATGATCGGCGAGCACATCATGAGCGCTCAGGCGACCTGCCCGGGGCGGGTGCGCTGCCTTTCGGCTGCAGCGCTGGAGAGCCTGGCGGAGACCGATGCGTCGCTGGCGCTCAAGCTGTACAAGTCCGTCTGCCAGGATCTGGCGGCGGCGCGCAGCCTCCTCGTCACCGTCGGCCAGCGCAGCGCTATCGAGCGTGTCGCAGCCTTCCTGGTTGCGCTTCGCCGCCGCACGGGCGACGGGTCGAGCGACGTCGTCACGCTTGCCATGCGCCGCAGCGATATCGCCGACCTGCTCGGCCTCACCATCGAGACGGTGAGCCGGACGCTGACCAAGCTGCGCGAAATGGATGTCATCGATGTCGAGCAGGGCGGAACGACGGTTCGCCTCCGCGATATCGCCAGACTTACGGATCTCGCCAACGAGTAGGCGAGAGCCACGAGACGGCGGCGCCCTCGCGCCGCCCCGGAATGGCCGGCTCCTGACCCGCAAACGTGCTGCGCTCGCCGGAACGCGGCTATGGTGGGCCCGGGGCCGGTCGCCTTTCCTCCGCGGCTGGGACTGGGGGATGCTCCGCCGCTTGGAGCCGGGAATTCATCCCGACCCTTTCTGCCATGACATTGCTGCCACATAGCCTCAGAAAGCCTTCAAAATCCGAAGGAAAGGCAGGGAGGTTTTCATGGCTCGCTTTCTATTGTTTCCAGCTCTTCTGCTCGCCCTGGCAGGCACGGCACAGGCCGGCTGCAAGGACGAGGTTGATCAGGCGTTCTCGAAGCTCCGTGGCGGGAAGGGGTTTCGTCTCGAAACCAAGATCGTCAACGAGCAGCAGGGCTCGCTGACCATGACCGTCGACTACGTGCTGCCGGACCGCATGCATCAGCGCGTCTCGCTCGGCAACTCGCCCGCCCAGATGGAAACCATCGCCATCGGCAGCAAGGTCTGGTCGAACCAGGGCCAAGGCTGGTCGGAGGTTCCTCCGAATTTCGCGGAGATGATCACCAAGCAGCTCAAGGAGTCCATCGCCGAGCCCTCGAAGAGCAATCTCGACTACGAGTGCCTCGGGGAGACCACGTTCGAGGGCAAGGCGTATCTGGCCTACAAGGCGACGCTGCCGGCCGTGGCCGACGAGACGGTCAAGGGCGAGAAGGATGCGCCGGCCGGCCCGGACAACATCCAGACGCTTTACATCGACAAAGATACGGGGCTTCCGGCGCGGAACGTGGTGGTGAAAGGAGACGGCTCAGAGAAGCGTCTCTTCGATGGCACCTTCAGCCAGCCGGCGGAGATCACCATCACCGCGCCCGGCTGACGATGGTTGAGGCCTGATCGTTTGAGAGGGGAGGCGAACACGTGCCCACCTCGAACGATCAGGTCTCTGAAAGACGTTCCAGTTTAGGTGGAAGCGGGAAGCGGCTCTAAGTTTTTGTTTGATCGTGCGTCTTCTCGGGCACTTTGACCTGCATGGCTTCGCCATGACCGGGTCCCACTTCCGGAAGCACTCTAAACCTTGCGGCAGCCGTCCTCGCCCGGCACCGGCCCGCTCTTCGGAACGAGGCGCTTGCGGGCGCACTGCTCGACGAGAAGATCCCGGAGAGCGCTTTCGCGCTCTTTCCATTCGGGTCGGCCCGCCAGGTTCTCGAGCTCCATCGGGTCCGCGGTCACGTTGTACATCTCGTATTCGCTCGGCGCCGGCGAGACTTTGATGCGCTCGTCGTAGACGAGACGCGAGGTGCCGTCTTCGCCAGTTTCGCGCCCCTTGAAGCGGCTCATGACGTCGCGCACGCCGGCGGCGCCCGGTGTGCCCGGCGCACTCCAGTAGCGGGGATGGTCGAAATAGCGCGAATATTTCCAGATCTCGCCGCCGATCCGGGTGACGATCGTTTCCACATGGTTGGGCTGCGCCACGGAGCCGTAGGCGATGCCGATGAAGTTGTTCTGGTCGAGACCGCGGCTCGGGTCGTCGTCGGACATGAAATAGATCGGCTCGGCCACCGTCTCGGGTGCGACCTCGCCCCGGATGAGCGGCGACAGATCGCGCCCGACCAGCGGCAGCGGGTCCGTGAAGCCGGGGGCGATCGCCTCTCGCGCGGCGTCCTGGTCGATGCCGGCCAACCCGAGCAGGGTTGGCGCGATGTCAATATGGCTGGTGGGGATCGGGACCCGGCGCTGGGCTTGCTGGCCGGGGAGCGCCACCACGAACGGCACCCGCAGCGCCTCCTCGTAGGCCGTGTACCACTTCTGGTGCAGGCCGCCATGTGCACCAAGAAGGTTGCCCTGGCTGGAGGTAAAGACGACGATCGTCGTATCGAGAAAGCGCGTCGCTTCAAGGGCGGCGAGCACCGCGCCGATGTGTCGGTCCACATCAGCGTGCAGGCGGTAGTAGAGCCGCTGATACTGCCGGTTCGCGAAGTCCGGCTGCAGGAACTTGGCGTAGGCGTCGCGGTACGATTTTTGGCATGAAGGCTTATCGTCGAGCTTTTCGAGGCGCGTGCGTCCGAAGAGGCTGCGGTCGAAAACCTGCTGGGGAATGGTTTCCGGAACGGCGAAGTCGTAGGCCGACCGACGTTCCTCGGGGAGGTTGGAGACGAAGCCCCATAACGCAATGTCGTGCGGGCTGGCGAACGAAGCCACCAGAAGCCAGGGGCTTTCGTCCTCCGACCGGTTGAGCTCGTCGAGCGCCTGGATCGCCTGCGCCGCGATGGCAGGGTCGCGCGCCTGGCGGCCGCTTCCCGCACTCGAGCCGGTGCGAAGGGGGTTGGAACCGTATGGCTCGGGTCCGATCCAGCCTGAGAACCCGAACGGATCGAGCGTATCGGCCTTGCGGTAGATGTCTTCCTTTTCGGCATCCGCGTTGCCGTCGGCATCGTAGCTCGTGATCGCCTGCCGCGTGCCAGGCACCCTCAGGTCCGCATCGGAGAGGCGCCATTTCCCTTTCCAGATCGTGCGGTAGCCGGCGTGGCGGAAATAGTGCCCGATGGTCGGCACGGAGCCGCGTCCGAGCCAGCGCATATCGGGATCGTTGGCAGCCTTGGCGGCGCCATCCGTGCTCGCGGCGCCATGCAGCGACGGGTAGTGCCCGGTGACGAGCGAGGTGCGGCTTGGCACGCAGGCCAAGGAGGCCGCGTAATGGCGTTCGAAGTTGATACCGGCCGCGGCAAGGCGGCTTTGGGCGGGAAGATGGCTCGCCCGGAATTCCCGCAGCGCCGCGCTCTCGTAGACGGTGGGGAAGCGCTGCTCGTCAACGAGCAGAAATAGGATGTTCGGCCGCTGCTTTCCGGTAGCGGCGACGGGATTGGCCTCTGCCCGATGCCCTTTGATGCCGGCTACGCCGGCGGCACCGGCCAAGCCCAGCTTCAAGGCATTTCGTCGGGTCAGCCCCGGACTATCGGCCATCACGCCCCCCTTGCGGTCTCCGGCGAGTATGGCGGGGCGCTTTGTGCAGTTGCAATAGGGAACCCTGCGTAGGGTAGCGGTGTCACGGATCCTGGCGGCTATTTCGCGACAGGGGATCGAGCTGATCGGCGCAAGCTTCGAACTCGAGCTCGACGGTCGCGTGCTCCACGCCGTAGTGCGCCTTGAGGTGCGACTTGATTGCGCCCGCGATCCGCTCGGGCGCGCTGCCGGCGTCAGAAATGCGCGCGTGCAGCGTGACGATCGGGCGCTCCTGGCTGAGCGACCAGGCGTGCACATGGTGGACATCGTGCACCTCCTGCACGGCGGCCTTGATGCTGGTCGCGATCTCGCCCGCGTCGAGCCCGGCCGGTGTGCCCTCGAGCAGGATGTGGCCTGCGTCACGCACGATGCGGGCTGCCGAGCCGAGGATCAGGAGCGCCACCAGTACCGACAGGATGGGGTCGATGGGCGTCCACCCGGTGGAGAGAATGACGAGGGCAGCCGCGAGGGCCGCCACGGAGCCCAGGAGGTCGCCGATCACGTGCAGGGCGGCCGCGCGCACGTTGAGGTTTCTATGGTCGCCGCTCTGAAGGAGACGGAAGGCGATCAGATTCACGGCAAGCCCCGCGAGGGCGACCCAGAACATCACGCCGCCGAGGACCGGCGAGGGAGCGCGAAAGCGGTGCACCGCCTCGACCACGATCCAGCCTGCGATGGCAAATAGCAGGAGCCCGTTGGCGAAGGCCACGAGCACGCCGAAGCGGTCGTAGCCGTAGGAGCGCCGTCCATCCGGAGGGCGGCGCGCAAGGCGAAACCCCAACCAGGCGAGCGTGAGCCCGGCGCAGTCGGTCAGCATGTGGCCGGAATCAGCGATCAGCGCCAGCGAGCCGGAAACGAGGCCGCCTGCGAACTCGGCGATCATGAACACGCCCGTTATGAGCGCGGCAAGCCCGATCCGCCGTTCGCTCGCACCGGCTCCATGGTGGTGGGCATGCGTGTGCGGGTGGACGTGTGAATGGGGATGCATGAGCGCGCGGTCTCCGGGCGGCGGGAGCCTCTTTCTTAGATAGGTGTCCATGATAGGCCGGGCGCGCGCCGGCGGGTCAACCTCTGAGATCGTACGCGGCCAGCGCCGCCAGGTTGAGGATGTCGGCGTCCTTGGCGCCGAGCGGCGAGATCTGCACGCTTTTTTCGAGGCCGACGAGCAACGGGCCGATCAGCATCGCACCTCCCAGCTCCTTCAGCAGCTTGGTGGAGATCGAGGCGGCGTGGACGGCCGGCATCACGAGCACGTTGGCCGGCCCGGTGAGCCGGCAGAAAGGGTAGAGCTTCATGAGATCGGCCGACAGCGCCGCGTCGGCCGCGATGTCGCCATCGAATTCGAAATCGACTTCGCGGTCGGCGAGGGTCTGGACCGCCTCGCGCACCTGGCCCGCACGCTCGTTCGGCGGCTGGCCGAAGGTCGAGTAGGTGAGAAGCGCCACCCGCGGCTCCATGCCGAACTTACGCGCTGCGCCTGCCGCCTCGATCGCGATGTCGGCGAGTTGGGCGGCGGTCGGCGTTTCGTGCACGTTGGTGTCGGCCACCAGCACGGCTCGGCCGCGAACGAGGACGAGCGTGACGCCGACCACGTGGCGGCCCGGCCGCGGATCGATGACACGGCGCACGTCTTCGAACACGCTCGCCCAGTTGCGCGTGACGCCCGCCACCATGCCGTCCGCGAAGCCGTGAGCCACCAGCAGCGCTGCGAACACGTTGCGCTCGTTCATCACCATGCGGTGGCAGTCTCGCTTGAGAAAACCGCGCCGCTGGAGGCGCGTATAAAGGAACTCGGTGAATTCCTCGGTCAGCTCGGAGCTGCGAGCGTCGACGATCTCGAAGGTGTCGCGGAGCCGGACGCCGGCCTCGCGGAACCGCTCGCGGATGACCGATTCCGTGCCGACCAGAACAGGCGTGCCGAAACCTTGCGCGGCGTAGCTGCTCGCCGCTCGGATGACGGCGGGATCCTCCCCCTCGGCAAAGACGATGCGCTTCGGCTCGGCGCGCAGCCGCTCAAAGATCGACCGCATCCAGTCTGAAACCGGATCGAGGCGTGCGTCGAGGTGCGCGACGTAGGCGTCCATGTCGACGATGGGGCGGCGCGCGACGCCGGATTCCATCGCAGCCTGCGCGACGGCGGGAGACACTCGGCTGATGAGGCGAGGATCGAACGGCGCCGGAATGATGTAATCGGGGCCGAACATCGGCCTTCGTCCGAGAAACGCGGCCATGACCACGTCGGGCACGTCCTCGCGGGCGAGGGCGGCGAGCGCGCGGGCGGCCGCGATCTTCATCTGCTCGTTGATGGTGCGGGCCTGGACGTCGAGCGCGCCCCGGAAAATGAACGGGAAGCCGAGCACGTTGTTGATCTGGTTCGGATAGTCGGAGCGGCCCGTGGCGACGATGGCGTCGTTCCGCACTGCCGCGACATCCTCGGGCGTGATCTCGGGGTCCGGGTTGGCCATGGCGAAGATGATCGGCTTCGGCGCCATGGCGGCCACCATCTCGCGCGTCATCGCGCCCTTGGCGGATAGGCCGAAGAAGGCGTCGGCGCCGTCCAGGGCTTCGGCCAGCGTGCGCGCTTCGGTCTGCGACGCGTAGGCCGATTTCCACTGGTTCATTCCGGCCTCGCGGCCTTCGTAAATGACGCCTTTGGTGTCGCAGAGGATGACGTTCTTGGCTTGAATGCCGAGGGCCGTCGCAAGTTCGATGCAGGCAATCCCTGCCGCCCCGGCGCCGTTCACGACGAGCTTGCATTCGGCGATGTTGCGTCCGGTGAGCTCGAGCGCATTAAGGAGGCCGGCGGCGGCGATGATCGCCGTTCCGTGCTGGTCGTCGTGGAACACCGGAATGTCGAGCAGCTCTTTCAGACGCTCCTCGATGATGAAGCAGTCGGGCGCGCGGATGTCCTCGAGATTGATGCCGCCGAATGAGGGGCCGAGATAGCGGACCGAATTGATGAACGCGTCGACGTCTTCGGTGTCGACGAGGAGATCGATAGCATCGATGTCGGCAAAGCGTTTGAAGAGCGCGCCCTTGCCCTCCATCACAGGCTTCGAGGCGAGCGCGCCAAGATTGCCGAGCCCGAGGATCGCGGTGCCGTTCGACACCACGGCGACGAGGTTGCCCTTGTTGGTGTAGTCGTAGGCGAGGGAGGGGGTCTCGGCGATGGCCTCGACCGGCGCGGCGACGCCCGGCGAATAGGCGAGCGAGAGATCGCGCTGCGTCACGAGCGGCTTGGTCGGTGTGATCTCGAGCTTGCCGGGTTTCCCCTGAGAGTGAAATTGGAGCGCCTCTTGGGCGGTAATGCGCGTGCGCTGAGACTTGTGGGACATGCTGCCTATGGAGCCGGAGCGGACCGCAGAGACCCGTTTGGGCCTATGTCGTAGGTTCGCTAGGCTATTCGGCAAAGTTATGCCCGACAACTCTCCCGCTCCTCCGACTTTGGACGGAGGCGGGCCGTCATCCGCGGCGAGGACCAGTGTTCAATGCGCTGCTCGGATGCCCTTACCGGCGCGTTCTCAGTGGGTGAGATAAAGCGGCTTGATCTTGAAGGCGATGTCCCGGAATGCCTGCTTAAGCTCTTCGCCGTTCTCCGGCGTGTAGGCCATCGAGGGATCGGATGCGCAGTGATCGAGGGTCTCGATGGCGGATGAGTTTTTGCCGAGAGCGAAGCCGACCGTGTAGATGGTAATGCCCTGCGCCTTCATGGCCGTGCACAGCGAGCGCGCCTGGGAAGCCGAGCCGCCGTTTGCGGAGGAGCCGGCACTGGCACTGACGCCCTGGCTGGTGAACTGCAGATTGTACTCGCCGTCGGTCATCAGGATTGCGATCTTGGTCGTCTGCTCGCCGAAAGCGCCTGCCTTGTTGCTTGCACCCCAGAGCGAGTTCCAGTTGGGAGACAGCGTGTACCAAGCCCAGGCCGTGCCGATATGGCCAGCGGTCGAACCTTTAGGATTGAGGAAGCCGTCGATCCTGGCCAGGAGCGCGGGTTTGTCGTTGGTGAGAGGCATCAGCTCATAGGCGGACGTCAATTCGCAATCCACCTTCCGGCCGCGGCTGTCCTCTGCCTTGTAAAGCGTCGTGACGTAGGTGTTCTTGCCTGGAGCAGCGTCCGTATATTTGTTGGCGCCGGTACGTTCCACCACGCAATCGGTGCTGTGGTAGGTGGTCGTCACCTGATTGCGTCCGCTGCCGGTGGTCAGTTTAAAAGAGCTCTGTGGCGACCCGCGTGCTTTGCTGTTGGCCGAGGATGGCAGGCGTACGGCCTCCGAGAACGGCACCAGAGACACGCGCACGGCCTTGGCCAGGCTGTTGTCGGAGATGACGATGCCGACCAGATCCTTGGCGGCGAGTCTCAGGTCCCGGATCTTGGTTCCGGCCATCGATCCGGTGACGTCGAGCATGAGGGCGATCTCGACGCTGTCATCGCTGGACGAGCCGCCTCCGCCAGACCCGCCGCCGGTCGTGATTTCGACCCGGGAGAAATGGGATTCCGTGGTGCTGAGGAGCGGCAGCTTCGAAATCCGTGCGAGGCTGAGGAAAGACGTGCGCAAGTAGGCGTTTCCGAGGGCAGCGAAAGCGTCGCCGTTCTCTATGGCCTCGAATGTGATCGTATCCTCGATCACGTCGGTCCGGCCGCGGGTGTTCTCCGTATAGTATTGGAGGGCGGCCGCTTTTGCGCCCTCGACATCCTTGCTGTCGAGAATGAGAACGCGGCCGCCCGCAAGCACGGCCGCGTCCATGGCCGCAATCGTCTGGTGGCGTGCCTGCAGCCAGCGGGCTACATCCACGGCTGAGCCGACGAAAAGCGCCAGCGTGACGAACATCAGCGCAAACATGACGGCGATGCTGCCGCCAGTATCGCTGCGGAAGCGGCGAACGAGGGTTTTGAGCGGTGCGCCGGGGAAGGGGGCAGGACGCGAAGTAACCATGAAGAGGCTCCAGGAGAAGGATCGACACGTTTCTCCAGCAGCCGCTTACGGCTGGTAAATTTCACTATCCTGCATCCGTCAAATCACCGTCTTATGAAGGGCGAGGTAAACCAAGCGTGTGTGGAATAGATAAAATTGTCCGCTTTCCAGCGGGGACGCCCGCCCCGGGTGCCGCACGCGCGTGCCACGGTGCGTGGCTTGATGGCGTCGTTTATAGTGCGTGGCCGGCAACGACGGCCGGGTCCTCTCCTCATGCTCCGAAATCATGATAGAAAAACTCGAACTTCTCCTGGCCCTCGCCCGTGAACGCCATTTCGGCCGCGCCGCAGAGGCGGTCGGCGTTACTCAGCCTACCCTCTCGTCAGCGCTGAAAAGCCTGGAGGACCAATTCGGGGTTCTCATCGTCGAGCGAGGCTCCCGTTTCCGCTGCTTCACGCCGGAGGGGGAGCGGATCCTTGACTGGGCGCGGCGCATCGTCGGTGATGCCCGGGCCATGCGCCAGGAGATCGAGGCGCTGAAGAAGGGGCTTTCCGGGCATCTCCGGCTCGCCGTCATTCCCACTTCGCTGCCGTTTTTGGCGCAGCTCACGGTGCCTATGCGCCGCCGCTATCCGGACGTTAATCTGACCGTTCTTTCGATGACGTCGGATTCCATCCTGGCCAAGCTCGAGAACCTCGAGGTGGACATCGGCATTTCCTATATCGATACGGAGCCGCCGCCCCGCTTCGAGACCATTCATATCTATGACGAGCGCTACGTGCTGCTCGTGGCGCCGGAGAGCCCGCTGGCAGAGCGTGAGAAAGTGACCTGGGCGGAGGCGGGAGAGCTGCCGCTCTGCCTGCTCACCCCGGACATGCAGAACCGCCGCCTCATCGATTACCATCTCGAGGAGGCCGGGGTCCGCCAGTCGCCGACGCTCGAAAGCAACTCCATGCTGGTGCTTTATGCGCACGTGCGCTCGGGCGAGTGGGCGAGCATCCTGCCGTCGCGGCTGGCGGAGACGCTGGACCGGCCAAGCCGCCTGCGCCCGATCGCTCTCGTCCAGCCGACGGTCACGCACAAAATCGGCTTGGTCGTCACCAAGCGCGAACCGCATTCGCCCCTGGTGGCAGCGTTCATCGCGCACGCCAAGCGGGTCAGCTCGTCGTCCCGGGCCATCCGCTGAGATCCTGGCCGATGGCCGTTTCTTTGATAGAGCTTATCTATTGAGGAACGAAACATCACTATTGATCTTGGGGCCGCATAGACCGATCTACTTTCAAATAACTATAAACAGCCAGGAGGTCGCTCATGAGCCGCTTCGAGCCGTGGAGCGAGGAGCGTACGGTCGAAATCGTCGCCGGCCATCAGGCGCTTGAAGGGCCGCTGATGCCCATTCTTCATGCCGTGCAAGAGACGTTCGGGCATGTGCCGGAGGAAGCCATCCCGGTCCTCGCGCGGGAGCTCAACCTCTCTCGCGCCGAGGTGCATGGCGTCGTTTCTTTCTACCACGATTTCCGTAGCGAGCTTCCGGGAAAGCACGTCCTCAAGTTGTGCCGGGCGGAAGCCTGCCAAGCGATGGGCTGCCAGAGCCTGGTCGCGCGCGCCGAGGAACGCCTCGGCGTGGAGTGCGGCTCTACAACTTCTGACGGGCGCGTGACGCTCGAGGCGGTATACTGCCTTGGCCTTTGCGCCACCGCGCCCTCGGCGATGCTCGACGGACGTGTCGTCGGGCGTCTGGATACCGAGCGCCTCGACAAGCTTTTGGAAGAGGCCCAGGCATGACGCTTCGCATTTTCATTCCGCGCGATGCCGCCGCCGTGGCGGTGGGAGCCGACGAGGTCGCGGCAGCGATTGGCGCGGCGGCGCGGAAATCCGGGACCAAGATCGAGATCGTGCGCAACGGGTCGCGCGGTATGCTCTGGCTCGAGCCGCTGGTTGAGATCGAGCGCGACGGCGCACGTCACGGCTTCGGTCCGGTCGGCGTGGGAGATGTCGAGAGCCTGATCAAGGCGGGGCTCTTCGATGCAGGCGCTAAGGGCGCCATCGCGCATCCGCTCGCGATCGGGATCGTGGACGAGCATCCGTATATGACGCGGCAGACGCGTCTGACGTTCGCGCGCTGCGGCATCACCGACCCGGTCTCGCTCGAGGACTACCAGGCCCATGACGGCTATAAGGGCCTCAAGCGCGCTCTGACGATGACGCCCGCCGGGATCGTCGAGGAAGTCACGAAGTCGGGCCTGCGCGGGCGCGGCGGCGCCGGCTTCCCGACCGGCATCAAGTGGAAGACGGTCCACGACACGCCCGATACGCAGAAATACATCGTCTGCAACGCAGACGAGGGAGACAGCGGCACCTTCGCCGACCGCATGATCATGGAAGGCGATCCGTTCGTGCTCATCGAGGGCATGACGATCGCGGGCATCGCCGTCGGCGCCACGAAGGGCTACATCTATCTCCGCTCGGAATATCCACACGCCGAGGTGGCGCTCAACGCCGCGATCGCCGCGGCGCGCGAGGCGGGCTTGCTTGGCTCGAACGTTGCCGGCTCGAGCTACGCCTTCGACATGGAAGTCCGCATGGGTGCGGGCGCCTACGTCTGCGGTGAGGAAACCTCCCTGCTCGAAAGCCTCGAGGGCAAACGCGGCCTGGTGCGCGCCAAGCCCCCGCTGCCGGCGCATAAGGGCCTGTTCGGCAAGCCGACGGTGATCAACAACGTCCTGTCGCTTTGCGCCGTGCCGTATATCCTGGCCGAAGGCGCGCAGGCCTACTACGATTACGGAATGGGCCGCTCGCGCGGGACCATGCCGATCCAGCTCGCCGGCAACCTGAAGCATGGCGGCCTCTTCGAAACGGCGTTCGGTATCACGCTCGGCGAGCTCGTCGATGACATCGGCGGCGGCACCTTTACGGGGCGCCCGGTGAAGGCCGTTCAGGTCGGCGGGCCGCTCGGCTCCTATTTTCCCCGCGCCTATTTCGATACGCCGTTCGATTACGAGGCGTTTGCCGCACGCGACGGCCTCATCGGTCACGCCGGCGTCGTCGTCTTCGACGATACGGCCAACATGGCCAAGCAGGCTCGCTTCGCCTTCGAGTTCTGCGCCGTAGAAAGCTGCGGCAAGTGCACGCCGTGCCGGATCGGATCGACGCGTGGCCTAGAGACGATGGACAAGGTGATGGCCGGCGAAGACCGGGAGCAGAATCTCGCGGTTGTCGAGGATCTCTGCAACACGATGAAGTTCGGCTCCCTTTGTGCTTTGGGGGGCTTCACCCCATATCCTGTTGTCAGCGCGTTGACGCATTTCCCTGAAGATTTCGGCCGGCCAGCCCAGAAGCTGGTTCAGGCAGCGGAGTAGCATCATGACCCTGATCAAAGAGATCGACTACGGTACGCCAGCGTCCAAGTCTGAGAAGATGGTGACGTTGACGATCGATGGCGTCGAGATCACGGTTGCTGAAGGCACGTCGATCATGCGGGCCGCGATGGAGATGGGAACCACCATCCCGAAACTGTGCGCAACGGACATGCTGGAGAGCTTCGGCTCTTGCCGCCTCTGCCTCGTGGAGATCGAGGGCCGCAACGGTACCCCGGCATCCTGCACGACGCCGGTTGCGCCCGGCATCGTGGTGCATACGCAGACGCCGCGTCTCAAGACGCTCCGCAAGGGCGTGATGGAGCTCTATATCTCCGATCACCCGCTCGACTGTCTTACCTGCGCCGCCAACGGCGACTGCGAGCTGCAGGACATGGCCGGTGCGGTCGGCCTGCGCGAGGTGCGCTATGGCTATGACGGCGCCAACCACGTGTTCGCGAAGAGCCGCATCGACGGCGCCGCCAACGACCTCTGGCTCAACAAGGACGAGAGCAACCCCTATTTCGCTTACGATCCGTCTAAGTGCATCGTCTGCAACCGCTGCGTCCGCGCCTGTGAGGAGGTGCAGGGCACCTTCGCGCTGACGATCTCCGGCCGTGGCTTCGACAGCCGCGTGGCGGCTGGAATCAACGAGCAGTTCCTCGAGTCCGAGTGCGTCTCCTGCGGCGCCTGCGTGCAGGCTTGCCCGACTGCGACGCTGATGGAGAAGTCGGTCATCGATAATGGCCTGCCCGAGCACTCCGCCATCACGACCTGCGCCTACTGTGGTGTGGGCTGCGCCTTCAAGGCGGAGATGCGTGGCGAAGAGGTCGTGCGCATGCTGCCGTGGAAGGACGGCAAGGCCAACCGGGGCCATTCGTGCGTCAAGGGCCGCTTTGCTTACGGCTATGCCACGCACCCCGATCGCATCTTGAAGCCCATGGTGCGCGATAAGGTCACCGATCCCTGGCGCGAGACCACCTGGGAAGAGGCGATCGGCCGGGTCGCGTCTGAGTTCAAGCGCATTCAAGGTCAGTACGGCCGCACATCGGTCGGCGGTATCACGTCATCGCGCTGCACGAATGAGGAAGCCTACCTCGTCCAGAAGATCATTCGTGCCGGCTTCGGCGTGAACAACGTCGACACCTGCGCCCGCGTCTGCCATTCGCCCACGGGCTATGGCCTCAAGACGACGCTTGGCGAGTCGGCAGGTACGCAGGACTTCGATTCCGTCGAGCACTCCGACGTCATCTTGGTCATCGGCGCCAATCCTACCGATGCTCACCCGGTGTTCGGCAGCCGCATGAAGAAGCGGCTGCGCGATGGCGCGAGGCTGATCGTGATCGATCCGCGCCGCACCGACCTCGTGCGCTCGCCGCACATCAAGGCGGACTATCACTTGGCGCTCAAGCCCGGCACCAACGTGGCTGTCGTCACCGCGATGGCGCACGTGATCGTGACGGAGGGGCTTCTCAACGAGCAGTTCATCCGTGAGCGCTGCGAGCTCGACGCGTTCGAGGAGTGGAAGGAGTTCGTTGCCGAAGAGCGCAACTCGCCCGAGGCGATGGAGCAGCACACTGGTGTGCCGGCTGCGGACGTTCGCGCAGCGGCCCGCCTCTATGCGACGGGCGGCGCGGCGGCGATCTACTACGGCCTGGGCGTCACGGAGCATTCGCAGGGCTCGACCACTGTCATCGGTATCGCGAACCTCGCGATGGCGACGGGCAACTTCGGGAAGCCCGGCGTGGGCGTGAACCCGCTTCGCGGGCAGAACAACGTGCAGGGTTCGTGCGACATGGCATCGTTCCCGCACGAGCTGACCG
>JRYH01000245.1_pt1 | contig 20869 bp, 27 predicted proteins | sample 235351 | NCBI WGS metagenome assembly JRYH01 (sample SAMN03074221, study PRJNA261480) | activated sludge metagenome | biome: Wastewater Treatment Plant; feature: Wastewater; material: Activated sludge; isolation source: activated biomass of a wastewater treatment plant treating wastewater... ...
GAAGAAGACGAGGAGGACGACGTGAAGACCAAAAAGACCAGCAAGAAGGCTGCGACCAAGAAGAAGGCCAGCAAGAAGGACAACGGCGCCGACGACACGAAGACCAAGAAGACCAGCAAGAAGTCGGCCAAGGCAGACAGCAAGAAGACGGCGAAGAAGGGCAAGGCAGACAGCAAGAAGACGGCGAAGAAGGGCAAGGCCAAGGGTGGCGACGGCGGTCGTGGTCGCACTCCGGCTGTCGACGACAACCAGAAGATCAAGGTCCTCGTCAAGGAGAACCCGCGACGCGAGGGCTCCGAGGCCGCCAAGCAGTTCGACAAGTTGAAGAAGTTCGACGGCAAGACCGTCGGCGCGTTCATCAAGTCCGGCGGCGTCCGTCGGCAGCTGATGAAGGCCAAGCGGGAGAAGTGGATCAAGCTGGTCGCCGCCTGACCGGCGCCTTGGTCCCTCTCAGAGAGTCAATGGCAGCCGGGGAACGCTCCGGCTGCCATTTCTCTCTTCGTGTGCTGATACCCTACATTTAAGGCACCCCCTACCAGCTTGTATTGATAGGTGGGTCTGGTGCTTAAATGCCAAGGCCGCAGTAGGCCGCAGCTGGGCGCTGATTGGAATTGCGGCTTCTGACGCCCGGTTCCCGGCCCATGTGACAGTTAGCCACTGCAGCCCACCGCAGACGCTGTGATACGAGGCAGGAAGATGACCCTAGAGCAGCCCGTCTTTGATCCTCTCCGGCCGAACCTAATCGGCCTGGCCCGCTACTTCCGCACTGCCAATGAGCGGCATGCGATCTACCTGCGCCGCAAGGCTGGCAAGTCTCCTCCCTGGACGAAGGACCCGATCTTCCGACAGAACAAGTTCTGCAACGTCTACCGAGAGTTGGACAGGGTGACGGTGTGGATCAGAGAGAACTGGCGTGAGCCTTATGCTGACCACCCCAACCTTCCCTTCGCCATGGCGCTGGCCCGACTGATCAACTGGCCCGACTCACTGGCAGAGATTGGCTTCCCTAAAAGGTGGAAGCCGAAGCGTGTGTACGATGTGCTGATGGCGCGTAAGGAAAGAGGGGAGAAGGTCTTCACCGATGCGTACCTACTCGGCAGCATTCCATTGGGCATGCCACGTGCCGAGTATTTCGTGCACCACGTGCTAACTCCGCTGTACGAGAACCCAATCGAGATACCGGAGGGTGCCTCCCTGCGTGATACGTGGGAGCGACTTTGGAAGTTTAAGGGCATCGGACCGTTCCTCGCCTATGAGATCGTGACCGACCTGCGACACACCAAGTATCTGTGCAACGCTACGGACATCATGGTGTGGGCCAATCCTGGTCCTGGTTGCATCCGTGGCTTGTGTCGTCTGTACGGCATGCCAATCAAAGGAACGAAGCGGAAGGACCACTGGCATGTTTCAATGCCAGACGCGAAGAACGCGATGCGGCATTTGCTTCGACTGTCCGAGCAGAAGCTTGGATCGGACATGCCACCGTGGGAAATGCGCGACGTGGAGCATTGGTTGTGTGAGTATGACAAGTACTGTCGCGTGATGGAGGGAGGGAGAGGCAAGAAGTTCGAGCCAAACTCGGCGCGTGGTAGGCAGGGCAGACTGTTTTAGGAGGGTGTGATGATCATCGCCATGATACACGGGTGTACACGCATTTTGGGCAAGAGCCAGGGCTATCTCGGACTACCAGTCCGCGATGGCACATTGGACTGTCCGGTAAATGGTCCGGGCACCCACTCCATGACCACTGCTTGGGAGCCAACTGCTGAAGAGCTAGATCGGCTCACCAAGGGTGCCAAGGTCGAGGTCCGCATCCTTGGTATGGCGCATCCACCGATCATGGTTGAGGTTGGTGAAGTCCCAGAGGACGCGGACATTCTGGAGAACAAGGGAGGCATCGGTGACGGAAGTAAGACACCAGGACATGACGGCTGAACAGTTCTGTGCTCATGTGCACGAGCAGTTGAAGGACGAGCACATTTGCATTTTCTGGTCTGGCCGGTTCCCACAGATGAAAGAAGGAGAGTGGCGGGATGAAGTCAAGAAGCGCCTGCTCGACAGCCCTGAGGTTAGCAAGGTGATGGTGAATGGTCCGCACTGCCCAGATGGTGAGTGGCAGATCGCCGTGTACCGCTCCAGGCCGGTCCTGGTTGGGAGTGCTTTCGGATGAGCGACAGTTTGTGGAAGACCAGGAAGAAGCACATCGCTGACTTCGCAGCGTTCGGCCGCGCAATGATTGTCAACGGTGATATAGACCCTCAGTTCTGGGTCCTCCGAGCCTTGTACACTAACCAGCGCTTCGATTTGAACATGGCGCTGTGGTACTCTGCTGTCTACCTGGTCTTCTACCATCTGGGCAGTGCGACGAAGGCTTGGCAGCTTTACCCACAGCCGATGATGATCCGGAAGAAGGACTGGGACCCGAAGATAGCGTTCTTCAAGCAGCGCCGCAATCTCCGTGCCAACAACGACGACGCGCGCAAGCAGCTCAACGAGTTGATGAAGCGCAGCGACGGGGACCTGGCTGGTTGGGTGATGTCGGCAGCTGGTGTAGGTGGGGAAGAGGGATGGACGCTGGCGCGAGAGCAGATTGGAAGCTTACACCAGCATGGACCCTGGTCGTCGTACAAGTGGTGCGACATGCTGAAGTTCGTGCATCGTCTGCCTATCACCGCACCGGATATCGGCAACAAGCCAGGTGCCACCGCTGGCCCCATTGCCGGGCTGGCCACGCTGCTCGGTGTTGAGCGCAAGACAGTGGCGAACGATCTGCAGCTACCACGTGATCTTCTGAAGTGTGTGGTCGAAGAGCATGGTATGCCTGCCATCGGGCTCGACCACTTGGAGTCCGTGCTGTGTGACTATCAGTCATTACGCAACGGAAGGTACTACGTCGGCCACGACATCGATCGAGACTTGTCGCAGCTGCTGAGCTCAGACGTTCGTGACGAGACGTGGTGGTTGTTGTGGCGCGCTCGGAAACGCATCTTTGACAGACGGCTGTTAGGTGAAGTCAACGGATGGGATGGTCCCCGCAATGCACTGAAAACCGCATACCGAGATAGGGAGCGATTGATCAATGTCTACGAAGACGTCAAAGAAGTCACCCTCCTCTAACTTCAAGATCGTGAACGTGCGTGGCACGAACGGTTCTGGTAAGTCGTACCTGATGCGCAAGTTTATGGAGAAGTATGGAGCCAAGCCGGTCTATGCTGACAGCCACGCCGGAGCGCTGGTCGGAGACTTGATCGGCTACAAGTGTGACTTCGAGGGTCAGCCAGTCTACATCATCGGTAGGTACAATCTGCCGAGTGGTGGCTGTGACAACATCAGCACCGTCGGTGAGATATTCGATCGTGTGCGAAAGTTCGCCGGCAAGGGGCATGTGATCTTCGAAGGCATGCTGCTCTCTGGGACCTATGGTCCGATCCATCGTCTCTCTCAGGAGTTCAAGAAGCAGGGTCTAGGTGGTATAGTCTTTGCTCCGTTGGATACGACGTATGAGCAGGCCATCAAGAACATCTACGCCCGCAGCGGCGGCACTCCACATGGCATCAAGAACGTGGAGAAGAAGCACAAGTCAGTTATCTCCAGTCGCAAGCGTGCCATCGAGGACGGTGAGCATGTGGTCGACATCAAGTACAAGAAGCCACTCACCACCCTGTGCAAAATCCTGAGGGGAGAACTCTAGTCATGCCGTTGCTGTACTGGCCAGCCTACCTGCTGATCTGGAAGGCGCTGCTCACGAACCGCTTTCCGTTCCGTGCCAAGGCGCGTCTCGCGCTGTTTCTGCTGAAGGACCTGCTCAAGCAGCCGCTGTGGGCCTTCCTTTGGGGACTGGACGCTGTGCTGTTCCCAGCCTACAAGCGGATGAAGGTCGAGCGTCCGATCTTTATCGTCAGTCAGCCAAGGAGCGGGACGACGTTCCTCCACCGCACGCTGTGTGACTTCGAGGAGCGGTTCTTCGGCGTGACTTATTTGGAGTGGCACTGGCCATTCGTCTCGGTGTGGTGGCTGATTGATGCTCTCGGCTTGCGCTCGTGGATAGAAAGCTGGGACTACTGGCCGGAAGGGTGCCTGGCGTCGAAGATGCATCCGCACAAGTTTGGTGACTTCGAGGAGCACGGCGTCTTCCTCGAAGAGCAATTCTACTGTCACTACTTTGTCTACCGACGCTTCCCGTTCCCAGAAGTGATCGCGGTCGCTGACCTGCTGATCTTCACGACCGAGAAGCAGCGCACGAAGATGGCCCGTTCGTTGTTGAGCGTTGTATCCAAGGTGCAGGTCTATCGTGCTGCTGGTAAGCGTTGGGTCGCCAAAGAGAACGAGACCATGGCGTTCTACGATGATCTGGCTGCACAGTGTGACAGACCATCCTGGATTTTGCTGGAGCGCAACTACGACGACATGATAAAGTCGTATGATCAGCTGTCTCTGTACAGCACGGCTGCCAAGACTGGCGTGTGGATGGAGAATTGGAACTACGGTCAATGGTGGTCTCTGAACCGAGCGTTCCGCAGTACAGAAATCCATCGGTATGCTTTCATCAAAGACGCGGTGACAGACGGGCTGCCTGTGCGCTACGAGTGGATGGTGGCCGACATCTCCGAGACTGTATTGAATTTGCTAGTGGGGCTTGGTGAGGCACCGACTGGTGCTTACCTAGTCTACCTAGAGGAACTCGACGAGAAACAGAAAACGAGGAAGCGAGGGTACTGACATGTACGTTATCTATGCCCGCAACGTCCACGAGGCGCTGCCGCTGATGCTCCACCACCTGCAGATGCACGGTGTGAGGAACGAGTCGCGCTACGGCAACGTCGTAGTGGCACCGACTCCGGTGACAACCGTCTACGAGAAGCCGCACGAGCGAGTGCTGTTCTGGGGGGAGCGGGACATCAACCCGTTCTTCCATCTGTTCGAGGCTCTGTGGATGCTCGCTGGGCGCAACGACGTCGCGTGGCTCGCCTACTACAACAAGCGCATGGCTGAGTTCTCCGACGACGGCGAGACGTTCCACGGTGCCTACGGCCATCGCTGGCGTAAGCATTTCCTGTTCGATCAGTTGGACACGGTGGTGAAGCTGCTCACCAACAAGCCCAACTCTAGGCGAGCAGTGATCCAGATGTTCGACGCGCATGTCGATCTGCGTGAAGATGAGACGCAGAAGGACATTCCGTGCAACACCATTATCACGGTGTGGAAGCACGGAAACCGTCTGGACATGACGGTGTTCTGTCGTTCCAACGACATCATCTGGGGCGCTGCCGGAACCAACGCAGTCCACTTCGCCATCCTCCAGGAGTACTTGGCCGCACGTATCGGCCTCCGTCCCGGCGAGCTCTATCAGATCAGCAACAACTTCCACGCCTACGAGAAGGTGTTCGAGGACACGCTTCCGGTGGCTCGTCGCTACAGCCGCAGCCGCTGGCAGCCGTACACTCGGCCGCAGGGCAACACCTACAGCCCTGTGCCCATCGTCACTTACCCAAACGAGTTCGACGAGGACCTGGAGACGTTCATGGCTGGGCAGTGGCTGCCGTCCCAGACGTGGACCAACCCGTTCTTCCCGGAAGTGGCTGTTCCGATGCATCAGGCCTTCCAAATCTTCCGGGAGGGTGGTGATAGCATCGAGCGGTTCCGCGCGATCCAGGGCATCCTCGGCAACGCAGCGGTCGACTGCGCGATCTGCAAGAACCCGGACTGGCTCCACGCCGCGATGCAGTGGATGGAGCGTCGGGAGAAGAAGGCCATCGAGGCGAAGGAGCAGTAGAATGTCGGAACGTCTCGAACGCATCCTTGACGGTGGGGAGGTCCTACGCTTCCACACCGTCGGCAAGAGCGTGGAGCAGCAGAACGTAGGTGAGCATACGTGGCGTGTGCTGATCATTCTGCTGTACCTGTGGCCCGATGCTTCGCTGGAGCTGATCCTCGCAGCGTTGTTCCACGATGTGCCGGAGCACGTTACCGGCGACCTGCCTGCTCATTTCCTCTGGAAGTATCCAGAGGTCAAGCAGATGCTCGGGAAGATCGAGAGGGACGTCTGTGATGAGCTAGACATCCCCAACGCAGACTTGGTGGCTGACGTAGATCACGTGCGGTTGAAGATCGCTGACTACCTGGAGCTGTACATCACAGTTCGGCGTCAGCATCACAGCCATAAGGCACGAGACATCGTACATCGCGTTGGCCACCGTCTGCATTTGTTCATCGACCAGCTGCCGACGGACGAGGAGAAGCAGCGAGTCCGCCGTTGCTTCAACCACTTCAACAAGCACTAGGAGGCTACCGTGGTAAACAAGGGTATCGTCATGCGCACACCGGAGGATCGGTACGCTCGACAGATCGGACGTATCAACCACATCGCCAAGCTGATGGTGTTCAAGGTGTGCGAGAAGGATCAGCACTACGGGAGCTCCTGGCGCAGCCGTGGTGGCGCTGGCGCGTTCTTCACCATCGCTCGCAAGTGGGACCGTCTGGAGGCTGCGGTGTCGGCCGACAAGTTCTCTGGGCAGGACGTGGTCCCCTACGACTTGTTCGAGCGGTTCTCCGTTGACAGTCGTGGTGAGTCCATGGTCAATGACTGCCTCGATCTGATGGGCTACCTCCTTGTGCTGCTTGAGCACATGATCGAGCTCGGCCACATCACCGTCGAGCAGGTGGAGAAGGAGTTGGCCACCGACGATGCCGAGAACCTGCTGGAGTTGCTCCAGCGCTCGGAAGACATCAACAGCCTCGGAAAGCGGAGCAGGCGGAAGCCGGGCTTCGACGACGATGAAGAATACGTAGGGAAGGAAGACTGACATGAAGCGTACCGATCTGGTTTCCAACCTGGCCTTGGTGTCGAATGCCTTGGCCAAAGAGAGCGAGCAGATACTGCCGATCCTGAAGGGTCTGCGGTTCAAGGACGGCAACGTGATGGCGCATGATGACATCGTTGCTGTAGAGCTGCCGCTTGACTTCCCTGTGACCGGCATCGTGCCTGGCCACCAGCTCATCAAGTTCCTGGAGTCGTGTGACGCCAAGGAAGTCACCGTCGAGAGCGACAAGAAGAGCATGACGGTGAAATGTGGCAGGGCTCGTCTCAAGCAGCCGATTACCAGTGTGAAGGACTGGCCGTTCGCTGTCCCCAAGGACTATGAGGGCAAGGAGCTTCAGGGCATCAAGGTCGGTGAGGGGTTCTTCAAGGCACTCACGACCACCGCTGCACCGGTGCGTGATCGTGGACTAGCTTCTTGGCTTGGTGGCGTGAACTTCTACTTTCGTGGTAAGGCTCTTCATCTGTACGGTGTCAACCCAGCACGTACTGCTGTCTGTTACGTCGCGGTGAAGGTCTCGTCGAGGGCGGAGAAGCTGTCTGGACGTTATATCGCCCCCGCTAACTTCTGCAAAGCAGCGTTGGCTATGGCGAAGGTCTTCGGCGAGGATGCTCGTCTGTACGTGACGCCGGACTTTATGATCCTGCTGTGGTCCGAGAAGAAGGCCGTGTGCTTTACGAAGCTGATCGACCCAGATGGGCCGAACGTCGAGAACGTGATTGGTGGTGCTATGGAGGCCGCCAAGACCTATGTCAAGATCACGGCCAGTATGGTTCAATCCCTCAAGCGCGCAGCGTCGCTCGGCGTCGAGGGTGCCTGCAAGATCAAGATCACTGACGACAAGCTGATCTTCAAGACCGACACCGACGGCAACTCGCTGATGAACGACAGCGTCAAGCTGTCCTACAAGCACCCGAATGTGGAGGCAACTATCACCGCTGACGCGCTGATGCGGATGATTGACCACTGTGCTGAGATCGCATTCTTGGAGAACCAGGTCGTCGCACGCTCGGACGATGGTGGGTTCTACTACGTCGTGGCCAACAAGGCCGAGAAGGGAGAGGAGTGATGTCTGATCTGATTGCAACTATGAGGCTGGCGGCGGAGGAGATCAGGACCCTCCGTCATCGCAACGAACTTCTGGCCGCCCAGGTCCAGACGATGCACATGATGCATCAGATGGTGATGGCCACTCCGCGTTCTGAGATCATGCAGGGATACGGAGAGGACGTGGCCTGGCAGCTCGAGCAGATGGCGGACAATCTGACCACCACGCCCGAGAAGGTCGACCCGGCTGCGACGTCGCAGAAGGATGCTTGTCCCGACGATCTATAGGACTTCCAGTAGGAGTTGCGCGTCTGAGCCCGTTCCCCGCCAGGTAGGCGCGGACCCAATGCTGAGCCTACTGAGTGGGCCTGCTTAGCCCTTAAACCGAGGTTGGTATGCTGCACGGTGAACTCTTCCCAGACGACGACGCCAGGGTAAAGGCAAAGAAGGAGGCAAGCAGTATAGAAACACTCCAGAAGATGGGGTGTAAGGCTTGTCCCTACAACACACTGCGCTCGCTGAAGCACCCGAAGATGGACGCCACTGGAAAGAAGCGTCCGCTGATCTATATGCTCGGTGAGGCACCTGGTGCTGACGAGGACAAGGTGGGTAAGCAGTTCATCGGTGAGTCTGGTCAGCTGCTTCGTGACTACATACCAGAAGAGTATGAGGACTGTCTTCGGTGGAATAACTCAATCAACTGCCACCCACCGAAGAACGCTACACCAGCGTTGCGTGAGTTGGAGTGTTGCCGGCCGAGGGTGGTAGCCGACATCGAGAAGTCGAAGCCGGTTGCCATCTTCGGGTTCGGTGGCACAGCCTTGAAGTGGGCAGTAGGTGAGGATGGCATCACGAAGTGGCGTGGTCGGATGCTCCCAATCAAGGTTGGCAACCACAAGTGTTGGTTCTTCCCGATGATGCATCCGGCCTATCTGCTACGCCAGCGTCGCAAGGGACGCAACGGTCGGACGATGCCCAGCGAGAACGAGTATGTGTTCCGCCGAGACTTGGAGCGTGCGTTCAAGCAGGTCAAGAAGCTTAAGGAGCCAGTGATACCAGACGAGACGGAGGTCAGGGCTGGTGTGAGCTATGTGGATGGCTCTAAGGGATGGGACGACGTGCGCCGCATCCGTGAAGAGTTGGAAGCGTTCGGTGAGTTGGAGCGTTGTGGCTATGACTACGAGACGGCTAGCGACGAGAGTTCAGAGAAGAGACAGGTACGCCCGTATGGTAAGGGTGCCCGCATCCTGACGGCTGCGGTAGGTACCAGGAAGAGAGCCTTTGCCTTCCCGATCTGGCATCGTGAGGCTAAGTGGACAGAGCCGCAGCGGAAGAAGGTGATCGTTGCGTGGAAGAAGTTTCTGCGCTCTAAGGCTGAGAAGATTGCCCACAACCTGTTCTTCGAGCTAGAGTGGCAGATATTCATGTACGGCAAACGCTACGCTCGCTCCTCAAAGTGGGGCGACACAATGGCACAGGCCTACGTGCTGGACGCGCGGAAGGGCATGCTCAGCCTTGACACGATGGTGTTGATCAACTTCGGCTTCAATCTGAAGGTGTTGTCTCCGCTCAACAAGAAGAGGCTCGATCAGGAGCCGTTGCACAAGGTGCTGGACTACAACGCGCTCGACGCCAAGTGGACTGCTGCACTTGATGTGAAGCAGCGCACCGAGCTAGCCAAGCGCAAGCAGATGAAGCTATACCGTGAGCAGGTGCGTCGGACGCCTACCATTGCGTTGAAGTCCTACTTCGGTGTGTTGATTGACTTCGACGCTGTGATTGACTTCGACAAGAAGTACACCAAGACCATAGAGAAGCTTCGTGACTGGATTGACAAGTCCAAAACGGCGAAGAAGTACCGGCAGAAGTTTGGCAAGCAGTTCAATCCTTCGTCGCACCAAGATGTCCTCCGTATCTTCAAAGACGTTCTGAACCGGAAGGAGTGTCTGGTGGATGACCCCGACAATCCTGGTAAGAAGAAGTGGTCAACGGATGATACGGTCCTGGAGAAGATCGACCACCCTATGGCCAAGAAGATCAGAGAGCTCCGTGCGGTGGTGGGCAACAAGGCGAAGTACGTGGACCCTATCCTACCTAAGGGCTACAAGCCAAAGATCACCAACAAGCCATCCGAGGTTGGCAAGTGCATCTGGGATGACGGCTTGACTCACGCTACGATCCAGACGCTGTTCCTTGTGACACGTCGTACGTCGTGTGCGTTTCCTAACGAGCAGTTCTGGCCGAAGCGCGACGAGCGGTACAAGGACTTGCGCAAGACGTTCATAGCTCCGACGAGGGAGGCTCTGAAGCGTCTGCAGCATTATGGCTATCCGTTGCCAAGCCACATGAACCCAGAGGACTGTTGGAAGGTGACCATCGACCAGGGACAGGTTGAGGCTCGTGTTGCTGGAATGCACTCACGTGACCGGAAGTACTGCCTCTATATCTGGGACCGGAACGATCTCCACATGGAGTGGACGCAGAACCTTGCTCGTGCCTATCCTGCACGTATTGGTGGTAAGAAGTTCCTAAAGGACCCGGTGGTGCTGAAGACCTTCCGCACGGACGTTAAGAACCAGTGGACGTTCCCGTTGATCTACGGAGCTACAGACAACTCGGTCGCTGGGTACTTGCACATGCCGGTTGAGATCATCAGTGAGCTGCGCGAGCAGTTCTTTGCTGAAATGCCTGGGCTCAAGGACTGGCAGGACGGCGTGATTGAGCACTACCGCAAGTTTGGCTACGTCGAGTCATTCAGTGGGTGGCGCCGCTACGAGCCAGTCACGAAGAACGAAATCATCAACACGCCGATCCAAGGTGACGCGTCGGACATCACCATGGATGCGTTCAACCGGCTGTCTGAGTCGGCCCAAGAGTTGGACATGTGGCAGTTCCAGGCGCGGCTTGAGGTCCACGACGAGCTCGGGTTCTGGATACCGAAGAAGACGTTCGACAGAGACATCGAGTTCATCGCGCCGGAAATGCTTCGGTGTGATCACCTACCGTGGATCAACGTTCCGCTGTGTATCGAGATATCCTCCGGCACCAACTGGTACGATGTTAAGGAGACGAAGGCTCTGTTCTCTGACGACTTCGGGCTGTTGGACCGGAAGGCATGCGGTTTCTAGAGGGAGAAGAGATATGCGAGATAGGAAGAGCCTTTATTCTACTGCGTTGAGAGACGCGCACGAAGCTATCGAGGCGTTGATACATTCCGAGCAGAACCCTAGTAGCTACAAGCTGGAGAAGAAGGCCGGTGATCTGGTCACAATTGCTCGGAAGTCCAGAGCTATTGTGGAGGGTAAGTGATGTCAGATGAATTGATCAACAAATACCGGCCGAAGCGTTTTGAGGAAGTCATTGGCCAGGAGAAGGTCTGTGACTCCATCCAGCTGGCGCTTCATAAGAAGCGTGGCCGCACCTTCCTGCTGACAGGCCCATCCGGAGTTGGCAAGACAACGGTTGGCCGCATCATCGCCAACGAGGTTGGCTGCCCGCCGTTCGACCTCATTGAGATTGACGGTGCCACCAACACCGGCATCGACGCCATGCGTGAGGTGACGTCTCGTCTCGGCTACTCCACCATCGGCGGTGGCTCCCGTGTCATCATCGTTGACGAGTGTCACGCCATCAGCGCCCAGGCTTGGAAGTCCTTGCTGAAGTCCTTGGAGGAGCCACCGTCGGGTGTGTACTGGGTGCTCTGCACGACGGACCCGACCAAGGTTCCGAAGGAGGTCAAGACTCGCTGCTTGGCGTATACGCTGGCTGCTGTGTCCGCGAAGGACATCAAGAAGCTGCTGATGTTCGTTGCCAAGAGCGAGAAGCTGCCGATCCGCCGCTCGGCTGAGGCGATGGACGTTCTCGTTGAGGAGGCGGAGGGCAGCCCGCGCAAGGCACTGTCCATGCTGGCGCAGGTAGGTCATCTGTCTGACGAGGATGAGGTCCGCTCTATCTGCCAGGACGTCGGCGTGACGTCGAAGGAAGCGATCGACCTGTGCCGCTTGCTGATGAAGCGAGCTCCGTGGAAGGAAATCCAGAAGTGCATCAACTCTATTGAAGGTGGCGTCGAGGGCGTGCGTGTCATCGTGATGCGGTACATGTGCAGCGTCGCTCTCAAGCAGCCGAAGCCTGGCGATGCTCTTGCCATCATGGCTGAGTTTGAGCAGCCGTTCGTCGAGCGAGACGGCAAGGCCCCACTCGTGCTGGCGTGTGGAAGGTTGTACTTCCAGGACTAGCGTCGGCGCTGTATTGATTAGGGCGAAAGGAGGGAGCCATGGCTCGTAATGCTGATACTCTGATCCGTGAGCTGCGTGACAAGCTGCGCATCAATCGTCACGCACTCGACGACGAGGTTGAGCAGCAGGCTGAGCTGTACCATGAGGTGGCAGATAAGACTGTGATGGCTAAGTCGCGGAAGGATCAGCTGGAGGACGAGGTCAAGCAGATGTATGCTGAACTCGATGTCCAGTTTCGTAGACGGGCCGAGAAGAATGAGGAGCGTATCACCGAGAAGGAAATCGCGTCTCGGATAGCTCGACACAAGGAGTACAAGAAGTTGGTGAAGGCTTCGTTGGCCGCGCGTCTGGAGTACGAGCGCCTTGATGCGTTACAGACTTCGTTCCGCCAACGTTCGTACATGGTGCGTGACCTTGTTGAGCTGCATATCGCTGGCTACTACCAGGCCAGGTCGATGGGTGGCTCGGACAGGCGCCACACGGACAACGAGGTGGAGCGTGTGAAGTCGAAGCTGGCTGAACGGCGTGGCACTAGAGCCAGGTCAAGGATCAAGAAGAACCCCAACGCCGACTAGGAGGGCGATGTGGATACTGTTGTGCAGGCTATTATGTTTCTTGCTTCGATAGCGGGTGGCCTTGTCATTCTCTACACAGCAGCACGTTTGGTTTCCATGGCCTGGCACAACACTAAGGCTGAGTACGAAATACTGCTAAAGCGAAAAGGAGAAGACTATGGCAGTGAAGAAGAGTAAGAAGAAGTCGTCCAAGCGCAGCGTCAAGGAGCGGCGTGGCAAGGGTCGGCGTTCTGGGTTCCAGTACCGTGCTCGCTCGAACGAGGAGTACCGCCGTAAGGCAGAGGAGTCGTCGGGCAACTTCGATGCCTACATCAAGGACGGCATTCCGAAGTTCAAGCCGCACGACGGTGCCAACCGTGTCCGCATCCTTCCACCGACGTGGGATGGTGCTGACGATTTCGCCTACACGCTTCTCGTCCACTACGACATCGGCGCCGACGAGCAGACCTACCTCTGCCGCAAGATGCTCGGTGAGGACTGCGCGATCTGTGACGAGGCACACCGTCTGACACAGGATGGTGAGTCCGAGGACGCCGCCAACTTCAAGTCCAAGAAGCGCAAGATCGCGTGGCTGATCGACCGCAAGGGCGAGGACGACGGACCGTCGGTGTGGCCCATGCCGTTCGGAACGTGGAAGGACATCACGCTGGCCTGCAAGGACGAGGAGGGTGAAATCCTGGCCTTGGATCATCCGGAAGAGGGCAACGACGTGTCCTTTACGAAGGAGGGTCAGGGCCGCCGGACGAAGTACATCGGCGTCAAGCTGGGCAAGCAGCGGCCCATCCTTCAGGACGAGGACGATGTGGCCAAGGTCCTGGACTTCATCCAGGAGAACCCGCTGAACGACATCCTCGTGTTCTATGACAACGACTATCTCCAGGCCGTGCTGGAAGGCAAGAAGGTCAAGGACGACGACGATGACGATGACGAGGATGATGACGATGATCAGCCTCGGCGCAAGAAGTCCAAGAAGAAGCCCAACACCAAGAAGTCCAAGAAGCGCAGTCGCGATGAGGACGACGACGAAGACGACGACGAAGACGAGGAGGATGAAGACGAGGAGGATGAAGACGACGAGGAAGACGACGACGAAGACGACGACGAGGAGGACGAGCCCAAGCGCAAGAAGGGCAAGTCCGGTGGCTCGGCCAGCACCAAGCTGAAGAACGCGGCGAAGAGGGCCAAGAGCAAGTCCTCGTCCAAGAAGAAGCGTCGCTAACCACCAACGGAGTGAAGGAGTGTAGTTATGGCAAGGCGCGTGAGGAAGAGGCTAAGCGACACTGGAGGCGGAGCCTATTTCCTCGCGCCGCCTGCCAGCATCGACTTCATCCCAACTGGGGCCACACCACTTGATAGGGTGCTCGGTGGTGGATGGGCTCGTGGGCGTGTCTCCAACGTCATCGGAGACAAATCCACTGGTAAGACGCTGTTGGCTATCGAAGCGATGGCTAACTTTGCCCAGCTGTTCCCAAAGGAGCGGTGTCGCTACGGTGAGGCAGAGGCAGCGTTTGACCTTGGGTATGCCGAAGTGCTCGGTTGCCCACTGGACAAGGTAAAGCTTCCAGAAGAGCCGATGGAGACGGTGGAAGCCTTCTTCGACGATATTCAGACGGTGCTCACCGACAAGAAGTCCAAGGTGGGTCTGTACATCTTGGACTCCCTGGACGCGCTGTCCGACGTCGCTGAAATGAAGGAGGACATCGACAAGGGTTCGTACGGTACTGGAAAGGCCAAGAAGCTGTCCCAGACCTTCCGTAGGATCGTGCGGAAGGTAGAGCAGACCAACATGCACCTGATGATCGTGAGTCAAACACGACAGCGCATTGGTGTGACGTTCGGTAGGCAGTACACTCGTGGTGGTGGCAAGGCGCTGGACTTCTATGCAAGCCAGATACTCTACTTGTCCCACGTTGGTGAGATCGCTAGGAACGTCGGTGGCATCAAGCGCACGGTTGGCATCGACATCAAAGCCAAGTGTACGAAGAACAAGGTTGGGTTCCCGTTCCGCACGTGTGACTTCCCCATTCTGCTTGGCTATGGCATCCAGGATATCGCTGCCTGCATTGACTGGTTGATCACCAACAAGCAGTGGGAGAAAACCGGCCACAGTAAGTCGAAGCTGGAGGAAATACGGAAGAAGGCTATGGCTACCACGCTCTCTGATCCTGAGGGCTGGAGGGAAGTGTTGTCCGATGCAGTCAACGAGGGGTGGCGAGAGGTAGAGACCACGTTCCTCCCGAAGCAGAGGAAGTACACGTCATGATACTCTCCGACAGAACACTACGGAATATCTCTCCGCTGATCGTCAATCCGTTTCATGAACGCACTAAGTTCAAGGGGATGACCTACGGCTTGGGTGCTGCTGGCTACGACGTGCGGATCGCGCAGGACGTGTGGGTGTGGAAGCCGCTCTCCCTGCAGCTGGCTTCCACGCTCGAGCATTTCATCATGCCCAACGATGTGCTCGCGCAGGTGTGCGACAAGAGCACGTGGGTACGACGTGGTGTATACGTTCACAACACAGTCATCGAGCCAGGCTGGTGTGGTGTGCTGACGCTTGAGATCGCCAGCAATTCCTGGAAGCCGATCAAGATCGAGAAGGGCAGCCCTATCGCCCAGATCATTTTCTTCCAGCTGGATCAAGAGACGAGCCAGCCGTATCGAGGCAAGTACCAGCACCAGCCAGCCGGTCCGCAGAAAGCTATCCTGGAGGCTTGAGTTATGGTGGACTGGTCAAAGTACACATCGTTCGAGTGGGCTGTGATGGTGGCGATGGCCTATATTGGTGTGGATATTGTGCTGTCAATTCTCCTCGGACGTTGTGTGCTGCCTCCGAAGTGCAACGCGTGTAAGCAGCACGGTCATCATCACTAGGGAGAAGGTAATGACACCATCGATCGACGAGCTTCGGAACCTTGGCGAAAGGCCCCGTGTGCACGGAAACGGCTTTATCCAGCTCGACTTAGCTCCTCGCCTTCGCCTCCACGTGTGGGGTGATACACGCATTCCAAGGCAGAAGGTTGCAACGCCAATCCATGATCATGTGTTTGGCTTCAAGAGCCGGGTGATCGTTGGTCGTTTGTTGAACGTCGTCTACCAGCTCACGTTCATGCACTCTGGCACGCATCTAATTTACAACCCCTACACACGAGACCAGGAAGATACTGTGCTGGTTGACTCTGGCCTCGGTAGGGTGACGATTGAGCCGTTGGTGGTGGATCTACTTACTGCCAACACAAAGTACGACAACTACGAGCTCGGCAGGTACAAGTATCATGAGACGTTGGCACCGGATGGTGTGGCTGTGAGCATCATCGAGAAGGACGGACCGACCGTAGGGCAAGGAGCGGAGCGTAGGCCTGGTGTGTTGGTGCCAGTCGGTGTGCTGCCAGACAACTCGTTCAACCGCTACGACCACGATGAGGACCTGTTGTGGTCAATCATCGAGAATGCATTGGCAAAGAGGAGCTAGTTGCTATGGGAGACAAAGAACAGATGGGGCGTCTAGCCTTCAGAGAAGAAGGCACGATGTGGAATGCATACTACGCGCTTCCAAACACCATGGAGAAGGCGTTGCTGCTTGGCTCCCTTCAGATCAACATCGCCAAGAAGAGCCCGGAGCGCAAGGAAGCCTTCATCACGCTGATGCGTGACGTCATTGCTGACATCTTTGAGGAGCGCTGTGGTGTGCGTCCTGACTGGTGCGATCCGCAGCCAGCTCCGGAGCACGAGAGGAGTGGGAAGGCATGACACGGGGTGACGATGAAGGCTTGCTGAAGCTGACTAAGCCGATGCGTGTTCAGATGGTGACAGCTGGGCACGGAGACATGCGTCCTGGCATCACCCTGATCTTCTACGGGGGTGAGTTCCAGGAGGGTGATATCGTGGAAGTCTCGATTGAGAAGGTTGGCTAACGATGACTGTCTACGTCGACGACATGTACAAGTATCCGATGGGCGAGTTCGGTCGGATGAAGATGTCACACATGATCGCTGACACGGAAGAAGAGCTGCACCAGATGGCCGACAAGATCGGCGTGGCCCGTAAGTGGTACCAGAGGGACCACTACGATATCAGTATTTCCAAACGTGTGTTGGCTATAGAGTGCGGAGCGGTTCCTGTGACCATGAAGGAGCTAAGCCAGATGGTGATGCGTCGGAGGAAGCGTCCAACGCTCAAGCGCGCAGCGGCTAGGAAGGCTATTCGCGCTAAGGCAGCTGCACTTACTACTGTCTTGAAGGCCATCTTTCCGTGGCGAGAGAAGAACAAAGGCAAGAATGTGCAGGAGGTAGTGAAGTGCCCCGTCTGTGAGGGTAAGCTGCATCTGCGCATTGCCGCAAGCAACGGCCACGTGTGGGGCCAGTGTGAGACCGAAGGCTGTGTAGCTTGGATGGAGTGAGTTATGGCTAAGAGGAAAAAGAAGAGCAACAAGAGCTCACGCAAGGGTGGGTCGTTCGAGCGGCAGGTGTGTCGCGATCTATCCTCGTGGTTGAGCAGAGGCCAGAGGGATGACATCTTCTGGCGCTCGGCTATGTCTGGTGGCCGTGCTACCATCGGGCTTGCTGGTGGGAAGCAGCGTTCTGCACAGGCAGGAGATATTTCCCTGATAGACGATGCTGGTACCAGCTTCCTGTCCAAGTTCGTGGTGGAGTGCAAGCGGTATGCTGACTTCAACTTTGCCAGTCTGATGCTGAAGGGTGAGGGCAAGTTCCTTCGCTTTTGGAGGAAGCATCGTGAAGAGTGCGAGCAGCATGGGAGGCTGCCGTTCCTGATTGCTAAGCAGGACCACATGCCTTCAGTGTTGGTGATGAACGTGGACGGCATGCTCTTCTTTGGCCTGTCGCTTGGTTCTGTTCGGAAGCCCACCCATCGTGCAGTGATTATTCTCAGCGACTTGGGGGACGAGCTCTACTTCTTGGACTGGGAGACGTTCCTCGCGACGGTTATGCCTCCTGGTATCAAGGTCGCAGCCCCAAGGTCTAGGCCTCGGCTGCCAGCGTCGTACAGCGCCAATTGAGGGTTGAGCCCACCGGGGCCGCTCCTGGGCCACAATTCCAGCCCTGAGTGGCCTGACGGGCGCTGTGTAGGGTATAAAGGGGAGAGAAGCGTGAGCCCAAAGTTTGCAGTCCTAACCACCGACCTCCACCTGTCTGAGAAGCCCGACGATCAATATCGGTTCGGGCTGTTCGACTGGATCATCCAGAAGCATTCCTTCGGAGTTGGCTCGGTCATCATCACTGGTGACCTCACCGATATGAAGGACCGGCACGCTGACTGGTTCGTCAACAAGGTGGTGGATCACGTCAAGAGGCTGAGCGAGTACTTCGATGTGTACATCCTCAAGGGGAACCACGACTACTACAACGACCCATCCAATCCGTTCTTTGGCTTCTTGGATGATCTGCTGCGTGTGACCTACATCGCCAGTCCACTGCGCCTTAACCACCCGATAGGCGACTTGATCTTTTTACCTCACACGCGCACGCCCAGCCGAGACTGGAAGATGCTCGTGAAGAGCAAGGTGCTGCGAGGCAAGAACCCACACGGTATCTTCTGCCACCAGACGTTCCGAGGCGCTAAGTCTGAGTCCGGCTATGAGCTGGATGGTATCAGCGCTGACTTCTTCAAGCGGTACAACTGTCCAGTGTTCTCTGGTGACGTGCACGTTCCTCAACGGGTGGGCTGCGTGACTTACGTCGGTTGTCCGTACCATGTCCACTTCGGTGATAAGTTCAAGCCACGTGTGATGCTGTTGGATGAACGCTTGGGATGGGAAGACGTCCGGTTCCCGGCTCCGCGGAAGCTGGTGTTGGACATCAAGAAGCCGGATGAGCTTATGGGAAGGAAGATCAAAGAGGGTGATCAGGTGAAGGTGCAGCTCCACCTTCCCAGGTCTGACTTCGTGTTGTGGCCTGAGTATCGGGAGCTGGTCAAGGTGGTAGTGAACGAGCTCGGCGCAAAGCTGTACAGCGTGACGTTGAAGGAAGAGACGACAGAAGCTGTTGAGCAAGAGGAGCCAGAAGAAGAGCAGGCAACGTCGCGTTCTCACCGTCAGTCATTCGATGTGTTTTGTAAACGGCAGAATGTCAAGGGAAGAGCTCGTGACATCGGTCGTACGTTGATGGAGTAGGGGAGAGTAATGTCTAAGCTTACAGAGAAGCAGAGCCAGCTGCTAAGGGAGCTAGCGAAGAAGTCACCACAACAGGCCTGGCAGCTTGCTGAGGTGATGGGCAGCACAGCATTGGCCATATCAATGGTTGCTCGGCCCCTAATGAAGAGCGGGCACATTGGCGTAGTGAACTCTGGCTACTTTTTGCGCGTCACTGCTACTGGTGCTAGTGTCCAGTCTATCCCTGATGGTGAAGAGAACGAGCGGATGGTGCAAGAGTTCATTGCCAAGAACGGTGTGACTGTGATACCACGTGGTATGTCGGCCGAACCAGAGCCTGGTGGTTACTTCAAAAGACACCGCAGCGCGCGGAAGAAGAGAACCAACGGCAATGCAGATTGATAAGCTGAAATGGGGTGACTTCAAGTCCTTCGAGGGTGAGCACTCGTTCGACTTTCACTCCTACGCACCTGGTCTGTACTTCGTGCGTGGGGTGAACAAGGCAGAGCCGGAGCTAGGTGCTAACGGAGCCGGTAAGTCTACCATTTGGGATGTGCTCCACTGGTGCCTCTTTGGTAAGAGCATGCGTGAGCTCGCTAGTACCGTGCTGGTCCCGGACAGCGGGTCTGGTAAACCATGGGCTGAAGTACATTGCGTGTTGGATGGTGTCAAGACAGTTATCAAGAGAACCTACCGGCCAAACACACTGACAGTACGTCAGAAGAAGACTACTCGTGGCGTGAGCCAGGAACAGCTGGAGGACTTGCTTAGGTTGAACAGCTCTATGTTCCAAAGCAGCATCGTGATAGGTCAGTTCTCTCAGATGTTCTTCGACCGAAAGCCGATGGAGAAGCTGTCCATCTTCACTGATCTGCTTGGGCTAGATTACTGGTTGGATTGCTCAAAGCATGCAAGCGATACCGCGTCTGAATTAGAAAAGGATCATGACGGACTTAGGTATGAGGTTGTTGAAATACGTTCCACGGTGGCTGAGATTAAGCGTACTATCGTGGAGGATGAAAAGGAAGCTGGCTCCTTTGAGGAAGAGAACCGCCGCCAGCGTTGGATAGCAGCGCTACAGATGCTGTCTTCGCATGCTGAGCTCCTCCGTCTCGATGAGGCTATCAGGTTGACTGAGACGCACTTCCAGGCTGTTGCGCACCAGGCTTATGAGGTACGGGAGCGGATAGAGAAGATAGAGGAGCGGATGGATGACTACAAGGCAACCATCGCTGGATACGACAGCAGCATCGCCGAGCAGCGCGCTGTGCTCTCATCAATCAACAGGCAGCGCGATAAGCTGAAGAAGGTCAAAAGCAAGTGTCCAACGTGTGGGCAGCGCATAGACACCAAACACCGAGACGTTGAGCTCGGCAGCTTGGATAAGCAGGAGCGTGCGGTCAAGCGGGAGCTGCGAGAGCTACAACAGGACCAGTCGTTGGTGCGGCGGAAGCTGCGCAACGCAGACGAGAAGCGCGAGCGCCTGTATGCACAGCTAGAGGAGCAGGAGCAACCTGCCGATGTGAAGCGTGATCTGGAGCTAGGCGAACACGATGTGGCTGCTGCTCAGCGCCGCTACAAGGATGGCAGAGCTGACCTCCGAGCCTTGCGTCGTGCGACCAACAAGTATGCGAACCGGGTGCTTGAGAACCAGCGTCGTGTCAACAAGATGAAGAACCAGCTCGTGGACAAGAAGCGGGAGATGAAAGAGCTGGAAGGCATGATCAAGGAAGTCCGCTATTGGGTGCGTGGCTTCAAGGACATCCGTCTGCTTGAGATCGACGAAGCGCTGACTGCGCTGCAGCTTGAGGTGAACAACTACCTCGCTGACCTTGGTATGCACAGGTGGACTGTGCGGTTGGACGTTGAGCGCGAGACGAAGAAGGGTACTGTGCAGCGAGGCTTTCATGTGGTGGTTGATCCGGGCACTGGGAAGAAGGACATCAAGCCCTGGGAGGCTTGGTCTGGTGGAGAGGGGCAGCGGTTGCGTCTAGCTGGTACGAAGGCACTCGCCAATCTGATCATGCGGCAGAACAACCGCGTGTGTAACTTGCAGGTGTGGGACGAGAAGCTGATGTGGCTGTC